>Ga0209187_1001357_pt1 | contig 28991 bp, 19 predicted proteins | sample BantaG_FD_187430 | JGI IMG/M metagenome (GOLD analysis project Ga0209187, IMG submission 187430) | Marine algal microbial communities from Bantry Bay, Ireland - BantryBay_4 metaG (SPAdes) (version 2) | ecosystem: Host-associated > Algae > Red algae > Unclassified | place: Bantry Bay, Ireland...
TTACTTACTTACTTACTTACTTACTTACTTACTTACTTACTTACTTACTTACTTACTTACTTACTTACTTACTTACTTACTTACTTACTTACTTACTTACTTACTTACTTACTTACTTACTTACTTTAAACGTCGAAACTTGTATATAGTAACTTAAGGAAATGTTATGATATCTTTTGAATGATAGGACGAGTACGTTTTGAATAGCTCTTTTAAGACGGAATCGCCAAGGCGATTTACGTTAGTGGGCTTATTCAAAATTCAATCATTCAACCATTCAAAATTCCTCTTTAACTTTCTGACTTCCGATACCTTCATTCGTCATTCCTCAACTAAAGTAACGACCTCTTCTTTTCTCTGCAATGGCAAATCCTCTCTAACCAGTTCATACACCACTAAAGTCAGTAAAACCATTTCTTCTTCTGTTTTCATATCTGAAACGAATTCAAGGGCTCTATTGTTGATTGGGGCATTTTTATCATTTACCTTATATCTGGCCACTTCGTGCTTTTCTATCATAACTTTGCGATGCTCTCCCTTCACCTCTCCGATGCTGGCCATTGGTTGCTTAGTGCCTGCGTTATAAAGTATGCCATCCTCTCTAATTTCGCCTAGCGCCTGATTGTTGAACGTCACTTTTGTTTTACCGTATTTGGTTCGGTATACCAATTCCTGATTGGCGGTCCGGGCATAGAGAATGGAATTTTCTTTGGTACCAAGATACTTTTTGTAAGCGTAGGCTACCATGGGTTCATCATAGATCGAAGTGAGAATACCTTTTGCAGAAAGCGTAACCGTTTTCAATACAGCATTTTTAATCTGGTTATGTGAAAGCAATTCAAATTCCTTTTTATGAATGGGTACGAGGTCAAGGGTATAACCGTCGATACTATCCATCATTTTTTTCACATCCGCTTTGATGCGTGATGCGCCTGGTGTGAAATTTTGCACAGCAAAGTAAAGTGCTGCGAAGGCAAGTACACAGGCGATGATGATGACGATAGTTAGTAGGAATACAAAAGATGGCATTTTTTTATTTTTTCTTTATTAAGTTGGTTGTTAGATACTGAATGCAAGATCCCTTCCAACGGTGACTCCCGCGATCGCCAACCAGCATCCATTATTGGCCCGAGCGCAGATTAAGCTTTATCTTATTCACTTTCGGATCTTCAAAAAGCTTTCTACGAGTCTCTAAAGTAATAACGTCTTCTTTGGTCAATTGTTGGAAGTCTCGATCAAGTATCTTATCCAATTCGTCGAGTATTCGTTGCTGAGGCTCCCAATATTCGACGTGCTGGCCGGTGATGTCATTTATTAGACGGTCTCTTAGGTCATTAGTCTCTTTTTGGAAGAGCTTACTTTTATTTATTCCTTCCATTTTATCTAATAAATCGAGATGAATCCCCTGACCTAGCAGGCTGGCACCACCATAATCCCAGGTTTGCAAAAACCAGGCTGGGAAGAAATGTTCAATACTATCGACTGCGAAACTGGCGAAGAGCAGCTCTGCCATTGCATCATCTTCGCTTCCTGTAGTTGTTACTGCCTTGTTTTTAAAACGTGAATAGTCATTGAACAAGTAATACATCGTTCCTTCTTTAGCCAACTGCACGATGTATCCCGGCATCGTTTGTTCCAACCAGTTCAAATCAGCTAGTTTGTCATCATCAACGATTGAAATATCAGTCTCCATTAGAGAAACCATACTGTCGCGCACAGTAAGTCCCTGACGATATGCACTTGCAAATTCGGCGCTTGTTTTTGCAGAGTGGTAATTGGTTCTGTATATTTTGATCTGACGGGCGAGGTCCTTTCCGAACATATTTTGCAATCGTTTTGCGAGTAGCGTTTCAGAAAGTTGAGTTGTGTTGTCCATATCAAACTGGAGGCCTCCGGCATAGAGCCAGCCTTCTACCCCTTTGTCTGTTTTGACTTTTATCCAGGGTTCGTCAAATTGGATGCCTCTCAGTTTTACTTTGGTCGTAAAATCACTGATCTCGCCCATATCATAGACTTCGGTTCCTTTTGATAATCGAGCTATTTCATCGCCATCTTCACCGGCTGTAGACCTTAGCCTTATGTTGTCGATGTTTACGGTTAGTTTTGTTTTCTTGGGACGTTGTCCCAAGTTATGGGGTGATTCCCCTTCAGGTAATTGGGTTTGGTCAGATTCCTGTTCTGCTTGCTTTTCGTTTTTGCAGGTAGCGAAAAGAAATACTAATAATGGGATTAGTAGTAGGTATTTTTTCATGATGGTGGTTTTTAAGTTGAAGGTGATTGGACCTATTTCGCAGGGTTTGGTTGGATGTTGGATGTTTTTTACGTGCGCTTCGCGCCGTAAAGGATGTTGGTTCTCGTCAAAATACAAAAATCCATCCCGACTTACATCGAGATGGATTTTAATTATTTCTTTATTAAATCTAACTTTAAACAACTTCTTGCTTAGCGCTAATAAGTTTCAACTAGCCTAAATAAGATTTCAAATTATTTCGGTTGTATGATTTTCTGAGGCGACGAATGGCGCGTTCCTTAATTTGGCGGACACGCTCTCTGGTTAAGCCATACAAATCTCCGATTTCTTCGAGCGTTAAAGACTTATAATTGTTCAAGCCGTAGTAAGAGGAAAGTACTTCTACTTCTCTTGGTGATAAGATTGACAATCCTTGTTGCACTTCATCTTTGAGTGATTGCTCCATCAAACTATTATCCGGGCTTTCAGATATATCGCCAGAGACTACATCCAACATAGTCGAATCTCCTTCTTCACCACTGATAGGTGCATCAAAAGAAAGATGACGACCATTTCCTTTTAGCATGTTGCTAATTTCTTTCGGACGCATTTCGAGAATTTCTGCCAGTTCTTCGTGGGTTGGTTCTCTTTCAAATTCTTGTACAAAATTTAAGAATGCTTCGTTCACCTTGTTGTATGATCCCACTTTGTTGAGTGGCAGACGAACGATTCGGGAATATTCAACGATTGCCTGTAAGATAGATTGACGAATCCACCACACGGCGTAAGAGATAAATTTAAATCCTTTTGTTTCATCAAAACGACGACCTGCCTTCATCAAACCAACATTCCCTTCATTGATCAAATCACTCAATGAAAGTCCCTGATTTTGATATTGCTTTGCGACAGAAACAACAAACCTAAGATTCGCTCTGGTCAGTTTGTCCAATGCATCATTGTTGCCTTTACGAATTTCACGAGCGCACTCTGCTTCTTCATCAGCAGTAAGCAAGGAAATTTTGCCAATATCGTTGAGATATTTATCAAGAGCCAGGCTTTCTCTGGCGGTAATTTTATTGGTTATTTTTAATTGACGCATGCTCTGAAATTATAAAATGTGGTTCTTTGAGAAAAAAGTGACAAGTGTGTGTTAGCAAAAAAGACCACTTTGCCTGTCGGTCAGTGTTGCTATTTATGTAATAGCACTAGTTTCTCAAAGAGGAATAATATTTATTGTTGTTTTAAAACCAGGGGAAGTGATCAAATACACTTCTATATATAAGACGTTTTTTTTTTGATAAAGTTGCCACTAATTTTTGATAAAACTTGACTTTTTACAAAAAAACGACTAATTGCATTGTTTGTATATAGAATACAAGCTTAATAGCAAAAAAGTTTCCAAAAGTTCAAAATATTGGAACTTTTGCGAAATGAGTGGAGGAAAGGGGTGATTTATTTGGTAATATGGGTGTTTTTTGGTGGTTTGCTAATTTGCTTATTTATTTAGGCTTGGATGAATTTAATCAGTAGTAAAGTTCGGCGCACACGAGCGAGCGTAGGATTTGAAATAACTAAGTCCCCCATACTTTCCCTTCTAATTTGGTTTTGAAACACGTAAGAGCATTATCTTCAAAACAAAAAATCCGATTCAGGCAAACCTGAACCGGATTTTTAATATCCAAAAAGCTGTCATTAAGGACGGCTAAAAATCGTTAGTCAAAAGCAACTAGTTTCTTGGTAAAAGCGCCTTTCTTGATAAACGTAGCTTACCCGTCTTAGGATCAATTCCAATTAGCTTTACTTTCACTTTATCACCTTGCTTCAAGTGGTCTTCCACACGTTCTACGCGCTCATGCGCAATTTCGGAAACGTGTAACAAACCGCTCTTTCCTGCAAAGTCAACGAATACACCATAAGGCATAACAGATGCCACTTTAGCATCAAATTCGTCACCTACTTCAGGCGTAAAGGTAATGGCTTTGATGCGGGACAATGCTGCGTCGATAGAAGCTTTGTCAGGAGAGGAGATATTGACTACCCCTTTGTCATCCACCTCTTTGATGTTGATAACGGTGTTGGTACTAGCCTGTAGTTCCTGAATGATAGATCCACCCGGTCCAATTACAGCACCGATAAAGCTCTTCTCAATGATCAACTCAACGATACGTGGTGCGTGTGGTTTAAGATCTTCACGTGGCTCAGACATCGTTTTCGCCATTTCATTCAAAATGTGGATACGGCCATCTCTTGCCTGATTCAATGCCTTTTCCAGCATTTCGTAAGGAAGACCTTCAATTTTGATATCCATCTGACAAGCACAAATACCTTTGTGAGTACCTGTCAATTTGAAATCCATATCTCCCAGTGCATCCTCGTCACCAAGGATATCAGAAAGAATAGCGAAACGTTCACCGTCAGAAATCATACCCATTGCGATACCAGAAACGGCAGCCTTGGTTTTGATACCTGCATCCATCAGTGCCAGAGAACCAGCACAAACAGTTGCCATAGAAGAAGAACCATTTGATTCTAAGATATCAGAAACCAAACGAAGTGTATATAGATTCTCATCCGGAAGTACTTGCTTAATGGTACGTTGAGCTAAATTGGCATGACCAACTTCACGACGACCAGGACCACGCATTGGCTTGGTCTCTCCTACTGAAAGAGCCGGAAAATTATAATGCAGGATAAAATCTTCGAAGTGGTGATTCAATGCGCTATCGATCATTAGCTGATCCAACTTAGTACCTAAAGTACAAGAAGTTAGTGCTTGCGTTTCACCTCTATTAAAGATAGCAGAACCGTGAACAGAAGGTAAGTAAGACACTTCCGTCCAGATTGGACGAACTTGATCGTACTTACGACCGTCTAAGCGAACTGATTCGCTTAGTACCATTTCACGGATGATTTCTTTTTGTATTTTATAGAAATACTTACTGATCTTAGAAGACTTTTCAGCGTATTCTTCTTCGCCCCATTTTTCGAGCAAGTCTGCCTTCAGCTTTTCAGAAACTTCCTTAAAACCAGCTTTGCGCGTTTTCTTATCCAGTGCACCTCTTGAAACTTTAAGGATGTCTTCCTTAGTCATTGAAGTGATTAGTGCTTTCAACTCTTCATCCACTTCTTCCACCAGGAACTCACGTTTAACCGTTGCGTCCGTTCCTACTTTTTGAGCAAGATCAAGTTGTGCCTGACATTGTACTTTGATGGCATCGTGTCCAATTTTGATGGCTTCCACCAATTCCTTTTCAGAACATTCTTTCATCTCACCTTCGACCATCATTACGTTGTCCATAGTAGCAGCAACGATGATGTCCATGTCGGCATCAGCTAAAGGGGTACGATCAGGGTTAACAACAAATTCGCCATTGATACGGGCCACTCTACATTCAGAGATAGGGCCAGCAAATGGAATGTCAGATACAGCTAGTGCAGCAGAAGCAGCGAGTGCAGCTAATGCGTCAGGCATAACGTCTTTGTCTGCTGAGATTAGGTTGATGATCACCTGTGTGTCCATCATGTACCCATCAGGGAAAAGTGGCCGAATAGCGCGGTCAACCAAACGACAGACTAGAATTTCAGGGTCAGATAACCTTGATTCACGACGAAAGAAGTTACCCGGGATACGACCTGCAGAAGCAAATTTCTCTTGATAATCTACAGATAGTGGAAAAAATGATTGGCCTTCACGGGCCTCGTAGCCAGAGACAACAGATGCGAATAGCATCGTATCGCCCATTTTTACAACAACAGACCCGTGGGCTTGTGTTGCTAGTTTACCAGTTTCGATAGTAACTTCCCGACCATCCGGAAGGTTAAACGATTGCGTAATAGGAGTTTGCTTCCCCATTTCATTATAATTTTAAAAGCGTGAAATATATCTACTTGTTTTCGCGAAAGGCAAAATCATTTAATGCCTGCAAGTAGAAAGTTTGATATTGATTTTGTACCTATTTTCATGCAAAAAATAATATAGGCCACTTATACTCAAGTTTTAAACTTTAGCTAAAAGCTTGCAGTGGTCAATTTTTTGTTCTTACTAAGCTAATGGCTTAGATTACATGAATTGCGAGATGGAAGGATGGTAAGCAAAGGTGGCCCGTAAGACGCTGGTTTGCAGATTAGAAGCAAATTAGGTTAGGTAATTGATTCAGATCCTGTGTATTTCGCTGTTTAGTTTTCGATGGTCTGTTTAGTAAACGAGAAGAGGCAGAAGCGAGTTTCAAATATATGAACTCAATTCTGCCTCTTTTAATGTTTTACTATCTGATACTACGTATGTTTAGCTTTTCAATAATAGCACGATATTTCGTGATATCTTTCTTTGCCAGGTAGGTCAATAGTCGCTTTCTTTTACCTACGAGGGTAAGCAGTGTGCGTCTGCATGAATGATCTTTTTTGTTTTGCTGGAGGTGATCAGATAAACCTTTGATTCTGAATGTAAAAAGAGCGATTTGCCCTTCGGTAGATCCAGAATTTTTTTCAGATCCTCCATACTCTTTGAAGATTTCTTCTCTCTTCTCTTTTGTTAAATAGACGGCCATTTTATTATGTTTTTTACCAATAGTGATTACTAAAATCAGTTATAGCGCTGCAAAGGTAATCAATTTATCAATATGAGGGTGTTTTTATTTCAAATAATGAGGCCGATTCACTGTCAAAATTTCCCTTTACTGTATTTCTCACAACGCAGAGATAAGGACATTGAGTTCGGTCACGAGGTTTTCTAACGTAAAAAAAGGAAAAGCCTCCAAATAATAGCGTATCCAGATAATAGCGTATCCAGAGACAAACGATGTTACATGCAGAATCTTTTATTTTACCAATTCAACTTCTCTAGGAAATTCTCTATAAATTTCACCATCTAATTCACAACCACCTTTTGCATGATTTAAATGTTCCACACTAATTGTAGGGTCACTTGGATTATTATTGAACTCTTTTTTGCCCCATTGCTTGAAGAAAAAAGGAGTTTTTGATTGTTTACATTTGCTTTGAACAAAATCAATCCAAACTTTCTTTAGTTTCCTAGCCTTTGGACCAGATTCACCTCCAACAATTACCCAATCTATTTTTTTTAGATTTAAAGTTTTGATTTCCCCAATTAGAGGTTCTATAGAAAGAAATTTAACACTACAAGGAGTTTTAGATAAGTCATCTATTCGATATGTAAAAGTCTCGTTTTCGACAGAAACTCCCATCCAAATATTAGGAGTCCAATTTAATTGATCTGCTAATTCTAGAAGTCTCTTTGATCTTTTTGTCAAAACCTGATAGATATGATCCGTTTCGTTCATCACTTTAAACACTTTTTTTATGTAACTTAAAGGCACTTTTTCGTGAAACAAGTCACTCATTGAATTAACAAAAACAACTTTCCTTCTTTTCCATTTACGTGGAGTATCTAGAACATGTGGAGCTAAAGCAAGTTGAAATCCATTTTTATACTGTACAACCCCCATAGCCTTTAATCTTTTAGCCATTCTTTCAGCGTAACAATTTTTGCACCCAGCCGAAACTTTGTCACAACCAGTTACAGGATTCCATGTTACTTCAGTCCATTCTATTGATGATTTTGATGCCATTTTATAAGATTGATATTTTTTGTGGTTTTCTCTTTTTATTTAATACCGTACTACATTTAAAAGAAGGATATACTATATGAATTTTCTCTTCAGTTTTTAATTTTTGAATAACTGGTCTTACATGCTGACCTAAAAAACCTTTATTTATCATGAAAAAATATATTTCAAAATCACTAGTGACTTCTTTAGTTAATATCTTTTCTTCTAATTCGGATTGAAATAGTTCAATTTTGGTCGGAGGATTGAACTCTTCAAATAGCGATGGAGCGCTTTTTTTTAATGCATCCCCTTCTATGTCGAAATTAGCCTCTCCAGTATCATTGTCCTTGGCCCAACATACTTCTAAAAATTTCTCCATTCCCAAAGGGTGACCGCTACCAAATATTAATCCATAAATATTCGCTCCTTTTTTAATCGAGAAGGGAGCAATACCATAACTAACGTCGTCTGCTATGAACGAATCATATACATCCGTCACTAATTTATGAATATGGCTTGCGGGAGTTTTTGCAACTACTTTTGGGTCTATTCCTATAATTTCACTTATATTTTCATCTTTAGAAAATCTTTTATAAGTAGCCGATGAAACAAAGAACAAAGTATCTGTAAATGGGATTGTGATTAGTTCTTGAAAAAACTCTTTATTAACGAATTTCACTCCAAATTGATCAAGAAATATTAAGTTCGCTGCATTTTTCATTTTTGGTCTTAACTCTCTATAAGCATCTTTAAAATCCTTATTTGAAATTAGGATATTAATGTTTTCTTTATCAAATTTTAACTCATCTATGTTTTGTTTCAGTCTTTCACAATAGCTTTTATTATAATCGTTAAGATATAGATTAATTGATAATTCTTTTTTTGACAAATACTCTGCATATTCCATTAGAATATTTATTGCCAATAAGGGGCTTCCTTCTGTCCCTTTACTATCTCTTCCTACACCAGAGAAAAAGTCAAATATGTTAATAACATGTACGAATGGCTTTTGATTAGCTAAAAATACTGGCGCCCATTTTCTGATATAATCTCCATACATCTCAAGCTTAATAACAGTATCTTCATTAAACGGTTTATCAAAAAAGTCTTTACTCATTTGTTTTAGGTTTAGAATACAACCTAAACAAATTGTTTGTAAAAATTTTTCTTTTTTCTATTTTCGCTTGTTTGTTTTACATGTGGCGTGAATGCATACACCGTACTAAGTGATACAGAAAGCATGGCTATAGATGGTAAATCCTCTCTGCATAAGCGACCTGACAGCGCAGCGGTCTCATCCCTTAGCCTCATTCCAAAGCACATCCATCTCCTCCAGCGACATATCATTCAGATCCTTGGTAGCATTGGCTTCAATATACTCGAAGCGGCGTTTGAATTTCCTGTTGACCCTTTCCAGGGCGGTTTCGGGGTCAATTCCCTTGAATCGGGCGTAGTTGATGAGGGAAAAGAGGATATCTCCGAATTCCTCTTCTTGCTTTTCCTTTGAATGGTTTTCATTTACCGCTTCCTTATATTCAGCCATCTCCTCTTCAACCTTGTCCCAAACCTGCTCGGCATTCTCCCATTCGAAGCCTACTTGTTTGGTTTTATCTTGCATTCGGTAGGCTTTAATCATAGCGGGGAGTGATTTGGGTACACCTGAAAGAACCGACTTTTTACCTTCTTTTAGTTTGAGCTGTTCCCAGTTCTTTTTGACCTCTTCTTCGTCCGCTACTTCTACGTCACCATATATATGTGGATGGCGGTTGATTAGCTTTTCGCAAACACTATTGAGCGCATCGGCGATATCGAAGGCTTTTTTCTCTTCGGCTATCTTGGCGTAAAAGACCATATGAAGCAGTACATCTCCTATTTCTTCTTTGATTTCCTCCAGGTCTTCCACCAATAATGCGTCTGCCAGTTCATAGGTTTCTTCTATGGTCAGGTTGCGCAGGCTTTGGAAGGTTTGCTTGCGATCCCAGGGGCATTGCTCGCGCAATTCATCCATGATGGTTAATAGTCGGCCGAAGGCTATTTGTTTGTTGGTCATTGGATTGTTTTTTTACAAAAAAAGTGGGAGGTGGGAAGCTTCACTCGACCGTAGCTCCGCATTTTTGATATCTCAGCTCAGCCATCCCTTTGCTTCGCGAAAAGTACCTGTCGGGCTGGTCCTCCGCCAGACAGGCTTACCGATCTTTAGGTCGCATTAGTGGGGAAACTTAGGTCTTCCGTCCCCGAGATTTCGGGGCAGGCTTTCGGACTTTGGACTATTTCACAGAAATAATTTTGACTAAGCACCATATTAACTGTAATTTTGCTACAGTAGCACAAAATTAAACCTTTAATAGATAAAAGTGTTTAAATTACTAATGGAAGTTGTTTAATCACTTCAAAAATCAACAACATGGAATTCTTATATATCCTCGCTATTATATTCGTTACTTTCGGACTTTCATTTATCATGATAAATATCCGTCACATTGTAACGGGTAACGAATTCAGAGGCTCTTGCTCTTCAAATAATCCAATGATCAAGAACAACTTGGGTGACTGTACGGTATGTGGTAAGAAGGGAGATGAGGTTTGTCAGATGCCAGAGGCGAAATGAATTGGAATTAAAATGCCCTTGAGCCGTGTGGACTTCATTATTCACATGCTCATTCCAAAAAGTGTCCCATCAAATCTCGTTTTGTGTTGAGGTAACCTTTATTTTCTTTTTGGGGTTTGATTTTCAGAGCCACTCGGCTGGTCACCTCAATAGAAGACTTTTCGATGGCTTCAATTTTCAGTGGGTTGTTGGTCATCAGATGAATGGCATTGATTTCTAAATCTTTCATAATAGCAATGGCATCCTCATATTGGCGATTATCTATATCAAAGCCGAGATGGGTGTTGGCATCAGCCGTATTTACACCAGTATCCTGAATATTATAGGCTTCCAGTTTATTGATCAAACCAATACCCCGCCCTTCCTGTCGAAGATAAATCACCACACCGCCTTTCTCAGCAGCTAACTTCATCGCCGCATCCAGTTGTTCTCCACAATCACAACGTCTGGAAGAAAACAAATCTCCTGTCAAACATTCTGAATGAATTCGTAAAAAGACAGGTGAATTTTGGTCAAAATCCTCATGTACCATCGCCAAATGTGGCATCGCCTCCGTTTCTGTTTCCGAATAGGCAATCATTTTAAATTTACCCCATTTCGTTGGGATTAGAGTAGCTGCTTGTCGCTTCATACTTTCAATTATTGACATTCTCAATGGTAAGTAATTGATTAAATGCTTTTCAGGTCAGAATTGTTTTGATCCATGGCCTTCAATATCTTAATATAGCTTAAGAAAAAATATTCTCCCTCTGAAATAGTATGATTTAGTCCATCAGAACAACCTTACGCAATGCTTTTCCTTTTTTTGTTTCTAACTGGACGAAATAGAGACCCGGACTCACGTGACTGACATCCAATTGTACGGAGGTCCCAACGGTAGCAGTACTCCGCGTTTCAGAATGAACAGTACGTCCCAATTTGTCCATCAAACTAATGCTGAAGTTTGAATTAATATTTTCTGTAAAGGTAATATTTAAAAACTGTATTGCCGGGTTAGGCGTCACTGAAAAAGTTGCCGGATCCTGAAGTACAAGCTCATCGCTCAACACAAAATCAACCGAATCAATCACCCCCAACGCAAGATTATAATAATTGCCACTTCCTGATATTTCCAGTTTTACGGTTTTCACCATATAAAGGTTTTCGCCAACAGGCGGATTCACATCGGTAAACTGTGCTTCTGTAATTATGTCAGGCGTAATTTTTTGGTAGTCACCAAAAAGGGTGTCACTTCTGTAAACATAATATCCGACTACCTCTTCATTCACCGGAGCGGTCCATGTGAGATCAACCTGTACACCGTCAGATAATAACACTAAATTTTCAATTGGCTTGACAGGATGCATCCGCAAAGCCGGATCGCCGAGCAGGTTGGCATGTACGAGTTGAGGTCCATTGAGATAAGCCGCATTGTTGCTATTCAATGTTCGGAGCGCACTGTAACCGATGGGATAGCCCATAGCCATGTGGTGAAAAGCCCAGGGTGGGTTACCTGCCCAAACGTTGGTAAGGGTGAGGCCTTGTGCCAGTGGTGCCCGTAAAAAATTATTGGAGTTGTCCCAGTCTCCAAACTGGGATCCAAATAACATGGTAAACACAGTGAGCAATGAATCGGCTGCAAAATCTTCCGTTGTTCCGATTCCACTCGAACTGATGTGGGATCCGGGTCCGCAACCAAAAGACCATAGATACGATTCGTTGGTCATGGTAGAAAAATAATCCAGTGCTTCCGTACCAGCTGCTCCAAACATCGGTGCAAAATTTCTCCAGGCTGAGGCAGAAGGGGCCCCAAACTGATTGCCGAAATTATCGTCCACCAGACCGCGCCGTTGTACGTCAATCTGTGCGTTTCTAAATGCGTGTGATTTATCGAGGTAACGGCGCGTTAGTTCTATTTCGCTTAAAGCAAATGCGTCCATTTCAAAAAAGTCAACGCGACCAACTTGCAACTCCATTTCACTGGGAATGGAATCCTGATCAAATTTCCCATCACCGGGAACGTTGTGATTTCTTTCGAAAAATCCGAGTGTATTGTCAACGAGGTTATCGGTCCAGTTGCCATTCATTTCGCCATAGTAACTATCTGCGGACCAGGCTCCCCAATGATTTTCGGCGTGTGTATCGGGATAAATATCGCCGGAATAAGGAACGGGAATGTGGCCGATGAGATAAACGGCTTTTAGGTTATTGCCGCTGTTGTATACTTCTTGTATGGAGTTGCGAACGGAGGTGACGGCGTCATTTTTATTTGCGCTTCGACGCTGCACTTTCCAACCGTCGAGGAACAAATCCATTTCCAGTCGGTTGAGTTCGTCGGCAAGTGGCGTCAGGTATTCATCGTCAATCATGAGGAGGATCGTACCTCTGTTTTCCTGAGCGGGAAGTTGGATGCCTGCGTAGACGAAACCGTATTTTGGACGTTCGTCAATGAAATCTCCGACGGCTCCGGAGGTAGCTAAGACTTCGTTGGTTTGATAATTTTTGAGTGTCCAGGAAGTACTGTTGGGAAATAGGTCGGGGGAAAGGGTGATGATGACTTCTTCGCAGGTTCCGCCATTGTTGCATAGGTTGAAAATGGTAATTTCTTCGGTACCAAAACTATCACCGTAGGCATAAGTTTGGCCACAGGCTTCGACTTTGTAATATCCAAAGCCAAAGTTGCAGCAAAGTCCGATGCCATACATGTCGCTTATTTTAAAACGGAGTTCGGTGCCCGGTGTGACACAAACGGTATCGATGACGAGGTCAAATTCTTTTTTGAAAAAACCATATTCGTAGCCTACGCCCACTTCGATATCGGCATCTGAGAATGAAGTGGCATCACCGGGAAGCAGATCAATGGGATCACCCCATTCCGTTGCTTCCAGGCTTTTTCTGTAAACTTTATAATTGCTGGCAGTCGGATCGATGGGCCAGGAAAAATTAAATAATGGTGGATTGATTTGGGTCGTCACGCTGACTTCAACAGATCGTTCTTTCCCGCTTTGGGACCAGGCCGAAAAATTAAGTAGTGAAAAGGTGACAATTAAAATAAAAGTGGGGCAAATGCCTTTAACCCAGTTAAGATAACTCATAGTAACTTACATTTCAGAAATGAAAAATTCGTCATTCGAATATGACTAAGGTATTTTCAGTTATTGGGTAGGTGTAGTATGCCAACAGAGGGCGTACACTAAGGTACGACTTAATAAGATAACAAGAAAAAAATAGTTTCAGAAGTTGTTTTAATATTGCATGTATAAATTGAGTCAAACTGAATAAAAGTTAGTCCCTGAATCTGAATTCTTGCATAAATTGTATTATATTTGAATCTAATCCAAAGTCATCTCCTACTCTATATTCTTTAATGCTTTTTGGCTATAGCCAACGGTATTAGTATTTACTCATCATTAGGCTTTACATTAAAAAAAAATTTCAAATGAAAAAATCAATTCTTCTTTTCAGTTGTATGCTTATCTGTGTGATAGGCTTTTCACAACAGTTTCATGCAGAGATATACTCCGGTTACAGTATTCCAAACTATGATCATCCAGCTTATGAAATAGAGGATTATTCTGAAGCGGGATCTATCCCTATCGGTATCCGGATTGCGGCGGGGCATGAGTACGTTCAGTTAGGTGTAGAATATCGACAGAATCTGACCAATACTACATTTACGTTTGACAAGTTGCCTGGGGTTAGTACCTCATTTGATGAAAGTTACTATGGTGGTTTTTTACGGGTCAACATTTCATCTTTACCGGTATACCGTGCTGGTCTTATATTGAAAGGTGGTGCCGGCTATTATACCTATGAGCAGACTATTAATGTTGTGAATGAATCTATCGTTCATGAGTTTGACAAAAAACTGGGCTTTCATGGAGGGCTTGGCGTTTCAGGGCCAATTTATGCCAATCTTCATTTGGAGCTTGGATACAGCTACCATTGGGTTGATCGGGACAATATGCTGGTCGAAGGCTTTGAAAGCTTTCCAGGATCGGTAGGATATAAGGCAGGTTACCATGCTATCACTTTTGGTTTAAGTGTCAACCTAATGATTACAGAGAAAGGCAAGGCTGGTTGCAAGAATAAGCGCCACAGGAGTAAGGGTAAGCATGGACGGGGTGGCTGGTTTGCTAATTAGGGGGCTTTGGCTTCGACTACGGTCAGACTTCGCCGCTATGATATTGACTAAGAGGAAAAAATAGTGGCTGTATCGCCGTCTGAGCGTAGCCGAAGACGTAGATACAAAGAACGTTGCCAGAGATAAGTTGAAACTTATTCTGGCGACGTTCTCGATTTTAAGGAAAACAGGTAACTATTTAGCGTTAATTTGTTTTAAGCGTCATGTGACTCAAGGATTAAGGGGCGGCTGAATAGTCACCATAAAAATTAATCCTATTTTCTCTATCTAATTAACCGAATTTTAGTGACTGGGGGGATGGAAACCAAGTTTCCGTTCTTAATGTGATATGTGTAAGGGACTATTTTTCGTTGGGGGGTTTAAGATGTTTAGGTTTTACAAGTAGTTATCTTCTACTTTTCTGAGCGATTAGGTTAGCACCGATAACCAGACCGCTGCTCAGGATGAAAGCCCCTGAGACGATGTAAAGAATAAGCATAGCCCTGACGTTTTAAAAATAGTTTAGAAAAAAGGTAATTTGTTTGCCTCTTTGGGACGGCTAAGATGGCCAAAAGTAACTATTATTCCAAGTATTTATATAGGTTTTTTCTTGTAACAATCTGATTACCTTCAAATTTTCGATGGGCTTATCCTAAGGGTAAGATTTAGCTGTTGTAGCATCTATTTTTTACAGGCTTAAGCAGGTCGCCAAATCAACCTGGCTAATTCTGGCTAAATAGTTTCACTTAGTACACCGTGTAATAAATAGCTTAATGTTTTGTATATTGTGTTTTCAAAAGAAAATGCACAAATGAAAAAGCAACACATCAAATTGACATCATCGGATTTGCAAAAATTGCAATCTATTTTAAAAAAAGGGACTTTAAAAGTTAGCAAATTAAAACGAGCTCAGGCCTTGGTTGAGCTTGATAAAGGAAAAACCATTGTGTCTGTAAGCGAACTCTTAGATAAGAGCTATCCAACGGTTTGGACCTGGGTAAAAAAGTATAATTCAGAAGGTTTAGCATTTCTAGATGATAAACCTCGATCCGGTCGTCCTTCTGGGTTAAGTGGTAAAGATCGAGCAAAAATAACAGCTCTTGCCTGTAGCACTCCACCGGAAGGTCATGCTCGTTGGAGCCTACGTTTACTTGCAGACAAACTGGTTGAACTAGAATATATTGATTCTATTTCATTTAAACAGGTTGGAATCATTTTAAAAAAAATGAACTTCAACCTCATCGAAAAAGACAATGGTGTATCCGCAAAGTAACCGCTCAATTTTTAGCAAAACCAGAGATCATTCTTCGCTTGTATTTATTACCTTGCAATGAAGAGTATCCAGTAATCTGCTTTGATGAAAGGCCTTGTTTCTTAATTGGTCATACTATTGATGGATTAGAGATGCAACCCGGCCAAGTTGCTAAAGAAAATTATTCTTACAGTAAACATGGTATAGCCTATTCCAATTTGGACGAAACTTAAATTACAGTGTACTTAATACGCCGTGTAATAAATTCATTTACATTTTTGAATGCTTCTTTTTTGCAACTACTTCGCCAATTTTTCTTCAAATAGCTAAGGCTATTCTCAAAAAAATTGACTCGTACGCACAAAAAATAACCTATTCAAAATGTAAAGCAACTTAATACACAGTGTACTGATAGCCTATATTTCAGACAGACTACATTAGCTGACGCCAATCTTTCTCAGATGAAGCGAATAAACAATCGAGTAAACAGCCCTCCCTTTCAAGTAGTTTGTTTATATTTCGGTAAAATTATAACACCCCCGACTATTCTGGCGCTTTGACCGGGAAAAATCGCAAGGGAAAATTACATATGCCAGCCAGTTCTATCATACAGAAGTCGAGAATATATGCTACACATATCATTGTGGAAGAGCTTTCTAATGGTTTTGTCTATCATAATCTTGATCACACTTTAAGTGTGTTCTCAAACAGCTTGTTGCTGGCAAAACCCTATAACCTGAGTGAGGAGGAGATGGAAATACTGGCTATTGCTGCTTTATTCCATGATGTTGGTTATTTGAATGTCTATCAGGGCCATGAATTGGCCAGTGAGCAAATTGCCACTGAATTCCTACTGAGAGAAGGCTATCCTCCAGATAAGACTAAGGCGGTCAATGCCTGTATTCACGCTACTATCGTCACTGAGCCACCTAAATCCATTTCAGAGGAAATCATAAAAGATGCAGATTTGGCGAGCCTTGGGTCAGAGAATTTTGAGGATTTCAGCAGTAGGCTGCGCCAAGAATGGCAACATTTCTGTAATGAGCTCTATACTGATAAGGAATGGTATCAGATCAATTACAACTTTTTGAACAATCATAAATTCTTCACAAAGGAAGCTAATCGCCTGTTTGGACCGGGGAAGGAGGTTAATCTGGGTAGGATGAAGGAGTTGTTGGGAATGTGAATGCGAATGCTTATAGCTCTACTTCGAATTTGCCTCAATAAACGACTTTGGAGGGCTAAGGAAAATACCAAACTTAAAAAACATCCCGTCAGAGGGGTTAATTTCAAAGTCAATGGCCTCTTGTGAGTTGACCCCTTCAAATTCAGAAGCATTGTAATGAACATATCCCATTTTGAGCTCACACCAAAACCAGGAAGATACTTGCTGGTGGAAGGCTATGTTCAATTGCGTTTCAGATCTTCGGATATTATATTGCCCCACCGGACCTCTGGTCGGCGTCTCCGTAAAGTCGACGGAGTAAAACCGGGAACCAAACTCAGGTCCAAAAAGGAATAATGATTTTTCACTAAGATTGTAACGCAGCATCAGCTTTACAGGAGCGGTAAACTCAATTCCCCATTTATCATTAAACGTTTGATTGTAAATCAAAAAAGGTAACACTATATTCCCTCTAAAGCCAAACCTTGAAACAACTCCCAGCCCCCACTCTTTTCTCGCATGTGGTTTCTTCCCAAGGATACCAACCAAATATAAATGCTGATAGCGCTTATCAAAGTCCACAATTCCCTTGTAGTCACCGGTATAGGCTGCTTCGCCTTTAAACCCAACGTAAACTTTTGAATTAATTGACCCACTAAGATAAGCACTAAAGCGGGTATTTTTTAGTGTTTTATTTTCCAGATTTTTAAACAACCACTGGTCACCTACATCAATACTCCCAAAATCATAGGCCTCCCGAAAATGACGTACACCAACTAAAAACTTGACTCGCTTTCTATTAAGAATGGGTGCCTTGAGCTTGATGAGCAGATGCTCATTCGCATGAAGGTGGCTATTTTTTTGGGACTCCGCATTGATTTTATAGGAAGGAAACAGGCCATATTCCACAGACATTCCTTTAGAAGGCGATTTGCGATCTACCCCAGGCTGGCAATACATTTCCCGCATTGGTGTTAATATCTCCTGCCCAACAAGGTCTGGCATGGAGACAAGTATACAAAGACACAGCAGTACAATTAATGATTGAAGGTTCAAAATCCTAATTTTATGGGATTAGCAGATATGTTGGCTGTTTCTTAATAAAAGGTATCACTAAGATATAAGATAAGGATACCTTATAAAAGATACCAGACAAAAACCAGTCCTATTCGTCTACTATCTTACTAATTGGGCATATTTCTGCTCTCGTAACAGTTTGAAGATCAGTTGGCTTCACGCCAAAAAGCAAGCCGCGCTGGCCTGCATTTACATACACCAGATCCAGCTTATTGACTGCTTCGTCCATGTAAACCGGAAAATTTTTCTTCATTCCCAATGGCGAACATCCTCCTCGTATGTATCCGGTAATTTTTTGAATTTCATTAACGGGTACTAAGGTGATCTTTTTATTTCGGCTGGCTTTGGCCAATGCTTTTAGATCCAGTGCAAGATTTCCCGGGACTACCGCTATCAGTATACCTGTTCTGTCGCCTTTGGCAATGAGGGTTTTATAGATGGTTGTCACCTCCATTTTGTTCGCTTCAGCGATCTTTTCCACACTAAGGTTTTCCGGATCATAGGTGTACGCTTTGATCTCGTACTTTATTTTTCTTGTATCTAGTTTTCGAATGGCGTTTGTTTTTTCCACGGGTATGTTGTTGTGTGTTTGAAGGTGGGTGATTTTGCTGGGGCTAAAGTAGTATTAAATGTTGGGAGTTGGAAGTGGGAAGTGGGAAGTGGGAAGTGGGAAGTGGGAAGTGGGAAGTGGGAAGGGGGAAGTGGGAAGGGGGAAGTGGGAAGTGGGAAGTGGGAAGTGGGAAGTGGGAAGTGGGAAGTGGGAAGTGGGAAGTGGGAAGCTCTTTCTGACGTGGCTTAGGGAACGGGAAAGCCCGCAGGGACTTGCGAGCATGTGTTGTGCGCTTAAGTACCAACCCGGGCCGGGAGTCACCTTGCTTCGCGATGGTGCTTCCCGGTCCCTTGAGGCACTATCGCTGAACAACAAATTTCTTAGTACGCATAATTGCCTCATCGGAAACTTCCATAAAGTAAACGCCTTCACTCAGCTTATCGATTGCGAAATTATGGTTGCGACTATTATTTGATTTTGCAACGGAAATCGTTTGACCTAATGCATTGCGAATGCGTAGATTCACTTTGTCGGACATTGATTGATCAAAAATAACCTGTACAAAAGTATTGGCTGGATTTGGATAAACGTTGAAATCCAACTGATCATGATCAACAATCGAAACCATAATGTCATTTGTTTCATTGAAGGTTGCTGCCTGATTGATAAAATCACCTGTTCCGTTGGGAACTCTGGCGCTGGGTACATTCGTTACTTGCTCACCATAAGTCAGTGAATCGATGACGGTTCCATCCTGATGGGTCAACACAATGTGCTCACCATCTTTCGCCAATTTAAATCCAGCATGAACACCTTCTTCTGATTCATTCTTATCGGCCCAAACAATCAGGAACTCGTTGGCACCTATTGTTGTCCTGGCTGGAAAACGCCATTTTCTTGGCTCACTTGAATTGTCACTCAGGTAAAAACCAAAAAGATCGATTTCCTCGTCTGAGTTGTTGTACAATTCTATCCAGTCCGGAAACTCACCGTCTTCATCCATAACCGCAGAAGTACTGTCGTTAGATGCCACAAATTCATTGATCACCAAATCATGCCATTCTACTGTTGTGGTCCAAGTGCCACATTGATGATTAGAGTCATCTAAATCTTCCCAAATTTGTGGAATTCGCTCATCAATAAATACTTTCAATTGTGGAATTGACGCACCATTTGCCTCCCCTCCAAAACCAACATCGTATTCAAAGTAATTAGACGTAAACATGTAATATGTATCCTGATACAAATCTTCCCGAACAATATCTGCCGCATCATCAATCAGCGGATAAAGTCGTTCAGCAGTAAAGTTGTCCTCCATGATATCACAAACATGTTCTAAATATTGCTGCCTAAAATCAGATACATCCATCAAACGGTCAATCAGGACACGACCCGGATTATTGAGTATCAGAGGGAAGCTAAATATAGGTCCGCCGCCACTCGTACCGGGGCCACCATTGTCATAAATATCATCATAAATCGTCTGACACATTCCATCCCAATTGACCTCACAGCAGAAAGGGTTCATCTCCATTACTTGTTGCAAAACAGGGTCATCAACCGGATAAGGACAACTTCCATCAACAATGGTATTACAATCAGCAATCGCATAGGTCAGATCTATGTTTTTGCAAACCGTTTTCTGACAAAGTGAGTCATCAAAAGTGTTGGTAATCGTTAGACAAACATTATACATACTGATGCTGTCATAAATATGCGTTGGGCTTTGCTCTAAAGAAACATTGCCATCTCCAAAGGTCCATGACCAACTAACCGCATCAATCGATTCATCTGTAAGAAATAAGGTATCTTCCGAATAGCTTGTGCTAAACCCTGGGATTAACGGACAGATGGTGTCCAAAACAAATGGGTTGCCAGATGTTTCAAAATTCCCTCCCAAAGCCAGATTATAATCCCAGGGCACCCAGTGAAACAAACCATCCGTTGGTTCATGATACAAATACCAGTTGCGACCATGTTCGATATACGAGTCCCAATTATTTGTCAAAATATCAATGGCTAAAACACGTAGGTATTCATCTACGTCCAATACCTTTTGAATTTCGTCGGGAAAAGCAATATTGGAAGAGTTGTTGATTACCTCGCAAAGCTCAATAAAGTCTATCCAGTTATCTTCTGTCTTATTGGTTTTGAGTTCAAAAAACTCTTTATAGCTAGTCGGGTTAGTACCTAAATATTCCATAGCTGACCAACCCATATTTTTAAATAGTTCACCATCGTCGTCACTAAAGTTATTGGTTAGAAATGACTTGTCCACCTGTTCAATTATAGCATAAATTCCCCAGTATTGATCGTTGAGATAAACGGTGGTGTGTGCTATCCGGGGAGCTGCTATGCCCGCGGTTCGCATCATATCGTAGCAGAGCATATCCCGTTGAAAGGATGGATCTCCTACACCATTCGACAAGTTAACTTTTCGAAGGCCTTCGTATTTTTGTCCGGGAACAAACTCATTAAAATCAATTTTCAAGGATTTTTTGAATTCATTGGAAGCGAAGTGGGAAGAGAAACCCTTTTGGCGAACACCAACTGTATCTACTGAATTACCATCAATAATAATTTGAGTCGTTGCTAAATAATCAATATCTCCACTATAGGAACCTATTTCATAATTTTCGGTTAAAATATCCCAAAAATCATCTTCTTCAAAATATATTCGAATTTCATGAAGGGTGTTATTGTCAAATAATGTTTCACCCGAAATCTGAGCATAGGATTTAACAGAATAGAACAAGACGAGAAATACCAGGGTTATTTTTTTCATATGTTTTAAATTTATTAATAACTATTTAGTTATACCGAAGACGGAAGACCGAAGACGGAAAACCGAAGACCGAAGACCGAAGACGGAAGACCGAAGACCGAAGACGGAAGACCGAAGACCGAAGACCGAAGACCGAAGTTTCCCTATAACGTAAAACGATTGCGGGCCTACGTTAGCGGGAAACTTCCGTCTTCGGTCTTCCGTCTTCCGTCTTCCGTCTTCCGTCTTAAAACAGTTACCTTATTTTTAATAAACCTGAAACTAAGCAATTATTTATTTTGAATCCCGTCGCGAAATGTCCTACCTGCATGTTTGACGCTAGTTGTACATAAAAAACATTTTATTTGTAACTAAATAAACAAAAGTAAAAATGGGGAATGAGCCAAGCCCATCCCCCATCTAAGCAGGTTTTTCTTACCCACTTATATCAAACCAAAAAGTGTCTATAGTTTACCTTTTACAAAACGGAAACTCTTCCGCTTCAGGTCATCTACTTTTACATCAATAAAGTACATGCCACTATTGTAAGCTCCTACATCAAACCGCACGGGCTCTTCCGTCAGACTTTCAATCGATTGCATATCCAGTCGTTCACCCAATTGGTTGTAGATGGTTATCTCCGCAGACAAACCAGCATAAGCTTTCAGGTTGATATATAAATCTTCATTAGCCGGGTTCGGGAAAATAACAACCTCCTCCAATTCAAGCTGGAAGTTAATTTTCTTTAAGCCGGAATAACGAACACTACCATCTGTCAACGTTTGCTTCAGGCGGTAATAATTGATTCCTACATTTGGATTCTTATCTTCTGTCTGATAATATAATTCATCAGCCGTATCACCAAAACTTTGTGTTTGATCTACCTGCTCAAAAATTTCACCATCTGCAGATCGCTCTACATCGTAACTTGTTGTTTTGAAACTGGTATTCGTGACCCAATTCAGGTTAACTGAACGACCATCTTTCATGGCATTGAAAAACAAAACATCAGCGCCCTCAATTCCCTCTAGTGGCGAAGCACTTCCAATAATTACATCTTCTAACAGATCACAAGTTGCCTCCCAATTGCTTTCATACAAATTGATACTCAAATGATAGGTACCTGATGGCAAACCAGAAAGCGTCAATGGATTTGGACAATCATCAAAACAATCATATACCGTACTCCATGAAGGACTAAATAACTTCATAATTACATGTCCTCCTTCCAGCCCTGTAACAGTGATACTTGACGAAGTGCTCGTGTAGCTCACGCCACAACCAACATCTGTTCCGCCACCTATAGGTGTACCTGCACAAGAACAACCATCTGACTGAATGACATCATTTGTTGTATTGGAATTCCCGTCATTACAGGAAGTACCTGGTGAAGTTGGGATATTTGGATTATTGTCATTACAATCAACTGCCTGACAGAAACCATCGTTGTCATTGTCGGTACAACCTCCTCCACCAACATCTACACTTTCTTCTATCTCACAAATGAGCTGCCATGAGGCAGTATACAAACGCACTTTTACAAAATGAGCACCCTCTGTTAAATTAGAAGCTGTTTCTGAACTGTTACAATCTCCTGAACAATTCAAAACTTGTTGCCAGTTCGGACTAAATATCTGAACCTGAGTAACTGGTGTATTCAAACCGGTAACGGTAATTGAGTTTCCATTGGTTGAAATAGTTACATCATCACATGGATCGCCATTTACAGGTGTACCCGCACAAGAACAACCGTCTGATTGAATAACATCATTTGTTGTGTTTGAGTTTCCGTCATTACAGGAAGTACCCGGGTTGGCTGGAATATTTGGATTGTTGTCATCACAATCTTCTGCCTGACAAAATCCATCATTGTCATTATCTGTACATCCGCCGCCGCTGACATCTACATCCTCCTGAATGGTACAAATCGGCTGCCAGTTGGCATCATATAACTGTACATCAATGTGGTAAGTTCCTTCTGCTAATCCGCCAACTGTTTCAGAACTACCACAGTTGTCATTGCATTGGAAAATAGTGCTCCATGACGGGCTGAAAAGTTTGTAAATAACATGCGGGCTATCCATACCCGTTACGGTAATAGAATTAGAAGTTGTCGTCCAGTCTACATCATTACATCCACCACTACCTGGAGAGGTTACATTAAAGCTACGCGTTACAGTGGGTGCCGGATCATAGTCACCGTTACCTGGCTGATTGGCCTGAACAGTTACAGTTCCAGTATTTCCATTCAAAGTAATGGTATTTCCAGAAATGGAAGCAGGACCAGAAACAATATTAAAGGTAACTGCCAAACCAGAACTTGCTGATGCAAAAATGGTAAAAGGACCATCTGTTGTCAACTTATTAGGAATAGAAGAAAAAGAGATAGTTTGACTCTGAGAATTTCCAGGAATATTGACAGCGCCCGGTGTAGCCGGAATTGCCTGCCAGCTTTGAGCAAGTGCATTGTTTAGGTTAGGGCCAATCAATTGAAGGGTTGGGCCGTCACCATCTGCTGCTGATGGCCATGGACTATTATCATCATAATCAACTTCATCAATCAATACCCCGTTCGCGTTTTTCAGCGTGATTAATTCACCACCTCCACTCAGTCCAAAACCTCTTGGTTCGAAACCAAATTCGCCGATGTAATTATTTACACCAGGATGGATAGCATTGAATTGATCTTCGTCTTCTACTAAAACCAGGTATTCACCAGGTGAAAGTGTTGTTCCAGCAGGGATACCAAAAAAGCTACCTCCCTCATCTTCAAAATACCAACCGCTGATATTAACGGTACTGCCATTAGGATTATATAATTCTACCCAATCACCGGATTCTTGTCCATCAGGAGAATTGTAGTTGATTTCATTAATAACGATGGACTGAGTTGATGTTGAACCTTTTATGAAGTTTGCAGTAATGTTTGTGTTACCGGTTAAGTTTTTAGAGGCATTGGGGTTGTTACCCGAAAGACCACCCGACCAACTATTGAGAATATAACCTCTGTCTGGATAGGCGCGAACCGGAACCTGAACCCCACGGAAATAGGTACCGCTCCATCCACTATCCGAACCATCAATAGTGATGGTACTCCAATCAACTTCACCACGGTTAGATGGGTTTAGGTTGATGGTAATGTTTGCGGTTCCATTTACATTTGAAAATTCGCTAATGACGTTATTGCGAACTACGTTGGTTCTTGCGTTTGCAAAGTTTCGTAATTTCTGAACATGCTGCGGCCACACCTGATAGCCGTCAGTCCAACGGTCGTGGTGTTGTTGAATTTCAGAATCATAGGTTGCTACAAACTCGTCAATTCTGTCATTAATTCGATCTGGTGTATACAAAACATTTATTTGATCAGCCAGACGGTTGATAAAATTATCTCTCCATTCATCATTTTCAACCAAACGTCTAAAAAGTAACGTAGACCAATCTGGTGTAGGCCAGTTGTAGCCTCCAAGGTCTAACATACGACCGAGTGTATTATAGTTGGCGTTACCTGAGTTCCAATCCTGTCCAGGAACAAATAAACCAAAAGAAAAGTCAAGATCCCAGGATATCCAGCGCCACTTTTCACCTGCCGCACGTTTTCGCCATCTACGGTTATTATTACCTGGCCAGTCCTGAGCGTCGATGAACAAGTTGAAGGCCACATAGTCAGCATAATGATCGAGATCTACTCTATCTTTTACGTATTGATAGTTGGAAGAAGACGTCAGCGAATTATTTTCAAGGAAGGTTTCCAAAATATCCCACTCCACTAAATCACCTTCTTTTGCCTCACTTTTATTTTCTAAGAAATCAACCTCATCGTCATCCAGATCGAAGTGTACTTTCAGGTAGCGCTTGTCAATTCTTTCACGGATATTGTGAATACCCCAGTACTCACCATTCAGGTACATAACACCGGGACGAAAACCCTGCATAAACATATCTGGTGTCTTAATAATCGTTCCTACATCAGACAAATCAGCTACCAAACTAGCTACCATCGCATCACGGAACATACAAATATTCCAATCCTGACCGGAATTGCGTAATGTCAAACTTCTATGCTCTTCAAAAGGTAAATCAGGAAACACCTGATATGGAATAATATTACTTCCGAGACTGCTCTTTGCTTTTAAGGCCAATGGCTTTTGATCCAAAGAAGCGCTACCTGTACCTTGCACTTCTGATTCGAATAGCATGTTGAAACCGATTGTTCCGTTTGGCTCCCAGAATTCTGCATTTACAACTATTTCAATATTCTCCGTATAGTTAGGATAGATACCCGTAGCCGGATCAAACATCTCATCCGGGTCAGCAGTGTAAGCTACGATTGGAAAATCATGTGATACATTAAAGAGGTAAGTATTAGTAACTACCGGACTGGGCAATGCCGGAGGATCAAATGCTTTAGCCCGTATAGGTGTGTTGCTATTGATAGTGATCGGACCATTGTAAAGTGGATCAGATGTTGTCGGTTCACTTCCGTCGGTGGTGTAACGAATATCTCCTGAACCTGACAAGGTGAGTGAAATGCTGCTTGTGAACTGACCTCCATTAATACTAAAAACCGGCTCGTCAGCAAAAGGAGCTCCCGGATCCGTATCGTTGGAAGCACCAGGCGTTGGTTCTCCGAAGAAATCGAAGTTTGAATTTCCATCTCCGACACGTCCTTCTGATATATCACCTATTTGCGGACCGAAAGTATAGGAGTCAATTATAGTTGTCCCATTGCTTGCCGTCAACACGATATCTTCACCGCCTGATCCGAGTTTTGCATCAACATGCAAAGGCCCCTGATCTGTTTCTTTATCAAACCACAACAATAAGTATCCACCAGCGGGGATAGTTGTCACAGATGAATTACCTGTTGGTATTTGCCAAAGTGTCGGCTCTGCCAAATCATCGGAAAGATACATCCCTCCAATGTTCACTGAACTGGAACCAGCGTTATACAACTCCACCCAATCATCATAATCTGCACCATCTGCAATAGTAGAAGAATTGGAGGCCATGAATTCATTTATGTAAATTTGCTGAGCAAAAATTTGACAGCTAAAAAATACCGTAAACAGGGTAAGCGAAAATACTCTGGCGATTGATGGTACAACAATTTTATTGGGCATAAAGTCCAATTTTAAATTTTCTTTATACCATTTTAAATGTGTGGTAAAATAACTTTTCATCGTTCTTTTTTTTGTTTGTTAATGTTCTCACAATAAAAATGAATGAGCTAAGCGATCAAATGCTTATGAATAAAGCATTGATTGCTAGCAAATAATGTGTTAATGGTAGCTGCAGAACAGCTAAGGGAAAATTTTATGGAATGGATTATTGCAAGCTAATCAGTAAAGAAGATCTTTTATACTTGATTAGTTTTTCAACTGGAGCCTCAATTTACAAAAAAGTAAGCTCATCTCCAAGTTAGCGGACTCTTATGTCAGGGTCCGTTTGACAAAAGTTAACATTAATTGTACCTGCCCTGCAACTCTATTAATAAGACCTGATGAATGTTGGATGTTTGTCCCAACTTGCCAGCGCAAGCGTGACGGATGCTGGTGCTCTTGAGAAAGAAGAGAATTTTGCGGTACAATTCATCTTCTAAGGATGAGGAGCAATTACTTGCGCTCACCGTTAGATGAGCATGAGCACCAACCTCCTTTACGGCCTTGTGCTGCCGAGTCCTTCGCCAGAGGCTACGGCCGCCGGAGAAGGCTTTTCTTAGGAGCAGCAAAGCGCTCGTGAAAAAACATCCAACATCTAGCATAGCATCAATCCAAATTTCATTAGTTAGTCACTAAACAGTTGCAATTAATCTAAATGCTCAGTTACAAACCACTGACTCTTTCGTTTTCCAGATTCCTGATTGACAGAAATAATATATATTCCATTATTAAAATCGGTTAGATCAATTCTGATTGGTGTTGTCGTACAATTGTCTACATTGATAGTTTCCATCTTAAGGCCAAGTGTATTGTACAACTCCATGACAACAGACTCTCCTGCAAAGGCACTGAGTTGAACAAATATTTCGTCTTTTGCCGGGTTTGGAAACAACGATATCTCTTTTTCAAAAACTGGATATTCCAGTTCGCGGATTGCAGAATAACGGACGGAACCATCATTAAATATCTGTTTGATTCGGTAAAAGTTCTTTCCTGACTGAGGTTCCGTATCTAAGGCCGTGTAGTGACTGGTAGTGGCTGCATTTAAGGCCACTCCTGTTTCACTGATTTTCACAAAATCAATTTGATCAAACGAACGTTCCACTTCAAATGTACGGGTACGATTTGCAGTATTACAGTCCCAGTTTAGCTTGGAAACACCATTTTCTTTAGCTGCCGTCATAAATAAAAATTCCGAGGTGCTTCCTTCCAATCCATTTCCGTCACTGACAATTACCGTATAGTCTTCTACTTCTCCATAAACAAAGTTCTCACAAGGGTCAGCATATGCTTCGCGTCGCATGGATATACGCATACGGGTTTCCCCGGTCAGTGCATAAAGTGGTGTTTCAATTAATCCAATCACCAGAGGAGCATTCCCGCCACTAAAGTCGCCATCCAAAATACCTGAGAATACCCGTTCTCCACCATCATAGAAATCACCATCCTGATTCCAGTCAATCCATACTCTAAAATATTCATCCCATTTCTCGAAGCTAAATTTTGCCTGTAATCGAATCTGAGTCTGATCGCCCAAATTCACTACCGTACTCTGATCGGTAAAATCACCATAACCTTCTTTGTGAGAAGTATTATTGATAGCACCAAACCGAACCTTCCAAATGTATTCTGCCCAGGGCTCCTCTCCATCTGCATCGCAATATTCCAGAGGCCCTCCATTGTTATTGTCAACAACTGTCACGATGTAGTTACAGTATTCAATGTTGTTACAAGCATCTGTTACGCTATAGATAATTTCGTAAGTACCTTCCGGTAAATAGCTCCCGGCATTGGGGCCGCCTGTCTGCTCCAAAACAATAGAAGCGTTCGGGCAAGTTGTTTCCGCCTGAGGTATAAGCCAATTGACCAAAGCAACATTAGATCCCTGAGGAATATTGAACGTAGTGTTTTGTGGACAATCCAGGGTTAAATCATAATTGACAGCTTGTTCCGCTATATTAATCGTGTAGTCTTCCACTTCACCAAAGGCAAAGTTTTCGCAAGGATCTGCAAAAGCATCTCGCTTTAGTGCAACCCGCATTCTTGTTTGGCCAGCAGCTGCTGTTGATGGAATTGAAATATCAGCAGAACTGTTGACTAAGGTTGCACCACCAGACCCCCAGTACATAATATCAGAGAGAACGATTTCCGCGGGTTCCTGAAAGACACCATCCTGATTATAGTCTATCCAAACTCGCAAATAATTATCATGCGATTGCCAACTATAACCAGATGACACGGTAAGCGTTGCCGTTTCACCTTGCGCCACATTAGCAACCAGATTTGTAAAATCAGAATATTGTGTTTTATCAGAATTGTTATCTGTCTCTTTAAGTCGCACCCTTCTCACCCATTCCGTCCATGGTGTATTTCCCTGACTATTACAATAGCCTTCCGGGGTCGTCTGAGCCGTCACGGTAATAATAAAAGAACAAAACTCAGTATTGTTACAATTGTCTGTTGCCTGATAGACAATTTCATAGGTTCCCTCTGTAAAGCTAGAACCGGAATTTGCAC
>Ga0209187_1001358_pt1 | contig 28955 bp, 25 predicted proteins | sample BantaG_FD_187430 | JGI IMG/M metagenome (GOLD analysis project Ga0209187, IMG submission 187430) | Marine algal microbial communities from Bantry Bay, Ireland - BantryBay_4 metaG (SPAdes) (version 2) | ecosystem: Host-associated > Algae > Red algae > Unclassified | place: Bantry Bay, Ireland...
TTCAGAAGTCAAGGAACTATGTGAAGTAGAAGAAAAACTCCTCACTAAAGTACAGATTGTGAATATTCTTGAACATATAAAAGGCTTGGTATATGAAAATGTGGTTTAATCAGCCGAAAGGGAATAAAAGGGCAATTGAGCTTCAAAAATATTGGCAGATCACTAGATTGGTTTTGGTCGAAATACAGCTTACCACGTAATATCATAACAAAAAACACTACTTTATCTAAAACAGATAGGTATTTCTAATGGTGTTCTCTAATATAATGAGTATCATTGTGCTTTGTAACAAATACTAAATTTTATAAATAAACGTTAAAATAACTTAATTTAAACAATCAAATATGGCAGACAGTTTTAATAAAAAAGACCGAGAAAAGAAAAGAAGAAAAAAAAATGAGGAAAAAGCAGAGAGAAAACAACAAAAAAAATTAGAAGGGAAAAAAGAAGTTCAATTCGTATATGTTGATGAGAATGGGAATTTTACCGATACTCCACCAGATCCAACAAAAAAGAAAAAAATAAAAGCGGAAGATATAGAAATTGGTATTCCTAAAAAAGAGGATGTTGAGCCAATGGACTTGATCAGAGAAGGCGTTGTGAAGTTTTTCAATTCAGAAAAAGGATACGGATTCATTACAGATAATCAAACAAAAGAAAGCTTATTTGTCCATATCGGAAACGTTACTGGAGACATAAGAGATAACGATAAAGTTAAATTTGAAGTCGGTAATGGTGATAAAGGACCTATAGCAATTAATGTAAAAGTTCTTTAGACATGTGTACGAGATAACTTCATATTTTATAATATCATTTTTCCTTTATACTTCTCTCACTGAAGCGTTTAGTTTATACAGACAAAATTGTAATTCAGTGAGTCGTTTAAAGACAAAAATAAATGGTGCGTTTTAGCTAAATATATAAATTTATTTCATATAAATTCCTTGAATATTTTCACTATCGAATAATGACAATGTGCTAACTGCTATTTATTTACTATATGAATAATTTAAATATGTAATGCATTGTCTTTTTAGGTAATTTTTAACAATTTATTATTGATTAATATCCAATATTTTTTATCGCTAGGCGTTTTTACATCTGAAAATTAAGAATGCCAACTAAGAAATCTTATCAAACATTTATATTAGCTTTTATAGCTTTAGTATTTTTTGCTCTGAATTCAGAGCAAAAACCTGTTAAACAAAACCTCAATATTTCTGATATTTTGGATTTTAATATTGATAGAACTCCTGATGAAATTATGCAGGAGGTTTCTACATCTGCACCTTCTATAACAGTCGATGACCTTCCAAGTTCCTTTGATAGGTATGTTGAGGATGTTTACAATGCCTGTAATTTAAAAGCGCAAAAACTATCATATACCGCTTTCAAAAATGGTTTAGTAGGTATGTACAATTTGATGCGCACCAGTAAAGTCCACAATGAGGATATTCTTTCGATTGTCGATTTTGATTTGCCTTCGACTGAAAAGAGAATGTTTGTCATTGATCTTAAAAACAAAAAGTTGGTCAAAAACTTGCTTGTCGCTCACGGAAAAGAATCTGGTGATATGTATGCAACGAGTTTTTCCAATATTCCAAAATCGCATCAGAGTAGCTTAGGATTTTATAAAACTGCCGAAACTTACGATGGCAAATATGGATACTCTTTAAGATTAGATGGATTGGAAAAATCTATCAATTGCAAGGCACGTGAGCGGGCTATTGTTGTACATGGTGCGAAGTATGTTAGTGATGAGTTTATTCAAGAAAACAGTCGTCTTGGCAGAAGCTACGGTTGCTTATCCCTTAAAGTTGATGAAACATCTGATCTGATTGATGATATTAAATCTGGTACATGTATTTATGTTCACAAGTCCCTTCCTTCTTATCTCAAAGCCAGCAAATTATTAGATGCTGTTTCCTCCCAACGCTTTTTTGATAACTTGTTTGCAAAAACTATTTAGCATAGTCTAAAGTGAATAATTCGTCTTTCTTCTACAATCGCTATCTCATATCTTCTGGCTTCAGCCTGATTTTCTCTTTATTCTTTTTTTATTTACTTTATCACTACCAAAGTTCAGGCTATTGGATGAGCTGGTCAAATTACAACCTCAATCCTACGCTAGTTTGTGAGTACCTTTATAATGAAGGTTTGTTCAAACAACCCAATAGTACTTTTTCAAATGTCTTTTTTTTGTTTTTCGGTTTAATGATTTTGCTGTGGAAACCAAACACAAATTCACCTCAAAACTTGATTACTCAAAACCCGTCTTTAGCGACCTTTATGGGATTATTGGTTTTGGGCTTATTTCTAGGGAGCAGCTTTTATCATTCCTCCGTCTTAAAAATTGCAGCGTATTGCGATATGTTTGGGGTCTACTCTGTCGCTTTTTATGTTTTGTACTTTCAGTTGTCGAAATTTTACATTGCCAAAAAATCAAAACAAGACTTAACACTAACAAATCCAGAAAAAAGTGCATTTATTTCACTGGTTCTCGGCAGCACACTCCTATTTGACTTTCTATTCAAAGATGACGCTCTTCCAGTAATCATTGTTTTTTCTGCCATTCTCCTATCCTTCTTAGCAGCTTCCTACAACACCAATTTCAAATTCAACAAACGATATTTACTCGGCTCCATTCTATTTTCTTTCTTTGGAATTTTTTCATTTTTCACCGACCATCATGTCTGCTACCAATACAGCCTATTACAAGGTCATTCTGTTTGGCACATTTGCTGCGCCGCTTGCATTTATACAGTATTTCTAATTTTCTCAACGGAGGAGCTAGAGGTCTGATGTTGTAAAAACCTAACTTTCTTGTTCAAAAATAATACTTCGTTGTGGATTTCTCTTATACCTGTTCTTAGCAATAATCTCTCTGTTCGCAGTTGGACGATAGTTTTCGTTATTGGGGTTTAGATATTCAAGTTGATATTCAATCATTTTTTCAAAAGGAATAAGAAAACCCTTCGTCTCGCATTGTTCTAAGTCACCTTTCTTAAGTAAATTTAAGACAGTATAGGCTGACTCAATAGTACTAAGACAAAGAGATTTTGGCTGCTGCTTGATGATAAATTTTGATTTTATTTTATTATCAAAACTCACTCTTTTTAGTTTTTGCAAGTTCTTACTTAGTTTAAGCATTTTACGGGTGCAGGGCCATGTGCCATCGAGAAGGAAGATGTGTGGATTATTACCCATAAATGAATTTATTTCTGAACCTTTTTTTATCGATAAGTTGAAATTATCTTTTCCTGGATAAAGTAAAAAAGAACAACTTTTTTCTTTAGTCAGTATTTCATTTACACGATTATTATTGGTAAAATCGACACCAACTATAATTTCTGAATTTTCAAGTTGAAGCTTAGTCATACGTCCCGTTCCGTTTTTTTCTTTTTTGTATTCCATCGGGTGCATAAGAATAATAAAATGAGTCTTAGTCTGGAAAGGACTAATGTGTTTACAAATACATGTGCTTAAAGGTCTAATGCATTTGTAACAGTTGATTCTTGGGTTTTTCATTTCTACTTGCAAGGTGAATATCTCTTTATTTTTCTAATTGGCTATAATGTTACAACGGTAGTAAAAATTTACATTATTAATTCCATCCTAATTGTTTTCTTTCTGTCCAGTATTCTTTTGGTAGAATTGCTAGATCTTTTAATAAAGCTATATCTGTTGGCTCCAATTTAAAATCCAAAGTTTTCATATTTGCTGATAGATGTAGCGAATTAGCAGCTCCACTTAGTACTTTGTATACAGGCAGTGTATCCATACAGAACCGCAGTGCTATTGCATCTACTCCTACACTATATTTTTTAGCTAACTGGTTCAAATATCTGTAAGCCTGTTCATAATGAGGATATTGGGTATTGGGAAATATCCGTCCATTTGCGAGTGCCTCTTTGATGATGAGTCGCTTATCATTTTTAGCAATAACATCTGCCATTGATGCCAAATCTTGTTCAATAATATTGTACGTTACCTGAAATGCATCAAACAACTCTATTCCATCAATTTCAACTTTCAAGGCTTTTTTCAACACCTCCGTTTGATTAGCTCCAGTGGTCGTGATACCGATGTGGAGATCATATTTGATTTTCAAATCTGCGAGAAAGTGCAGCACTCGTTTATTATCTAAAACGCCTGTCTCTAAGGTTGCAGAATGAATCTGATAAGTTGTCAACCAAGGGATAAGCTGCTTAGACTTTATCCATTGCTCAGTAAGTTTCTTCAGCGAATGTTCCTTGATCTCATGCTGAGTCGCATTTGGATCAAAGTCGGCAACATAAGTATAGCCCCATTTTGTAGCGATCTCTATACTTGAGTCATCTTTCTCCACTACCCAATCAATGAGCATTTGCTCTGCAATCCCATATCCAGGAGCCGTATCAAAATATCTAACACCTTGGTTATAAGCTTCGTTCAGCATAACTATTCCCTTTTGCCGAAAGACTTCTTTAGAGATATAATTATCCTCCTCTTGCTTAAGATTGATATACAAGGGGCGACCTATGGCTGCTGTTCCTAAACCTATCTTGTTATTGGTGTTCTTTTTCATAAGCCCTAATTTTAGATAAAAGTACCAAACCTTTCTGAGTGACAGGGGATGATAGTAAATTCGGGATCAACAACTAATGTCCGACCACGGCACAATCGACCGTAACTCGCCAAAAAACAGGAAACAGCCGACTTTGCAGATACTCACTGTCTTTTCTTAACCTTCTAACTAATTCAGCAGCAATGGACATTTTGTAGAGTGTTCTGCGCATTTTATTTAAAAATATGTCTTTACGGCAAACTCAAATTGATCGATAAATATTCGCTTAAAAGCAGTAATGTTATTCCTTTCATAAAAAACTAGCATTGCCTTCTTGTATTCTATAGAATCTACAGTCCTAAATGATACTGGACAATATTTATTTGCAATTAGAATTGCATTACTTGTAATTCTTGCAGTCCGTTTATTCCCATCCATAAAACCTTGGATATATGAAATCAACACTAATGCGATTAACGCCTTCTCAAAAATATTTGTTTTTGAATTAATTAACTGACACATATCTTCAAAAGCCTCCTTAATTTGAAATTCGTTATCCAATGGTCTGTAATTTGTTCCTGTAATACCAACTCTTCTATGCCTCAAATTACGATTAATCCCTAATTCTTTTGTAAGCAAACTATGAATATCTTCAATACGCCGAATTGATAATTCCTTTAGATACTCTGGATTTTCAACTATAAAATCTATTGCATCCTTGTGATTAAGAAGCATAACCGCTTCATCTTTACTTTTCCCTGATGCGGTCTTCTTTTCTTTTAGTAACCTTTCTGTTTCTAACAAAGAATAGGTATTTCCTTCAATCTGGGAAGATTTCCAACTTAAATCAATTGCTAACCTTTCTATTTCTTTTAAGTATTCTTCAGAGGTTAATTCATTAATATTACGCAAATATTTACTCTGTAAATCATCCAATTTTAATAATTCCAAGTCAGTAAATAAATCTACTTGATATAAATCCTTTTTTAGCATACTGTGGTTAAAAGAACTTATTATCTCTCGATCATCAATATCTTTAGAAAAATATTCATCAACATTTATCGAATGTAATATTCCATATGATTTAGATAATGAATACTTAGTTCCCTTATTTACACCTTTCCTTGCTACCAGTTTCTTTTCCACTAATTTATCTAATAATCGAATGAGGGTACGACTACTTTTTGAGTATTTTATTCTCTCATATATTTCACTCGATGAAAATGATTTGCCATTACTTAAAAGATTTAGGATTAAATCTGTATCTGTCATATTTTTACTTTATCTGACAAATATAAGACAAAAAAGAGGAAAAACATATGATTTTTGTCAGATAAAGCAATCCTAAATGTCAGATAATTGATTGGTTTTGTTTTTGCGCAGAACGGTAGCACAAATGACGTGCTGCTGATGGTAGGTTCGGGATCAAAAACAAATCTTCGACTGCATCAAATTGACCGCTTAAAAAACACATGACGTTTGATGCTTTTTGAAAACACCCACAATACTTGCCTAAACTTCAACTTAAATCAGCAGCGTGGAAGTGTGTACTTTGTTGGCTGCTGTCATTATTATTATTTTATCAATCTACCAATGTTTCTTTTATTATGCTCTTTACCATCTCAACTTCCTTTGGTTTCAATTCTGATTTCTTTCTGTAAACTCGTCTTCGATCTATTGTTCTGATCTGGTCCAAAACAATCCAACCGTTTTTCTGACCAATTTTTATTTTCACCCTAGTTGGATATATTTTTGATTTAGATGTTATTGGTGCAATTATTACAGTTCTCAAATACTTATTCATTTCATTTGGCGATAAAATTACACAAGGTCTGATTTTCTTTATTTCACTACCTATTGTTGGATCAAGATTTACAATTATTATTTCATATTGCTTTAATTCTAATTCCATTCTCCTAAGTTTTCATCTTCAAATACATCTTCGATCAATAGTTTATCATCACCTTTTTCTGCCATTTTCCTAAAAGAATCTTCCCATCCTTCTCTTGCTTTTTTTATTGGTTTTAATATTAAACAATCTTCTTTTAAGATTAATTCTACAGAATCATTGATTTCATATTTTTCGAGTATCTTTTTGGCAATTCTTATTCCTTTTGAATTTCCTATTTGAATTATTGAAACTTCCATAATTACTAATTTTAAATTGTAAATACAATGTAATTACAAATCTAATTCAATTTATCCAATTTTCCAAATCATTTTTTTAAATTTGACTTTTGACCTAAAATTCAGTCTATGTTCGGTTTTACAATAAAAGCATAGTCAATAAGTGGTAATTGTAAAATGTTTCTTGATTGCAGCCAACATGTAAACAAACACAAAAACTTTCAAAATCACCTACAAGGAATATTCGCATCGGTCAATGAATGCATAAAATTCACCAAATCCTCTTTTTCTTGTTCTGTCAAATTTAATGGTTCGATCATAATGGAATCCATATTTATAGGCGCGGCAACAAACTGGTAAGGATCATCATAATAATCCATGACTTCCTCCAATGTTTCAAACTGTCCATTGTGCATGTATGGTGCTGTCAATCCGACATTTCGCAATCCTGGCACTTTAAATTTTCCTAAATCTGAAGAATCTTTGGTGATTTCAAAACGTCCTGCATCGGTCAAATCTTTGCCATCATACAAACCAATGTTTCTAAATTCATCTCCTGTAAAATCTGGTCCGAAATGACAATCAAAACATTTTGCCTTTTCTAAAAACAATTCTCTTCCTCGTATTTGAGAAGCACTCATTGCTTGCTCATCCTTGCCTTGCATCCATTGATCATGAGGAGCGGAGCCATCGCTTTCTAAACTTCTTTGAAATTCTGCTATTGCATTTACAATATTGGCAGAATCAGGTTTTGCGGAATAAATTTTTCTAAACAAACTGTCATAGGTTGCATCTGATTGAATTCTTTGCACAGCAATTGTGTAATCCAAATCCATTTCCGTTTCACTTTCTATCGGTGAAGTTGCTTGTGCTTCTAAACTTGAAAATTGACCATTATAAAAAAAGTGCGGACGCGCCAAAACATTCATTACAGAAGGAACATTGCGTTTGGTTCTTTCATCATTTACACCTTTCGAGAAAGCCACATTGTCCGCAAAACCAAATGCTGGTTTGTGACAGCTAGAACAAGATATGCTGTAATCTTTGGATAAAATTTTATCGAAAAATAACTTCTTGCCCAAATCAGCGGGACTGTTTATTTCTTCTCCGTCAGTATCCTGAATCGCTTCCGAAAATCGAAAGGATAACAGGCTTACAAAAGCAATCAATATTATAAAAACTACTCGAATCAATTTAGGATCATTCAAAAAATAACTTCGACATTTGTACTGCAATATTTTCCAATCTACTTCGTCAAAAATACTCGCCGTAGCCCTGCTATGTCTGCGTTTTTTTCCTTGCATATTGAAAAATATTATTGTAAAAATGACGAATTTATTATTGAGTCCACTCCAGAAAGATAAAAAATCAAAAATGTTTTTTTTAGCGATCTTTGCACCTTTTTCAATTCCTTGATGCTCAGGCATCAACGAATCTCAAAAAATGCAAACCTCATCTAAAAAATTCCATTTTGTGAAAATTATCTCTTTTTGGAGTAGACTCATTATTTAAACGATCCTTAGATTTTTTTAAATTAACTTATCTCTAAACATTCCCATCCTCGGCAATTGGCAAATATGGGTTGTGTACGATTTCCCACAAATTATCATCGGGATCAGCGATGTAACTGCTATATCCGCCCCAAAAAACTTCCTGGGGTTCTTTGACAATTTTTACGCCTTTGTCTCTCAACTCTTCTATCAATTGGTCCACGCCTTCTTTAGTGCGCATATTGTGTGCCAAAGTGAATCCTTTAAATCCAGAGCCTGCTGGGTCCACTGTCGCATCTTCTGCCAATTTCTCTCTTGGATACAATGATAACAAAATTCCGTTTAATTTAAAAAATGAAATGTTGCCATTGCTGTCTTCTGTTTTGGTCCACCCAAAAACATCTACATAAAATTTGGTAGATACTTGTAAGTCAGCTACACCTAATCCTATAATTGTTACTCTTGATTCCATAATCGTTTATGTTTTCTTTCCAAAATTTTCACTTACTAAAACCCAAATCTCATTTGCCCAAGTTAAAAAAGAAGTTTCTATTCTAGCCATAGATACCATTTTTTACGATAGAGAATGTTAAATTAAGAATTCTACACTCTTCCAATTCTGAGATGCTAAGGCTGATTCGTATTTTTTATGTAACTCTGGACTCATAAATACTTTTTTTAACACAGTGAAGTGATCACCGACAACAATCATTCCAAGTTGCACTTTTTTTCCATTTTTAACACAGTGAAGTGATAACTTACAACAACTAATCCAATCTGCACTTTTTTTCGGTTTTAGCAAAATTTTAACACAAAGAATTATACCCTACGGATTTTGGTGTATTTTCCAAATTTGGGGAATGATGGGTTGCACTCCGTTGTTGTGGATTACGTAATCCGATAATTTAATTTTTTCTTCTTGAGACATTTGGTTGTTCATCCGTTTTATGACTTCCTCTCTAGTAATTTGGTCGCGTTTGATGACTCTTTCTATTCTCAATTCTTTTGGTGCTGCAATTGTAATTACTTTGTCGAGAAATTTTTGTCCGTTCGTTTCAAAAATCAGTGCTGCTTCTTTTAATACATATTTCTTGTCTTGATTTTTTTGATACCATTCTTGGGTGTCTCTTCCAACGGCAGGATGAACGATTGCATTTAATTCTACTAATTTATCTTTGTTTTCAAAAACGATTTTAGCTATGTACTTACGGTTTAATGAATTGTCTTTATAGGCATTTTCTCCAAACAGTTCAATGAGTTGTTTTTTTAGTTCTTGATCGTTGTTCATCAAAAATTTTGCACGTTGGTCGGCATTGTAAATAGGTATTCCTAATGTGCTAAATACTTTGCACACGATTGATTTTCCGCTGCCAATTCCACCTGTTACTCCTATTGTTAATGCCATTTGGTTATTTATTTGTTTTTAATTAAGACTGCGAGTTTTAAATAATGCTTCAATGTTACAATACTGAGTCTACTCCAAAAAGAGATAATTTTCACAAAATGGAATTTTTTAGATGAGGTTTGCATTTTTTGAGATTCGTTGATGCCTGAGTATCAGGGAATTGAGAAAGGTGCAAAGATCGCTAAAAAAAACATTTTTGATTTTTTATCTTTTTGGAGTGGACTCAATACTTTAATGCTTCAATAAAAAAGAATATTCAAGCATTCAGGCATCAATGTTGTTTGGTTAAGGAATAGATCAAATTAGATACAGAGTATTTTTTAATTATTATTTACAATGTTTTTCTCAATGATAGAACTGCTTGTAACATTTAATCCTATCTGGATTTATGTAATTCGACCGCAGAGCGGTCTAAGTATGTTAGGAAAGTATTCGTCATTTATTTTTTGACCCCAGAGTGGGTCACAGCCGAACGTCGGACCGTATGTGGTTGTATTACTTGATCATTTAAACCACAAGAGGACGGTGTATCTCTAACAGCTACTAAATTTCTTAACTTAACAAATATAAAAAACCACGTGCGACCGCTCTGCGGTCGATAAAGATTGTGCGGCATAATTAGCTAACATACTTGGACCGCTCTGCGGTCTTTTATTCATTTTCAGCTTTATAAAGTTTCCATATATTTTGTAATCATATTCGATAATCTTAGAGAGGTTACAGCCAAAATGATGCGTTGAAATTCTTAACTAAACAACACTGATTTAGGCATTATTTATTTTAGCAACAACTTCAAGGCATTGCCTATATATTTTTGCGGCAAGCGCAAGGCATTGCACTATGGCTCTAACCTTTCATTGTTTTTGTAGGCAATAATTTTTGCGAATGTAAATCCTGTTTTTCTCAATACAGCTAATTTCTTTTTGGCAGTTTCTTGCTCGTAAAATTCCTCATTTATCATATAGCTTTTAAAACCTGAATCATCGCTTTCTACTTCGATAGCTTCAACATTATCATAATTGGCATTGCTTTCATCAAAATTATCAGATGAATCATATAGTTCTATTCTGTAAACAATGTCTTCCCCAGAAACGATTTTACGAACAATGTCTTTATAGGTTTTATCAGGTTCATCAAAAGGTTCTATTGCGTCTGGACTAACAGAACTAGTGCCATTTGATTTTGACTTATTATTCTCAAAATTCGATTTGCCTTCTACTTCTTCTTTGTATTGTTTGAAAGCACGGAAAATAGCAGAAGCTATGTAGGATTGACCGTCATCAGACAACAAGTATTTTTCTTCCCTGCTGTTTGATAAAAAACCTGCTTCTATTAAAACACTCGGCATTCCCGTTTTGTATAATACAACAAACCCAGCTTGTTTAACGCCACGGCTATTTCTTTTGGCTCTATTTTTAAATTGAGATTCTACCAAATTGGCATATTGGATGCTTTGCTCTAGGTAAGCATTTTGATATAATGAAAAAATGATGTGTGATTCTGGCGAATTTGGATCAAATCCATCATAACTTGTCAAATAATCATCCTCCATTAAAATAACTGAGTTTTCACGTTTTGCTACTTCCAAATTGTGCTTTGAAGTATTTAATCCCATAACATAAGTCTCCGTACCATGGGCAGAAGTAGAGGCAGGAACTGAATTGCAATGAACAGATATAAATAAATCCGCATGGCTTTTATTAGCTATATCTGCTCTTTCGTCTAATGCAACAAATTTGTCAGTCTTTCGGGTGTAAACTACCTCCACGTCTGGCAAATGTTCATTGATGTACTCACCGACTTTCAGAGCTAGTGCCAATGTGATGATTTTTTCCCTAGATGAACCACCATGACAACCTGGATCTCTGCCTCCATGACCTGCGTCAATAACGACTTTGTTTACTCTATAGGTGTAGGGAGCAGGTTGTAAATTTATGTATTTACTGTGTAAAACACCACTAAATACAAGCACAAGTATGGCTCCAAAAAGAAATTTATATTTTTCCACAGTTATAATCCTTTTCTTCTTTGTTGTTGTTATTCTTGTTACTCAAAAACGATAATTTATTTTTTAATATTTAATGAAGCTCGTTAAAAAATTCGATTTTGCATGAAATTTTATTTCCTTAGTAACGAAAAAAGAATAACTTCCCCATTTGGATCAAAACATCGAACCAGGCTTCTTTTCTCTTTATTGATCCTTAGAAAAATAGTTCCGTAGCCCTGCTACCGAGCGTTGAACCGTCAAAAATTTTTCTGAGATAAATAAGAATAAAATAACTCTGGTCCGACAATTCGGTCGAAATAGTGAACTTATTATTTCATCGTTACTAACTTTACAATAATTTAAACGTGTCAGCAGTGTTTGAAGTTTATAGAACCAGAAAAATAACTTAGATTTTCGGTTTATAAGTAAATCTAGAATACAATACACCAAAAAGTTATAAATTCGCCTCTCGTAATGTTAAACATTGTAAAATTATCTCAAAACAAGCAAAAAATTCGTTATAGTTGTAATTCAAAACCAAGTAAGTGAAACGAAATAAATAACTAGCCCCAATTTATCATCATCTTTTTCCGATTTCTATCGTCAAAAAGTAACCTGGTTCGACACTCGATAGCCCTGCTACCGAGCGTCGGACCGACTTGACTTTTTTGACGACGGAAATCGAAAAAATCTAACAACAAATTTTGGAACTACTTATTTATTTCATTTCACTAAGTAAAAAAATAACTTGAACACAAAGTTACATAAACTTCATTATTTCCATTGACTATAAGACTATTAATATCATTCATAAGTTTAATCATCGGTCTGCAAGTTTGTGGTCAGCGTTATACTACCAAACCGCCAAAACAAAACGAGAAATTACCAGTACAGCTTGATTCTACTTTTACAAGTCCTACTGGTACCCTGACTAGTACACTAACTGATAGTATAAAAATTGATTCTATTGCGGCAGCACAACCTCAATTACCAGAGATAAATATTTCTCCAGACGCTCTTGATGAAAGCATTACATATGATGCTGAAGATTCAATTATCTACGACATAGTTAATGAAAAAATATATTTGTATGGGGATGCGAAGGTTATCAAGGGTAAAATTGAGCTCTATGCTGAATATATTATATTTGATTATCTGAAACAAATTGTTTCTGCTGAGGGAAAAAAAGATTCTTTGGGAAATTGGGTCGGTCAGCCCTTTTTTAAGGAAGGCGAGGAGTCTTTTGGTGCTGAATCTATGAGTTACAACTTCAAATCGAAGAAAGGAAAGCTTTCGCAGGTGGTGACGCAGGAGGGAGAAGGCTATATAAGAAGTGAACAGGTTCGGAAAAATGAGTATGATGAAATGTTTGGTAGACATACTTATTACACCACATGTAACCACGAACATCCTCATTTTAGGATAGAATCTGAAAAAGTAAAAATCATTCCGAATGAATTGATCGTTACTGGACCTGCAAAATTGTTTATTGATGATGTTCCAACACCTTTGATTTTACCTTTTGGAATCTTTCCGCTTACAGAAGGCAGAAGGTCGGGAATTATACTTCCCAGTTATGGGCGTTCTCCTGGTTTGGGTTTTTATTTGATTGGTGGTGGATTTTATTTTGGTATGAATGATTATGTTGATTTGGCAATCAAAGGAGATATTTATACTAGAGGCAGCTGGAAACTTAATCTACTTAGCTCCTATAAAAAGAAATATAAATACAATGGTCGGTTTAATATAAATTTTGGAAAAATAAATAATGGCGATGTTATAGCCAAAGATTTTGCTACCAACAGAGAATTCAAAATTTACTGGACTCATAATGAAGATCCAAAAGCGCACCCCAATAGTTCTTTCAATGCAAGTGTAAACCTTGGAACCAGTAGTTATGCTAGAAGTTTTACTACAAATAGCAATGATTATTTAGCCAACACATTAGCGTCGTCTATTTCTTATAGCAATAATTTACCACGAACCCCTTTCAACTTTACAGCGGCTTTTAGACATTCTCAAAATACAGGAAATAGATCTGTAAGCGTTACCTTGCCTGAGTTGAATGTAAATATGCAAAGAATTTATCCATTCAAAAGAAAAGTAAAAAAAGGTAAAACACAATGGTTTGAAAAAATTGGAATGACCTATCGAGGAAATCTTAAAAATAGTGTTGAAATTGCAGATAGTTTATTTTTCAAGAAACAAGTATTTGACGAAATACAAAATGGTATCAAACACAGCATACCCATAAATACGAGTTTTAATTTATTGAAATACATTACAGTAAGCCCCAATTTTAACTATGATGAATTTTGGTATACAAAGTCTACCGAAAAAACATGGGATCCAACGTACTTGTATGATACAATCTCTGTTCAACTATATGATTCGACTATTACAGATAATGACTCTATGGTCTATGAAATAGAAACTATATATGGTTCTGTAAATGAACGAATTGTAAGTGGCTTTAAATCTGCGAGGCAGTTCAATTTATCTCTTTCTACCAACACTCGTCTTTATGGTATTTTACAATTTAAGAAAGGAGCTATTCGTGCTATAAGACACGTGGCACGACCTTCTCTATCTTATAATTTCCGTCCTAATTTTGGATCAGATAAATTTGGCTATTACAAAACTGTACAAACGTCAGAAGATGGTTCATTTGTCGATTATTCAATATTTGAAGACCAGATTTATTCGGGACCGTCAAGAGGCAAAAGCTCTTCCCTTGTTTTTTCTTTGGATAATAATTTTGAGATGAAAGTCAAGTCCAGAAAGGATACGAGTCAGCAGCTTAAAAAGGTAAAGATTTTAGAGAGTTTGAATTTTCGAACCTCTTATAATTTTGCTGCTGATAGTTTGAAAATGGCAGATATTTCTGTAACTGCAAGGGCAACTATTTTGAATAAAATTAAATTAAATTACAGCAGTTCATTTAGCCCTTATACTGTAAATAACAATGGCAGTAAAGTTGACAAGTTTCAATGGGGCGAAAATAAAAGTCTGGCTAGATTGACGAGAATGAATGTTGGTATCAATACTTCACTTAGTTCTAAAAAGAAAGGGAACAATAATGTTTCAACGAGGGGAACTGCGGAGGAGCGGGAAGATGTCCTGAATAATTTAGATAGTTTTATAGATTTTAAAATTCCTTGGAAAATAAGTTTGGGCTACAACCTGAATATCACTCGATCTTTTAGTTCTGGCGAAGCAGATGATAATATTACTCAGACATTAAATGCCACTTTGGATATGAATATCACTCCTAAATGGAAAGTTAATATTAGATCTGGATATGATTTTGTAAGGAAAGATCTTGCCTTTACTACGATAGATCTTTATCGTGATCTGCATTGTTGGAATATGTCTTTCAATTGGGTTCCTAATGGAAATGCAAGGAGATATGAATTCGTTATTCGTGCAAACTCTTCTATGTTGCAAGACCTTAAGTTGCAGAGAAGACGGAACTGGTATGACTTTTAGGGGAAGAATGCTTCAATGTTACAATGCTTTAATGCTTCAATGTTTGCAGGGTGTTCTTGCCTGAATGCTTGAATGTTTGCTGGGTGTTGATGCCACAACTTTAAATGCTTCAATCTTGCATTGTACATCCTTATGCATTGAATCATTGTAGCATTGTAATCTTGAAGCATTAATTTATTTGAACGGCGAGGATCATCTTCGATTAAAGTGGCTCCCCGCTGTCCGTTGCAATGTATTGCATTTATTGGAACTGGTTTTGGTCGTTTTGGGGAGACGCGATGAATCGCATCTGTACGGTGCTTCGTTGCAAATTTTTCCCCAATCATCTGCTCCAATAAATGCAATACATTTTCACTCGCATCGGGCGTATTTTTGCAAGTTTGACTGCGCTGTCGTTGAGTTCGACCTCCGCACTTCCCAAGCTACACAATGTGAGAATGTGAGAATGTGAGAATGTGAGAATGTGAGAATACTCAACGAATTAAAAAGCATTGAACTTATCACTCATAGTGTGTTTCAGATTCCATTTTTTTGTGGTGTCTAGGGCGCGCGGCTTCAATAAAAGGAATGTTTGCAAAAAGGTCTTCTCTTTTGGCTTGGTTTAAAATTTTGTCTTCTGAATTGAAAGAAGCCAAGGTCATCACCATTATTTGAGGATGTTGCTCTTCAATAAAGTTGGTTACTCTGTTAAGCTTTTTACTATTGTATTCAAATGATTTTGGCGTAAATTCATATATTTCGTTCAATTGATTTTCAAATATAGACAAGGTGCTTAAAACTCCTTGACGAATAGCAATCGAAGGAACGAGAATGATGAATTTTGTAAATCTGTAATGCTTGAATAGTTCATAAATGGATTTGATGTAAACGAGTGTTTTTCCCGTTCCTGTTTCCATTTCGATGGTTAATTCTTGTTCTTTGGTCAGCTTTGCAACATCTTCGTCAACCCCGTTTTCAAGTAAAACAGATTTTATATTTTCTACTAATTGTTCAACGGAAAGCGAACATATATTTGAGCGAATACCATCTTTACAAGCATTGTCAAATGTATTTTTGTCGTTCCCATTAAATACATCAACAACAGACTTTACTGCCGCTTCTTGGTACTCTTAACTCTAATTTTATTTCCATCAATCTTGGCTCTTCTGTTTATTTAGTAACGTTGAAACAAAATTACAAAATTATTTTATCAATATTTCTTTTGTCACTCTTGACTTTTATTACCCTCTTAGATTAGATAAAAGAGCGGAAAGGGAAGCGCGGAGGAGGAACTGGGCGACAGGGCAGCTAGATTTGCGAAACTACGCCCGATGCGAGTGGAAATGCATTTACAATATACACCTGCGAGGTTTTAAAAACCTCGCAGGTGTATATTGTAAATGCATTGCAGATCCAAAAATTGAAGCATTGAAGCATTGTAACATTAAAGCATTATTAAATAGCCAAAGGGGTGTCTTAATTAAAAGACTCCCCTTCGAAATTTAACAAAGTTCCTCAACTTAGTTATCAACGCTATGGCACGATTGATATATATATATTTTTAAAGTCAGCTAAAACAGTTTTCGAACAGTGACGTATTTGAAGAATTACGAAAAGTTGGTGTATGTATGGTAGTTGTAAAACTGTCAGGACCATTCAAACAACTATTTATAGCTGACTTATTTTATTTTAATTTATATTAATTATTAACGAATTAGCTAATTTGAAATTAGCGCAAAAATTGTAAAAGATAACTGGCACATTGAGAGCACACAATTATTTTGTGAGGATAAATATATTTGTGTGTTGTGATTGATTATACGCCCTCTTAATTTTAATTGTTGCAAGCATTGTCAATAATATTTTATAATTTGCGTACTGGTATTGGACATCAAGCACTTAGATGCTTAATTTAACAACGAATTTCTAAATGCCTGATAATCAATTTTATATAATTATTTAACATCTGTTTATGTATAGATACTACGACCTTATCGCCCAAATCCTTGCTGTGGTTTGCGGTCTTGCGGCAATCGGCAGCTTGCTTGCTGGAAGCTATATTAGCGTGATTCTTGGAATTGGAGCGGCTATTTTTCTATGGAGTTACTCGAAACGTTTGAAAAAAGCGGAAGACCGCAAAGCCTTTGATGAAGACAATCCCATTACTTCTAAGAAAAAAAGGTTATATGATGAAAAAATCATCAATAAGATAAAACATGCAAAGTATGATCCTGTAAATTATCAATTGCAAAACCTAGAGCCTGGTTCTCTTTTGGATTACAATGCAACAACTTGGGCTGCTTATCAAGTTCAGTATATTTATTGGCATAAGGCAAGTGGTGAGGCAATGGGTGAAATGGACAAAAAGGTCCAATTGGAGACCAACAAGGAAAAAATGCACATTCAGGTTCATCAGGACAGGCCAAACCGATCTGTCCCTATTACCAATCCTATAAATGTGTATGCAATTGATGAAAAAATGGACGCATTCATTAAAGATGACAAGTTTCACGCGCCTGCTAAGGTAAATTTTGAGGGCAAAGAATATTTCAGAGAGCCTGTAAAATCAGGGTATAGCATCAATCCGACAGATTTTACTTACTTGGAATTTGAAAGTTTTGAATATTTCACGAAAGACCTAACTAACATTATACGTCTAAATTATTGGGGAAATAGACAGATTGAAGCCGAACAAGGTTTTATGTCGCAGGAAACCAGTTTTAGTAATATATTACCATCATCTAATGACAACGACAATATTCAAATTTCTAAATGAGTCCAATTTTACATATTTAAAAATAGTTGCATTATTTTTAATAGCAATATTTATTTCATTTCAAAACACAAATGCGGAATGGGGGAATGAGTGGATAAACTATGAAAAAAACTACTATAAATTTACTTCTGATCAGGAAGGAATCCACCGTTTGACCTTTGAAACACTGTCTGAGAGTGGTATTTCATTGGTTGGAAAAAACTTTAAGTTGTTTTCAGATGGGCAACAGATTCCCATTTTTACAAGTGCGGATGGTCAGTTTGTTGAAAATGATTACATAGAATTTTTTGGAACAGCAAACGATGGGAAACTGGACCTACAATTGTATGAAAACGCAAGCACGCAAGCCCATCCTGATAGAAGTCTGTTTACAGATAACCGAACTTATTATTTGGTTTCGGAAAATGATGAAGATGTAGAACGATTTGAAACCATTGACAATAATCTAATTGGTAATTCTCTGGTTCCAGAAACACATTTTTACTACAATTCCAAAGTTTCACTTTTCTCTAGCTTTCATTCTGGAACACCTATTTTAACGAGTGTAGTTCAGTCGAATTTAGGAGAATTTTCGGAGGGCGAATCTTGGGTTGGGTCTATTTTTAAATCAGGAAATGACTACAATGTCAGGGTACCTACTCCATCTGTTTATCAAGAATTTAATGATCTTGAAGATGTTGAGGTAGAAATCAAAGTAGTTGGAAGAAACCATTCGATTGGCGTTATTGAGGACAAAGAAATCGAAATATTGGTAAATGACAAAACCTATATTAAAGATGTATTCAAAAGATATGATTTAGAGAAATTCAAGTTTAATTTAAGACCTACTGAAATTTCAACAGAGCCATCGGGCAATCTTCCGCCAAAAACGAAATTGACCTTTAAGGCTTTTGATGGAGAATTTGGAGGTTTTACATACGAAACAAAATACTCTGTTGCTTCTGCATCTATAAAGTATCCAAGGTCTTTTAATTTTGATAAAGAATCATTTTTAAAATTCGATTTAGATATAAATGAAGAAAAATATTTTGAGCTAAACAATTTTGATGTCAGTGGATCATTGATCTTATACGATATTACGAACAAGCAAAGATTGCAGCCTTTAGTAGATGGAAACAAGATTAAATTTAAGTTATCGCCTACAGGAAGTTTAAATACTACTAGAACCTTTGTTATTGCAAATAGCAGCTCTGAAATTATTACCATAGATAAACTTGAAGAATTTAGATTTATAGATTATTCTAAGCTCAACAAACAAGGGAACTTTGTTATTATAACCAATGAAGAATTGTTGAGGTCTGATGCTATAAAGGCATATACTTTTTACAGAAACAGTGACGAAGGAGGCAATTATAGTATTTCTGTGATTTCGGTAGAACAACTTTATGAGCAATTTGCATTTGGTATTAGTCATCACCCTTTGGCTATCAAAAATTTTATTAATTACGTTATAGATCAGTGGAAAATCAAACCAGAATATTTATTACTAATTGGCAAATCTATTACTTATGATAAATTTAGGTTTGAGGAGGATGTAAGAGCAAGTTGTTTTGTTCCAACTTATGGACATACTGGCTCCGACTGCATTTTGACCAGTAAAACGGGTTATGATTATTTACCACAATTAAAAACTGGTAGATTGCCTGTAAACAATTCTGGTCAAATAGCAGATTATTTGGATAAGTTAAAGGAGTATGAATCAATATTTAAATCCACCTCCTGCGACCCTTCAGATCGTGCTTGGATGCGCAAAGCTTTGCATGTTTCAAAGGGCTGGGGAGTCCAGCAGACAGAACTATTTACAGAAATACTCGACTTTTACACCCCTAATATTGTCAATCCACCTTCTAATATGATACTAGAAAGTACGCTAGAAGATGATGCTGAATATTTGGGTGGAGATTCGGACTATGATCCTAGTCCAGAGTTTGAAGAAGTTTTGGAATCGGGTATAAATTTAATCAATTATTTTGGACATGGTATTGATGCATATTGGCAATTTGATATAAATCGAGATCCTCAATTTTATCAAAACAAAGGAAAATATCCTTTTTTCTTATCAAATGCTTGCTCTGTTGGAAATATCCACAAAGATATTGGAAATGAAACGATGGTAGAAGATTATGTATTGGCAAAAGATGCGGGTGCAATTGCCTTTTTTGCTTCCACCTCTATCAGTTCTGCTGGTTTTATTAATCTGTTTACTACTCAATTATTAGACAATTTAATGAATGTCCATTATGGAGAACCGATAACGGAATCTATTAAACAGACTATTCACGATATTTATAAAGAGGACGATGGTAATATCCGTAAAGTTTCGACGGAGTTTACTTTTGTAGGCGATCCAGCAGTACGTCTTTATCAATGGAAGAATCCAGAAATGCATTTATATCAAGATATTGAATTTGGACGAGACACTTTGCCTTATGAGGAAGATTCTCTGAAAATAAAATTTGCTTTGCAAAATAGTGGCAAAGGACTAAATACACCAGTGGAAGTTTCTCTTTTTCAATACAAAGAAGACAGTTTAGAAAGAAAAAAAATCTGGTCGCAAAATTTAATGACTTCTCAGTATATTGATACTTTTGAGTTTAATATTTTAATACCAAAAGATTTACGATTTGCTGGATTGAATGAGTTTAGCTTGGTTGTTGATCCTGACTTGGAGTTGACTGAAGATTGTGTGAACAATAATGATTTTTATACTGAACTCTATTTATATGGTTGTTCGCCAAACTGCCCGATTGATACGATGGCTATCGACACGACTGCCAATGATACGACTGTGATTGATTCGACAAGTACGGGTTTTGCTATAATAGATTTTACGAATGATGTTTCCATCTACCCTAATCCTACAAAGGGCAAATTAAATATCGTTGCCACAGAACCGATTGCTCAATTATCTATTGTAGATATTAACGGTTTTGCTGTTGTAAATACTAAAAATCTAGATAACTCTTCTAAAATGGAATTGGATTTACCTTCTATTTTGCCTGGAATTTATTTTGTAAAAATTCAGACTAAAAGTAAAACTTTTGTCCGTAAACTTGTTAAAGAATTATGAGTTATGAGTTATGAGTTATGAATTATGAATTATGAGTTATGAATTATGAGTTATGAGTTATGAATTATGAATTCAGCCATACGTAATATACAGTGTAGAGACAAGGCATGCCTTGTCTACTGAATTATGAATTCAGCCATACGTAATATACAGTGTAGAGACAAGGCATGCCTTGTCTACTGAATTATGAATTCAGCCATACGCAATATACAGTGTAGAGACAAGGCATGCCTTGTCTCTACTATTCATATTTATATCGTATTTAAACATAATTGGCTATTTTCAATTCATAATTCGTGGTTTGATTACAAATTCATAACTCATAATTTATAACTCATAATTATTTATAACTACATTTACAAAAAAAGAAGATGCTTATAATATTATCGCCTGCAAAAACATTGGATTATGAATCACCTTTGAAGGTGAAGGAACACACTAAGCCCGAGTTTTTAAGTGATTCAGATAAGCTGGTAAAAAAGCTCAAAAAAATGAGTGTTGCTAGTATTGGGGAATTGATGCACATTAGTCCTAAATTGGCTGAATTGAATCATGATCGGTATCAAAATTGGAGTTTGCCTTTGTCTGAAAAAAATGCTCGTCAATCTATTCTCGCTTTTCAAGGAGATGTCTATACTGGGCTTGAGGCGGATACTTTTAAGAAAGGAGACTTTACATTTGCTCAAAAACATTTGCGTATTTTGTCTGGCTTGTATGGTCTGCTCAAGCCTTTCGATTTAATGTATCCTTACCGCTTGGAGATGGGAACTAAATGGGCTATGTCTGCCAATCAAAAAAACCTTTATGATTTTTGGGGTAGCAAAATCACTGATTCTCTAAATGCATCTCTGAAGGAAATTAAAAATCCTTTTTTAGTGAATCTTGCTTCTAATGAATACTACAAATCTGTTCAAGCTAAAAATATAGAAGCTGATATTTTCACTCCTGTTTTTAAAGATTTTAAAAATGGTGATTATAAAATCATCGCATTCTTTGCTAAAAAAGCGAGGGGCTATATGTCTCAATTTTTGATAAAAAATCGTATAAAAAATCCAGAAGACATGAAGGCTTTTGATATGCATGGTTATGGGTATAATGAGGAACTTTCGGTGGGGAATCAGTTTGTGTTTGTACGGGATGAAGGTTGAAAGTTGAAAGTTGAAAGTTGAAAGTTGAAAGTTGAAAGTGCCCATAGAGATGTTTTAATGCTTCGATAAGAATGCGAGAATGCGAGAATGCGAGAATGCGAGAATGCGAGAATGCGAGAATGCGAGAATGCGAGAATGCGAGAATTTAAATATAATATTCAATTATAACCACCTAATATCGTTTTAAAAAAGATGGCTCATGGAGGAATTTAGTGGAAATGCTTTTAGCTTTTGGCACTTGGCTTTTGACCAATAGCCAAAAGCCAACAGCTAACAGCCACCAATACCAACAGCCAAAGACCAACAACGTTTCCACTAAATCCTTTCATGAGCCAATAAGATATTCTGTAATTGAAATGCATTGAAGCATTATAAACATTGAAGCATTATAAACATTGAAGCATTATTTAAACCATATCACATAAAAATTGGGGATTGTGGTGGTTTACTCGTAAATTCGGGCAACAAATTTTTGATTGTATATGAGAACTGTTTTTTTTATAGTGTGTACCGTTGTTTTGCTAGGTATTGGGATTTTAGGATTGGCAAGCTCTTGGTTATGGTTGTTGTACATTTTGGTCTTACCATTTATTATTTTGGGTTTGAAAGATGCTTTTCAAACGAAACACACGATTTTGAGGAATTATCCGATCTTAGGCAGGGGGCGTTATTTGATAGAAACCCTCAGACCAGGAGTTAGGCAATATTTTATCGAATCAAATATTAATGGTAGTCCTTTTAATAGAAATGATCGTTCTATCGTTTATCAGCGGTCCAAAGGGGTTTTGGATACGAATCCTTTTGGTACTCAGGAAGACTTATATGAGCCTGGTTATGAGTGGCTGAGTCATTCTATTGCTTCTAAAGATCCACACGAATTAGATCATCATCCGAGAGTTCAAGTAGGTGGTCCTGATTGTTTAAGACCTTATAGCTGTAGTATTTTTAATGTTTCGGCAATGAGCTTTGGATCATTGAGTAAAAATGCAGTAATGGCTCTAAATGGAGGTGCTAAAATTGGTGATTTTGCCCACAATACTGGTGAAGGTGGTGTCAGTCCGTATCATTTAGAATATGGAGGGGATTTAATTTATCAAATTGGAACGGGTTATTTTGGATGTCGTGCGGAAGAAGGTGGATTTGATGCTGAAAAATTTAAGGTAACTGTAAAGCCTAAAAATATTAAAATGATTGAGCTGAAGCTTTCTCAAGGAGCCAAGCCTGGTCACGGTGGGATATTGCCTGCCAAAAAGAACACAGAAGAAATTGCAAAAATAAGAGGCGTTGAGCCGCATACCGATGTCAACTCCCCACCCTTTCACAAAGCCTTTTCAACACCTATTGGACTGTTGGAATTCATTAAAGAATTACGAGATTTAAGCGGTGGTCGTCCAGTAGGTTTTAAACTTTGTATTGGTCGAAAAAGTGAGTTTTTAAGTATTTGCATGGCGATGAAAGAAACGGGAATTAAGCCTGATTTTATTACAGTGGATGGTGGTGAAGGTGGAACAGGTGCAGCTCCGTTAGAATTTTCAGATTCGGTAGGAATGCCATTTAGAGAAGCCCTTGCATTTGTATATGATGCTTTAGTTGGATTTAATTTTAAACATGATATTAAAATATTTGCGGCAGGTAAAATTGTCACTGGATTTGATGTTTTTCGTGCTTATGCATTGGGAGCAGATGCCTGTTATGCTGCACGAGCTATGATGATGTCTATGGGATGCATTCAGGCAATAATGTGTAATACCAACCATTGTCCTTCGGGTGTTGCTACACAAGATGACAGATTGATGGAAGGCTTGATTGTTTCAAATAAAAAGAAACGTGTTGCCAATTATCATAAAGAAACGTTGGAAAGTTTTATTGAATTGATGGCGGCAACTGGATTGGGTGACCCAGAAGATATTGATCGTTCTCATATTAAACAAAGAGTGGGATTAGACACGATTAAAAGGTATGATGATATTTATCCGTATCTTTCTAAAGGCAGGTTGTTGAAATCTGGTATTCCTTTTGAATACAAAATGGCAATGCTAGAAGCAAGTGCTGATGATTTTCTTCCAAGTAAAAAAGATTAAGAAAAGAACTTAAATTTGATTAAAATAGGATGTTTGATTTGTATTTTACTATCCCTTAATAGACTAAATGATTTATTCTTTAAAATATAGATTTGTACTTTATGCATTCTTTTTAGGAATAATCATCTGTTTATTTTGCGCCTTTATTTCAAATAAACATTTACTTAAAAAAGCTCCTCCACCCTACTCTAAAAAATATAGCGAACTTATTAAAGATGGACCAATTCGAGGAATAACTTTAGGCTTGCATTCCGAAGATTTAAGTTATGATTATTCTGAAATGATAGAGGAAATCAAAGAAACTGACTCAAAGTGGATTAATATTATGTTTAAATTTTATCAGGATACCATTGATTCTGATTCGATTGATGTGCCTGAATTAAATAGTTTGTATTGGGGACAATTAAAACAAAGTATTAAAAAAGCCAAGGAAGAAGATTTAAACATAATGTTGTTTCCAATTGTTTTATTAAAAAAAGAAAAATTGGGGGAGTGGCGAGGCAGGTTAAAGCCCGAAGAAAAATCTATTTGGTATGAAAACTACAAGGACTTAATGCTTATTATTGCAGAAATAGCCCAGAAAGAACAAGTTGATTTATTGTCGATAGGATCGGAGTTTTGCGCATTTGAGGGAGATTTTACCGATTGGTCCTATATTATTAAGCATGTGAGAGAGATTTACGACGGAGGACTTACCTATTCCGTTAATTGGGATTCCATACTTGATAATAGCTTTCACCGAGAATTAGATGTTTTGGGCATCAGTGGTTATTTTCCATTAACCAAATCTAAAAATCCAACAATTGCAGAACTAACATCTGCTTGGAAATCAATTAAGGATTCTATAAATCAAATTCAAAATAGTCTAAAAACACCTCTTATTTTCTCTGAAATTGGCTATGCTTCACAAAATGGAATAAATTCAGCACCTTGGAATTATTATGTATCAGAGGAATTAGATTTGCGAGAACAACAGGATTGTTATGAAGCATTTACAAGAGTTTGGATAGATGAAAATAAACTCTCAGGCGTATTTTTCTATGATTGGTTTGGTTTGGGTGGTACAAAAGATATTGGATACACTCTAAAAGGAAAACCCGCATTAAAAATAGTTAAAAAGTGGTTTTAAGGCATTTATAATAGCATTATATATTTATAAATATACATTTTTTATTATTATTTCTTATTAAAAGCTTCACATTATACAAATAATTGATTAGTTTTGCCATAGAAACTAGATAAACTCACTTCGTATCGAAAAAACAATAACTTCCTCATTTGGACGGCTTCTTTTGTCGTTTCTTCAATTTATTAATGAGTCTACTCCAAAAAGAGATAATTTTCACAAAATGGAATTTTTTAGATGAGGTTTGCATTTTTTGAGATTCGTTGATGCCTGACCATCAGGGAATTGAAAAAGGTGTAAAGATCGCTAAAAAAAAACATTTTTGATTTTTTATCTTTCTGGAGTGGACTCATTAATTACAATTAAAGAAGATTCATAATTGAATCCTTTCATTGTATTATTATGTAAATAAATTTGAGTTTTCACGCACGCTGTATAATAATTTAATTCGAATTAAGCACTCATTATGCTGTTACCTGTGTAATAATTTGAGCACTTTAATTGAAAAGTGTACATTTTGGGGGATTTTTCTGAATATAAAACTGGTTCTATAATACTTTTATATATGCTATATTGCAAAAAATTGGACCACTCATTTTTCCCATCTCTCCTTATTAAAAATGTATTATTTTCTTATTAAATAACAAAATTTAAACAGGTTATACTTATTAAATAACTCCTCAATTTAAAAATTCTATTATTTCAAAAAAAGCACAATATGGCAAACAAAATTATTGCTAAAAGTAGCAAAACCGAGCTGTCTTTCGATCTTGATTTAACGCAGGATAGTCAGAAATTTGATTCTGTAGAAAGCCCATTGAATGAATTCACTTTTAAAGATAATGGTGATTCAGTAACTATTCTAGATAAGAACAATAAAGATTTGGTTACTATTAAATCTAGTTCTGAAGGTAATACAATAAAAATCTGTTTGACTATACCTAAACCTGATCTAACAGATCCAAATAGTCAACACAAGGCTACTATTTCCATGGTACTTTAATCATTGGCTTATGTAAAAACCCAAAAAAGCAAATTAATTTGCTTTTTTGGGTTTTTCTATTATGTTTTATCAATAAGATCATTAATAATTACCAAAAGCCATATTTTACAGCCAACTTTATTGCATTTTTCTATTTTACCTTTTATTTCCTCAAAATCACTTTTATTAGTTTCAGGTCTATTTTTGTATTTATGTATCTTTTCAAGGAAAGATATGAAAATCCAGATTGAATCATACATAGGTACACCAATTTCATTTTTATGATTATTAATATAAGCCTTGAAAGCATTTACACCAGCAGTAAAAGTAACTTCAACCTCTAATTTAAAAAAGGTAATTAAGCTTAGAATTCTAGCTCGTATATTGTAAACAAACTCCTTACTTTTAATCTCTGATAATTCATATAAAACCTTGTCGTAATTACATTCAGTAAATCTTATTGTTGCATTCGCTAAATGAATGGTATCTTGACGAACTCTTTTTGTGATTTTTCCACTATAATCCTTAACAAATTCTGTTGCCCATTTCACTCTATTTGTTAGGCATGCAATATGCACAATACTAATGAAAACATCATTAGAAATATGACCATTTTCAATAAGAATTTCATTTTCAACAGCATATTTTTTAAGTTCAAAAAGGACATCCATTGCTTCAAATACACCTGCTTTATAGCTATCCATACATATGTCCGTTAAAAATTGTACTAGGTCAATTCTTTCAGAGTCGTTAAAATGATAAAACTTATCTAAAAAATCTTTTTTGATTTCTAGAAATAAATTGAAGTCATTTTTGTAATGAACACCTGAAATCTTTGCTAATAAATAGTTCTGTGGTCCAAAGTCAGCAGAATTTATCGTTAAATACTCAATAATTCTATCAGTAGGAAATGTTTGGTAACCATTAAATATTGCCTCAGTAAAAACTTTCTTTGAGTTTTCTTTTGCCAATGTCCAATAAAGTTTAGAAGCAAAATAATACTTATCTAGGGAGATAAAAATGTTTTTATAAGCCTCATTTATCATTTCTACTTTATTAGGAAATGCAGAATGTATAAATTTCAAAGTCCAAAGTCTATAGAAATCTTGAATATGTTTTACACCCACATGGTTGGTTTTATTTAAATCCCAGTCTTTCTCAAGTTTACGAACCAATCTAAAAAAATCATCGTCTAATCCTTTTTTTTGATATTCATCTAATAAAATAAAGCAATACTCTTTTGAATGAGATTGTGTTGCGTGTGATTTGGTTAGGTTTGATTCAACTTGCTCGGCAACTATAAAATCTAAAATACATGTCAATAGTTTGCCCACTACGTTCTCTAAAGTTCTTATACTTTTTTCCCTGTCTCCAAATAATTTATTGGCAACATTTTCCTTTGTAGCTTTATCAGGTTTATAATTAGGATGTTCATCTTTAAAGTAAGTAAATAGAATTTGTAGGTCTGGAGCATTGCTTCTATATTCTATATACCTCCCCAGTTTTCCTATCTTAGTTTTTGAAAACGGCTTAAGTAGTTCGCATATTCTAGCAATCATGTTTAGTGAATTTTAAAAATGTGTTCTGCTTAGTAATGGTCAAAGAATAACTTCCTGATTTGAACAGGATCGCCTGCCGCTTCGATATTTTATGATACGCTTCCGCATCGGCGGACCGATCAAAAAGCCTTTCCGTAGCCCTGCTACCGAATGTCGGACCAGCTTCATCTTTTTGATCGGTCCGCCGATGCGGCAGTCTATCAAAAAATCTCTTTGTTGAAATCAGGAATTTATTTTTTAACCATTACTTAACAAAAATTGTAAGTTTAATGCAAATTAACATTATTTACATAACTATTTATTGAATTTGTTAAAAAAAACTGTAATCTACTGGACAATTACAAAAATTTAGCTCAGTAAAATTATTTTTTACAAACCCATACTAATTTTATGATAATCAACTATTTAAATCTAAAACCACTCACTTTTTTATCTACAAATAGTGAGTTTACCTCAGTATTTTGGCAAAAAGAATAATCAGAATATAGTGAAATGAAATATTAAGAAGACTGTGCTACAAATTTTTCATACGCTTATTTACAGACTAGCTTAGTAAAATATCAAGTCTTGTCTTACCGAAAATGCCTACTTTATAAGGGTTTCAAGCTAAAAACCATGCAAAATTGCTTAAATCTGCTAAGTATTTCAGCTATTTTTCTATTGTTATTTTTAATATTTATGTTTTATCATTGTAAGAGTTAAGGGACAGCTCAATAATAATAGAAACAAACAATGACAATGAATCCAAAGTACAATTTTCCAGCAAGTTAAATTCTAGTTTTCTCCATTATAAAAGGGTCAGTGGGTGATTTAACAGTGAACAACAACAACATTAATAATATCAACTCATTGAACGCCTTTCCCATATCGCGAATCTGCGGTATGGGATTTTTTTTTTAATCGTTAAAAATACTCACCGTAGCTTTGGCTACCGAACGTCGGAGCGGCTTGGTTTTTTGCCTTGATATTGAAACTTTAATTTCTGAATTTTATGCGACATTATTCATTCAAATTCGTATAGGGATTGCGAATTGGATGAGAATATTTCTATGGCACGAACAAAAATCGAGTAGGAGAAACAAGCAAAGTTTTTAAGCTTTGGTTGTTTCGTCCTCTCACACCACCAAGCGTACTCTCGTACTTGGCGGTTTTCCTAAAATTGGAACTAATAGTTAGTTAGTAGACTAAAG
>Ga0209187_1001359_pt1 | contig 28932 bp, 21 predicted proteins | sample BantaG_FD_187430 | JGI IMG/M metagenome (GOLD analysis project Ga0209187, IMG submission 187430) | Marine algal microbial communities from Bantry Bay, Ireland - BantryBay_4 metaG (SPAdes) (version 2) | ecosystem: Host-associated > Algae > Red algae > Unclassified | place: Bantry Bay, Ireland...
TTACATCAAAACACAAATGAATAAATCCGATATCTCCCCAAAAACGATCCGCAAAAATCTTCACGGGCGTACGATCCTGCACTTGAATTAATTCTATTTCACTCCGTCCCAATAATTTGCTAAAAGCACCTTGACGTTCTTTACTATGCGTCAAGAGCACCCGCCGAAAAGTATGACCCCCGCCATTCAAAATTTCCAAATCAGAAAAATGACCCGTTTCGTCGTATACAACTTGATCATAACCCAAGACATCAGAATATAAAGTTCGAGCTTTTTCAATATTCGATACCCCAATAGTACAACCGTAAGCACCGCCGGTCCAGACTTTATGGTTTTTATTAAACCAATCAGACGCGGGCACGACTTCACAAACATTCCCGTAAGGATCTAATACAAAAAAATGCTCCGAACCATCGGGACGTTTGGATAGCTCACCAATAATGGAAATATTTCTTCGTTGAAAATCTGCGTACGCTTTGCCGATATTATGGGATTTAAATTTTGCAATATTAATACCCAAGTCACCAATTAGTAAAGGTTGTGCAGGAGGTTCCGGCGTACGGGAAGTGTATTGCCAGATTTCCAGGCCACCGCCCCCCTGCATGTTTAGGGCGAGGATCGCGTGTCTTTGTCGAGGTTCTCCACCGGTGTAAGGAAGCATAAGTGCCGCTTCGGCAGCTTCGTCAAAAACGGGTACGTCCACACCAAAAGTTTGGCGGTACCATTTAAAAGCTTCGTAAACACTGGGATTACCAATGCCAATTTGCTGGATGCCAGAGATGATTGGGAGTTTAGACAAGGTGGAGGGGTTTAGGACGTTTTGAGTTATGGTTTTGGTTTCGAGGTCTTTAAGTTTTTGTTTAATCGTTTAGCTGTTTAACTGTTTAATCGTTGAAATATGTATTAAACAAATCAACGATTAAACGATTAAACAAATCAACGATTAAACGATAAAACATCTCTACCTAAGCGTCGCCACTTCCTGATTCTTATAAGCACCAGCCTTCAGTTTCTTAGAAACAGCGGAGAAAGCCTCAAGGGTTTCCTCAATATCCTGCATGGTATGGGAAGCCGTCGGAATCAATCTCAATAAAATCATACCTTGTGGAATCACCGGATAAACCACAATCGAGCAGAAGATTTTGTGGGTCTCACGCATATCGTGTACGAGCGTCATGGCTTCTTCTACCGAACCGTGCATGTAGACCGGTGTTACACAACTATTGGTATCTCCAATGTCAAAGCCACGATCTTTCAGGCCTTTTTGTAAAGCCGTAACGTTACGCCATAGTGTAGCTTTGTGTGAGGGATCATCACGTAGCATTTCTAGTCTTTTCATGGCTCCGACTACTACGGGCATGGCTAGTGATTTTGCAAAAATCTGCGAACGCATATTGTATTTTAAAAACTCAACCATATCGGCATCTCCTGCTAAAAAGGCACCGACACTGGCCATAGATTTTGCGAAAGTAGCGAAGTAAACGTCAATGTCATCCTGGACACCTTGTTCTTCTCCGGCACCCGCACCCGTTGCACCGAGCGTTCCAAAACCGTGCGCATCGTCGACCATTAATCGGAAATTATATTTTTTCTTAAGGGCTACAATTTCGGTTAATTTTCCCTGGTCTCCTCGCATTCCAAAGACTCCTTCAGAAATTACCAAAATTCCACCGCCCGTTTTTGCGACAATTTTTTCTGCGCTGATGAGGTGCTTTTCCAGGCTTTCCATATCGTTGTGCTGGAAGGCAAAACGCTTTCCAATATGCATTCGTAAGCCGTCTACGATACAAGCGTGACTTTCCGCATCGTATACCACCACATCTTTTCTACCTAGCAAAGCATCAATAGAAGACAGGATTCCTTGATAACCAAAATTAACTAGTACTGCACTTTCCTTTTTTACAAAATCAGCCAGTTCTTCCTCCAGTTTGTCGTGCAAGGCCGTATTCCCGGACATCATCCGCGAACCCATCGGGTAGGCGAGTCCCCAGTCGGCAGACGCCTGGGCATCTATTTTTCGAACTTCGGGGTGATTACCGAGACCGAGATAATTGTTGATACTCCAGCAGATAACCTCGTGTCCATTAAAAGTCATACGGTTACCCAATTCTCCTTCCAAACGAGGGAAGATCCAGTATCCTTCTGCGATATCGGCCCATTTTCCTAAATGGCCACGGTTGTTTTTAAACTTTTCAAATAAATCCATAGTTGTTTGAATTTAGTAGCATCCTAGCGTTTAGACAAACCCTTAAATACTATTGTTGTTTGTAAAAATTTCTCTTTAAAACCCGGTGTACCAATCCGGGGGTTAGTTTATTTAAAACGGAATTTAGTTTTCCAAGTGGGGTAAACACTTCTTTAAATCTTTTATTTTCTACGATACCGATAATTCGTTCAGCTACTTTTTCTACTGGTTCGGCTTTGATAAAGTCTCTTTTTGGCTGCGGAACGATCAGCCCTTTAGCGTCATAGATCGTCTTTTGCGGGTCATTTTCGGTAAAACCAACGTATGCAATACCCACATGCACCTGATCTTTTGATAATTCTATTCGCAACGCTTCCGCCAGTGCCGTTAGTGCCATTTTGGACGAACTATAGACAGAATAGTTAGGAATACCCCGGATTCCAGCGACACTGGATATAAAGATAACACTTCCTTGGCTATTTTTTAAATATGGGAGGGCAGATTGTGTTGGATATACGGAACCAAGGTAATTTACCTCCATGATTTTTTTGATCACACTGCCATCCAGTTCTTCTACCGTTCCTTCGGTGGATACGCCCGCGTTATTGATTAGTACATCAATTTGCCCAAATTCTTTGATCGTTTCCTCCACCAATTTCTTACAATCCGTTACTTTAGAAACATCTCCCGCCACCGTCAAAACCTCGTGTCCACCTTCTTCCAGCTCCTTCCCCGCTTTTTCCAGCCGATCGGGATTTCTACCGTTTAGCACCACACGACCTCCTTTTTTGGCAATCTGCCACGCCATCTCATTCCCAATACCCATACTGGAACCGGTGATAATGACGACTTTATTTTTAAAGTTTTGCTGCATGTTGGTGAAACAGTTAATCGGTGATTAGTTAATTAGTTTTATCAGTTAATTAGTTTTATCAGTTAATTAGTAGGATCAGTTAATTAGTGGAGCTGTTCAAATAATATTGTGACGCTCTCTCTTTAATAACCTTACCGATTAACAAATAACTGATAAGCGTACTCTAAAAAATAAAAAAGATGTAGCATTTCAATGTATTTGAAAAAAATAAAATTTGTAAGTAGTTTACGATAAAAAATATACACGTTAAAGAATCTCTGCGTCTTTGTATCGGCTGTCAGCCGATACGAGAAATACACTTTATTAGAGCAGGTTCACTGATTGACCAACCCCAACCCAATCCACTGATTAACTAATCCGCATATCCACTAATCAACAATACCCATTTTCTTTCAACCACTCAAAGCATTCGCGAATGCCCACTTCAATATCGGTCAGAGGCATCTTCAGCTCTTTTACTGCTTTTTTAGAGGTAAAATAATGATCGTCACAACTAATCTGTGCCATGGCCAGACTGACGACCGGTGTCTTGTTAAATAACGTTCCATATTGTGTTCCTAAAAAACCGTAGGCTTTACTCAGAATTGGAGGGATGGTGATTTTGGGAGGTTGGACACCCACCACTTTTGCAATTTTAGTAAATGCTTCGCGGTAGTCCATGTTTTCATTTCCAGCGATATAACTCTCTCCAATGGTACCCATCGTAAGGGCGTTGGCCACGGCCGTTGCAACGTCTTTCACGCAAATATAATTTCGGCCACCGATCGCAAAACCAGGCACCTTCTTTTGGTAAATTGCCAAGACCATTGCACCCGCTCCCGGTTTGGAATCGTATGGTCCGAGCATAAAAGTCGGGTTAATGGTTAGCGCTGGCAATCCTTCTTCGCGGGTCGCTTTAATGACCAGCAATTGTGCCTCGTATTTTGAGTCCATATAGTCCAGGCCATATTTTTGACTCTGGTAGGAATTACCTTCGTGGCCCGGATCTGCTTTAGAACCAAAACCAAAAGAATTAGCCGTACCAATGTAAACCAGTCTTATTACCTGAGCGTATTTAGCAGCGGCGATTATATTTTTGGTGCCATCAATATTGACCCGTCGTACCATTTCGGATCGATTGGGCCAGATATTGGTATTGGCGGCGGTGTGAATAATGGCGTCACAACCTTCTGCGGCTGTCAGCAAATCTTCTACTTTGAGAATATTTCCAAATACCTTTTCAATCTCCAGCCCGTCCAGCGTTTTGGCGGGACTATCGGGTAGCAAGAAGGCACGAACTTGATGGCCTCGTTCCAGCAATTCCCGCACGGTATTGGTGCCGAGCATTCCATCTGCTCCGGTTACTAATATTCTCATAGATATTTATTTCGAGTCGCTCATAAATTTTCTTTAATTCCGAATTTATTCAGTTGAACGCTTCCTCCGGTCGCTTTTCTTATTCATAAATTCGGAAGCCTGTCTTGGCTGTAAGCCAATGAGAAAATTTAACGCTCCTCTCAACGTTCTTTAAAATAAAAAACCGCAATTTAAACTGCGGTTAGAGTTTGTCCAAATTTGCCAATTGTAGCCAATTAATGTAAGTTTAGACAGGCTCTTGATTTGGTTCTGCAAATTTACGAAAATGTAGGGAATTTATTACCCTATTTAGAATTGTTAACAGCTATTCATTAATCATCCTGCGCTAGCTCTGCTTACTTGCTTACAAATCTTAAGACCAATTGCTATTATAGGAATGAGGTATTAATAAATTAAGAATTTTGGGTTAGCGATTTTTGTTGCTAGTAAGGCAAAAAACATGACTGAACCATGTGAAGGAACCGGAACGGTTGGGCTGCCATAGCCGCGCTATCACGAGGCTTTTTAACGAGACTAGCGGCAAAAAGACCAAGCCAAAAACGTAAATTTATTATTACATACTCCGCAAAAACTTCCGAAATCGCAGCATATATTTATACTCATTCTTTCCATAAAGAAAACCCACTTCTTCCAGCCACTCGTTATTGAATATTTTACCCAGATATTTGGTGCCATGATCAGGAAAAAGCGCTACGACGTAGTCGTCTGCCGTCAATTTTTCTTTTATTTCAAAAACACCCTGCATCGATGCACCACTCGAATAGCCTACAAAAAGACCTTCTCTCTTGGCCAATTGCCGTGCCCTAAATGCACTGGATTTATCATCTGCTTTCACAAAATAATCGATCACACTAAAGTCCACATTGTCGGGAATAATATTTTTACCGACTGCTTCCAGTTTATATGGATAAATTTCTTTTTCGTCAAACTTACCCGTTTCGTGGTATTTTTTCAGGACAGAACCATAGGCATCTACCCCGATAACTTTAATGTTGGGATTTTGTTCTTTTAAATATTTTCCAGTCCCACAAAGTGAGCCACCGGTGCCACAAGGAGCGACGTAATGAGTGATTTTTCCTTCCGTTTGTTTCCAGATTTCGGGTCCCGTGGTAGCGTAATGTGCCAGCGCATTAGCCGTATTAAAATATTGATTGACGTAGAAAGAATTGGGTGTTTCGGCGTGCATTTTTTTTGCCTGGGAATAATAAGACAAAGGATCGTCGGCTTTAACATTACTGGGGCAGACTTTTACTTCTGCTTTGAGCGCTTTAAGTGCGTCTAGTTTTTCACTGGAAATTTTATCGGGTACGCAAAGAATACAACGGTAACCTTTAATTACCGCAATCATTGCAAGACTAAACCCGGTATTACCAGAAGTGGTTTCGATAATGGTACCACCCCTACGTAAAAGACCGTCTCTCTCGGCTTGTTCTACCATGAAAAGTGCGATACGATCCTTTGCGGAATGGCCTGGATTAAAAGATTCTATTTTGGCATACACTGTTGCAGGAATATCTTTTAAGACCTTGTTTATTCTGACAATGGGCGTATTGCCAATGGTTTCTAAAATATTATTATAGCGCATATCTCTCTGGGTTAGTTTTTCAAAGTAGTAATAAGCGAAGTTTTGTAAGAATGAAGCCCGCTTGCCGGCAGGCACTTAGCCTTCCTTTTTGTGGAAATTCTGAAGTAACTTCAGGTGTTAACCCCATTTCATTCAGGAAAATACGACAAAAATGAATGTTTTTATAATAGATCGGGTAATTATGGTGTAAATTTATGCAGAATATTAATTATTATTGTCATTGATTGTCATCACATGGTATTGAATAATAAAGTCTAATAAACCAAATCCAATTATGGGCAAAGGTAAAAGCGTCTTAAAAGCACGACTGATTCTCGAAAGGGAGGATGGAATGATCTTATTATTAAAACAAACTACCAAAAATGGTGGTAAATATACAATGGTAGGTGGATTTGTCGAGCGTAAAGAATTTGCCAAGGCTGGACTCATTCGGGAAAGTCTGGAAGAAACCGGAATTGACCTTCGAGAAAAAAACCTGGAGCTCGTTCATTGTGTACACAAAAAAAGATCAAAGGATTCTAGGATTATCCTTTACTTTAAAGCTTCAAAATGGAAAGGGGAAGCCATCTCTCGCGAACCTCATAAATTTAAAAAAGTAGCGTGGTTTCCAATCGATAATTTACCAAAAAGTATTTCCAGTACGGTTCGACACGTACTCTCCAAATATCGTAAAAAAGTGAGTTACTCAGAATATATGGGATGAAAATTTTATCCTTTTTTCTAAAAAACTAAAAAACTAAAAAACTAAAAAACCCATAAAAAAATCCCATTTCAGCTAGGAGCCAGAATGGGATTTTTTTGTAACAAAAATCTTTTGAAGATTACTCTTCGTTCTTCACTAACTTGGCACTTACCGCTTTTTTGCCTCCAGCACAACAAGCAGCACTTTTCTTGGTACAAGCTTTCTTAGCCGTGGTTACCTTGCTTACTTTAGTTGCCTTTACCGCAGTTGTCTTGGACTTGGAACAAGCCGCCTTGGATTTGGAACAAGCAGGTGCTGTAGAAGTTTTAACTGCTGCCGGCGCTGCTTCTCCTTTCATGTCGCTAGGTGAAACGTTAACAAATTTCTTAGCCTCAGCAGAGTACTCTACATCCGTGAAGCTTACATTACCAGAATATGCGCATACATTTTTCTTAACGTAGTTAACGCTTCCACTCTTGGAACAAACACGAGTTTCGATATCATCACTCTGGGCAGCCAATACAGCTGCTGGATTATTGGCATCTACGCTGGCTGTTTTATTCATGCTACAGCTAGCTTTCTTAGCCATACTACAAGATTTCTTCTGTGCGTTAGCCGAGAAAGTGAAGAGGCCTAAAACTGCGAATAATAAAAAGAATTTTTTCATTTTAATTATAATTTTATGTTTAAATAATTAGTAATCATATAAGTATCTCAAATATACAAAATAAATACCATTTTTGAAAGTGTTTAGCAAAGTAATTTGCGAAAAAGCGAGGTCAAATAGAACATGCCCACAGCATTTGTGCTATTGCTTTATCACCCGCTTCGTAATCTGTCCATTATCCGTCGTAATTTGCAGGATATAACTGCCTGACGGAGAATCACTTAGATCAAAAAATGGTTCGGTACTATTCGGGGCTAAATTTAGACGCTTTTGTCCAATCAATTGACCCAGTCCATCGTATATTTTAACGCTTGTTTCAAGGGGTGTAGTACCTGTGTATCTAAGGTTTAGACGTCCGGCGGACGGATTAGGTAACACCGAAAATTCGGTGGATAATGTTAATAAATCATCCGTATCTACTAAATCCCGCTCTCCAATCGCATACCAGCTTCCCCAGGTGGCGTCTTCTATCAAGATAAAAGCATTATTATCACCCACTCCGGTGGTCTTATTCTCATCTACCTCCCGGACAGCCAAAATATCCGAACCACTATTAGAAAGACTAAACATTACAAAATTATCATCCACGGAATAACAAGGATACCCTGGCTTGTTGCCATTAAAGATGGTTCCCTGATCGCCCGTTTGAATATTTATTCCGTAGACCGAATAGTTCGTGCCTGATAAGCCAGCCTCGACGTAGTCAAAGGCAATTACGTAAGGAGAATTTTTTGCAAAAGTTGGATTTCCTACACTCACATTTTCTCCCAGATTATTAAAAATTTTGCTGATCTGAGGATTGGTACTATTCGCAAAATTATTCGTACTATTATTCCATACTCTCATTAATCCAATATCCCAGTATTCGATATCTTCACCAAAAGAACTTGGAATCTGGTTAAAGGCATCGTACAAGAGAAATTCTCCCGTAATGTCAAATTCCAGCGCATCTGCGTACAAAACATCTCCCGTACTCAATCCATTGGCGGTCGTTGGATTAGACAACACAAACCATTGGCCTTCCCTAGAGTTAAAGTCAAAAACAAAAATCTCATTGTCGTATTCGTTCTGACTAAGATCACCGTACAGTGCCGCTATCTTGGTCCCGTCTTTGCTGACCACAATATTTCGCCAGGGAATGGTATTGTTTAAATTACTATTACTAATTATCTGCGGATTTCCAGAATTCCAGTCCAGCTCAAGCATCCGAATGGATCCGTCTGAGTGGACATATACCAAATCCGTTCCGTTGTCACTGATGTTCGGTCGGCTGATGTGATTATCTTGCGAAAAAGCGCCCAGCGTTGTCAAATCTGGCAGCGCAGTAGAAGTATTAATATTGGACAAATTATCGTCTGACCATAAAATAAAATCATCGCCGGTATTGGCTTCCACATCAATCTGATAATCGCCACCCGACCCTCCGGCAATTCCTACGGCGTCAAAGGCTGCCGCTGCCGCTGCTACTTCATTACTACCATTACCGTGTAAATCCAATGCGGCCTGAATAACGGCAATTCGTAAATCCACGAACTGAGAGGACATCACAAGATAATCGTTAAGGGCTTTATAAAAAACTTGTTCTGCTTTTGCTTTACCAATTCCATTAGAAGTGGCAAACAGATAGTAAGCATGATTTGGAATTCCACTGTTGATATGAACACCACCGTTATCCTGTGGGCCCGTAAAACGTTCATTGTAGTGAGCAGGCTGCCAATAAAAATTATTAGAATTTCCACCATTATTTGGATTGGCCATATCCCGCATGGTACCCGTTGGAAAAACCCCCGGATTCGCTACTTCTTCCCCAATCTGCCAATCTTCCCGGTCGATCATTGCGCCAAAAATATCTGCAAAGGATTCATTGAGTGCACCTGCTTCTCCCTGATAAACGAGATTTGCCGTACTTTGTACGACACCGTGCGCCATTTCGTGTCCGGCTACGTCCAGGGCTTTTGCGAGTGGAGCGTTAAAGGCCTGATCTCCATTTCCGTAAAACATTGTTTCTCCATTCCAAAAAGCATTGTCCATGTCATTGCCGTCTTCGTCGGAAACATTGATGACGGAAAAAATATTTTCTCCCTGATGTTTAATGGAATTTCTTCCAAAAACGGTACGGAAATATTCGTAAGCAATTCCGGCATTATAATGTGCAGATACCTCATTACGGGTCCAGGAATTATTATTGCCATGATTGACAATATTAATGCTAGAACCTTGTCCGGGATAAGTATTATTGGCATCGAAAGTTCCGATGATTCCTACACCATCCTGTGGCAAATTGGATTGAGACGCGTTGTACATATTACGGCTGGCATCAATCATCAGCCGAGTGTTGCCGTCTCTCCATACGGAAAATTGTCTGTTAACATTGCTTAAATCAGGGGCAATCGCCGTTTCTTCGGAAACCATTATTTCATTTGGTGTTGCTATTTTTTTATCTGAAATAATAGTGTTTTGGGCTGCGCAATTATGATGTTCGTGATCCTCGTGCCAGCCGAATAACTGACAAATATTTTTATGATGAAAAAGAATCTCACGGGTATTGGCATCTACAAAATATTCCCAGCGGTTGGTGATATTGGGAATGATTTCAACGTGCCACACCAGTCGGGGATTTTCCAGATTGTTTTCTGGATAATAAATCATTAGCATTGATTTAAGCGGTTCTCCATCCACCAGTTTGAGGGCTTCGGGAGATAATTCCAACAACGTAGTCTCGTCGGTGATCGCAGCGGTTACGGTTTGTTCCGCTTGTGTTTGCGAGACATTTCGCTGTCGGATATCCAGTTGTGGCGTTGGGAAATAACGACCGTTAAACAACTGTATATCGTTGGCTTTAGTGTGCAACATTATTTCGCTACCGTATATTCTTATGCCTTCGAATGTCTGTTGCAGACGGATATGTAATTGTCCTTGTTGGTCGGTTCGGACATTGGTAAGGTTAAATTCGCTTTCTGGTTGAGCAATGTTAATGAGTTGCTGAACTGCTGCCAGGTAAGCAAATGCTTTTTCTTTCGGACTGCTTTTGGTACGATCCATATTTTCTGGAATCCCTTTGATCCAGATGGGTTGATCCGTTTTAGTGTCGCGGTAGATTTCCAGGTTTTCCGCTTTGATTAGCGAAATTTGGGGGAGGGTAGCGTAAGGCGCTCCTGCCGTGGTATTAGAATCAGGTACCGGATTTATTCTATCGGTATTGATTTGTACTGCCGATTTGTCGATGACAGCGGGACGTTCCATTTCTGGGGGTGGGGTCATTTTAAATTGACCGAAAACAGGAAGTGCTAAAAAAGTTAGAAGCAGTAGCGTAATCGAATTTTTCATAAAAAAATTATTTGGAAGTAGGAATTAGTGATTTAAGATTTCCGTGAAAAATTTTAAGATTAGGATATTGGTCCGGATACTGATTATTGGGCCAGATGATTTCATGCTCGGCATCCAGATGGTTAAAATGAATAAAGCTATACATATTTCCGGGTTGGTTATATTGCAAACTTCCGATGTTTAAAAATTTATAATTTTCGAATAATTGTGTAGTTTGATTTTTGTCAACAGTTGTGACTATTTCGAAACTATCTACCTGATTCATTTTTTTTAATAATTGCCCATTATCTAATAATACATATTCGGTGACCATCCCGCTAAATCCTCCACCATAACCAAAATTAATTCGCGCGTCAGGATATTTCGACGGATTGGTGTAACGAGTGGTGCTACAAGCAACAAACAGGAAGAGCAATAACAAAGGGGAAAGAAATCGCATGATGATTATTTAGACGAAGTTATAACCTTCTAGAGTCTCAAACAAATGTTAAAAGTGGCTGGTTGGCTAGTTTGCTGATTAGTCAAGTGGCTTTCCTTGGACGTAAAATAACGTGAAAGAGAAGCCTACGAGCTAACAGGCCAACCAGCCTAAAAAAGTTTATTTTTGGATTCATATGAAAGTACTGATCGTTCGGTTTAGCTCCATTGGGGATATCGTGTTGACTACTCCAATCATTCGGGCGCTAGCAACGCAAACGGATTTTGAAGTGCATTTTTTGACCAAAACGCGTTTCTCCTCCGTTCTGCATCATAATCCCTATATTAATAAAATTTACACTATTGAAAGCAAAATAAATGAGGTGCTTACACATTTAAAAAAAGAACAATATTCGTACCTAATTGACCTACATAAAAATCTACGGAGCTTTCGATTGCGTCGGGCGCTCGCCGTACCCGCTTACGATTTTCCTAAAAATAATCTAGAAAAATGGCTATTGGTCAATTTAAAGGTCAATAAACTACCAAATAGTCATATAGTAGACCGTTATTTTCAGTCTGTTGCCTCCCTGGGTGTTAAAAAAGACGAAAAAGGACTTGATTATTTTCTTGGACCGGAGGATCAGGTCGACATTCCTAACTTACCTAAAAAAGAAGGTTATTTAGTTTTTGTGCTGGGAGCAGCCCATTTTACCAAGCAAATTCCACTGACCCTTTTCAAAAAAATTATTTCAAAGCTCAAACAACCCATTTTATTGGTTGGAGGTACTGATCAGCGGGAGATTGGTGAAAACCTTGTCCAAACTTTTCCCAGGCAAGTAATAAATTACGCTGGACGACTGACCCTCGGACAGTCTGCCTGCTTATTGTCGAATGCTCGTGCCGTCCTGACACCCGACACGGGAATGATGCACGTTGCCGCTGCTTTTTCACGCCCTACGGTGGTCATTTGGGGAAATACTACCCCCGTTTTTGGCATGTATCCCTACCAAACGGACCACGAAAACCTTGAAGTAAAAGATCTCCCCTGCCGTCCTTGTCACAAAATTGGTAAAAAAAAATGTCCCAAAGGCCATTTTAAGTGTATGAATAATCAATCCGTAACGGAGATTCTGGCTGCTTTAAATAGAAAAATGCAACGTGATTTACCAAATTAACGTATAAACCAAATAACTACTTTAATTTATACAGATTTGTCGCTTTTTAGAGAAAAATCCAAAAAAAGAACGCAACTCAAAAGGGTTTAACACTAAATAGATTATAGATAAATGAAATTTTAAATAAAAATCATATCTTTCGACCTTTAATAAAAATTTTTAATTACTGGTCTTCATTGCGAAAATTTCCATGTTTATGAAAATTATAAAATTTACACTACTTTTTTTATTATCGAGTCTTTTTACGCAGCTTTCTGCCCAGGATATACACTGGTCTCTATACAATATGTCTCCACTGACCCTTAATCCGGCTTTGACTGGTTCGTATCTCGGAACGGCCAGAATTGGTGGTATTTACCGCGATCAGTCTTTTAATGCTTCGGGTGTTACTGGATATACTACTCCTTCTTTTTATGTAGATGCACCCATCGTGGCCATCGGTAAAAGAGACTGGATTGGAATCGGGGGTATGTTTTATGCGGACAAAGCGGGTTCTGCTTCCTTGACCAATCAAGGCGCTTATGCATCGATTGCTTATCATAAAGCACTAGATAAAAAAGGAAATACTTTACTTTCCTTTGGTTTACAAGGAGGACTATTGAGCAGAGATATCGATGTCAATGAGCTACGCTTCGGTGACGAGGTACTCGGACAATTACAAACAGGTACTTTTACGCAAACTCCAGAAAATCGTTCTAACCTGGCAGGAAGTAGTGCTTTCGATCTAAACGCTGGAGTCATGCTGACCGCACGGTTAAATAAACTAACGGATTTAAATGTTGGGTTATCTTTTTACCATATTTTATCTCCCAATTATGCGCTGGATAATTCTCAGAACACTAATTCAACAAAGGGAGCCAGAGATTTACCCTTGGCTTTTAAATTACACGGTCAATTTAATTTCAGTCTAAGCGACAAATGGTTGCTATCTCCTACCTTTTTATATAATCAGGCTTATACCAGTAATGAACTACAAGTACAAGCGATGGTCGGTTATAAGCTAAATGATAAAGATCCTATGATTATCAAATTAGGACCTGGTTATCGATTAGGAGATGCGGTTGAAGTTTTATTGGGGGTTGATTACAAGTCTTTCCGTTTTGGTGCTAGCTATGATCTGACCGTTTCTGATCTTTCAGATATTAACAACGGACAAGGAGCATTTGAATTTGCCTTAAGCTACATTATTAAAATATTTAAAGCCCCGACTGTTAAGCCCGTAGTTATTTGCCCACGTCTATAATCACGTAAAAACCAACGGGAAATTCTCAGGAATGATCAATCCAAAAATGAAAATTTATTATTAACTCATTCCTTAACCACAACGGACAAAAAAATAAAAAATGAGATATATATTTTTAAGCTTTTTATGTTTTGTATTTCTTTCTCAGCTAGAAGCACAACCGCTACGTGGTCAAACTACTGCGGCACAAAAACTGGAAACTGCCGAAGCGCAGCTGGCTAAAAAAGATTATTACCAAGCCCTCGAGTGGTATGAACAATATTATAAAGAAGAGCGTGATCTCGCCGTAGCTATGCAGATTGCAGACTTAAACTTTATGCTGCGGGATTACGAAAAAGCAGCCCGTTGGTACAAGCGAGTAGTAACCAGAAAATCTCGTAAAAAGCCCAATCCATTTCTTCCGGAAGCCCGCTACATTTATGGACGTACCCTCAAGATGACGGGTAACTATCCTGACGCGCTCGAAGAACTTAGATTGTACATCAGTGAGTCCGAAGATCCCGTCAATATTGCCCGCGCTAAGCGGGAAATAGAAGGTGCTCAGCTCGCGCAATCCATGCAGCCAGACATGGAAGTAAGCCTGATGAACGCAGGTAAAAAGGTAAACACCAAGTCTTCTGAATATTCTCCATTACTTGCTTCTAAAGACGAAATGTATTTTACCGCCATGCGAGAAAATAAAGTCAAAGAATTAGGGAGTAGAGATAATGACTATCATTCCAAGTTATTTCTTTCTAAAAGAGGGGAAGACGGTTGGGAAGAAGCGATGGAAGCGGGTGGTGTAAATATCAACCGCGAAGGCTATCACACCGGAAATATTTCTTTTAGCCGCGACGGTAAGCGAATGTATTTTACTCGCGCTACTTTGGAGGGAAATGCTCTAAGTGAAAGCAAATTATATTATAGCGACAAAAGCGACGAAGGCTGGAAACCTGCTAACGAAGTACCCGGCATCAATGGAGACTACATTATTCGTCAACCTGCTGCTGGTGAATTATTCGGTAATGAAGTGATCTACTTTGTTTCCAATATGGATGGTGGCTACGGTGGTTATGATCTTTATTACGCGACCCGACAGGGAGAAGGATTTGCCACTCCCGTAAATCTTGGAGATGTGATCAATACGGATATGGACGAAGAGTCGCCTTATTTTGTAGATGGAAATCTATACTTTAGTTCTGAAGGTCATCCGGGAATTGGTGGATTCGATATTTTTAAATCTGAATGGAATGGAAGTGTCTGGAGCGCGCCAATGAATATGGGAAAACCTTACAACTCAATGGTGGACGATTTATACTATTCAATTGATAAAGATGGCTACAGTGGAACTCTGGTTTCTAATCGGGAAGGTGGTAAATCACTAAAAGGAAAAACTTGTTGTACCGATATTTGGGAACTGTCAAAACAAGAGGTAGTACTGGATCTGCAGGCGCTTATTTTTTCGGACGGTAAGCCACTCAATGGTGCTAATGTTCAATTAGTGGAAATGACCAACAATACTTTGGGGATGACCAACGATAAAACGAACGATGCTTCGAACGTTTTTGGATTTCCTCTAAAGTCAGAAATGGCTTATATGGTCATTGGTTCTAAAGAAGGTTTTATTTCCGATACGCTACAATTTAATACCGTTGGTATTACGACAACGACAAGCTTTGAGCAAAAACTAACGTTGACTTTCATACCTCCTCCTCCGCCAGAGCCTGAAGAGCCGATTTACGAAGAATACACGGCCAACGAGCCCATCGAACTGGGCAACATTTTCTACGATTTTGATAAAGATAATATTCTTCCTGAATCAGAGCCGGATCTGGCTTATCTAGTGGAGCTGATGAACAAATACCCGGATATGGTCATCGAATTATCCTCCCATACGGATAGTCAGGGACTTTCGGGATATAACAAAAAATTATCTCAGCGTCGTGCTACTTCTGCCAAAAACTGGATCGTACAGCGCGGGGTCGTCGCCGATCGAATTCAGGACGTTGGATACGGAGAAACACAAATTCGAAACCAATGTGTCAATGGTGTTAAATGTAGTGACGATGAACATCGCTATAACCGACGTACGGAGTTTAAGATTATAGCCGGACCGACTTCTATACAAATTGAGAAAAAACGGTTAAAGAAAAACTAGACTTTTCTTATGTTTTACAGAACAACGGGAAAGATTTTGTCGTTGTTAATCAGGAGAAACTTCGGTAGAAGCTTCTCCTGATATGTTTTGGAAAATGTTAAATAAAAAAGTAGGTATGAAATTTCTTGTCAATAATTTTTCGTTATTACTCGCCATTAGTTTGGTATTTTTGGCATTTAACGCCTGTACCGGACAGAAAAAAGCGGTTAAGGATATTAATATTGATCCTTACATGACTTTTGAACAGCAACGGGTAGATTTTGGTAATGTGAAAGCAGGGGAGCGTCCGGAGTTTATTTATAAATTTAAAAATACCGGATCAGAGCCCATTAAAATTGAATTGATTTCAGGATGTGACTGTACGCAATTTATCGATACACCGGATGGTCAAACTTTTTTACCCGGAGAGGAAGGAAGTTTTAAAATCATCTTTAAAAGTGATACGGAAGAGGAACGGGGAAAACTGGAGAAAACAATTGATATCTTACTCGAAAATACAGATCCTAAAACGGGTTATCAGATTATCAAAGAAGTTTTTTATGAACTAATCCTGTCCGACTAGTTTTTACACAATAAAACCTTAATGGAAGATATTTCTGTCTTTAACCAAATACTGGCGTCCGCGCTAGGAATGGGCTGGCTACAATGGCTGGCCTTTATTTTTGGAATCATCTATGTCATCCTGGCGGCCCAGGAAAATGTCTGGTGCTGGCCCGTGGGTCTCGTTAGTGTGGTCATTGCTTTTTTTGTCTACGCCGATCCAGAGATCAGATTATATAGTGATGCGCTTTTACAAATTTTCTACGCGATCATGTCCATTTACGGTTGGTGGACCTGGACGCGCAGCACCCAACAGGAGAAGGAACCGCTAGATAGTCCGGAAGTAGCGATGCTGGAAATACATACCTGGCCAATCGAACGACACCTTGGTTTTTTTGTGTTCGGATTAATACTAGCCGGATTGTGGGGAAGGATTTGGTTAGAATTTGGCGCAGCTCTGCCTTATATTGATGCTGCCACAACTATCTTCTCACTAATTGCTACTTATATGGTCACCCAAAAAATTCTGGAAAACTGGCTCTACTGGATCGTGATTGACGTAGTTTGTATTTTTGTTTATCTCCATCGGGAACTCTACCTCTTTTCCATCATGTTTCTTATCTATACCATCGTAGCGGTTGTCGGTTACCTCAACTGGCGGAGAGATTATCGCGAGGCACTTATTCAGTACTAAGTAGTCTTTCCAGTTAATACTGTCGGTTAATTTGGCGAATTTTGAGACTGCACTTCGTTAAAAATACTCGCCATAGCTAGGCTATGTCTGCGTTTTTTGCCTCGTTCAGTCCCAAAATTCATCCAAATTCTACCAGACGCTATTAACTGGAAGGACTACTAAGTGAAACTGCAGTCATTTTGCATTAATTTTAAACAGCTTCAATAAAAAGAACCCTGGGTTACCGAAGTAAAACCAGGGCTCTGACATCCACTCTCTCATATAAATACAAAAATCTTAAATCACCGTAGAGCGAGTCCTCGTTGGTATATTTTGCTGCTTAAGCATAAACTCATAAGACTTACCAGAGCAGCATTGCTGTCTTGGTAAGTTTTACTTTTAGTAATCAATATAATTTAGGAAACGGGTAAACTTGAAATGCTTTCTGTAATTGTGGTTAAGTTTGGGTCTCCTGGATTTTGCCTGTCCTGAGCGGCAATATAGTTCAATTTTCTTATTATTTACAACAATTATATATAAATGTGACTCATAACAATACAAAAGGTTGATCAATGCCATTTTTCGGTACACATTTGTCTTTTTCTGTAAAATCTTGCAAGATAATATATTTTTAGTTAACTTTGTTTTTCAAAGTACTTTTAAAATTAAGATTGAAAAATACGATTATGGAAAATTTACCTGTCTTCTCCGATCGCAAAAAGCAACTTCTTCAAATGGGAGTTGCCACGATTCTGATCTCTTTGATTAGCTTCGGTTATTTCGAATGGTTGATTAGTCACAACCTCATCCGAGGTGAAAATACGTTCGTTAACTTTTTTATTAGCTACGGTTGCTTTTTGGTTTTTATGTTGGCAATGTTATTTACCAAAATGGAAGGTCAACGAAAATCAGTAAAATTTTCCCAACTGGACTTAAATATTTTATTGTTAATCCTGGCAAACATCAGTGCCTATGCACTTAATCGGGGCATCCCTGTTTTTCACGAATCTACGCTCTGGCTCTCCGTTTATCTGGTTTTACTGAATGTGGCAATGCTTATTTTTGTATTTCGTAAGAAAAAAACACCGGACATTCTCAATCACTTAATAGTTGCGATCATAGCTTCCGGGGTATTATTTAATATCTATCAGGCATTATATATCTTTCCATATTACGGTATTACAGGCATGTCTTTTTGGTTTTTTGGAATTTCACTGCATACCCTTGTTCCTGTCTGGTATATTATTACGACCCTCAAAATTTTAAAAAAATACCGAAAGACTTCTGATTTATACCAATACGGAATTATTACGGGCATTTGTATTCCTGCTTTGCTAACCATGGGTTTTGCTTTTCAATTTTATCAAGTTAACGAGTCTTTCCGGGAAGCGTACGCGGAGGAACAATCCCCCTTTGCCAATTCTGATTTTCCAGCTTGGGTCAATGCCAGTAAAGATATTTCTAATGGATGGATCACCGAGCGTGTGCTTAAAAGTGGTATCTATTATTCGGTACTCGACAAACATCATTTTCGCATCGGAATGGATGGTCTCAATATCAGCGGTATCCGTACCCACCACGACCCGTTGGTCGTAGTAGGTGCTTTCGTAAGTGGCCAGTTGAATATTGATCGTACCGAACGGATTCGACTGTTGAAGACTATGTACAATGAACGTCACGCCGTCGCACCACGTTTATGGCGGGGCGACGATCTGACCACCACAGATATTGAAACCAACGTGCAGGTTTTTCCGGATTATCGACTAGCATATACTGAAAAAACGCTGACTATTCGAAATGAAAATAAATATCGTTGGTGGGGAAGTCAGCAGGAAGCTATTTATTCTTTCTATCTACCCGAAGGGTCGATCGTAACTTCTGCTTCATTATGGATTGAAGGAGAAGAACAAAAAGCATTCTTGACAACCAGAGCAAAAGCGGATAGTGCTTATCAAACGATCGTTGGTCGCGAACGCAGAGATCCATTATTATTACACTGGCAGGAGGGGAATCGAATCTCGGTACGTATCTTTCCTTGTACGCAAGAAGAGGATCGTAAATTTAAAATTGGAATCACCAGTCCTCTCGCTTATCAGGATGGTCAACTGACCTACCAAAATATTGATTTTGCCGGCCCGGACTGGACATCTGCCCGTGAAATTATCCGAGTTAAATCCGAAACAGCATTAACTGGATTTTCTGCCCCTCGTGGCTTTTCTGATGAAGGCGATTATTGGAATTATGACGGTCGTTACCAATCTGACTGGTCGTTTGATTTTACCGCGCCTAAACTGAATAACAGTACATTTACTTTTTTGGAACAGTCTGTACATATGCAGGAATACAAAGAGGACCTAAAGCGTTTTCAACCCAAAAAAATCTACCTGGATTTACACAAAGGCTGGAGTAAATCGACCATTAATGAAATCCTGGATGCAACCAAAGATCAGGAGGTCTACGTATTTGCCAACAATATGCAGCGACTGACTTCCAATAACAAAAAACGATTCATCAAAAAATTGTTAAGTAATAATTATAGTTTATTTCCATTTTATGAGTTACCGGATGAGGAAGATATTTTGGTGATTACCCACACTGGACAATTGACGCCGGCCATGGACGATTTAAAAGGAACGACTTTCTATACAAAGTCTGCCAATAATTTACCTGCCCGACTATACCCGCCGAGTGTATTTCAATTAGGAGGTACACCGTCTCCATATATAAAAACCTTGCGGGAATTACGTTTGTTTGATTACGATCAGGGAACAAAATCCAAACTACAGGAGCATATAAAAAACGAAACCTTTCCCACCAACGGAGAAGGAGAAAATTATGTATTACTAAGACCGGCAAAAGTACAGCTCGTCAAGAATGGAAATGAAGATAATACTACCACTACCGCACCGGATCACCTGTGGCGAATGTACGCATACAACAATGTGATGCGTAAAATGGGTAAAGATTACTTTAGGAAAAATCAAGATCAGCAACGTTACATTACAGAAGCGGAAGCAGCCTACGTAGTTACGCCTATTTCTAGCCTGGTAACCTTGGAAACGCAAGAAGATTATGATCGCTTTGATATTAAAAGGTCCAGCAAAACATTAGGGAATGCGAGTATTGGTTCGGGAGGAGCCGTGCCGGAGCCCCACGAATGGATGTTGATCATTCTTGGATTAATGTTGGCTACCTGGTTATTCTTTTTCAAAAAATAGGCTTTGATTAAAGCAATAAAATACAACGATATAAAATGTTATTTTCCAACGATATTGTTAGGGATAATGGCGACTGGTATTTTCCTGTTTTTTCAGTGGGATAATTTTCCGGGCAGTGCTGCGCTTTACCTGGGTATTTTGTTTTTTCCTTATCTGCTAAAGACCGAAATGCCACCCACCAATCGTTTGTTAGTTCCCATTTTTTTGGGACTGATTTTATTAGCATTTTTTAGTAGTAGTACGCTTTACTATATTACGACGGCTTTTATTATTTTATGGTTAATTGAAATTTCGGTTGGTAAACAAAATCCACTGCCATTTTTGTTATTTATGGTGGTGGCTCCGATCTTTCGCTATCTAGTCTATGTCTGGAGTTTTCCACTGCGGATCAAGATGAGTTCGATGGTAGCAGCGTCTTTGCGTCAGGTCGGAATGGACGTGACTGCAGTAGGTAATACGATTTTTGTAAAACAGTTGGTTTATGAAGTAGAACCGGCATGTATTGGAATAAAAATGACCGGGACGGCATTGGTTTGCTGTTTACTGATCCTCGGTTTTTTTGTTAAAGAACGACAACTTCAATTTACCTGGGCGAAAGCATTAGGTGCTATGTTCACTGCATTTATCTTAACGCTGTTTGCTAATTATATTCGTTTGTTGGGACTAGTGATTTTTGATATTCCTCCCACCAATCCCTTACACCATTTGATGGGGATCGGTAGTCTGATCGTCTATGTCCTAATTCCTTTCTTCCTTTATTGGAACTGGCGTCAGCCTCCAACCCCTATTATTCCAGATGAACCCCTATTTAACCAGGCACCAGAGCAAATTCCACAAACTTGGTCCTCGCGTCGACTAATTTTAGCGGGAATTATCTTGCTGGGTATGGTTTTTACGGGGTCTCAGTTTGTTCAGGAAAAAAAACAGCCTACCATTTCGGATGATCTTTGGACGGGCCTGGAGGGTTTTACAAAAACACAAAAAGAGGATGGAGTACTGGAATTAAAACGTTCTAATCAAATCATCTATGTCAAGCCACCCGCTGGCCCGTTTCAGAGTGCCCACGATCCGCGGATTTGCTGGCAGGGAAGTGGATTTGTTTTTAAAAAAATAAAAAAGCAAACAATTGAAGACTTTACCGTTTATAGTGCCGAGATCACTCGTGACGAACTCACCTTACAGACCGTTTGGTGGTACGACAACGGAAATATTCAAACGACCGAAGAATGGGATTGGCGCTGGCGATCTCTCCTCTACGGCGAAAAGTATTATTTAATCAATATTAGCGTAATGGATCAAGAGACGGAAACGCTACCGGATCTGATTAGGGAATTCAGGCTTTCTGATTAAAATAAAGTACTAGTGCGTCGGGATCAAAGTAGGCCGTATAAGGTGTTAGGTATTTAGTTCCCGACGCACTAGATTTAGTCACTCTCTAAAACTATTTATCGAACCAATTTGTTAAAGAATAACAAGTAAGACGATTTTTTAGCAACACTATTTAGAATAAATCTAAATAGTGTTGCTGCTTTAAATACCCGAACTACAACGCTGTAATATCGTAAATCATTTATATCTTTGCATAAATTTTTTGGATCTAAGGTAACTGCGAATCTTATATATCGTATATGATTACATTCAGGTTTCCATTAGATGACCATTTCTTATACACTAAAAATTGCCAATTTTGAAAAACGGAATAAGCAAACTCGCATTCCTGCTCCTTTTTACCGCCCTTTCATTTCAAGCTAATGCCCAAACTGCGGGAGAAGGATCGACCTATCTCTACACCGCACTGATTGCCGTAGTCGCTATTTTGATACTTGGCGTGGTACTGCAGGTCGCAGATAGTTTGATGCGCATCGAAGCTAAAAATATGGGGGTAGAGCAGGATAACACCAATTTCTCGTTGATCCCTTCCTGGTCGGATGTTTTTAAATCCAAAACACCGGACTTTGCGGAGCACGACCGGATGGTTAGCCTTCAGGCAGGACATGATATCAAACTCGAGGGAGGTGCAAAAAAAGAATTTCTTGCGATTACTCCTACTACCTTTGCTGTCAAGCCAACTGATTTTGTTGGGATGTCTCCTATTCCAAAAGTAGAAGTGGAAGAAGGCGCAGAAGTGAAAGCGGGAGATGTTTTGTTTTTTGATAAAAAAAGACCGGATGTTAAATATGTCGCTCCGGTGAGTGGGGAAATAGTAGCAGTGAATCGAGGCGCAAAACGTTCGATTGCGGAAGTCGTCATTTTAGCGGATAAAGATCAGACCAACTTCCGAAGCTATACTATTCCAAATTTAAATGTCTCCCGTGAGGAATTGGTTGAATTTTTACTTGGAAGCGGCGTCTGGCCCATGATTCGCCAACGGCCATATAACGTAGTAGCAGATCCATTGGATATTCCAAAAGCGATCTTTATTTCTACTTTCGACAGCGCACCGAACGCACCTGACCTAAACTTTGTGGTAGGAGGCAAAGAAGCCGCTTTCCAAAGAGGATTGGATGTGATAGCTAAATTAACGGAAGGAAAGGTCCACCTGGGACTCGATGCGCGCGGTGAAACAGCGCCTTCGCCCGTTTTTACAATGGCTACTGGTGTAGAAAAAACGTATTACAACGGACCACACCCTTCCGGTAACGTTGGTATTCAGATTCATCACACTGATCCAATTTCTGCTAACGAGCGAGTTTGGACATTGGGTGTACAGGATGTGATCACCATTGGTCGATTATTTCTCGAAGGACGCTACGATGCCGAACGAATCATCGCGGTTACTGGTGCTGAGTTAGAACATACGGGTTACGTAAAAACTTACCTCGGTGCTAATCTGGAAAATATGGTTAAAGGGAACCTGAAAAATGATCACGTACGAGTGGTTTCCGGAGATGTACTCTCTGGTAGAGCGCTTCCTGCAAATGGTCATCTTGGATTTTATGATGATCAAATAACAGTACTGGAAGAAGGTGATGAATACGAAATGTTTGGCTGGTTATTGCCGCTATCGCCCCGACCCACCGTTTCTAAAACGTATCCAAATTTCCTATTCCCTAATTATAAGTTCACACCGAATACCAATACACACGGTGAAAAGAGAGCATTTGTGGTGACGGGACAATATGAAAAAGTATTGCCAATGGATGTTTATCCACAACAGCTGATGAAAGCTATTTTGGTCAACGATTACGAACGAATGGAAGGACTGGGAATCTACGAACTGAGCGAAGAGGATGTAGCACTCTGTGAGTTTGTTTGTACTTCAAAACAACCCGTTCAGAGTATTTTGCGTCAGGGACTAGACATGATGCGGGAGCAAGGATAGCAAAAATGGGACTGTCCTCTAAAGTGTGTCAGCGCGCGGAAGCCTTCCTTTAGGAACACAAGGTGCGGGATGCAAAATGACACACTTATTTGCACAGTCTTATATAAATTAAAAATAATTTTCGTTAACAACGACTATAAATATTGAATATGGGTTTATTAGATTTTGTAAAAAAGGTTGAGCCGGATAAGAAAAAAAGTCCATTCCTACACACACTGTATGATGGGTTCTTTACTTTTTTATACACTCCGGATCACGTCACAAAAAGTGGAACACACATCAAGGACGGAATGGATTTGAAGCGAACCATGGTGATGGTGGTAATTGCGATGCAGTTCTGTTACGCTTTTGGTTCTTATAATATCGGTCACCAGCACTTTGTAGCACTGGGGCAACACGTAGGTTTTATTGAAGGATTTCACTTGAAACTGGCTTACGGTTTGATGCAAATTATCCCCATCTTTATTGTTACCCACATTGTGGGACTAGGTATTGAGTTTTATTACGCTGCAAAAAAAGGCCACGGAATTGAAGAAGGATTTCTCGTTTCGGGTGCTTTGATCCCTTTGATCATGCCACCAGATATTTCCCTTTGGATTTTAGCCTTGGCAGTATTTTTTGCCGTAGTAATCGGTAAAGAAGCCTTTGGCGGAACAGGAATGAATATCCTAAACATAGCCCTATTGGCCCGTGTATTTATCTTCTTTGCTTACCCAACGACCATCTCTGGTGACGAAGTCTGGGTAGCTGGTTTGGCGAAAGATGCGGACGGCCTCTGGACGGCTAGTTATAACTGGTTTCATACCGGATTATTCAATGGAATATTTGAATGGGCAGGATGGGATACTTTCCAGCCTGGTGTAGCGATGGCCGACGGTTATACCGCTGCGACGCCATTAAGTTTGGCTTTCCAGGGTGGGTGGGAAAATGTAACTTCTGTCTATTCGCCCTCACAAATGTGGTGGGGAGCGATTCCTGGTTCAATCGGGGAGAGTTGTAAACCACTTATTATTATTGGAGCGATTATTTTGTTGGTTACCGGAATCGGTAGCTGGAGAATCATGTTAAGCGTAGTAATCGGTGCGGCATTTACGGGATGGTTAATGAATATGTGGGGAGCGATTCCATTTATGGATGTTCCGTGGTATTACCAGTTTTCAATGGGATCTTTATTATTTGCCCTGGTATTTATGGCTACCGATCCGGTAACCGCCACCTCTACCAATACCGGTAAATTAATGTATGGTTTTGGAATCGGAATGATCGGAATGATTGTACGAGTACTAAACCCTGCTTATCCGGAAGGCTGGATGCTGGCTATTTTGTTCATGAATGTTTTTGCGCCGCTGATCGACCACTATGTATTGGAAGCAAATGTACGTCGCCGTCTTAAAAGAACGGCAGTCGTAAAACGGGTAGAAACAGAAAGTGTGACTGCAACTAGTGCGCACTAATTATATTTACCGAAAGAAATAAAAATTATCATTTAAATAAATAAACGATGGACAGTACCAGTAGTGTAATTCGATTCGTAGTAATAATGACCGCAGGAGTGGCTTTTTCATTGGCGCTCTTATCTGTATCATGGGGACAACAGATTAAAGACAACGAAGCAGTCTTTAATAAACGGGCCATTTTGAGCGCAGTAAGTGATTATCTGTCAGAGGATCCTAAATTAATGTCGGATGGTCAGATAGATGAACTCTTTTCTTCTAAGGTAGAACAAATCGCACTTGATATGAGTGGTGCTGTTTTGAAAAAAGAAGATATCGTTGCCGCCGGATATAAAGGTGGATTGCCAGAAAATATTGATATGGCCAAGGAAAAAAAGAAGCCGGAAGACCAGCGAATTTTTCCATTGTATATATTAAATACCGACAAAGGAAAAAGTTACATCCTTTCCGTTCGAGGTAATGGTCTATGGGACGAAATCTGGGGTAATATTGCTCTGAAAGATGATTTGAATACCATCGCCGGTGCTGCTTTTGATCACAAAGGAGAAACACCTGGACTAGGTGCAGAAATAAAAGACAACCCTACTTTTCCAAGTCGATTTAAAGGGAAGGAAATTTTTAACGATGCTGGCGTATACACTTCTGTAGACGTTAAAAAAACAGGTGGTACCGCTAATAATCCTCACGCCGTAGATGGAATTTCCGGTGCGACTGTTACGGCGGATGGAGTAGATGAAATGTTAGAAAGAGGAATTAAATATTACTTGCCTTACCTCAACAAACAGGCAGGCGCGAAAAAGACCAAAGGATAATCAAAAAATTGATAAAAATTTAATCTAGTATAATATGGCTGAAACAACTGAAACAACGCCCGAAGTAACGGTAAAGGAAAAAGAACCTTTATTCGGAAAAGCGGAAAAAAAATTATTGCTGGATCCGTTGGGTGATACCAATCCAATTACGATTCAGGTACTCGGTATCTGTTCTGCCCTGGCGGTTACCTCTCTGGTTTATCCATCGGTGGTAATGGCGATCGCAGTAGTATTTGTGACTGGATTTTCCAGTTTATTTACTTCACTGGTACGAAATAAAATTCCCAAGCAAGTTCGGATGATTGTTCAACTGGTGATTATCGCTACGCTGGTGACCATTGTGGAGCTTACATTAAAGCGATTCAATTACCCTATTTATAAGCAACTATCGGTTTATATCGGTTTAATTATTACCAACTGTATCGTTATGGGACGGCTAGAAGCTTACGCAATGGCCAATCGCCCGTGGAGAGCTTTTGTGGATGGTCTTGGAAACGGAGTTGGCTACGGTGTTATTTTGATTATGGTTGCGGTGATCCGTGAAGTTTTTGGAAAAGGAACGCTGTTTGCTGGAAGTCCAATTCAAATTAATCTCATTGGAGCGAGTAACGACGAAATAGGATATTTGATAAACACAGCTGCCGAAAGTGGGATCGGCTCTTGGTTTGCGGGTTATTACAATAATAACCTCATGGTACTGCCCGCCGCAGCGATGTTTATCATTGGTATCTTTATCTGGATACAGCGATCGTACCGACCAACTCTTGTTGACGTTTCGTAAGAGAAGCACAATACTTTATGGGACTGTCCTGTAAAGTGTGTCAGCGCGCAATCCTTCCTTCACGTGTCTTGGCTGCAAGCCACAGAGGAATACAAGGCGAGCAGAGCCAAATGACACACTTGATTGTAGAGTTTCCTATTATAAAATAAAATATTCACCAGCCAGTGCGAAAAGCTATTGGCTCATAGTTTTAAAAAATGGAATTATTCAATATTTTTATCAAAGCTGCCTTTATCGAAAACCTCGTGTTGGCATACTTCCTGGGAATGTGTTCCTACCTGGCCGTTTCTAAAACAGTGACTACTGCTTTTGGTCTCGGGCTGGCCGTTATCTTCGTACTCGGAATCACGATGCCGATCAACTGGATCATCAGTGAATGGCTATTGAGCGAAAATGGTATATTCGGAATGGATCTTACCTTCTTGCGGTTTATTCTCTTTATTGCGGTTATTGCCTCAATGGTACAACTGGTAGAGATGATCGTAGAAAAAGTCTCTCCCGCACTATATACTTCTTTAGGTATTTTCTTACCACTGATTACCGTAAACTGCGCGATCCTCGGTGGATCTTTATTCATGGTTTCTCGAGAATATAATTTCTCGGAATCGATCGCCTTTGGTTTAGGTGGAGGATTTGGCTGGTTTCTAGCGATCATCGCCATTGCTGCGATTCGCGAGAAAATCAGATATTCTAATGTACCACCAGCACTACGTGGCCTGGGAATGGCTTTTATCCTGACCGGACTGATGGGAATCGCCTTTATGTCCTTGATGGGAATCGATCCTTCGGCATTAATGGCCGGAAAGTAATATCGGTGTAAAAGTTCTCTGGCCTTTTATTTGTTCCATTGAATTTTTAAACTACAACGAAAAAACATTGTTAGGAAGTTATGGTAAGTACTTTTGAGTTTTTTAAATAGTACACTGTAAAATAAGTAAGTTAAAACTGTGTTGAAATAACGATTTATGGATTTAGTTAACACGCTAGCATTAAACGATTAAACGATTAAACGATTAAACATTTCAACACTTCAACAAATTACATATGATACTTTTATTTGAATTTGGATTGATCATCGCGGCCGTTGCCATCTTTACCTTGGTTATTTTGGCGCTGTCCTTTATGTTGATCTATGCGCGTAAGCAGTTGATTCCACAGGGTGATGTAAAAATTATCGTGAACGGAGATACGGAAAACCCAATGCTGGTAAAGCCAGGGGTGAATCTATTGACTGCGTTATCGGAAAAAAATATCTTTTTGCCTTCCGCCTGTGGAGGTGGAGGAACTTGTGCGATGTGTGAATGTCACATTGACGCGGGTGGAGGAGATGTATTGCCTACGGAATTAAACCACCTTACGCGGAGAGAGGTAGCGGAGAACAAGCGACTGGCTTGTCAGGTAAAAGTCCGTTCTGATATGGACATCCGAATTCCAGAAGAAATATTTGGTATTAAAAAATGGGACTGTCGAGTCAAGTCTAACGACGGAGTCGCAACTTTCATTAAAGAATTTGTGGTGCAATTGCCAGAAGGGGAAAACCTAGATTTTGAATCAGGTGGATATGTACAAATTGATGTACCGAAGATTACCTGTTATTTCAAAGGAATGGATATTGAGGAGGAGTACCGGGAAGATTGGGATAAATTCAACATGTGGGATTTGGTAATGGTGAATGACGAACCACAGTTCCGTGCCTATTCCATGGCCAACCACCCCGCAGAAGGAAATATCGTGATGCTTAATATACGTATTGCTACACCGCCATGGGATCGTAAAACCAATGCTTTCTTGCCGGTTAATCCGGGCGTTTGTTCATCTTACGTATTTACCCGTAATCCTGGTGACCGAGTAACGATCTCTGGTCCTTATGGTGAATTCTTTATCAAGCCGACCAAAAAAGAAATGGTCTACATCGGCGGTGGTGCGGGAATGGCACCTTTACGGTCGCATATTTTCCACCTCTTCCATACACTTAAAACCAAGGATCGTAAAGTATCTTACTGGTACGGTGGGCGTTCTTTAAGAGAATTATTCTACACGGATGATTTCCGACAAATCGAAAAAGAATACGATAATTTTCAGTACAATATCGCACTTTCCGACGCCATGGAATCAGATAACTGGGACGGTTACACTGGTTACATTCACCAGGTAGTACTCGACAATTATCTAAAGGATCATCCAGAACCTGAAGAAATTGAATACTACTTATGTGGACCTCCACTCATGTTATCCGCCGTTATGAAAATGCTGGATGATATGGGAGTACCCGAAGAGAATATCGCGTTTGATGATTTTGGTAGTTAATACTAAATTATTCAATCATTAAAATGCCGAAGGATCGAAAGATGCTTCGGCATTTTTTTAGTGTGCCAGGCATGGCCGATACCTAGGTGGTGAAAGTCCACTACACGCTTAGTAGCGAGGAGTGTTAGCAGAAGGCAAGGGCGTAATCGCGAGGTTGGGTCTGAAGGAAGCTGG
>Ga0209187_1001360_pt1 | contig 28918 bp, 27 predicted proteins | sample BantaG_FD_187430 | JGI IMG/M metagenome (GOLD analysis project Ga0209187, IMG submission 187430) | Marine algal microbial communities from Bantry Bay, Ireland - BantryBay_4 metaG (SPAdes) (version 2) | ecosystem: Host-associated > Algae > Red algae > Unclassified | place: Bantry Bay, Ireland...
GAATCTTGCCTGCCTTAGGAGGATGGATTTGTAGGATTGTTGGATTAATATGATAAAAACAACACACAGATATAACAGGTTTTTTTCATATCGACTAAGGCGATAGCCGCATGGAGATATCTTCAGTATAATTTAGAGTTAATTAACTACGATGGTCGCGGTCTCTGACCTCGATCCTATGCACGCATCACGTATGCCTGACTCTATGCTTCCCCTTTTGTCTGAATTAGGATTAGCAAGATTATTGGATTAATAGGATTAATGTGAAGATTTCAACCCCGATGGTCGACGGTCTTCCGCCAGAGGACGGACAGGCTCGACCTCGATCCCATGCACTCATCATATATGCCTGCCTCAATGCCCACCCTATTGTCTGAACTAAGATTCATAAGATTACAAGATTAATATGATAAAATCAACACACAAATCTAACAGGTTTTATTTCATATCGACTAAGGCGATAGCCGCATGGAGATATCTTCAGTTTAGAATTAGAGTACGTTTAAAGTAAGGCAGCCTGCTATATAATTAAACTTAACTTCACACTTAGAAGACTTCTTGACTTTTATTTTATTATCGATGTTCTGCTAATAACACTACTGATCATAGTAAGAAAGTGCTTTGATGATCATATCATCATCTATGTGGATATCATATGTGCTATCACCTATACCTTTGATTAGCGAAAATAGAATCTTACCTGATACGTTTTTCTTATCGTGACTCATGATCTTGATAAGGTCAGTGGCTATATCATTTAAGCATAGATTTAGCGGATACAGGGATTTGATATAAGTTGTGATGTCCGATAACTCAGCTTCTGTTATAAGGTTTTTCTTATAGCTGATATATGCTTCGCATACCATGCCGACGGCTATAGCCTCACCGTGAGTAAGCTGAGAATCTGTATTTAGAAAATGACTTTCTATGCTATGCCCTATTGTATGCCCAAAGTTGAGTACTTTTCTTAAGCCGCCTTCTTTGTAGTCTTGTTTGACGACGAAGTTTTTGATGGCAATATTATCTGTAATCAGAGTAGACCATTCTGTTGAGGTATAGTCCAATTTTCGATTATTGATTTTTTGCCACAGGGCTTTAGACCTTATAAGTGCATGCTTGATGACTTCGGCGTATCCGCTCCTCAATTCTCGTTCTGTAAGAGTCTGTATAAAGCTTGTATCCACCCATACCAATGAAGGTTCTGAGAATAGACCGACGATATTTTTATAAGATAATAAATCTATGGCGAGCTTACCTCCGACGCTGGCATCGACTTGTGAGAGTAGGGTAGTCGGCGCTTGTATAAATTTTATACCTCTCATATATGTAGCAGCGACGAATCCGCCCATATCACCTATCACACCACCTCCAAGATTAATAACTAAGCTCTGTCTATCACAATTGTTTTGGATAAGAGCTTGCCATAGACCTTGGCATGTTGAGATGGATTTATAGTTTTCTCCAGATGGTATTTTTATACTTAGGAAGTCGTGGTGTAAGTTGGCTTTGACTTTGGGGAGACAGTGTTGTTCTGTATTCTCATCTACTATGATAATGATGTTAGAAGGTGATAAAGATTCTATATACGCATTAAGCTTTGAGTAATCTTCATCTATCAGAACGTCGTATGTCGTCGCTTTAATGGTAGCCATTATAGCAGCGTATGTAGTCGATGAGTACTTATGGCTTCAGCTTTCTTAGAGAACATGACTTTAGTTTCTTTCCATGTTGCTTTGAATAAATCTGAATATCTATAGTTCTCCAGATCCTCTGCTGTGTTCCAGTGGCTGTATGTCATGAAGACGGTATCCTTAGCATCTGTGCCTTGGAGTAGTTCAAGATATTCACAACCCGGAAATGCTCTTATTTTTTCTTTTTTATCTACGAAAAGCTTTTTGAAATCAGCAACATGCTCTGGTTTGAATTCCATTTTGACGATTCTTACTATCATAATTTTATACAAATTTTATTTGAATCGTCTCGTCTTTCATAAGATCTAATTGGCTTGCAGCCTTTCCCATATTAATAGAGATCTCAAGGTAGTTAGCCGAGTTAAAAATACATACAACCTCACCTACTGGCCCGTTACTATAGTTGTCGCTGATGACCCTAACTGGGTCATAATATTTAAAGTAAATTTCAAAATTTCTACCGTTTCTAAAGTGCTCAAAGAATTCTCTATGCACGTTAATGATAACGTTCTCAAATTTGTCTATGTGTATAATCGTCGCCCTTATTTCGTCTTGAGTGATAACGGGTTTGATATCTATTTTTTTCTCAAAATGATTAAGTGGAGGCCCTACTTCAGTGATAGACATATTGTGAGATATCAATCCTACCCCATGTGCTATAAGATCAAACATATTAGAATCTCCTTCATCTAATGACACTTTGTATATCTGACCTTCGTCTATAGAGTCAAAAGCTAAAGAAAAAAGCCCATTATTAGGACCTACAAAGTACATGCCTTTATACTCGAATACGATGACTTCATAGTTGATATCGTAGAAGTTATTGACCGCTACAATGTGTATAGTCCCTGCTGGAAATCGCTTACATACAGCGTTAAGATGATAAGATGCTTGTCTGATGTCATGTGTATCGACCTCGTGTGTAATGTCGACTATCTGAATATCTTTATTATTAGTCAATATAGCCCCTTTAAGAAGGGCAGCATAGTGGTCTTTCTGACCAAAATCCGATATGATAGTAACTATTGCCATGCTATACGCTAATAAAGGACAAATATCATCAAATGTTAAATATTTATAATATAAATGACGATTAAGTTTTTTATATCAGTACAACTAAAAAGAACGTAACTTTGTTATTAAAGTCTTAACTATATATAATATCGGAAAGAAAGCACTAAGTCAGATCATACTCACTATAGAAGGTATAGATCACAGAGAACTCTACGGAGAGAAAAATTCAAACCTTAATCTTATTAAGAAGTCATTTTCTGAATTGTCATTTAATACAAGAGGAGATACTATAAAGATTAGCGGTGATAAAAAACTTGCGCAGAAAGCTAAGTCCAAAATAGAACAACTTGTCAAAGTCTTAAGAAATACGGAGACACTCAGTACTCAGAATGTTAATGATGTATTGAATGGTAATCTGGCATTTGAGCTGGAAGTCTCTGATGGAGATGGAGAGAGCTCTAAAGCCATGCAACCTAATGTCATCGTCTACGGTCGTAATGCTAAGCCTATAAAAGCACGGACTCGTAACCAAAAAAAATTAGTCGACTACAGTGAGGATAACGATATCGTATTCGCTATAGGTCCTGCAGGTACAGGTAAGACATATACTGCCGTTGCGCTTGCCGTAAGGGCATTAAAGACAAGATTAGTTAAGAAAATTATACTTACAAGACCTGCGGTAGAAGCGGGTGAGAGTCTAGGTTTTCTTCCCGGTGATCTTAAGGATAAAGTAGATCCTTATCTCCGTCCATTGTATGATGCATTGGATGATATGTTGCCTCGTGAGAAGCTTGATCACTTTATGCAGAATAGAATTATAGAAGTGGCACCACTTGCATTTATGAGGGGTAGGACTTTAGATAATGCATTTATCATATTAGACGAAGCGCAGAATTCTACATCGGTACAACTTAAGATGTTCTTAACCAGATTAGGCCCTTCTGCTAAGTGTATTATTACTGGAGATATGTCACAGATAGATCTTCCGAGACATCAGCGGTCAGGATTATATAAAGCCTTAGAAATATTAAAAGATATAAACGGAATAGGTCAGGTATTCTTGACGGCAGAAGATGTAGTGAGACATAGACTTGTCAAGCAGATCATCATACGCTACGATCAAGATAGTGATTATCACAATAGAAAGGATAAAGAGTACCACAAGGATAATGACAGGCGTAAGAATAATGATTATGCAAGGATACCTGAAGCAAAAAATGAATCTGATAACGAATCTAAAATAAAAGAAGAATGATTTCAAAAGTTATATACAAAGGCAAGCTGAGAACTGAAGCGACGCATCTAAGATCTGGTAACGTCATCATAACTGATGCACCTGTAGATAACCATGGTAATGGAGAAGCTTTTTCTCCTACAGACTTAGCTTCTACGTCATTAGCTTCTTGCATACTGACGATAATGGGCATCGCAGCTAATACACATAATATCAATATAGTAGGTGCTTCTGCTGATGTCAATAAGATTATGGATTCTAATCCACGCAGGATTAAGTCAATCGAGGTCACTATACAGATGCCTGATCAAAACTATTCTGACAAAGAGAAGAAGATCCTTGAAGCTGCTGCTCATCATTGCCCTGTAGCGATGAGTCTGCACCCAGATACTGAGGAGATTGTAACTGTCAGTTGGTAATGTTTTGAATAGTATAAAAATAGAGGGGCCGCAGTCACCTATAGATGCGGCATTATCTATAGGAGGCTCCAAGAGTATATCTAATAGGGTGTTACTTATAAGAGCACTATGCAATAAAGGTTTTGATATTCAAAATCTTTCTGATAGTGATGACACTCAGACAATGCTTAAGCTGATAGACAGCGATAATACAAGTTATGATGTACACCATGCGGGTACATGCTTCCGATTCTTGACAGCAAGACTATCTATAATGCCGGGAGAGCAGCTGCTAACGGGTTCTTCACGTATGCTACAGAGGCCCATAGGACCATTAGTAGATGCATTAAGAAGTATAGGTGCAGATATAGAGTATAAAGGCGAAGAGGGTTATCCGCCACTACTTATCAAGTCTTTTAAAAATCAGGTCAGTTCTACTGCTATAATAGATGCGGGTATAAGCAGTCAGTTTATCTCTGCACTATGCATGATAGCACCTGTATTGCCTGATGGACTGACTATAGAACTTGAGGGTGATCTGGTATCGAAATCTTATCTTCAGATGACCTTAAGTATTATGGAAGATTTTGGAGTCCGATCTACTTTCGTTGATAATAATATTAAAGTAGCTCATCAATCATACATAGCTCGTGATTATACTGTAGAATCGGATTGGTCTTCGGTGAGTTATCATTATGCTATAGCTGCACTATTAAGAGGTTCTAAGATCAAGTTGTCACACTATATTAATAATAGCTACCAAGGTGATAGTCGTGTCATCGAGTTGTATAAAACATTTGGAGTTACAACTAAATTTAATGATGGATCTATAACTTTGAATTCTAACGGATTATTTCCTAAAGTGATAAAGTACGACTTTATTAATCAGCCAGATCTTGCTCAGACATTTGCTGTAATGGCAGCTGCATTAGGAATAGAGTTGCATTATAAAGGTGTGCAGACATTAGCTATTAAAGAGACAGATAGAATGGCAGCATTAGCTACAGAATTAAGTAAAGTCGGTGTGACTATCAGGGAGTCAGATGGAGAGTATGCATATATACAAAGTGGAAAAGCGATGATAGACAATCCTATATTTGACACTTACCAAGATCATAGGATGGCGATGGCGCTGGCGCCTCTTGCAATTCTTAAGCCTATCTATATTAACGACCCAGAAGTCGTTACTAAATCATACCCTAATTTTTGGAATGATTTAGCAACGCTTGGATTTATGATTACTTCTTTTGAGTAATCGTCATTTTTTCTTCGATAGAATTTTCCTCACCCTTTATAGATAAAGTGTACTTACCTGAATTAAGGTTTGTCAGTTTTTCTAAGAACTGATTGTAGATTTCTGAATGCTTACCATTAAGATTAATAACTAATTTATTATCAGCATCTGTAACATTTATGATTACTTCCTCATGAGTAGTAAAAGTTTCTTTTACACTATCAAAGAAATTAGAATTATCAATATTATTTCTTGCATTATCTGGCTTTTCATCATTTTGAGCATTGACAACACAAGGCTCTATTCTTGCTTCGAAAACCTTACCTGGTTGTACTTCAAAAGGCGCTGTCAACTCTATGTTGTTACCTGCTGTGTACAGTACTAAATTAAGATTAACTAATGCATCAGAGTCTATAGTTTGTTGTGCTCGATTAACAGCCATAATATTACCATTATTTATCACCAGGTTAACGCCGTCACAATCACCACATCCGAAGTCTATGATGCCATCGCAATTGTTATCTATATTATCATCGCATACATCAGAGGCCCCAGGATTAACGTTAGGATTAGAATCGTTACAGTCGCCGCCTGACTTAGTAGGATTACCGCCATCCCATCCACCATTAAGGGTACATTCTACGTAACCGTCTCCATCGTTATCTACTTCGATGAGAGGCAACGTCGATGTGTTACAGTTATTAATTTGTCCATCACATAATTCTGGTGCACCAGGAAATACTGTCCCGTCATCATCATCACAATCAGTATTATCAGTTACATAGTTAGATGGAGGATTGCAGGTTACTAAGAAATTATCTGAATCACCGAAACCATCGCTATCATTATCTAAGAAGTAAGTAGATACTAAGCCTTCATCAGTCTGATTATTACAGTTATTATCTATATTATCACAGATTTCGGTTTCTCCTGGATTAACATTAGGATTAGTGTCATCACAGTCGTCACCCAGCTTGATAGGGTTGCCACCATCCCAGCCACCGCCATCTATAGAGCATTCTACATACCCATCATTGTCATTGTCTATTTCGTTATTAGGTATATTATTAGCTGCACAATTATTGAGCTGGCCATCACATAGCTCTGGAGCACCAGGATATACCGTGCTGTCATTGTCATTACAATCAAGATTATTGATTACATAATTAGCTGGTGGATTACAAGCTTCAGTTGTGACATTAGGATCACCGAAATTATCACCATCTAAATCTATATAGTAGGTAGTTAAGACGCCCTCATCAGTCTGATTATTACAGTTATTATCTATGCCATCGCATATCTCATCAGCTTCTGGATTTATATCGGTGTCTGTATCATCACAATCTTCTCCTAAAATATTCGGAATATTACCATCCCAACCGTCCATATCAATTATACACTCTACATATCCATCTCCATCATTATCTATCTCATTTAGAGGTAGATTTTGTGTGTTACAATTATTGATCTGTCCATCACATAGTTCTGGAGCACCTGGAAATATTGTATCGTCTGTGTCATCACAATCATTGCCTAATGTGTTAACAATAGGGCCGTCCCATCCACCGTTGTCAATAGCACATTCTACGAATCCATCTCCATCATTATCTATTTCTATAATGGGTAGAGATTGTGTATTACAATTATTAATCTGTCCATCACATAATTCTGGTGCCCCTGGAAATACGGTAGCATCATCATCGTTACAATCAGTATTTACACTTACGAAACCAGAAGGTTGATTGACAGCATTCTGAGTAACTGCAGGATCGCCAAAAGTATCGCCATCCCTGTCAAGATACCATGTAGTACCTCCACCGCCGTATGTACATGATCCGTCATCTACTGTTACATTAGCATTGTAATTGTTAGCTGCCGTATCAGTGCAACCATATACTTGTGCAGAAGGGAAGTACACGGAGTAATCTTCAACTTGACCAACAGCAGGACTTATGCAAGGGCCGCTGATTGAATTTAATGAATAGATAACTCTTAGTCTCAGCAAGTTATCTAATACTGGACTAGTAGGCGTAGTAAAATTAAATACTCCACCAACTACAAATGTACCAGAAAGTACAGATTCTCCAGTGTCGCTAAAATCATTATCATTATTCCAATCGGCATACACTCTATAGTTAATCGTATTGGTAAAGGGTGGTCCTGATATTGAGATGTCATAGCTTGCATTAGCTTCTAAGCTTGCTGTCTTACTACAAGAGAAATCTTGATAAACGCCTGTTGTTGTACTTATGTTTCTCATATTGGCCAATGCTACTGAGACAATACCTCCATTACTTCCATTTCCACTTGATGGTGTACATTGTACCCCTGGGGCTGGCTTAAAGTCTATGTAGGATTGTAATATATCTGACCCAGCAGGATTTGCAGATTCTAGCTCTATGTAGTTTAAGCCTGATGCAGTGCTGGGATAATTTACAGATACTTTAGCATTTGTAGATACTGCGGGAGTACCATTTAAAAATATCCAGTCTCGTGTTGCGCCATATAGAGACTGATCTTCGAACGCTATAGTTGTAGCAGTGCCACTACATGTTGCATTTGTACCATGACTGCTAAAAAATAAAGCCGTAGGGCTTCCTTCTGTAGAGCAGTTACTTAGAGAACCGCTTACCGCATTTACTCTACTATTAACTTCAGTAACAGAATTACTAACCCAATTATCTGTTACCTGAACACTTGGGAACATGATATTAGTGGTCGATGATACGTGCTGAGCTCCCCAGTTATGACCAATCTCATGAGAGACAAGAACATTAAGACCAATAGCTGAAGTCGTATGATCTGAGAAAATATGGAACCAGCCATTTACCCATGCTATTCCTAAGACATTATTATCGAATGTTCTATCTGACCACATGCCTGCCATATCAAAAGTAGTCCCAAATCCTCCACTATTACCTTGTGATCCTCCTCCACCTGCACCAAATCCACCACACCAAGAAGTAAACCTATCCAATAAAGTAGGAGCATCCGTAGATGCAGTGTTAGGCGATAAAGGATCATTAGCAGAGGTCGTAGGTATATAATGAGCGACCACAACATATTCCAAATTAGCGTCAAATTCAGACCTATAATTAGTCTGTACATTATTAAGTACGCCAAAGTTATGATTCATAACACCTGTTGCTGATCCATACTTAGTGAACATGTCTGCAGTATTGGCAAAAGCATAATCTACAACTCTACAGTCCGTTGTCATTTTCAACGGCGTGTCTTTTGGTGTTCTTATTTGTTGTTCTGTAACGCCACATTTATGATCGCTCGATTCTATGACATCTTTCATGTCATAGAAAACGAATATATTTTTTGGAGCATCAGGTTCTATGTACCATAAGGGCTCTATATATCTTGTAGTATTACCGTCTTTAAAAAAGCCGTAGATAAAATCATCATTTATAGTAAGACTGACAATAGATCCAAAATCGTAGCTCCCTGAAAGTAGGTGAGGTTTGTTTTCGGCTTTGGCGCTGACTGCAATATTATCACTGAAGAGGCTTAAGTTCAGTTCCTCACTTCCAAATTTCACATTAACTTTTCCGCTATTTTTATTCAAATTAATATCTGATTTCTGAATATTAATCTCTAGTAATTCATAATCTCTGATAACTTTATTAAGCGTTGCATATTCTGTTTCTCCTACGTCAAGAAAGGTTCCAGTAATTGTATTCTGAGCATCTACAGATAGAGAAGTAAGTAGTATAAGTAAGATAGCGAGAGAATAAAGAGGGATAATTTTTTTCATGTACTAAAAGTATGTTTTTGTGTAGTATTTATAATCAGTATTAACCCTTATTAGCGAGCTGTCCACATGCTGCATCTATATCCATGCCTCTACTCTTTCGGACTGTTACCATAATTTTATGGTTTCGTAATATCTGGGCGAATTGATCTATGCTTACTGATGTAGATCGTTCAAAATTCACGCCATCTATAGGGTTATACTCTATAATATTGACTTTAACAGGAAAATGCCTACATAGTTCGATCAGATTCTTAGCATCAGTGGGTGTATCATTGAATCCTTTAAAGCTGATGTATTCAAAGCTGATTCTATTTTTAGTTTCCTCATAGAAGTACTTAATGGACTCCATGAGTGTAGAGAGATTGTTCTGATCATTAATAGGCATAATCTGACTACGCTTATGATCATCTGCAGCGTGGAGTGATAAAGCAAGGTTAAATTTAACACCTTCATCAGCGAGCCTTTTTATCATCTTAGCGATCCCTACTGTACTTACTGTAATTCTCTTAGGTGACATACCTAAGCCCACGTCATTAGTTATATAGTGGATGCTTTTAAGTACATTCTTATAATTAAGTAGTGGCTCACCCATACCCATGTATACGATATTACTCAAGGGTTTGTCATAGTTAGCTATACATTGTTGATTAAGTAATGCCACTTGATCAAATATCTCTGAAGCTTCCAGATTACGCTGTAGCTTCATCTTTCCAGTAGCACAGAACTTACAAGTAAGGCTGCAACCTACTTGTGATGATACACAAGCTGTATATCGAGACATATCTTCTACGGGAATAAGTACCGATTCTACAAGGTGCCCATCATGTAGTTGTATTCTATTCTTAATGGTACCATCTATGCTGACTTGTTTTTTATCTACATCAATGGCGTTAATACGAAAGTCGGCTTCTAATTTTTCGAGTATTGTTTTGGGGATATTACGCATATCTTCAAAGCTGAATTTTTGCTTTTTCCACAACCATTGCCAGACCTGATCAGACCTATATTTAGGTAGTTTTTGATCTATGAAATATTGATCAAGATCATCTTTCGCCAGTTTTCTTATATCGAGCTTCAAATTTCTTTTTTGTTAATATACTTATATTATAAATGTAAGATTGATTTTATTAATGAATATTACTTAATAACTGCATATTTTTGTCTTGTGGGACTATTTATACTAATAATATTTTTTTTGGCACTATCTGCCTTTTTCTCGGGTTCTGAGATTGCTTTTGTCTCAGCTAACAAACTGGGTATTGCGGTAAAGAAATCTGAAAACACGCGTCGTGGTAACATTATCCACAAGTTTTACGAAAAGCCGCAAGACTTTCTCAGTACGATGTTAGTAGGTAATAATATTGCTTTGGTGGCATTTACCACTCTTACGACTTTATTACTGGAACCTTACTTAAGTCCATATATAGGATTAGGCGTATTTTCATTACTTATATATACGCTATTTATAACGATTATAGTTTTGATATTTGGAGAATTTCTTCCTAAGACTTTTTTTAGTATGTACTCAACTAAAATGCTTTTTGGACTAGCATATCCACTGTCGATATTTAAGAAGCTATTAATGGTTCCGACTTTTATAATGACGGGGCTGACTAATTTTATATTGAAATACATTTTTAGATTTAATATCGACAATGCAGAAAGTGTATTGACTAAGTTAGACTTAGAGCACTTCATAGAAGATAGTCTTAGTGATGACCATGATGATATAGATAAAGAGATACTAACTAATGCTCTGAATCTTGGACACAGTTCAGTATCGCATTGTATGATCCCTCGTACAGAGATTATTTCTGTAGATGTCAATGATAGTGTAGAAGAATTAATGTCAGTTGTATTAGAATCAAAACTATCAAGAATAATAGTCACAGATGGAGATACTGATAATATAACGGGTTATGTCCATCACCAGCAGCTATGGGAGAATCCCGAATCTATAAAATCTGTAATATTAGATATCTTATACGTTCCAGATGTCATGAATCTCAAAGATCTTATGATGCAATTTATTAATGATGGGACGACTATAGCTTGTGTTGTTGATGAGTTTGGAGGTACTGCCGGTATTATAACATTAGAGGATATCTTAGAAGAGATATTCGGCAATATCGAAGACGAGCATGATGTCGAAGACTTTGTTATTGAGAAAATTAGTAAAGATGAATATCTACTTTCTGGAAGGCTAGAGATAGATTATATCCATGAGAAATTTCCGGAACTACAACTACCAGAAGGGGAGTATCAGACATTATCTGGATACATAGTTATGACCTCTGAGATTATTCCAGAAGCAGGTCAAGAGATAGCATTAGATAATTATATTTTTACAATAGAAGATGTAGACGAGACTAAGATAGAGATAGTCAGAATTAAAGTACTCTCTCCCGGCCAAGAAGAATCCGTTGATAACCTTTCTTAAAATAATAGCTTTTGATACTTAAAATTCTACTACCACTTCTCCTTACTTTATCTACATGTAAGTATAATCCTCCAAAGAAAAAGTCTGATATAAAACCCACTACAGATTCTGGTCTTGCGATTAATCTACCAGAGGGTTTTCAGATCGATGTCTATGCTGAGGATATAGAAAATGCAAGGAGTATGTGTTATAGTCCAGAAGGTACACTGTATGTAGGTACCAGAGGATTAGGTGCCGTCTATGCTCTTAAGGATACTGATGGAGACTTCATAGTAGACGAGAAATATACATTATTAGAAGATGCTAATATGCCTAATGGTGTCGCATACAGAGATGGTGATCTTTATGTCGCTGAGGTATCTCGTATCCTAAGATATAGGGATATCGAGAATAACTTAAGCAATCCGCCAGAGCCAGAAGTTGTCTATGACAAGTATCCAAATGAAGGCCATCATGGATGGAAATATATAGCTTTTGGACCTGATGGTAAGCTCTATGTACCCGTAGGAGCTCCTTGTAATATCTGTGAGTCTGAGGATCCTGTATTCAATACCATTACAAGATTAGATGTAGATACTAAGAAGATGGAGATCGTCCAGAGTGGAGTAAGAAATACTGTCGGCTTTACATGGCATCCATCTACCAATAAGCTCTGGTTTACCGATAATGGAAGAGACTGGTTGGGAGATGATATCCCTGCATGCGAACTTAATATGGCGACTGATGATAATATGCATTTTGGATTTCCATATTGTCATCAAGGTGATCTGTTAGATGATGAATTTGGTAAGAATAAGAAATGTAAGGACTATACACCACCGGTACAGAAGCTTGGTGCTCATGTAGCGCCATTAGGTGTAGAATTCTATACTGGTAATATGTTTCCAGATAAGTATAGACATAAAGTCGCATTTATAGCTGAACATGGCTCTTGGAATAGATCTAAGAAAGTAGGTTATCGTATAAGTATGGTGAGCTTAGATGATGATTACAATGCTGTAGATTACTCAGTATTTGCAGATGGATGGTTAGATGTCGCAGCTGATGAAGCATGGGGAAGACCGGTAGATATAGAATACCTACCTGATGGTTCTATGCTTATAAGTGACGATTTTGGTGATGCCATATATCGGATATCTTACAAGAATTAGTATTTTTTTGTCAGCTACTTTACTTTTTAGATCAGGTAAAGTGACTTTTAACGTTTTGGACCATAATTTGAAAGTATATAGCTGTGTTAAAGTCAACATCATATCATACAAACTATGAGAAAGTAGAAGTTAAATCATCTAGCGCATTAGCAAGGATGAATACCTTCACTAATAAGTGGTTAAATATCACTTTAATAGTCAACATATGTTTTCTTGTATTGAACTCACTGAAGACAGAATTCCCGATTGCTATTAATTATATTTCGACATTTATTTCATTAGCATTTTACTTTGTTAACCAGACGAGATACAAGAATAAAATCAATTTGCTACTGTACTTGTACTACGTAGTTTGGGTTTCTGCATATGCTTTGCTCAGTTCTTATTCTACTGGGCTCATGACATATTTCGTCGTTCTGATCGCTTTAAGTATTCTTCTTTTTAAAGATGAAGAAATGAGGTATAAGATGGCTATACTTAGTATTGTAGCATTTGTAATTGTTATAGTTTGCAAGCCCTTCTTAGAGCAGTTGGTTGTCTATGATAATCCTTACAGATCTATGGTGCACTTACTTATCACGATCATCGTTGTATTCTATGCAATTAGAAGTTATGCAACATTCGCTGAGTCCGAATCAAGCGAAAAAGATGTGCTTATAGAAAAAGTAAAAGAAAAGAACTCAGAACTGGAGAGATTTGCCTATGTCACTTCTCATGATCTTAAGCAGCCTGTGAGGAATATATTCTGCTTCTCAGGATTGCTAGAACGTAGCCTAAAAGCAGATAATACAAGCGACAAAAATTTAGAATATTTAGATATTATAAAATCGTCATCTAAGAATTTAGAAAAATTAATAAATGATATATTAAATTTTAGCCGCGTAGATCAGGTAAGTGAGGATATGGCACAGGTTAACCTTAATGATATTGTAAGAGATCAAGAATATAACTTAGCTTATTGCATAAATGCCAAAAACGCTAAGATTGAATATGATAATCTCCCTAGTATAACGGGTAATAAAGTATACTTGACTTTATTATTTCAGAATCTTATCGAGAATGGAATTAAGTATAACAAAAGCGAAAATCCAACAGTAAAAGTCACCGCAGTTCAGGAAGGTGACATCCTCCACATCAATATAAAAGATAACGGTATCGGTATAGAGAAATCCTTCTACGAAGAAATTTTTATGCCATTCAAGAGATTACATAGTAATCGAGAATTTGAAGGAAGTGGTCTTGGATTATCTATCTGTAAGAAAATTGTAGAAAAGCATAATGGGCAGATTTCTATCAACTCAGAAGTAGAAATAGGGACCGAATTCCACATCAAGCTACCTTGTGAGTAGAACTTAAAGTCTTACCCAAAACATTCTATTCAGCTTTCTTGGAGATAAGTATATTTTAGTACATATGTTAGAGTTGCGACTCCAAGTTCTATTATCTATCAATTAAATGTACAATAGTTTAACAGAACATTATTGTGCTCACACTTGCCTCATAGTCTTCAAGTTTATTAATTTGCGATCTACTTAATAATTACAATTAGTAGTGTCTTACCTCTATTAGATAAAAGTAAACAAGTTTTATTAGTGTAATCTTTTTTAAAAATGTCATAATGTATATAACCCTTAAGGTGTACACTACATTAAGAACTGACTACAGAAATCGATATTTGTTTTCTAAAAATCAAAAATTAGTATGAAGCATTATTTATCACTTTTAGTATTTATATGTATGAGTACTATTGTGTTATCTCAAGACAAGAATTACAAAGTTAAGGTCACTACTATGTTTGGCGATATGATCATCAAGTTATACGATGATACACCTATTCATAGAGATAATTTTGTTAAAAATGTCAAAAGCGGTATGTATGATGGGACAATGTTCCATAGAATAATGCCAGCCTTTATGGCTCAAGGCGGAAATCCAAGTTCTGTAGGAGCTGGTCCTAATGAGTCACTAAGTGTGGATAATTGTGGAGTAATACCTGCAGAGATCAGATCTAATCACTTCCATAAGAAAGGTGCTGTAGCCGCCGCAAGACTTGCTGATGCTAATAATCCCAATAGGGAATCAAGCGCTTGTCAGTTCTATATTACTCAAGGTTATAAATGGACAGATGCTACACTGGATGGAATGGAAAATGCTAATTATAAATTTCCTGATGTCAATAGATCTTACTACAAGACTGTAGGAGGTTACCCTGGTCTGGATATGCGCTATACTGTATTCGGAGAGGTTATAGAGGGTCTTGAGATTATAGATCTCATGGCAGCCATGCCTACTGGAGCTCGTGTCCAAGACAGGCCCAATACCGATATTATTATGAAGATGACTATGTTGCAGTAAATATTACAATACAACTTATCCTTGACATATCGAAGATTAATGTCGAGCAGCTATTTTAAATATTGATTAAATATTTATCTTGGTTTTTTATAAAATAAATAATTAAATAGAGTTTCATATGAAGAGTATATTTTATCAAGTATTGTTTGTAGCAGTGATCAGTTCATTAACTTATTCTACCATAGATGCGCAGGAAGGAGGTGAGAAGACAGCAGCAAGCCTTTATAACAGTGCATTAGAATTAATTAAAGCTAAAAATTACGAAGAGGGACTACCTCTTGTAGAACAGGCACTCATTAAAGCAGAAGCTGAAGGCAATGAACAAGTCATCGGACTTTCTAAAAAGAATGGCGCCATGGCAGCTTATAACTTAGGCAATGCAAAGAGAAAGGCCAAAGCTTATGATGAAGCTTCAGAATTGTATACAAGAGGTGTGGAGTTAAATCCTGCCTACTCTTCTAATTATATAGGTATAGCAAGAGTACTTGCTGCTAAAGGAATGGCAGAGGAGGCACTCGCTAAATATTTTGAAGCTTCGAAAATTGCAAAGACGGAAGGTAAACCTAAAAAAGAAAACGAAGCATACGAAAGAGCAAAGTCAATTATCAGTAAGAGTTACAAGAATAAAGCTTATGATAAAGTCATATCGTTAGGTAAGATGTACTTAGACAATAAGAAAAATCCAGATGTAGGATACTATGTCGCTAAGAGCCTCATGACTCAGAATAACAACGCAGATGCAGTAACTTACTTGGAAGATGCACTAGCACAATCTCCTGAGAAAAAAGATAGAATTATCTATGCGAAGGGCCAAGCGCTGGAAGCATTAGGTAAAAATGCTGATGCAGTAGCTGCATATAAATTAATTACTGATGCAAAGTATAAAGAGTCAGCAGACTATAAAGTGAGCACACTTAAATAAGCATACGATGTAGATCCAAGGAACTATCCGTGCTTACTGAAAAGGCGCTTATGATAAATTATGATTTATCATAAGCGCCTTTTTTTATGGGTATAACTAATAAGTCGAGATTAGACTATTCTGATATGCTTGCTACATTAGGAGTCGTTATTTGACGGTATACATTTTGTCATTTGTAGCTATAGAACTGAGGTAATGATAAAAAGAATAATTGCCCTGAGTATGGAAAAGTACTGACTATCGTCAACGAAGATCCATGATTTCGTCTAATTTTTCACTTCATTTATCGAAGATGTGTGTATAATATGGAACTATGCTTAGCATAGTAGCAGTTATAACACTATATTTGCAATCAAATTTAATTATCTAATGAAAGTAGAAAACGCCAAAGCACAAATGAGAAAAGGATTATTAGAACTATGCGTTCTATCGGTTATCTCAAATGAGGAGATGTATCCCTCTGATATAATCAAGCATCTCAAACAATCAGAAATGATCGTCGTAGAAGGTACATTGTATCCTTTGCTTAATAGACTAAAGAATGATGAACTCCTAAGTTACTCATGGCAGGAGTCCACGTCTGGACCTCCCAGAAAATATTACCAGATCACAGATATAGGAAAACAATTCTTGGGAGAATTAATCACAACCTGGGAATCATTAAGTAATGCTGTAAGACAATCAATTCAAAAATCCAACTAAGCATCATTAATGCAGATGATTAGTTTCTAAAAAAATTAAACAATATGAAAAAGGTAATTAACGTAAATTTAGCTGGCAAGGCATTCACCATAGATGAAGATGCTTACACGGCACTTAATAAATATCTTAATAATCTGGAGAGACACTTCTCACGCTCACAAGGATCAGAAGATATTATATATGATATAGAAGCTCGTATCGCGGAGCTATTTGAGGAAGATAGATCAGGTGGTAATATCGTATCTATAGCTATGGTCGATAATATGAAAAGTACTATGGGCATGCCAGAAGACTTCGCATCAGATGAGAAACAAACCTACTCAAGTAGAGCAAATAAGAAAACTAAATCTAAAACAAATACAGGGACATCAGGACATTCAAGACGTCTATTCAGAGATCCTGAGCATAAAGTTTTTGGTGGTGTTGCAGGAGGATTATCTGCTTACTTTGGATTTAAGAGTCCGACGCTTTTAAGAATAGCACTAATCATTTTATTCTTTGCTTTTGGGTTTGGCCCATTAGTCTATTTGATACTGTGGATCGCAGTACCTGAAGCTAAGACAAGTAGTGACTTTCTGGCGATGAGAGGAGAAGATATCAATATAGATAATATAGCAAGGACGGTAGAAGACGGTTTCAATGATCTAAAAGATAAATTCGAAGAATTCGGAAATGATCTTAAAACAAGAATGCTTTAAGATAGAATGAATAAAAAGCTTACAAGTCTCTAAAATCTATTAGATCTCTACTTAACCAATGTTAATCTATTACTCATTACATCAAACTATAACCAACATGGAAGAAATTATCAAACTACTTATCTGCCTTGCCAAGAATGGTAAAGTTGTGGACTACAATGACTAACGTAAAGTAAGTATACTGTTGATTATTTAAGAGGTTCAAAATTTATTTTGAACCTCTTTTTTGTGTTCACATATTAAATCGAACTTATATAAGTTAATTAACATCATAAAATTTAAAGTAAAAATACCATTGCATGAATTTGGCTATGTGAGTGGGGGGGTAGATTAGCTTAAACTAAAAAGTAAAGATGAATAATTACAAATTGACTTTAAATTTTTCGATCGTTTTATTAGTTATAGTCTTGGTAAACTACAGTTGTCAGAAAGACTTAAGAACAAATGAAAATATTGAATATAATGTATCAAATGAAGAAGATTATTTGAGCTCTAAATACAATACTCAATTATCGGAAGTTAATCTTATGGATCAGATAGACGCGGATTTTGATTTTTCCGCTTATGGTCTCACACCTAATTACGATTTTTCTAGAATTATAAAAATTGAAGACATTGATGAAAGGCATATTTATATTCCTTTAATGAATTCATCAAATGATATGGTGGATATGTTTATTGGGATAATAAGTGGTGGAAAATTAGAATATTTATATTTTAGCAACTCAAATGATAACAATATTAAACATGGGACATACAACTACTTCTACACTAGCATATGTGCAGATATAATCCCAAATCAAGAAGTTAAAGTCTATAAAATTGTTAAAGTAGAAAATAGGGGTGATGGTTTCCTGTGTATTGGTTCTTATTCTTGGTGGGAAAATAATGTCATTATAGGCTTTAATGATGATGGTGGCGTCTGTATGACTACTGAGACTATTGAACATGTCGCTTCTTACGTATACCCATGTGGAGATCATGGATTTGATAGTGGTGGTGAAGGTTTTGTACCTTTAGCAGGAGGTGGGAGCAGTAGCGGTGATGTCACTCCAAGACCTGATGAAGATTTTGATGATTGTCTTGAACTTATAGGTATTGCGACTTTACAAGATTTGCAAGCTGCTGAGGAGTATCATAAGAAATGTGGTTGTAGTGCAGTATTGAGATTAATTACCACGACTGAACTCGAAGATATGAATGAATTTAACCATGGATTAAATTCATGGTTAGAAAGTTGTAAAACAGATATTTGTAAACTTGATACTTGGGGACTATTAAAATCAAAATTCAATGAAATAATTATTCCATGCCAGGAGGAACAAATTGAGTTTGAACAGTTATATGAAAGTGCAATGATGTCTTTAGGTTTATGTAATCCATCTATACAGGATTTGTGGGATGAAATAAATAGAATATCTGGAGGTAATTATTTAATTAGGAGTGATTATGGATACACTCAAAATACGACAGTAAGTCCAGAACTTGAAAGCCAATTAGGTTATCTAAATTCTGGTGATTATAATAATAGTATCGGAGAAGTGGTTAATAACTTAGATGAAGACCAAATCTGCGAGTTAATAGCATTAAATCCAGATAATCTAACCCCAACGCAATCAGGAACTCAACAATGCAGTTTGGAATCTATTTGTTTAATGACTGATATTTTAGTAAATGGCGAGGCAGCTATACCTATGGAATATCCTGAAGGTTTCTTCGATTGTATTTCTACTATAGAAAACATAGGTGATGAGGCAATTAGAATGATTTTTGATAATGATCCTAATTCAATTTTGGCAAAGGAGAATTATTTAAGCGATGTGGAAGAAGTTAATGAAATTGATAATGGAATTATTATTAATGGGTATAGTTTATGGGGTTCACCAACAAACCCTACACCTGGATTTTTTATAGGACAAAATACAGCAAGAGATTTTGACGGAGATCCTGACCTAAGTTATGGTACTGATGGTGACATAGAAATCATGAAAGAACGTTATAGATTTCTTGCTGAAAAACCCATACCAACTCTGTTAGGCCAGATGACTAATCTTTTAGATATTTTTGGGGCAAATGATATTGGGCGATCTTATATCGCTACTTTTACGCAAAACCAGAATGTAGAACAATATTATTCTGAAGATCTATCAAAAAAAGTTTTCAATCATGTATCTGTTAATAATTTTGTTAAAACTTTTGGTAAAGAATTGGAGCGAGAAATTATGGAGCATGATGGTGTTTTGTTTGATATGGATTTTATCCAACTTTCTGAAGCGGATAGGCCAAAATTCAATACTACAACAGATAACCTAAATGGTTTAAGAATTTTGATTAATGATACTGAGCATACAATCGTAAATGTTAATGAATTATCTGTTGATTTAGAAAGTGGTGATTGGAGTGCAGATCTTTACCTTAGAATAAAGGATAATTTTGGATTAGATGATGCTGATATGGAAAAATTCCAAGATGTTAATTTGGGTTTTACTTCTTGGTGGATACTACAACATGTAAAGGGCTTTGTGCCATTTATTTCAAGCATTAAAATTAAAGTCAATGTTTCAGGAAATTTCAATGATTAGAACTGGTCAAACACTTTTGCTTTTATTCATTTTATTGATTTTGTTTTCCTGTCATGTTAGGAAAAATAAAACTGACCAAAGAGGAATTCAGATTGAACTTTGTGATTCCAAATTGTCGGCATTTAAGAATAAGTATGATTTTGGCCAACCCCTTGATTCCTTAAAGAAAATTCAACCTTGCGTCAGTGAGTTGATGAGTGATACTTCTGAAGAAGTTATTAATAGAAATTTATTTGATTATATAAGGAAAAACTATTTAGCAAAACTCGAAGAAAATCAGTATGAATTATTTTATAAACGTCCAGAAAACAATGTGGCACTATATAATTTCTTAAATGAGACAGAGAAAGTGGAGGAGATTGAGAATGGTATAAAGATTAATGACTTTAAAAGTGATAAATAGTAATACATAAGATCTATAACCTCTAAATTATTCTATTGTTTGTCCTGTCTTGAAATAGCGTTACACAAAAGTAATGTTATGAGTAAGTCATTGAAGATCAAGTATGTGTACCAGAATCACTTATCAGATTATTATCAGTAATCTCTCCTGCTGCCTAGAATCCTATAAGCATACCTATACCATAAGTCGCTAATGTAATAAGACCTTGAGTAGCACTCTTCGCAGTTTCGCCAGCTTTGTTGTAAGTATAAATCTGTCCTAAAACGAAAAAGAAATCGTAGCGTATCCCGTGAAGGGATTCTCCCGATAATAATCGCAAGCAACTAGTCATATACTAAAGTTCATATATATCAAGCTTATTGTGGCATAGTTTCTGCTTTTTTCTGTGTGTTATGAATATTGAAGAAATCAACAGAAAGCATTTTATAGAGACTGACATGTATTACAGAGTCGGTTACGGATTGAGCTCTAAGCTTACTAATTTTTCTAATGGCATATTTTCTATAGAAGTCGTGATAGGAAGTAAGTGGTCTAAGGATTATAGTACTACTGCTCAGGAGATTGCATATCTATGGAAGAATACGCATTCGGAATTAGGAAAGTCTATAGGGTGCAAGATTTATATTGTTGATTCTCGCAAGTATCCTTACAAGCAGGCATTACTCCATAGGAGTGTACAGCCTGGCTTTGATGCTAAGAAAGGGATCCTATTCAGAAAAGGATATTTAAATTAAGAACCTCCTATCGATCTAATCTGATCATAGACTATAGAAGTCTCATATCCTCGCGATATTGCATATTGTATTGCTTTGTCTTTGGCGACAAGCGGATTGAGATCGTCATGTTTTTCCATTTTTTTTCTCAGTATATCGTCCAGAGTTGATAGGTACTCTTCTTCATCTATCTCTTCCATTGCTTTCTTTAGACAATAGCTCGATATTCTTTTGAGCTTAAGATGTTGCTTTATTTTATTGCGACCCCATTTTTTCATACGGAATCTTCCTCGTGCAAAAGCACAGGCAAATCTCTCCTCGTTAAGAAAATTATCACTTATGAGCTCTGAGATTATTTCTTCTAAGTCGTCGCCGTATACTTTAATGGATATCAGCTTAGAGCGGACCTCTTGGTGACATCGTTCCTGATAGGCACAGTATCTTTGCAGTTTTGCGAGAGCGACTTCGTTCATCATTATTTATATTAACATTATATATTATATAATGTAGCTCTAAAATATTTCATTTGCATGATATAATGCATATGTTCTCATTAAATGAAGCATGCAATTATTTTATCTAATGGCTTAATACTAATACGGAGCAATAGATACATCTTTACATAATGGACTAATCGAATTCTCACAGCTTAAAAATATAACAATAATGGACATAGCTCAACTTACAGAACGAGGTACAGAAATGGCAATAGAATATGCACCTAAGGTCGCATTAGCTATTGTAACGCTAATCTTAGGTTTTTGGATTATAGGTAAGATTATCAAATTTGCTAATAAGGCTATACGTGCTGGTGGGATAGACGAGACGCTTTCTAAGTTTCTATCTTCTATACTTAGCATGATATTAAAGGTGATGTTGTTGTTATCAGTAGCATCTATGTTTGGTGTAAGTACGACATCATTTATAGCCATTATCAGTGCATTAATGATAGGGGTAGGGATGGCGCTTAATGGTACTTTAGGTCATGCAGCGGCAGGAGTTATGCTCATGATATTTAAGCCATTCAAGGTAGGAGATTTGGTGCAGATCGGTGGAAGTGCTACGATAGGGACTGTTGATGCGATTAATGCATTCAATACGACTCTTAAGACATTGGATAATAAGCGTATCATCATAGCAAATGGCAATGTAACTGATAACGATATCACTAATATATCAGGACAAGGAGAGGTTGGGGTAGAATTGACATTCGGCATAGGTTATGGGGATGATATAGATAAGGCAAGACAGATCATATTGGAAGTAGGAAAATCTTGTCCTCATATTCTGACAAGTCCAGCACAAAGCGTCGTCGTCGCAGAATTAGGAGATAGCTCAGTTAATCTTGCAACGAGACCTTTCTGTAAGAGTGAGCATTATTGGGATACATTATTCTATATGCAAGAGAATGTCAAGAAAGAATTTGATAAAGCTGGTGTTGGGATTCCTTATCCTACAATGGATGTGAATATGGTAAGCCAGAATTAGTAAGAAAAAATATAGACTTTTATATAAAAACCGGTTAACGATAGTGCCGGTTTTTTTATGCACTGTTTTGTGCAGAAATATTAAAAAGGATAAAATTTATTTGGTTCAGGAGTTGTGGCTGCTTTTTTTTATAAAAATGGCGCATAAAAATTCTAATTATACTAATTTAGGGTAATCAACTTTAGTAAATATTGGACTGGATACAAGCTATTAAGGAGGACGATAATAAAGCATTACGACAACTTTATTCTGAATCACGAGAACCGTGTATAGCTTGGTTAATAAAAAACTATAAGATTAGTAGAGATGATGCCACTGAGATATTCCAGATATCAGTCGTCATCCTATATGAAAATATCTGCTCTGGTAAACTCCTAAAGTTAAATAGTTCTGTATCCACTTACCTACATGCGATAGCTAAGAATAAAGTATTCGAATTAAGAAGAAGATATGTCAAAGTAGAACATCGTGACAATACTAATTTTATATTCTCACAATATCTTGTAGATGAAAGTGGTGTCGAAGATAAAAATAGACTGGAATCAAAAATAGCGATCTGTAATAAATATCTGAGCCAAATCGGAGATCCATGTAAGAGCTTGTTACAACTATATTACTTTGCTAAAAAAAGTATGACTGAGATAACCACAGAGTTAGGTTATAAGAACGCAAATACAACTAAAAATCAAAAATATAAATGTCTCAAAAGGTTACAATCAATGGCTAACACTCATAAAGAACAGATTGGATAATGTATAATGAGAAAAATATAGATTTAATAAATCGCTACCTCAGGCAAGAACTGAGTGTTGAGGAGCTGAAATCAGTAGAGGATAGACTATCCAATGATACAGAATTTAAGGATCTATACATGGAGTTAAAGTCAATAGAAATAGCCATAAAGGCTGATGTCATGAGTAGTAAGATGAATATGCTCAAAGATCTTGAGGCGGAATTTAAGGAGGTTCCTAAGACTAAAAAGTCTTCTAATAAACGTGGTTTTTGGATTGCCTTTATAGTCGCATTTTTGTCAGCTATATCTGTTTTTGTATTTAATAAGTTATCAGATAAAGCTGATACAATTGTCCCTCCACCTATGGCAGAATTCAGTCAGTATATAGTCCATGAGAATGTCAGATCTGGAGAGACTGTCGCAGATGTAGATAAAGAGAAAGCTTATAATCTTTACGTGCTTCGAGAATTTGATCTTGCAATACCTATGCTCAATACACTTTGGGCAGGTGACCAAGATTCTTTGGCTCTGTATTACTTAGGCGTAAGTTATCACTACACTAATCAGGAGGAGAAAGCAAAAGAAATATTTGAGAATAATAATTTTAACGATTATAAAATACCGAAATGAAAATCAATACAACTTCTATACTGATTATACTTTGCCTAAGTATTTTTCAATTTAATTGTAAAAATGAATCAAGTTCTGACGATAAACAGTTAATTGGTAGTAAAAATGGACAAATAGCTAAATCCAAAAAATCAGCGGATGGAATGCATGATCACTCTCATTGTAAACATTATATGAAATATTTTAATTCTAAAATTACAGCAAGTGATTATAGTCCAAGTGAGAAATTGGAATATAAATTAAAGCTGGGTGCTACAAATAGGAGTGGCAATAATTGTTATATGCTTGCAGGATGTGCTCTTGATAAAGTATATGAAAAAGATAAAAAAGATAAAAATTATGACCTTAATGAATTTGATGTATTTTTCTTAGATACTAAAGCTGACAGTACTCTTGTATTAAAGACTATTTTAACTGAGAGTCGAGACAATTATGAGAAAAAAGATATTGAGATTGCTGCTTTTGCGGTAGAGGGATCAAAAGGGTGTGCACCTGCATTACAATATGTCGATGTGAATGGAGATAATGGTGATGGTCAAATATCTGGAAATCAAATTCTCAAACATTTATTTACACTTAAAATTGATGAGAGTAATGAGTATCTTCCTATTCCATTTGCAGTACATGAAGACCACACTGATTGTGGTAAAGTATTACCTTTAGAAACACACTATTATAAGTTAAGTAAGGATGATAAAGATAGCTTATATACCTACATAGATTCGCTTGATGATTATGTAGTCGCCTTAAATGAAGATGCGGAAATAAAGACTATAAATGTCTTAGGGACATCTCTCAAAACATGTACAAAATTCTGTTTAGTTCCCTATAAAAAACCAGAAAGCGTTAATGCAACCATTGCAATTGATAATGGCATTTGTTTTAATAACTAAGCCCAGCCCAATAAAAAGGCATAACCTTGTCAGCATGACTACTTAAGAATTGAATCTTAGCTTGTTGTAGATCAGGCGTATCTTGGGCATAGAATAACTGCATGATGTTACATGTAGATTGATCATCGAGATCCCATAGTGAGACCATGACTTCTTTGGCTCCTTGGGCAAGCATATATCTTTTGAGATCATAGACGCCTTCTCCTTGGGCCTGTGTACCTGTGCCTGACTGGCATGAGGTCAGGATGATTAATGGGGTAGCGATATCTACATCTAATAATTCGTAACCATATATGCTGTCTATGGATAAGTCGGAATTCCTGAAGTAAAGTTTCGTGTCGTATCTGGATGTGGACGAGCTGATGCCATGTGTAGCGACATGCAACAGGTCATTTTCTTTTTCTAAGCTATTTATAAAAGTGAGAACGGTAGCTTTCTTACCAGTATACAATTCACATTGATGAAATCTTTTGGCTATGAAATTAGCTTCTTCCAGCGCCCAAGGCAATTCGCTCAACTGTGCATTCTGTGATTGTAGAATAGACGCTTTATCTGTATAGCTAAATACATCAACTTTAGAATTTTGATCTATTATGATCTTGTTATTTGTAGAATTAAGTAGTTGTTCTGACGGTAATGTTGTGATCTTATAGTCGTGCAATAGATAAGAAGGAGTATCGCTTTTACTCTGATTATTAGGACTTATGAGAGCTTCAAAATTAATATAATTTAAGCCTCCATCTGGAACGATTACAAGTTGACTACTTAAGAGTGGAACGAGTTCTGCTGGAAACAATGTCTGGTAGCATTCTTGAGCAAGTATAGTGTATAAGGACATATCTACAGTAGGGTCAGCTTGCCACAGACCCAGTTTGTTTAGTTTGGATTCAATCCCTTCATCAAATTTTCTTTGTATTATATGAATTTTATTTTGATTCATTAATGTAATGAATAACTGCTCATCCAGAATGCTGTAGCTTAACAAACTTCGGTCTCCTAAGAGTTCTTGTATTGTATCTATACTCATTCTTTTATTGAGTTGATAATAATCTATGGGACCATCATGATAACTTGCAATAATCTGATTGAGAGAATCAAAGTTCCATAATATTGAAGATAGAGTAGGGTGATTATAATTATACTTTTGCTTGATCTCAGTAACATTCATTTCCAATTCTTTTTTTTCCTTGAGAATTGATGTCGGAATATTTTTAGTGCCTTGCTGCGTTAATATCTCTTTAGTTAGAATTAGATTTTTTCTTTTAGATAAGCTTTCTACGACTGCATTTTTATACTCAGAATCTTGGGTGATTTCATATAAGTCATAATACGCTTGCGCTAATATTTTGTAGATATTGTTTTGGTAATATTTGTAATCTAAGAGTGTAGATTCTTCAGTGGACCTCATCAATGTATTGATCGTAGATTCAGCTTTGAGTAGAATGTCTATGGTTGCATATAGATCTTGTTGTGTATTTTCTTTCAACCAATTACTATAATGGATGGAGGCAAATCTTTCATATATTACCCATATGTTTTTAGTAGGTTTAAGATCTAAGAGTTTCTGATACGAATAATTTTTGCCTTTATTTTCCCAATACGTCTCTAATGCTATTTTGTAATTGCCTAATTTTTGATGGAGTTCGCTTAGATTATAGCTTATAGATTCTATTGCACCATCAGATGTAAATGGAATTGAAAGTTCAAAACTTCTGGCTTTCTCATAGTACTCTAAGCTTATTTCTTTATTTCTATCGAGTTCATGTCTCCCTATCCATCGTTCCAGATTACTGACTCTATCAGGACAGTCAAGGCTTTTCTTTATTTGTGTTACAATAGAATCAGATAGGCTATTATTACCCGATAGCAGACTGAGATATAATTGACTTATCAGTGCTCGATGGTAATGATCATTACACTGTTGATCATTATAAGCGTTTTTGACTTGATTAAATTGTTGTTGTGCTAAATCATATTCACCCAGATCTATATATAGGTTGCCCTTATGGACATTTAATAGATTAATGATGTCCTCATCAGCCTTAGAATTATCTATGTCCAGTAGCATATCATTGACTATTGATAATCCTAATAGGCTCTCTCGGTGGTAGCGTACGACCTTTTGGAGATGGCTGACGACCTGTAGCCCTAAGAGATTATCATATCCATAAGGACTCAGTAAGTCATAAGCGACTTTAGCATGAGAATACATTGTGTCCTGATCACTCAATATCTCTAAATCCATCCATATACTTTTGTATAGATTTTCCTTTATCTGATCTTTGATGGAAGATGATGCAATCATAAGGTCCAGCTCTTCAGTCTTTATTTTTTCCGGATCATTTCTTAGTTGATAGAAAAAGCCATAATCACCTGACTTAATCTCAACCGTATCATTCAATTTGATTTTCTGATATAAAAACGGAAGTTGATATTTCAGTTCCTGTAGAGTATAGAGGACTCGTGATCTCACACTATCATTATCTGTTGAGGCTAAGATGTCATTATATAGGTCGATGCCCTTTTCTATTTGTAGATGGAATACTAATGAGTCAGCGTGTCTCAGCTTATCATCATGCACGTTAATCTCATCAATATAGAATTCTCCTACATCTGAATACATCTGTCGATCATCCCCACAAGAATAGAGTAAAACATAGCATAGGAATAGCCAATACAACTTCATAGTATATTAAAAATAAAAAAAGTTATTGGGATAGGGTTACCTGGCTACAGGATTAGCATTAATGGGTGAAAGTGCAGTGGTGAGACTGCTGTTATTGAAGAACCCTAATTGATGTCTTACAGGCTATCAATTTACAGAAAAACAAAAATGCGACCAACCCTCTTAAAAGAAGATTATCAAATCTTCAAAAACAAATATGAAGGAATATCAGGCCTGTCCTTGCCTCTTGAATATCTCGAAACATCAGATGTATACGTATTTAGAAAAGCAAAGAAAATAATAGGTGGATTTATTTTGGGAAAGAAACTCCCTCTTAGAACGGTTGACATCTTTATTTCAGAATTGAATAAAGAAAAATTTAAACATTTTTTCAGTTCTGATAAATGTTGTGAAGTATGCTGTTTCTGGATAGATAGGAAGTATCGTCGAAGTGCCTTTTTCAATGCTAAATTTTGGATAAAGATGGCTAATACAGTTAAAAGACAAGAAAAGGAATTTATACTTTATGGAACAAACTCAAAAGGGTTAGCCAAGATGTATGGTTATCCGAAAAACTCTGCATTGATTCATAAAGACAAGATGGATTACAGGGATACGTTTACATTCTTAGCTCGAAGAATTGATTTTGCAAGTGGAGTGTGGGAAATAGTAAAGTCTAAACTACTGCATCAAAATAGAAATAGTGACATTGAAGCTAAGAATGAACTCAAAAAAACTTTGATTTATGAAATATCAAGATAATTTTTGGAATACTTACTTTAAGTACTATGATGTTTTATTGAAGTTGATTCCGTACCAAGAACTTTTTGCAAGAATTGTAGCATCCCTTAATTTAAAGCCAGATAGTAAAGTTCTCGATTTAGGAGCAGGTACAGGAAATCTACAGTCATTTCTCCCCGAAAATATAAATATTGTCAGCTTGGACAATTCAAAAGAAGCACTGAATAAATTAACAGATAAATTCCCAAAATCGAAAATTGTCAAACAATCTATTCAGAAAAGTTTGCCATTTGAAGACAATACATTTGACAGAGTTGTTTCTAATAATGTGTTATACACTTTGAGGTTCCCCCCATTCTTAGGACAGTTAGTTAATGAATTTTAGTGAATAATATCGATGCGGGTTTTGCATATTTCAATATAGTAGAAAGCCCTCCAAGGCTTTCTGCGTATAGTGTTGAAATGTGT
>Ga0209187_1001361_pt1 | contig 28877 bp, 27 predicted proteins | sample BantaG_FD_187430 | JGI IMG/M metagenome (GOLD analysis project Ga0209187, IMG submission 187430) | Marine algal microbial communities from Bantry Bay, Ireland - BantryBay_4 metaG (SPAdes) (version 2) | ecosystem: Host-associated > Algae > Red algae > Unclassified | place: Bantry Bay, Ireland...
TGAATACCCGTGCTTTCTCGTAAAACAAGTGAAATATTTGCCGAGTTCATAATGGCTTTTTCACCTAATTCTTCCAAACCAATAAATTCTACTCTCGTCGGAATATTTCTAATAGTACGGGTGCTTCGGGTGGCTTTTACCACAATTTCATCAAGTTTTTCTCCCGCTTCTTCCATTAAGAAAGTAAAACTATTTGAGCTTTGGTTGATGAGTAACAGGGTATCAATTTCTTCAAAACCGACATAAGAAATGTGTGTTTCCCATGTTCCCACAGGTACTTCTTTGACCGAGATTTTCCCTTCTATATTGGTAGCACCGCCTAGGTTTAGTTCTTTAATTAAAAACGTTGCGCCAATGAGGGGTTCTTTGGTATGTTCGTCGAAAATCAGCACGTCTATATTTTGAGTTTGTGCAAATAAGTGCAGGTTTAGCATCAGGAATGATGCTAATAAAAATATTTTATACATTACTTTTTAATTTTAATTAAATCAATATTATATATGATGGGGGAGTATCATTGATTTAAGAAAAATTGGGCGGACGCCATACGGATATAAAAAAATTAAATTTGTAATGCGGTTTTCTGTACCGGTAATCAAGTTTTTTTGCGATTATGAGAAATGGTTTATTGCATACAACAGGCTTTGAAATAACAAATGTGGTACCGCAGCACACGCATACACAAAATGGTGTGCAATGGTCGTCTTCATCTTGTGAATGGTCGTGACCGGTTGTTGTTTCGATTGATTCCAATTCGCATGTACTACCATCACTGCATGGAGTCATTGCCATGATGAGAATTAGAACGGATAATATGGTAGCTATTGTTTTCAAAATCGACACAAAGGTAATGCTTTTTTTGCTTAGATGCCACGAATTATACTGCACAGAGTGAGTAATTTATTTTGATTAAATTACATCGTATCAATTCCAAAATCCAACTATTCCACCACCCATTCCCCACTATCCTTCCCAGTCCCACTCTTCACCACAACCACATAAGCCCCCGCACGCAAATAAAAAGCCCCATCATCCGCTTTTTCCAAGCTAATATCGTTGGCATCTTTCTCCTTATTTTTATTCAACCAACGTTCATATTTCTTAACGGCTTTTTCATTCACTTTAAAATCATATTCGGCAAAATTAAGTCCTTTATCGGCATCCACATCGAAGGAGGCGAGCGATATACCCGAATCCGTTTGTATGCTGACGGTGGCTTTGGTGGCGGTATTGCTGTAAAAAGGAATCAGACTTTGAGATGAGTAAAATAAGGAAAGCTTGATATAACTTCTTCATCGTGTTGTTTTTGTAATACATCAGTTATACAAATATAAGCAAAAATACAGACCAGCTCTATATTTAGACCATTTTTGATGCGACGGTGATTATTGAAAATGGTATTATATGAAAAAAGGCACGAAGCGAACGCCCCGTGCCTAAAAAACAACCTTTACTGCAATCAAATAATTTAGTCCATAATCGTCACCTTCTGTATAGCCTTTCCTTTATCTGTTGTCAAAGAAAGCAAATACACACCGCCTGCAATCTGATGCGGTTCTAAAGATAACCTTACACTATGCTGCCCACCGGTTTTTGTACCTCCTGCATCATCAAAAATGACAACTTGCTTACCTATTGTTGAATATAGAGCGACTTCAACTTCGGTACTATTTTTTAAATCATATTCAAGAATCAAGTAATCTTTAGATGGATTAGGATAAACATTAAATGCCAATTCATTATTTAGATTTGTACTTGAAGTTACTAAGGGTTCAAAAACAGCAATCAAGGTATCTGCCGAAGCAAGCATAATACTTGCTTTACGTGTATCCGAATTAGGAGCAATCGTATTATCTGCCGTACTAATCCAGTGACTAAATTCGTACTCATCATCGTATTCATCAAATACTCTTGCTTTAATCTTATTGACCATACCACCAAAATAATCACCACTCCAGGGGAATGACTCAATATCAAGCGTATTCAAGTCAATCTCTCCAACACCTTCGGGTTCGGTCATCAGCGTTAATTTATATGGACCGCTGAGTTCATCATAACATTCAGTCATACCGTCATCGAGAAGTGTACACCTTTCTTCTATGAATGTTTTAAGTTCTGCTACATTTGATTGCCATTCGGTCATCGTTCCACCCCAACGCGCTATCTGTCCGGGCATTTCCGGCTCAATGACTGCCAACATTCTGTCGAGTGTTTCCATCATATTTTCGCAACTATAAACGGTATTCATAATATCCGCATATCGCGAGTAATATAATTGTTTGAAGGTCGAATTTTCTTCTAATAATTTAAGAAAGATTTTTTCATGTTTACCAATATCCCCTTCGTTAGGGCTTACACCGGAAGCAAACTGATCATATATTTGTTGACAATATCCATCCCACCCATAATCGCAGCAATATCCGAGCGTTTCAATAGTTTTAACAAACAATGTATCTGTCGCAGGATATGGAGAAGAACCATTTGCAATAGACTGACAATCTGCAGGTGGTGTATTGGTTCCGTAGTAATAACCATAGCCACTAAAGAAATAATCCATATAGTCAGAGATTTCTTCTAAGTCGCAAGGTGCGGCATTTGGGCTGATATTAGGTACGCCACTATAATTGATATAATAATCAAAAGTTGCATCTAAATCCCAAAGAATATACCCCCATTTTTTATGATCACCATCAGGGTTTAAACCACGCCACCATCCGGTGTTATAGTTGAGCCAGTCAGAAGCCACAACAGATAAATTGACCATCATATAATCAATTAGGCTGACCATATTTATGCTATCTTCTGCTATTTGATAATTATCGGGACTGCTCATATCATTGTTCAAAATAAAATCTCTTATTCGTATCCAATCACTTAATGCCCGAGTTCCACCATACTCAATTTCGGTAGTTCCCCAAGTCGTTAAATATTGAAGGTCATATTTCCCTTGGTCGTAATACTCATCGGTATAATCATGGTCAACCGGACGATCACGCATACCATATACGCCCCAATATTGTCCATTTAAAAATAGAATCACTCGCTCAACAGCTCGTGTATCCAACTTCATACCACCTTCTCTTGCAAGTTCTTGTACATATTCGTCACGTATATGTGTACTGCCATCATGATCAGCATCGTTTATGGCAGGGTAATTATCGTCCCCTGAATTTCTAAACATGAATTTTTGATATTCATCTCTATCGGAAAATGAAAAAAGCGGTGCTTTTACTGCTTTTGAATAGCCCATTTCGTCTCTTGATATCCAATCAATACTTCGATGTGGTAGTACCCATGAATCCTGTCCATGACGGTTGAGGCTTCCAAAAGATGTCGCCTCCAATTCTTTGTCGGTATTAAAATACTCCAAAGAGCCGATAGGGATTAAGTCACCATCTCCATTTGCCAGATTAATTACTTGGTCTGCAGCAACAGAAAAAACATCGAGAGAGTAATTCGGTTCATCAATGAAAAACGTTCTGAAATCCATTTTGCCGGGAAGTATCAGTGGGTCATTACTAAAAGACTGTGCCTTGACCACTTGAGTCTCGGCAATAGTTAAGGTGTCTGTATATATTGGAGAATTTTGTGTAGGATTGTTACCATTAAGCGTATAACGGAGTGTAGAATTAGGTTCGTTATTATTCAAAACGACCGATTGTTCACCCGAATAAAATCCTGCATTGAGACTCATGCTTGGTGTTTGGGTATAGCCTGTGAATTGCGGTGTGCCGTCATTTGTTATTCCAATACTTGGCTGCGTGCATATCACCCAAGTATTACTTCCGTCGGTAGCTCGGCAGTGCGAATGTTCCACCAAAGTCAATTCTAATGGAAACATATCAACCACATCAGCATTAGTATCAGAAAGTAGGATGACCTCATTGGTTTTTGTTTGCGCTAATTTAAAATTAGTATGATATTGGTCCTTTAAAAAGCCATCTCTACCAGAACAGAAAAAGACTAAAAAGCCCTTTGCAGGAATCACCGTACCCGCCGGAATTTCCCATTTCTCTAACTTAGTTTCTTTATCAGAAAGATGCCAACCGCTAATATCAACTGCTATATCGCTGTCATTGTAAAGTTCTATCCAGTCTTCGGTTTTTTGAAAATTATCTGGAAAGCTATTAAGGTTTGAGGCTGAGTATTCATTGATATGAACCTGTGCAGATAGGGTGCCGATAAATAATAAGACGAAGAGTAAACTTGTGTAGGTTTTCATGTTTGATAGTGTATTATTGTGAATAAATGGTAAATGCTTATTAGAGACTATATGCAAGTTTGTCGTATTTTGCTGCACTTGAAAAAAATGTTTTCCCATAAGAGAACAGTCTAAAATAGCGAATAATTATATGCCTTAAAAATATAATAACACGAACTGATATACACAAGGCACTATGTGTACATGTTTCCCCTAAACTTGACACAACTTACTTTTGAAAAATGTCTGCATTTTGACATTCAGATTACGATAATATTGAACAAAAATAACCCATACACACAAAAAAAGCACGGAACTTACGCTCCGTGCTTTGTATTGTTAAAAACCTATTAACAAGTCAAAATTTTATGCCATTTCTAATACCCTTACGCTTTTCACCGTTTTAATAATTCTACCAGCTACCTTGTAGGGGTCAGCCGCAGAATTTGGACGACGGTCTTCCAACCAACCTTTCCAGCCACTTTCCACTGTCGCTATCGGAATACGAATCGAAGCACCTCTGTCAGACACACCATAACTAAATTGGTCGATAGACTGTGTTTCGTGCAATCCTGTGAGTCTCAGGTGATTATCCTCGCCATATACATCTATGTGTGCTTTGATAATTTCTGGCGAAGCACCAAAGGCTTCACAAACCATATCGTAATCTTCCTTACTACCTGATGTACGCAAGAGTGTATTTGAGAAGTTCGCGTGCATACCCGAACCATTCCAATCACCCAATACAGGCTTACAGTGATAATTAATTACGATACCATATTTCTCGGCTGTTCTTTCCAATAAGTAGCGCGCTATCCAAGTGTGATCACCCGCTGCTTTTCCACCTTTTGCAAAGGTCTGAAATTCCCATTGCCCTGCTGCCACTTCTGCATTGATACCTTCTACATAGACACCCGCTTCAAGACATATATCAAGATGTTCTTCTACGATTTCGCGCCCGAAAGCATTCGCAGCACCTACCGAACAATAGTATTGCCCTTGTGGATTGGGATAGCCCTCAGCCGGAAAACCAAGTGGTTTATTAGTAGCCGGATCCCACAAAAAATATTCTTGTTCAAAACCAAACCAGAAATCATTATCATCATCATCTATCGTAGCACGTCCGTTTGATTCGTGTGGCGTACCATTCGAGTTTAAGACTTCATTCATCACCAAAAAAGCATTTTTTCTATCAGGGTCAGGAAAAATAGCCACAGGCTTCAATAAAAGATCCGAAGACCCGCCTTCTGCTTGTCGCGTCGAACTACCATCAAAAGACCACATTGGGCAGTCCTCCAATCTACCACTAAAATTTCTTTTAATTTTGGTTTTACTACGTAGGCTTTGTGTGGGCTTATACCCATCAAGCCAGATATATTCTAATTTAGCTGCTGACATTTTCTTCGTTTTATTAAAAAAATTAAGATGAAGGTTAAAAGAATGTACTACAAAGATATTGAATAAAAAATAAAAAATCAAGTATGAAATTTATTTTTCTAATTAAATGTAAATAAAAAAATAAAAAATAATGGCTTTTAAATTCAATAAAATGTAAATTTGCTATTATTTTTTAAAAATAATTTTATATAATGTGTTTTTAAGAGTAAAAAATACGTTTGTACGAATTGATAATTTATTCGGTTTCTAACTACCTTTACACACAAATATTTTTTAATAAAAAGAAAATGGTGTAGTATATTTTGAAGGCAAATTAAACCGATGTATCTCCGTTCATTGCCTGTCGTTCAAATGTGAGTAAAATCGTAAAATGAGGGTAAGGCACACACAAATTTTAATAAAAAAATAAAATTTTGGGCAAAATTACTGTACTGACGGTTTTAACCGTCAACTAACCTGAAATTTTGTGACGGCTAAACAGGCTGACCACGAACTCTGTACTGACTGCTCTATTTGTCAGGTGTATTATTGTTTTAATTTTTAACTATATTTAAAACAGTAATTTACAGATAGTTTTCTAACTCACTTGACAGATAGAGCAGTCAGTACGGTAATTCGCGGTCAGCCCATAAAGTCGTCAGTACTGTAAGCCAACATTTATAATAATGAATCAAAGATTAAAAGCATTACAAACCATAGCGCAAGGCAAAAAGCGCAACATAGAACATGCGGCTATAAAAATTTCCGAACTATTTGGAGAGAATGTATTTGGCGATGATGCCATGCGTCAGTTTTTGTCGGAAGATGCCTTTTTGCAAGTCAAATCTGCGATACAGGCAGGTACAAAAATCAATCGTGAAGTCGCCGAGCAAGTTGCCTCTGCCATGAAATCATGGGCAATGAGCAAAGGCGCGACGCATTATACACATTGGTTTCATCCATTGACGGGCGTGACGGCTGAAAAACACGACGCTTTTTTTCGCCTCAAAAATGGAAAAGCGATTGAGGAATTTAGAGGTGACGCACTCGTACAGCAAGAACCCGACGCAGCAGGTTTTCCGACGGGCAGCTTGCGGAGTACCTTCGAAGCGCGGGGACTGACAGCTTGGGATCCATCTTCTCCGGCATTTATCATGGAGATTGGCAGTGGCAAAACTCTGTGTATTCCAACCATTTTTGTGGCTTACACCGGAGAGGCTTTGGACTATAAAGCACCCTTACTGAAGTCGCAACATTATTTGGAAGAATCTGCCCTTGCAGTCTGCCAATATTTTGACAGAAATATCACGAAAGTCACGCCGATGCTAGGGTGCGAACAGGAGTATTTTGTGGTGGACGATGGCTTGTATAGCGCACGTCCTGATTTGGTGCTGATGAAGCGGACGCTCTTCGGGCGGGTCTCTCCGAAAGGGCAACAATTGGGCGACCACTACTTCGGTGCGATACCTGAACGCATCTATACTTTCATGCTCGACCTTGAGCGCGAGGCACACAAAATCGGTATCCCCGTCCGCACGAGACACAACGAAACCGGACCGTCTCAATTCGAGATAGTACCTGATTATGAGGAACTTAACGTTGCGGTGGACCACAATCAACTCTTGATGGACTTGATGGGACGTGTTGCAAAACGACATAGATTAAGTGTGCTGTTGCATGAAAAACCCTTTGCAGGAATCAACGGTTCGGCGAAGCATAATAACTGGTCATTGCAAACGAATACCGGACGAAACTTACTCGCTCCGGCAGAGACACCACGCAAAAATATCCGCTTTTTGACCTTCCTTGTGTGTACGCTCAATGCAGTGCGTGAACATGGCGATCTGCTCTATGCAAGTGTCGCTTCGGCAGGCAATGAACGCCGGCTTGGGGCAGAAGGCGCACCTCCGCCGATGATGGGTGTATATATAGGTGAGCGGCTCGAAGCGGTGTTTGAGGAGATAGAAAATCGTAGTGAAGATTGGTTGAAAAACGAGGATATGAAACAGGAATTAAAGTTGGATATTCATAATAAAATTCCTGATTTGCTATTGAATAATACCGACAAAAATCGTACAGCTCCGGTAGCTTTTACGGGTAAAAAAGTTGAACTTCGTTTGGTGGGTGCTTCGCAAAATGCTGCGCCTTCGATGATAGTATTAAATACGATAGTGGGGCAGCAATTGCGCCGATTTGCGGATGCTGTGGAAGGTATGGTGAAACAAGATAAATTGAAAAAAGACGAAGCGATTTTGCGTGTATTAAGACAAGAGGTGAAGGCTTGTAAGTCGGTAATTATTCGTAGCGAATCGGGCGAAAATTGGGAAAAAGAACTACAAGAAAAAAACAAAATCACTCAAAATGTACCGGATGCAGTGGATGCAATTGTGTCGGAAACTACAAAAAAGCTATTTGCAGAAGCAGCTGTTTTTACGACAATTGAATTGGAGGCGCGTCGTGAAATCAGGTTAGAACGCTATCATTCAGAGCTATTAATTGAAGCGCGATTAATGACGAATATGTCGGTCAATCATGTGATTCCAGTAGCCATAAAATACCAAAATGAATTGATTACCAATGTAAAAGGTATGAAAGATTTGAATATGAGTAAACAGCACTACAGCATGACCGAGAATTTGATTAGTACCATTTCAGAACATGTTAATGGCTTAGATAAAGTCGTTCAAAGTCTGCTCACTTCTATTGAAAACATCGAAAAAGAAACTGACACCACCCAAAAAGCAAAAGCCTGTCATGATACGCTTAAACCAAAATTTGCCAAGATAAGACAGCATGTAGATGAATTGGAATTTTATGTGGATAATGCGCTGTGGACATTGCCTAAGTATCGGGAGTTGTTGTTTTTGCGGTAGGTGATGGGTGAGGTTATAGGTTCAATTCACGCTTAAATTCTTCGACATTAATCACATTTATTTTAGGAAATTCTATATTTTTTAAAATATTAAAATCCTTGTCGTGGCTAACGATGAAATGAGCATTGGCAGCGATAGCACAATCTACGAATTTATTGTCGTCTTCGTCTTTTAGTAAGTGGAAATCGTAAAATGTATTAATATGTTTTACATTTGATAAATCGACAATTAGGTCAAGGAAAGTGTTACTTGCAACTATTCCCATGTGACGCTCAATAATTTCTGCATATTCATCAATTACTGTTGCTTACACATAGGCTGTAATCGCCATTTAAAAGTGCATCATAAATCCATCGTAAGCTTGACTTTTTGGATATGCAAACCAAAATAGTATTAGTATCAATGACAACTTGTTTCACGTTCTTTTTCGGAGTTTAGTGTTGAGTAATTCCTGTACTTTTTCTTCATTCCAGCCCTGCTCATCCCAAACACTATCTGCTTCTTCTGTCAGAATATCAGAATGAAATTTTATCAACATTTTCTTTAATCTCCCCATGTGTTCATCAGATAAATCACGCGAAAAGACCTTTAATATTTCCAACTGTGCATTTGTAAACGGTTGATTAAGCATAATTTTATTTTTTACAAAAATAAGCAATTTTGATAAGAAATGAAAGTCGTACTCAATCAGACTTTTTTCTGTCTTTTACACCACTTCACCCACTACAAAAATACTTCCACCGACAAAGACTAAGTCATTGTCGGTGGCTTTTTTTTGTGCGGTATTTAGAGCTTCGGATACACTTGTATATGCCTGTGCTTTGAGTTTGGCTTGCCGAAATTTTTGTGTCAATAATTTTGCGTCCATACCACGCGGTATATCGGGTTTGGCGATGTAGTAAGTTGCGTCTTTTGGAAGTAGTTTTATGACCTTTTCGTGGTCTTTATCTTTCACCATACCGATGACGATGTGTAGGTGTGAATAGGCTAGGGTAGGTAGTTGTTGGGCAAGGTGTTGGATACCCGCCATATTGTGTCCGCTATCGCATACGGTTAGCGGTTTTTCATTTATAATCTGCCACCTGCCAATGAAATTGCTGAAGGATTTGACTTGCTTTAAAGCGGTAAATTTTGCTTTGTCATTTGAAATTATCTTTTCCTCATTCAGAATTTTATCAGTGAGCAAAACGCCTTGTAAATTCTTCTTTTGATAATTTCCGTAGAGGTCAGTTTCTATTGTATAATGTTCTTTATCAGCGTTTTTTTTATAAAAAATATTATAAATATTTCCCGTAAGGGAAACTTCTTTTTCTTCAATGTAATAATAATCACAAGCGAAATGGATAGGGGCGTTGCATTGCTTTGCTTTCTGTTCAAATACATGAGCAACTTCTGGTTGTCGTTCACTGATAATGACGGGTGTATCGTCTTTGATAATACCTGCTTTTGAATGGGCGATTTCAGGGAGTGTATCGCCGAGAATGTGTTGATGATCGTAGCTGATATTCGTAATAATAGATAGGATAGGGGAGAGGATGTTCGTGGAATCGAGGATGCCTCCAAGTCCGGTCTCGACGATGGCTATATCGACTTGCTGCTCGGCGAAATGCCAGAACGCCATCGCGACGGTGATTTCAAAAAATGAAGGGCGTAATTCTTCAAAAAGTATTTTATTTTGCTTTACAAAATTAATGACTGCTTCTTCCGAAATATACTGCCCGTTTATCTTAATACGTTCTCTGAAATCGCGATAATGAGGCGAGGTATAGAGTCCGGTTTTGAGTCCATCAGTTTGTAAAATAGCGGAGAGAATGTGGGCGGTCGAACCTTTGCCGTTTGTACCCGCGATGTGTATGGATTTGAACTGCTGATGCGGATTGCCGAGTGCTTCGCAAAGCGTGCTGATGTTGCTAAGGTCTTTTTTTTTGAGGGCTGCTGCGCCAATGCGCTGGTACATGGGCAACTGCGTATAAAGGTAGTCAAGTATCTGTTGGTAAGTCAAAGTTCGTTATTCTACGGTAAAGGTAAATAATATAGAGCCACATTGCTTTTCAAGGGCATCGCTGTCAGCATTGAAGCGAAATTCTTTGGCTTTATTTTCGGCAAGGCGGACGAGTTTGGAATCTTGCGTGGTAGAACCGACAATTGTATGCTCGGAGCTGATGACTTTGCCTTTTTGGTCAACGCATATTTTGACTTTTACTTTGCCTGTTTTGTTGCTGTTGTCTTCTACGACAGGACGGTTGGTGGGAGTACGTCCGGCGAGGTCGATGCCAATACCGGTTTGTCCTTTTCCGCTTTGTTCGCCTTCAAGATTTTCAGCATCGGGGTCTCCGTCGTCTTTGCCTTGGTCGCCCGGTTCACCTGTATTTCCTTGCCCTTTACTGTCGTTTTTACCGGGAAAACCAAATTGTTCTTTTGCTTTTTTCTTGCGTTCGGCTTCTTCGGCTTTGCGCTTGGCTTTCGCTTCTGCTGCCTTCTTTTTGGCTTCCTCTTGCTTGCTTTTTTCCTTTGCTTCAGCAAGTTCACGGGCTTCTTTTGCCTTTTTGTCGGCTTCTGCCTTTGCTTTTTTTGCAGCCTCTTCTTGTTTCTTTTTCTGTTCTTTTTTGATGCTTGGCGTATCGGATTTGTCGGTAGTGACGACCTCTTTTCTGACTTGCGGTGCGGGGGCTTCCCGTTTTTGTGGTGCGGTTTGCGTAGGTGTAAGTGGTTTGGAAGGTGGAGGTGTAGCGTCGGCAATCGGTTCGGAAGCAGAAGCTGTGGAGGATGCCTCCGGTTTGGTGTCTTCTGTTAGCGGTTGTGTATCGCCCTGACCAGTATCGCGGTCTCCAAAATTAATGACGATACCTTCTTGCCCTATTGGTGGAAAAGGCGAAGAAAGAAAAGGAAATATGAAGATTAAAAATAATAGAACATGAACAATGACAGACAGCTTCAAACCCCTTTTTCGATTTTCCTCTTCATGCTCGGCGCGTCTGGCACTAATGAGAGGCGTAGGAGTAGAATCCGCAGTCAGTCTTTCTATTACTTGATTAAACATATTTTTTTAACTGAGTCAAATGCTTCAAGTCAAATTATCAAGAGATTTTGACTTGAAGCGAATAGTGGATATACCAATAGGCGAAGATTAGAATATCGACTATTTATTATCAATATCTTCTGCAATTTCTTGTAGCTCTTTCAAAATATCGCTCATTTCATCTTTTATTTTATCGCTTTCTTTTTTAGGGTCTGCCATTTTGCTGTTTTTATTGATTTGGATAAGTTCGTCGAGTTGGTTTTTCTTGTCTTCAAGTTGTCGCACGCGCTCCGGCATACTACCGCCAATTTCTTGTGCTTTTTGACTGACATTTTTGACCGCCTTATTCAATTTTTGCATCGCATTATCGAATTTTCCACTATCATAATTTTCTTTTTCTGCTTTCAAAAAACCAATAACTGAACCAACAAGTTCTTTGGTTTCTTTGGCAACGGCTTGTCCTCTGGCTTTGTCTTCTTCTGTACCAAAGAACATATTGTAACCCATTAAGCCGATAACAGCGAGTATAACGAGGGAAATTAATTTTCTTATCATTTTAAATCTTTTTAGATTAAAAAATTATCACAAAATAAGTATAATTCAAATCACATACCAATTTATTCGATAAAATAATGGGTAACGGCTTCTGTACTGACGACTTTACAGGCTGACCGCGAACTCGTACAGGCGAGTTTATTCGCCATGTCGGAATAATATTAATGCGTAATTTTTTGATTTTAAAATTTTTATAAATAAAAATTTGAAATCACATGGCGACTGAAGTCGCCTGTACGGTATTCGCTGTCAGCTTAAAGGAGGGAGGCGATTACTTGATTCTACATTCTAATAACTTTTTTTCTCCAATAAATCCCTCTAATTCATCGCCGATTTGAAGTGGACCAACACCTTCGGGCGTTCCAGTAAAAATGAGGTCGCCGATATGCAAGCGAAAAATTTTGGAGACGTAACTTATTAGATAATCAAAAGAAAAAATCAAGTCTTTGGTATTACCTTTTTGTACAGTTTCGCCATTTTTGTTGAGGTGAAAACCGATATTATCTGCCTGGAAATCAGTCATTGAGATAAACTCACCCAAAACTGCCGAACCATCAAAACCTTTTGCAATTTCCCAAGGGTGTCCTTTTTCTTTACAACGCGCTTGTACGTCACGCGCCGTAAGGTCAAGCCCAATCGTCATTTGGTCGTAATGCTTATGTGCAAATTGTGGTTCTACATGCTTTCCGTTTTTACAAATCTTCAAAACGACCTCTGCCTCGTAGTGCAGATTTTTGGTAAACTCTGGATAAAAAAACGGTTTGCGATTGACCAACATCGCCGTATCCGGCTTCATAAAGATGAGTGGTTGTTTGGGTATGGGATTGTTGAGTTCTTTGGCGTGATTCGCGTAATTGCGACCTATGCAGATGATTTTCATGTGTTTGTAGTGTTGACGAGTTGTTGATTTATTCGGGTGGTAAAACCACTTTTTATATGACAGTTTCTACGGCAGATTTTAGATTTTCAAGGAATAAACTAAAACTCTCTTGTTGTTTGGCGTATTTGTCAATGTCTTTTTTCTTGCGGAAATTTCTGGCTAATTTTCGATAGTACACATCGTCTTTCGCATCAATATAAAACCCTTCCTTTTGTGGTAAAACGGTATTTAATGTATCAACACAATTCACATCTTTCTTAGCTTTTTTACCGGAAAAGTAAGCGGGTAAGAGCCAACATTCGATTTCATTGACGGCTATGGCAAAGATGATTTTCTCCGAATATTCCTCGTAAAATTCCGCACCAATCAATTCAACGATTTTCTCACGAAACGCCTCTACGGTTTCTTTTACATCCAAATTCTTTAAGTCGATTTTGTATTTTTCACCCACACTATCTCCACGCATGAAGTCGGTATCTATTTGAATGACAATAAAATCGTAGTAGGCAAAAGCTCCCTTAAATTCCAAAGATTCACAATATTGAAAAACTTTAGTCCAACCTCCTGACTCTTCCGGCTTGGGTTGCAATTCCTTCACAATCAGCTTTTTATTTTCTGTCCACCCTGCCAAAATAGTTTTAAGAATCGTTTGGTCGGTCACGCCTTCCGTAATAAGCCCGAATTTATAATTGAAATCAGACATAATTAAAAATTGCTAGGTATTCCGCCTAAATATCCCCGAATAAATGCTTCAGATAAGCGAACAGGTTCTACACCAATGACGGGTTTAGGTGGCTCAATACGGTAGGCAGAAGTCTCTCCATCAATATCCCGATAAATGGAGAATAAACGTTGTGCATCATCTTCCAAGTCCAAACCATCCAGCAAGCCCGGATTATGTGTAGTCAACAAAACTTGTTTGTTATTTTCCTTTGCAATAATGGTGAGTTCTTTGATGAGTCTTGCAGCTAATTTCGGGTTTAGTGCCGTATCAATATTATCAACCGCAAAAAAGCCCGGCGTATAAGGACTCATAAACAAAGTAAAGTAGAACAACAAATGCAAAAAACCTTCATTGGCACTGCGTTGATCGAAATACTCTAAGCCTTCCAAGTACCTGTCTTTAATGTTCAGTCGTGTCTCAGTAAACATTAATTCATTCGGTATTTCAAATCCGCCAAACCAATCAATTAAGCGGAGTTTTTCGTTCATTTTTTTGATGATTTCGGGGTGTTCTCTATGTAATTTGACGAGATGCTTAAACAAACCCTCGCCTCTTGTACCGAGTGGTTTTATTTGACCTTCTTCCTCGAAGCGGCGTAGGAAGTAGTTTTCGGGACAAAAGATTGTGAAATTGTATAAATCTTGATTTCCGAAGAAATCTTGAATTTGTTTAAATTCTAAGCGTTTACGTTCTTTACCCAACAACAGCATCAAGTTATCACCAATATCAAGTTCAGGCTGAAAATCCAAGCCTGTATGAAAAAACGAATTTACTTCATTAAGTTGCTCACGATGAGTTGTTACATGAACTCCCTCATTTTTAATATTTGTAAAAATTAAATTAATATCAAAGTCATCTTCTCCATTGAAAGCGGACTTTATCAGGTGTAAATTTGTAACTCTAAATCCTCTCGCGGCAAGCAAAGTATCTTCAAAATAAATATCCGAATATGCCCGTACACTTCCAAGCACAATCGCCTCCAAAATATTCGTCTTTCCACACCCATTTTCCCCTATCAATACATTCACTCGCCCAAGTTCGAGTTCAAGTTCGTTGATAGATTTAAAATTGGATATTTTTACTTTGTGAATCATGTACAGCGATAAGATTTTTCAAAGGTAATGAAATTATTGTGTTACGGTGTTATCGTATTATATTTTTTGCGAAGCAAAAAAGCATACAATAACACCGTAACACGAAAACACTATTTCGGCGTAAGCAGTCCGGTTATTTCTTTGACTTCGCGGAGTGTTTGTTGTGCCGTTTTGCGAATCTCGGCGGATGAGGCTTTGATTTGTGCTTTGACGGCTTTTTTATTGGCGGTCAATTCGGCTTTACGCTCACGAAATGGTGTTGTCATTTCAACGAGTGCCTCTGCAACCGTGCCTTTCAAATCGCCATAACGAAGCGTTCCTGCGTGGTATTGTGCGACGAGTTCGTCGTGTGTTTCTGTTTTGCCGGAAGCTTTTAATAATAATAATAAATTCGCTACGCCCTCACTCATTTCGCGTTTGCCGGTGGCTTCGTTGATGGGCATATCGCCTGCATCGGTGACGGCGGATTTGATTTGTTTTGTCATTCGTTTTTCCTCCGCAAATACACCTATCCAGTGCTTTTCGCCTGCGCTTTTGCTCATCTTGCGTGTGGGGTCGGCGGTGGATGCAATTTTTGGCGTTTCGGTAAATAGCATTTCCGGCAATACAAAATATTCGGTATTAAATTGACTATTGAAACGCTGTGCAATATTGCGCGACAGTTCTAAGTGCTGTGCTTGGTCTTTTCCGATAGGAACGTAGTCGGCGCGATAAATCAGGATGTCTGCCGCCTGCAAAACAGGGTAAGTAAACAAGCCTGCCGAAATGAATGAATCTTTTGATTCTTCTTTGACTTTCAGTGATTTATCTTTGAATTGCGTCATGCGCGTCATCTCTCCATAGGAAGCCATACAGCTAAATATCCAACCCAATTCGGTGTGTTCGGGAACAAGCGATTGAACAAATAGATTTTCGGGTTTCACACCTACTGACATCAGATTGATGATTAAATCCCAAGTGTTGAGGCGCAATTTGGAAGCATCATAAGGCATCGTCATGGCATGGTAATCGACCACGCCATAAATGCAATCATATTCGGATTGTAAATCAACCCAATTTTTGACCGCACCAAAGTAGTTACCGAGGTGCATCTGACCCGTAGGTTGTATGCAGGAGAGGACTTGTTTTTTCATAGTATAATGAATGAATTTTGAATGAGAGAATGAATGAATTTTAAAGAATTTTGAGGATGAAATTCAGATGTCAAACGTACTTGATACGATTTCCGTTCATTCATTCAAAATTCAAAATTCATTCATTATTTCACAGCAATAAAAGAGATTTCGATATTGACGAATTTTGGTAGATTGGCTACCTCGACCAATTCGCGTGCAGGGGCAGTGTCTTCATCAAAAAACTCTGCGTAAACGGCGTTGATGCGACTATACATGTTCATGTCTGATACAAAGACAGAACATTTGACGATATTTTCATAAGTCAATCCGGCTTGTTTTAGCACTTCGCCGATATTTTTCATCACTTGGCGTGTCTCGTCTTCGATGCTGTCTTGTACCACCTCACTCGTAGCAGGATTGATGGCAATTTGCCCGGAACCGTAGAGTACACCACCCGCCATAACGGATTGATTGTAAGGTCCGACAGGGGAAGGGGCTGTCTTGGTATTGATGATTTTTTTCATAGTAGTGAGAATGAGTGAATGAGTGAATGAGTGAATTTTGAATGACTGAATATAAAAATGCGTCAATGCGATAATGTCACAGTGCGCTAATAAAGTAAATATTATCGCATTATAATATTATTATTCAGTCATTCAAAATTCACTCATTTTTAACAAAAGAAAGCCCCGCATACTAAGTAGTAAGTCAAACTAATTATGATAAGTTCATTTGGCGAAATTTGTCCGATTACTTTGTTGGAGAACACCCAGCGTAGCTACGGCTATGCTGAATAACCTCCGCCTCGTACTCGAAAAAATTTCACTCAAAGCAACATATCATAATTAGATTGACTTACTACTAAGGTATGGGAGCTTCTAATTTCTTTAATAAAAACGCAAAGGCGAATTTATGCTTCGTCTTCTTCGTAAACGATGACGGGCTTGTTGCGATAGTGACCGCACTCATCGCATATATGGTGACGCAAAACAGGGTTGCCACAGTTGGAGCAACTCATTACATTTGGTGCTTCTGTCTTATAATGTGTACGACGTTTGCGCTTGCGTTGTTTGGATATTCTACTCTTAGGATGTGCCATTTTTATTTTATTTCGTAACACAGAGATTCTTGTCTGTGTTACGTTATTTATTTTTCAATTTTTCTAATTCTGCCCATACGGGGTTTATTGTTTCTTCGGTTTTTTCTGTATCATTTTTGATGAGGTCTAATGCGTTTGAATCGCAAGTGGGTTCGTTGTCTTCGTCAGCACAAGGCACTTTACGAATGGGAACACTTAAGGCGATAAATTCGTAAAAATGTCGCGCCAAATTCAATTCGGTTTCGCCCGGCATTAGATAGATGACCTGGTCTTCGTCACCGGGATTTTCGGTAAATTTGACCAATAGGCGTTCTGTCCCATCTATCGGCAAATCGCCTTCTTCGCAGCACAAATCACAAATTGTTTTTACCGTACCGGAAAAATCAATGTCTAAAACCAAAAGGTTTGGTCGCTTATCCAACTCAACTTGTAGAGCTATATTTCCCTGTTGGAGATACGCCTCTTCAAAGTGTTGAAAAAAGTTATTGTCCACTTGAAATGTCAAGTGGTGCAGACCATCTTTGAGTCCTCTAAAAGGAATCGAGTATTGAGGTAACTTCTTCACTTATATATTGCTTTTCAAAAAACGTGAGCGCAAAGGTAAGGAATTTGATGAGGATATGCAAAATTTATTTTTGAAAAATAAATTGAGCTACTCAACACACGAAAAGCACTAAAATCATATCAATGCCTGAGAAAACAGCATCTCACTAATGAGTTCATTATCAAATATTTAAGAATGATGACAAAATAAATTTACATTTTTGACTGCTTCTTTAGCACTTTGAATTCAGTTATTTATCTCGATAAACGCCCTCTTTCAAAGCAAAAACTAAACATAAAACAACCTCCCCAAGTTGGTCAACTTATTTATCCCGCGTTCCTAAGTAGTAAGTCAAACTAATTATGATAAGTTCATTTGGCGAAATTTGTCCGATTACTTTGTTGGAGAACATCCAGCGTAGCTACGGCTATGCTGAATAACCTCCGCCTCGTACTCGAAAAAATTTCACTCAAAGCAACATATCATAATTAGATTGACTTACTACTAAGGGAAGACGGAGCGCGTCTTTAATTTTTAAAGTCGCCTGATTCATAGAGGTCAATATAATGTTTTGCCTTATCAATCAGCGTTTCAGCCTTCCCTTCATCATCCACTTCCGTCTTGATATAATCACTAATCAAATCATTCAAACTCTCCACCCGAAAATCGGAAAAATGCCCTTTTTCGGCAGCCGATTCGGTGGTTCTTTTAATTTGAATTTCCAGACAATCGGGCAGCAATTCATGTACACGCCTATTCGAGAGCGTGACGGCTTGCATAGGCGCGATATTTTGAAATTCGATAAAAACGAGTGCGCCTTCGAGCTTATTTTTATTGGCTTCGGCAAGCAGTTCTGCCTCTATTTCAGCGACTTTTTTATCCTCACATTTTTTAATATCAAAACGTAGCCAAGTTCGTGTCGGAATCGCGTGGGTCGTAGGTTCGGCGGCTTTTCCTTTCTCCAAATCAAGCGTGCAAAATACTTTTTCGAAAATCTGTGATACACTCGTGCGCTCCGTAGAACCGCTATACCAAGCTGTTTCCAAGCCTTTCACTTTCTGAAAATTATGAATATGTCCGAGTGCTACGTAGTCAAATTCATTGAGCATTTTTAGGCGTTCTTCGGGGAAAACTTGTTGCCCATATTCATCCGTCATGTACGCATCAAAGGCGGTGTGCATCATGATGATATTGAACTTGTTTTTGACGGGTTTTATCTTGTCTAATTCGGCTTCGAGGGCTTTCGGATTATTGACATGTGGCAGTCCGTGTACGACCAATTCACCAAATTCGTGCGTCTCATATTCTTGTCCAAAAATCGCATATACATTCGGAATCGTGTTAAAGGCTTTCAATATCGGCGCGGTGTAAATGCTGCGCGGTGTCTCGTGATTTCCGGCGATGATAACGATAGGAATGTCCGCATCAGACAGGCGTGTGAGTTGCTGCAAAGCTACCGTAATCGGACGATTGGGCGGTGAAGGACGGTGAAAAAAATCGCCCGCATGTACGACGACATCCGGCTTGATTTCCAGTATTTTATCAATAACATAAATAAACGAATCGTAAAAATCCTGCTCGCGGATATTCATACGATTTGTGTGTGTTTTGTCGAGTTCGTTGTAGCCGAGGTGGGTGTCGGAAAAGTGTAGGATTTTCACGTTGTTCGTTTAATTTTTCTAAAATCCAAATATGCGAAAAAAAATTGACTCCGTACATTTTTTTATTCTCATTAAAAAATAGTTATAAGTGATTATTGAATATAGTACAACATTTCATCGAAAATACGAATTGCTTTAAAATGTAATGTATTTTTAAATGTTCAAATCTTTCAAACTAATTCGTCCTTCATAAATTGCTTTTCCGATAATAACTCCTTCACAACCAATGTTCCTTAATTCATAAATATCATTCATGGAGGAAACACCACCACTTGCTATCAGATTTATCGGAACTTCTGCGAGAATCTCTTTATACAAATCATTCGATGCACCTTGCAGCATACCGTCTTTCGCAATATCCGTACAAATTACGTATTTAATATTTTTTTTATAATAATTTTTAATAAAATCAATCACATCCAATTCGGAAGTTTCCTGCCAGCCATTGGTCGATATTTTACGCTTGTTGCAGTCTGCTCCAAGAATGATTTTGTGACTACCATAGCGTTCCAACCACTTCAAAAATTTTTCGGGATTATTCGCGGCTATGCTGCCGCCTGTTATCTGTGTTGCGCCACAGTCAAAAGCAATTTTCAAGTCCTCATCTGTCTTTAATCCACCACCAAAGTCGATGTGCAAATTCGTCTGTGTAGCAAGCCGTTCAAGTATTTCATAATTCACAATGTGTTTAGATTTCGCACCGTCCAAATCCACCAAATGTAGGTACTCAATACCATGCGCTTCAAACTCCTTCGCGACCTCAAGCGGATTTTCGTTATATACTTTTTTAGTGTTGTAATCGCCTTTGGTCAGGCGTACACATTTGCCGTCGATAATGTCTATGGCAGGTATTATTCTCATATTTTATAGTTGTGTCGTAGCGCGGTGCTCCCAGCTCGCGTCGCGTAATGACTGCTTTAGCTGTCAAGTGTGTTATTTATAAATTTAAATAAAAATAATTTATAAGTATTATTCTAACTTATTTGACAGCTAAAGCAGTCATTACGGTATTTATTATAAACTTAAAAAATTCTGCAAAATACGCTCTCCAACACTTGCTGATTTCTCAGGATGAAATTGAGTCGCATAAAAATTACCTTTATTCATAGCTGCGCTAAATGGTAAAATATAATTACAGGAAGCAATCGTTTCCGTACTGATTTCGGCGTAGTAACTATGCACAAAATATACATTATTTTCAGGTATAATACCCTCAAAAAGAGAATTTTGTGTCGTCGAAAAATTATTCCACCCGATATGTGGTACTTTATCTTTTGGTGGAAATTTTTTAACTGTTGCATCGAAAATTCCGAGACAAGGCGTGTCCGCTTCTTCGCTATATTTGCACATCAACTGCAAGCCTAGGCAGATGCCGAGCATAGGTTGTTTTATGGAACGAATAAGGTCGTCAAGACCACGCTCGGTCAGGTATTTCATCGCCGAACTTGCCTCTCCGACACCCGGAAATATTACCTTATCGGCTTGCAAAATTTCATCTTCTTTATGCGTAATTAGACTCTCATAACCCAAGCATGTGAGGGCATTTTGTACCGAGCGAATATTACCCGCATTATATTTTATAATGGCAATCATAAGATTCTTAATGAATGAATTGTGAATGAATGAATGAATGAGTGAATGAATAATTTTAATTTTGCATGTTAAAGCGTAAACATTGCTGTATTGATATTTATTAAATGCTTTATTTAAAATTCACTCATTATCAGATTATAACGTTCCTTTTGTGCTTGGAATGTTGTAATTATCCGTCTGTACGACAGCCATTTTTATGGCTTTGGCGAAGGCTTTAAAAATGGATTCTATCTTATGGTGTTCGTTGCTGCCTTCGGATTTGATATTGAGGTTGCACTTCGCTGTATCGCTGAATGATTTGAAGAAGTGCATGAACATTTCGGTGGGCATTTCGCCTATTTTTTCACGCTTAAATTCGGCTTCCCACACCAACCACGGTCTCCCGCCAAAATCAATCGCCACTTGTGACAGGCAGTCATCCATCGGCAACAAAAAACCATACCTTGCAATGCCTTTTTTACTCCCCAATGCCGCCAAAAATGCCTCGCCGAGTGCCAGTGCAGTATCTTCAATCGTATGGTGTTCGTCGATGTGCAAATCACCTTTCACTTGTACACTCAAATCCATGTTGCCATGCTTGGCGAGTTGGTCTAGCATGTGGTCGAAGAAGCCTAAGCCTGTGTTCATATCGCCCTTGCCCGATCCGTCGAGATTGAGGTCGATGCGGATGTCGGTTTCTTTAGTTTTTCGGGTGACTTGAGCAGTTCGAGGCTTGACCTTGAGGTATTGATAAATGTCTTTCCAGTCTTTGGTCGAGAGGTCGGCTTCGGACAATTTATCGCCAATAAAGATGCCTTTTGTACCAAGATTTTTTGCCAATTCTATATCAGAAGCTCTGTCGCCGATGACGTAAGAGTTAGCTAAATCGTAAATGCCATTCATATATTTTGTGAGCATCGCGGTGCCGGGTTTGTGTGTGGGCGCATTATCTTTCGGAAAGGTTTTATCAATAAAAACTTCCGAAAATTCGATGCCTTCATTTTTAAATGTTTGTATGATTTTATTGTGGGCAGGGTGAAAAGTATCTTCGGGAAAAGATGCCGTTCCCAGTCCGTCCTGATTCGTGACCATGACGAGTTCGTAGTCCAATTCGCGTGCAATACGAGACAACCATTGAAACACGCCGGGATAAAATTCGAGCTTTTCCAAGCTGTCTAATTGGTAGTCAATCGGCGGTTCAATGACCAGTGTACCGTCTCTATCTATAAATAATATTTTTTTCATATTTTAAAATAATTACCACGACACACGTAGAGACGCGATTAATCGCGTCTCTACGTGTGTCGTGGTAAACAATTACATTTTTTTCAATTCTTCTATTAATTTTAAACTCTCTTGTGGTTTTCCAATCGAAATACGAATACAGTTTTCGACCAGTTTATGCCTGTTTCTGACAATGATTTTTTTATCAATTAAATCATTATACACCTTATCTGCATCAGCAACTTTTACTAAAATAAAATTGGCATCCGAAGGGTAAATTTTTTCAATGAGTGGCAGTTCTTCTAATACTTTAATTAATTTACTTTTACTACTGATAATGAGTTTATTACGCATTTCAAACTCATCTAAATTCCCAAGTGCTTCGAGTGCTGCCTGTTGATTGAGTGAGCTGACGTTATAAGGCGGTTTTACCTTACTAAATAATTGAATAATCGCTTCATTTGCATAAGCAACACCCACTCGCGCTGATGCCAATCCCCAAGCCTTGCTAAAGGTCTGACAGACGATTAGATTCGGATGTTTTGAAATGTCTTTAACCAAGGAATCATGCGAACTAAAATCGCTGTATGCCTCATCCACGACCACTATTCCATTAAAGTTATTTGAAATAAATCGAATAGCGGATTTGTCCATCACATTACCCGTAGGGTTATTGGGCGAACAAATAAATATTAATTTCAAAGTATAATCATTTAAATAACCTTCAATTTTTTTTGTATCAATTTGAAAATTATCGTCTAATGGAATTTTAATTAATTCGATATTATTAATACCTGCCGAGACCTCGTACATGCCATAAGTCGGTGAAAAAGTAAGGGCTTTATCCACACCCGGTTCACAAAATATTCTATACACCAGATCAATCGCTTCATCACTGCCATTGCCAATAAAAATATTTTTTGTGTCCACTTTTTTTAATTCGGACAATGCCGTTTTGAGTTCGCTCTGATTTGGATCGGGGTAGCGATTCAGGTGACCGTAGGGGTTTTCGTTGGCATCTAAAAAGATACCTGCCTTACCCTTAAATTCATCTCGCGCACTCGAATACGCCTTAAGGTCAAGGATGTTTTTTCTAACTATATTTTTTAATTCAAACATTTTAGTGACTGGTGATTAGTGATTAGTAATTCGTCGAATAATCTTGAAAAAAATCTGTATAAATCCGTTAAATCCGCGTTCTATCCTTCGATATATTTCAATCGAATAGTCACCGCATTTTTATGTGCCATAAGTTGTTCCGCTTCTGCCATTTTTTCTATGTCAGGACCGATATTTTTCAAACCTGTTTGAGTCAATTTTTGAAAGGTAATTTTTTTTACAAAACTATCTAAGGAAACACCGCTATAATTTTTTGCAAAACCATTCGTGGGTAGCGTGTGGTTCGTGCCACTTGCGTAGTCGCCTGCACTTTCGCAACTGTAATTGCCCAAAAAAACAGACCCTGCATTACTGATATTTTTAATGTAATTGTCGGCATTTTCGGAGGCAATAATAAGGTGTTCGGGTGCGTATTGATTACTGAATCGGATGCACTCGTGGAGGTCATTAAGCAAAATAGCACGACTATTTTTGAGGGCTTCGGAAGCAATATCTTGACGTGGCAGTTGAGTGACTTGCGCTTGGACTTGTTCGATAATTTTTCGTATAACTTGTTCATTATCAGCGAGTAAAATAACCTGACTATCTGTACCATGTTCGGCTTGTGAAAGTAGGTCGGCAGCCACAAATTCGGGGTGGCAAGTCGCATCTGCAATGACGAGAACCTCGCTTGGTCCGGCAGGCATATCTATGGCTATGCCCTCTTGTTGTATCAACTCCTTCGCCTTCGTGACGTACTGATTACCGGGTCCGAAAATCTTATAGACCTGTGGTATCGTCTCTGTACCATAAGCCATCGCCGCGATAGCTTGTGCGCCACCAACTTTATAGATTTTTTGTATGCCGACAAGCTGTGCAGTGTAGAGAATGGCAGGATGAATCGCGCCTGTTTTATCCGGCGGCGTACACAACACAACTTCCTGACAACCGGCTATTTTTGCAGGAATACCCAACATCAAAATCGTAGAAAAAAGCGGAGCCGTACCACCCGGAATATACAAACCAACCTTATCTATCGCTACACTTTTACGCCAACATTCTACGCCTGTCATGGTCTCTATTTTGTGTTCTTTTTCTTGTTGTGCAAGGTGGAATTTTTCGATATTTTGTCGGGCAGTTTGGATGGCAGATTTGAGTTCGCTGTCAAGATTTTGGACAGCTTTATGGACTTCTGCGTCTATGACTTGCATTTTAGCGAGTGACACGCCGTCGAACTTTTCGGTGTATTCACGCAGAGCCGTATCGCCATTTTTTTGTACATTTAAAAGTACCGATTTGACGACTTCATCTAAGGCAGCTTTTTCAAAAACCGGACGTTGAGTCAGTTCTTGCCATGTTTCTATTTTTGGATATTTAAATACTCTCATTTACCATTTACCATTTACCATCTATCATTTATCAAGGAACATTTATCATTTATTACAATTAGATTGATAAATGTTCAATAATAAATGATAAATATTATAATACTATTTTGTCGATTGGGATAATTAAAATACCTTCTGCGCCAGCGCGTTTGAGGTCGTCAATGACACTCCAAAAGGTATCTTCTTCGATGACAGAATGTAACGAACTCCAACCTTCATCTACAAGCGGCAGCACTGTTGGACTTTTAAGAACCGGAAGTATATTACTGACCTCCTGTATTTTATCATCAGGAACATTCATTAATATGTATTTCGTGTTTTTGGCGCGTAATACGGATTGAATGCGAAATAAAAGGCGGTCAAGAATCGCTTGTTTGTCATCACTGAGATTGACGGATTTGGCGAGTACGGCTTGGGATTTAAGGATGACCGTGGTTTCGCGCAAGCCGTTTTTAAATAGCGTACTTCCCGAACTCACCAAGTCGCAAATACCAGCCGCAAGACCAATATTCGGCGCAATTTCCACCGAGCCGGAGATGACGTGAATTTGTGCATTGATGTTATTTTCGGTCAGGAAATTTTTGAGGGTGTTGGGATAAGAAGTAGCGATTTTTTTGCCATTAAAATAAGCAATATCGTCCGTCTTTACCGACTTGGGAACGGCAAGTGACAAGCGACATTTGGAGAAACCAAGTGTCTCAATGATTTCTGTCTTTTTTTGTTTTTCCAATAAGGTGTTTTCACCTACAATTGCGATGTCGGTCACGCCATCTTCCAAGTATTGCGGGATGTCGGAGTTGCGTAAATACAGAATTTCTAAAGGGAAATTACGGGCAGCTACTTTGAGTTGATCTTTGCCATTGTCGATGCTGATGCCGCAGTCTTTGAGGAGTTTTAAGGAATCTTGATTGAGCCTTCCGCTTTTTTGAATGGCTATTTTTAGTTTAGTCATTTTCGTAATTATTTTATCAATTCGTTTGTTTTATATCGAAGCTATTTAAATTCGCTTTCCTCTCAATCTCAACGAATTACCAATCACTACCACATCCGAAAATGCCATAAAAATCGCGCCCCACATTGGATTGAGATAACCAAGTGCCGCAACGGGAATGGCTACGACATTGTAAGCAAATGCCCAAAAGAGATTTTGTTTAATCGTCAACAGCGTGTGCTGACTAATGGCTACGGCTTTTTGGAGATAATCTAAGCGGTCATTTAGTAAGATAATTTCAGAGGATTGAATGGCGACGGGAGAGGCATTGCCAAGCGAAATACCAAGCGTAGCTTTGGCGAGGGCAGGTGCATCATTGATACCATCACCGACCATAGCGGTGGGGGCTTCGGCAGACAAGCGACTGACGACTTCCAGTTTTTGTTCCGGCAAATACTCTGCATAAAATTCGTTAATGCCTACCTTTTTTGCGATTTCAGCCGTTTTTAGTTGCTTGTCACCACTCAAAATTACAGGATTTATGCCTTGTGATTTAAGGTAATTTATCGTCTCTGCGGTATTTGATTTTAATTCGTCTTGAATGTCAATCGTAGCGATGATTTGGTCGTTTTTGCGGAGGTAAATGTGGTGGCTGTCATCATCCGTAAGGTGCTGCGCGATACGGTATGAACCGATTTCAAAAATATTTCCTTTTTTGTCGTTTCCTTTTACTCCGACGGCTTTTTCTTCCTTTATATTTTCTAATAAAAAATCATTATTCAATACTATATTAGAAAATTCACTGACCAGCGAGCGGGCGATAGGGTGGGAGGAGTGTCGTTCTAATTGAAAGGCAATGTTTTTCACCTCATTCTCCGAATAATCATGATAACACTGAATGTTTTTTACTTCAAAATTACCTGTTGTGAGCGTACCTGTTTTATCAAAAACAATATTTTTGATAGTAGAAAATATTTCGAGTGTTTGACCGCCTTTGATGAGTATTCCATTTCGCGCTAATCGACCTACACCAACCATGACCGCCGTAGGCGTAGCCAAGCCCATCGCGCAAGGACAAGAAATGACCATCACCGCAATACTTCGCAACATCGCATTTTGAAAATTTATATTAAAAACGAAATAGGATAATACAAAAGTAAGCGCAGCAATCGCCAAGACCACTGGAACAAATATCGCACTTATTTTGTCGGCAAGTCGCTGAATATCAGGCTTGTCGGCTTGTGCTGATTTGACGAGTTCGATGATTTGTGCGAGAATCGTATTGCGTCCCGTAGCGGTGACACGCATTTGCATGTTGCCCGAACTGACAAGCGAAGCACCAACGACGATAGCACCATTTTCTTTCAATATCGGTTCGCTTTCGCCTGTCAACATCGACTCGTCTATGCTGACTGTACCATTAATAATTTCGCCATCGGCAGGAATTTTATCGCCTTCATTTACTTGTAAAATGTCGCCTGTTTTAAGATATTTTACATCAACTTCTACGATGTTTGTGCCAACTATTTTTCGTGCTTTTTGAACTTGTAATTTCGTGAGCTCGGTAATGGCGGTGGTGGTGCGTGCTACGGCGCGTTTTTCTAATAAATTGCCCAGCAAAACAAGCGTAATAATCATTGCACTCGTCTCATAAAACAGAAAATCATGCCCCAAGCCAGCCAACGAACCATACAAACTATAGACAAACGCTGCCGTACTGCCCATGAAAATCAGCACGTCCATATTCGGGAAGCCATGACGCAGCGAAATCCAGGCGCTACGTCCGAAATGCCAGATACCAAGTGCGAAAACAGGTAAGCACAAAGTCAATTGAATCCAGTGATTGTGCAGTGGCTTCCACGGGATAAACATGTGGGCAAAAAGTGGTAAAGTAAAGACCAAGGCAAAGAAAAATTTGCGTTCCAAAGTCCAGAAAGTGGAGTGGGGGAGATGCTCGTCCACGACCTCAAAGCCAAGTCGTGTAATATCCGATTTGACTTCGTCAATACTTACCGCGCCGCTATTTTGGAAGCGGACTTCTTTGGTCGCAAAGTTGACATAGACCTCTTCCATGCCCTTTTTGGTGAGCAATCGGTCAACGCTTTTGGCGCAATTGACACAAGTCATTCCTTCAACGGTCAATTCTGTTGTATTCGACATATATTTGATAGAACGCGGATTTAGCGGATTGGACGGATGAGCGCGGATTTTTTATGTATTTAAAAATTTTGGAAATCAAACCTATAAGGAACGCGAAAAAAATAACTTTACCATCTTGACAGGATATTTTGCCCTCATTTTGCACTTTGATCCTGATAGTTATCGGGAGAAAATATCAACATTTATGCGAGTTCCAAAGCCTAAACTGAGAAGAAACTATCTCAGTCAACAAAGCAAACTTATTTATTTCGCGTTCCTAACCTAATATCAAAAAAAATCTGTGTAAATCCATTAAATCCGCTAAATCCGCGTTCCATTATATTTTTATTCAGAAAATGTGTAACTTTGGCTGTACAAAAATAAGACATTTCACTATGAAGAAACGCGAATTTTTAAAAGTTGCCGGAGTTGTTACTGCCGGTGCGATGATAACACCTATTATCGGCTGCAATTCCTCCGAACCGAAAACTTCCAATGCTATAACAGCGAATGGAGACGGTACGTTCAAATTACCAAAATTAAACTATGATTTTGCAGCTTTAGAGCCGAACATCGACGCGCGTACGATGGAGATTCATCACGATAAACACCACGCAGGCTACGTCAGAAAGTTCAATAAGGCTCTTACAGATGCAAAGATAAGCGGAAAATCTTTAACAGAGATTCTCGGAGGTTTAAAAGATACAAAAACTAATACAGGATTGCGCAATAATGGTGGCGGACATTTCAATCACTCGCTATATTGGAATGTAATGTCACCCAAAGGCGGCGGCAAGCCAACTGGTGATTTGGCGGATGCTATTAATGCTGTTTTTAGTGATTTTACAAAATTTAGAGCGACTTTTGAAAAGGCAGCTAAGACCCGATTTGGGTCGGGCTGGGCTTGGCTGTCGAAGGGAAGTGACGGTAAATTATTCGTAAGTTCTACACCGAATCAGGATAATCCTTTGATGAAAAATTTGGTGGAAAAATCAGGTACACCGATTCTTGGTATTGACGTGTGGGAACACGCTTATTACCTTAAATATCAAAATAAACGTGGTGATTATATCGGCAACTTTTTTAATGTTATTGATTGGGATAAAGTGGCGGAGAACTTTAAAAATGCTTGATTTTGTTTATAATATTCTGAAAATCAATTAATTTTACTCTCCTTGCATTTTCAAACAGCAGTTTCCGCTTTGACAAAACTATGACGAATTCATCTTTAATTTGATTTCATGTAGTTCTGCAATGTGAAAATAGATATTGTTCATTGACTTCATGGGTGTTGTGTGAAAAACAGCTTTAATACTTTCCCACAATTTAATTTTGGTTTTAAAATTTGCTTGAATTTGCTGGAAAATGTGACAACAAGCTTGA
>Ga0209187_1001364_pt1 | contig 28821 bp, 29 predicted proteins | sample BantaG_FD_187430 | JGI IMG/M metagenome (GOLD analysis project Ga0209187, IMG submission 187430) | Marine algal microbial communities from Bantry Bay, Ireland - BantryBay_4 metaG (SPAdes) (version 2) | ecosystem: Host-associated > Algae > Red algae > Unclassified | place: Bantry Bay, Ireland...
AAAAAAAATACTGGTTTTGGGCTTATTTGGGCTGCGGTAGGCAAGCCTGTGTTGCTTATTTATTGAACTTTATATGCTACAATAGCTTCAGACAAGCAAATGTAGTAAATAATTGAATGTGATTTTACTAAATGTGTTGATGGCTTTGGAGAAAGTCAGCAAGCCCTAGTTAGAACTTATCTTTTTATCTCAACTGGTTTTTTAGAGCTTTAATTTTAAGCCTGTTCCAAACATAAAAGCATTTGGTTTTACTATAAAGTTATTATCAGCCCAATTACTAAAATGTTTATTGTATCTAAAATTCACAATAAAATCTATTTTTTGGTTGAGTGCTAAACCTATACCAGTTTCTAATAATGCTGAAATTTGAAGTCCGTTGTTATATGGATCAGGCTCTGCTTTTGAATAAGAAACCATCTCATTATCTCTTAGTGTCTTTCCTTCCGCCGAGCTATATATAGATACAGCCGACCCAATTCCAATATTGTAAGAAAGTTTTTTATAACTCCACCGTTTTCCAACAATGATTGGAATACTTAAAGCATCAAATTTATTATAATGCCTGGCCATTCTTGTTGAAAGTGCAGGTGCTTCTACATCTTCATAAACATCTCTAACGGTTTTACCAGTAAAGGCATTTTTAACGCTTTTTGTCAATGTATTTTCCACAAAATAGTTGTGTATAATGGTGTCTGATAATTCAAACTTTGTTTTAAACCTACTAAAGGTTAAACCAGTTGAAAAATATATACCTTTAGCGAATGTTCTGCTATAGTTTAAATTTAAATAGTTGGAAAAAAAGCCAGTTTCAGTTTTATATTGCTTAACATCCAATTTTTTGTATTGCGATTGTAAATAAGTAAAACCTACCTCCAATTTTACAGAATTGTAGCCTTCTTTATGTTTAACAGTTTCATTAAATGCAGGCTTATATATTTTTTGGGCGATGGTATTTTGTAGTGTCTCAACAGTAGAAACGAGTTGCCAGGTTTTTGCAATCAAGGGTTTTATAACCCGAAAATCAGTTTCTTTTATGTTGGATGAAATTACTTTTTTTTCAATTTGTGCACTTGCATTGTTTTTTTCATAACTAACATTGCTTTTTAAAAGTGTTTGTTTTGAAGGCAATTTTTCCTCACTATTTTGTTGTAGTTTTTTTGAAAAAACATCTGTTTCTGTAGTAATTATTGTTAAATCTAACAAAGATTTATCTAATGATTTCTCCTTACCTGTTAAAGACTTCTTTTTTGTAAAAGAAGAAACCGCATTTGCAGTTGCATCAACTTCCTCTTTTGTATTTGAGCTATAGCTGCTAATTTCATTCTTTTCAATAGCAAAATCACTATCTTCTTTAATATTTTGTGTAACTGACTTAGCTGTAGCTAAGTTTTTATTTGTTAAAATGTTGGAGTTATACTGGAGACTATTTTCCTGCTCAATTTTTGTATCAGAGTTTTTTTGTTGCTCAGTTGATGGCTTTTGTTTTGTTTCTGCTGTGCTTGTATAATTTTTTGTATTGCTAAATGGTTGCTTTACTTCTTTATTATTTTTACTAAAATAAATGCCTGCAACTATTATTAATAGAACTATAACACTTAGCAAGCCTCTAATTAATTTTAAACCAAAAGGAAATGTAAATATAGGAGAGCGTTCTTTCTCCTGATCTTTCATCTTTTCAAATATGCCATCTTTCATTTCTTCCCATTTCATCTCATTAGGTAATGGCGAATGTTCTTGATTATAAAGATCTTTTATTTTTTTGTTAAGCCGTTCCATTTAAGTATAGCTTTAAGTTTGGTAATATTTGTTGATGTATCCATTTTTTTGCTCTCGACAGTTGAGAGCGGGATGTCGCTTCGTTTATTTGTAAAAGCTGTGCTATTTCTTTGTGCGCATATCCATCAATAACAGATAACATAAAAACATTTCGATAGCGCTCTGGCATTTTTTGCAGGTAGTTGTCAATCTCTTCCTTTTTTAATGATTCGTAATCGGGAATAAACGATTCTGCTATATCTTCTTGCGTATGAGATATATTTAAATGCGTCAATTTCTTTTTTTGTTTAAGAAGTTTAAAACTTTCATTTACTGCAATTTTCCTAATCCAATATTTAAATTCGCCTTTTAAAGGGTCATATTTTTTAATGTACAAAAATATTTTGGCAAAAGATTCTTGCATTACATCTTTATGGTCTTCTGGCTCTTTAATATATCGCTTTATAGTGCTATATAGGTAAGGCGCACAGCTTTCGTACATTTGCTCAAAAGCTGAGTGCTTACCTAATTTACAATTATTAATTAATTTACAGTCGACCAATTTATTATAAAATTATGGACAGTTATAAATATATTCAGTTAGTTTAGATGCCTCATTAATAGTTACAATACTACTATCAGAACTTAAAGTTACATTTATTGGAAAATTGAATTCGATGTTAGTAAAACTATTATTTGGAAATATTTCGATAGCAATAGAATTTAGCTCAGTTTCATTGTCTATAGTTTCAACTATACCATCTATTGTAATGCTAATAGGGTAATTGATATCAAAGCAGAAATACTCTAATGTTAAAAGAAAATCAAGAATACTATAAATATCTAATTCAGGGCTTTCATATCCGTTTATTGAGCAATTTTGTACCAAGTTGTTTAACACATTCGAATCATTTATTGTTATAATAGTTCCATCTAATAATATTGCTATAAGTGGATATATAAAATCTGGTGCATTATAATTATTGTATTGAAATATTTCAAAAAGTGCCGTGTCGCTATTTACCAAAAAAGTGTTTCCAATAGTATCAGTCAGCTCTATCGGATATTCAATATCAAAACAAAATTCAAACGGATCATAATTTGCAGGTATATAGTAATTATAACAATCTTTAGTTAAATCATTTAGTGCGTTTTGATCGTTGGCTGTTAGGGTAATTCCATCTTGCGAAATCAATGAAATTGGATAAACAAAATCTACAACCTGCCCAGAAAAAAGTAAAGTGTAAAGTTCATCTTCATTATTAACTGTGTTGGTATTACCTTTTTCATCTATCATTTGTAATGGATAGTTAAGATCAAAACAAAAACCAAACTCAAGCGAACCAACAGTTATATAGGGTTCATTATAATTACTACAATTAAATATTGCATCTATAAGTGTTAAGTCATTATCTATGGCTGTTATCTTGCCTTCTTTATCAATTACATCAATTGGAAACGAAAAATAATAAAAACCATTAATTAAGGCATCTGCAAATTCTTGTTCATTTGCCGCAATAGCTGTTACTCCATTTTCTGATAGCAGCGTAATTGGATAAACTAAATCAACACATAAACCCTCAAAATCGAAGGCAGGAAACCCAGCTTCTTCAAAACCATTCCAACCCTCTGTTGGCACACATTCAATAAATGCTTTTGCTAACTCATCTGTATTGTAAATGGTAAATACCTCTCCATTTTGATCAACAGCCTCTAATGGGTAAACAAAGTCTATTATGTAATCATCTTCGTTATAAAGCGCTACTTCAATTTCGGTACTATCATTAATAGTAACAGATATGCCAGATTGTAATTCAAATGCAAAAGGATAATTTATAACAATACACTCAAAACTAAAACCAGTTGTCGACATTTTACCGATAGATTTTATCAAGGGGTTTTCTAATATTTCTTCTGTTTCAACTATAACTGGCTCTATTGGTTCAATAGTAGTATCAATTGGTTCTTTTTCGCATGCTGTGAATAAAATAGCCGTAAATACACCAATAATTATTATTATATTATTTAATTTTTTCATTATTGTTTTTTAACTCTTAGTTGAGATGAAAACGTTTTACATAATACTATATCTTTTTAACAGCTAAAGTGATGCATCTAACTTGCTATTTTTTTAAATTTAAATTTTTTATTGGAAAACAATTTGATAATCACCATTAAGTTTCTGTAACTTATTAAAAACGTTTGACCGATTAATTTTTATATTTATCACATAATATTTTAATAGTGGAAAACTATGAACAACATTTAGCAGAACAATTTGTACTTAACACCAGTAATAATATTTTTTTAACAGGTAAAGCAGGTACAGGTAAAACTACTTTTTTACACAACATTATAAAAAAAAGTAGAAAGCAAACGATAGTTGTAGCACCAACTGGTGTAGCTGCTATTAATGCTGGAGGTATGACGATACACTCTGTTTTTCAATTGCCGCTAACTGCCTTTATACCACAAACAAATACGGGTATTAACCCAACCTATTTTACTGATTGGACCAACTTGCGCAATTTGCATAATATGCGTAAAGAAAAAATTGAACTAATAAAAGAGTTAGAACTGTTAATAATTGACGAAATTAGTATGGTACGTGCAGATTTGTTAGATGCTATTGATTTTTCTTTAAGAAAATACCGCAAAAACAATTTACCTTTTGGTGGCGTGCAAATTTTAGCCATTGGCGATTTGTTTCAATTAGCACCAGTTATAAAAGATAATGTTTGGAACACCCTAAGAAGTTATTACAAGAATATTTATTTTTTTAGTGCCCTAGCCTGGCAAAGTGCAAATGCCTTAACTATAGAACTGAAAAAAATATATCGCCAAAAAGACGAATTTTTTGTAAACATTTTAAACAATATTAGGTGGGGCGAACATACAGCACACAACATTGCAAGGTTGAATGAAAATTACGACCCAAGGCCAGATAAAACATCGGTAATAACTTTAACTACCCATAACTACAAAGCCAATACAATTAATACCAGCGAGTTGGCAAAGCTAAAAACACCAGCGTACAACTTTAAAGCAGAAGTTATTGGAAAATTTAATGAAAGTGCTTACCCAACCGATGCCGAGCTAATTTTTAAAACTGGTGCGCAGGTAATGTTTATTAGAAATGATGTGGAAGGTGCTTACTACAATGGTAAAACGGCTACAATTACCAATATTAATAATGGAATAATTACCGTTAAAGATGAAGAAGGCAACGAGTTAAAAGTAGGCCAAATAGAATGGCAAAACAGCAAATACACGGTTGATAAAGAAACCCAAAAAATAAAGAAAGAAGAAATTGGCAGCTTTAGGCAATTACCTATGAAGTTGGCTTGGGCGGTTACAGTACATAAAAGCCAGGGCTTAACTTTTGATAAGGTAATTGTTGATTTAGAAGACACCTTTGCTTCGGGTCAATTATATGTAGCTTTAAGCCGTTGCCGCTCGTTAGCAGGCTTAAAGCTATCATCAGAAATTAGTGCGCAAAATGTTATTGTTGATGAAAATATTTTGGAGTTTCACAGGCAAGATTTGTTGCCCGATAATATTGAACAAATTTTAGAAGAAGCTAAATTGCAATATGAAAATACGCTTTTGCTTAAAGTATTTAGTTTAAAAAAAATATTTGATGCACATCAGCAATGGAACTATTCTTTTGAAAAATTAGATAATAACAAAGTAAAAATTGAGGGCCTGTCTTTATATAAAAGTATTGAACTGGCTTTACGAACCTTAGATGCGGTGGTGGTTAAATTTCACCAACAATTAAATAAATATTTTGAATTAGAAGAAAGGCAAAATGAAACCCGGGCAATTGTACAACGCAGCCAAAAAGCAACTACCTATTTTTTGCAACAGGTGCATGTGCTTTTAGTAGAGCCTTTAGAGGCACATTATGAAAATATTAAAAAAATAAAAGCAATTACCAAATACAAAAATGCGGTGATTGATATTTCTGCAAAATGCTGGCAGTACCTTAATTTATTACAAGCTTTTAAATATAGAACGGAAAAAATTTATATAGCCGACAAAAAGTACGAACGCTCGCAAAAAGCAGTACCAACTACCAAAAAAACAACCAAAGGCGAAACCTATAATATTACACTCGAGATGTTAAACAAAGGTTTAAGTTTGGCTGAAATAGCAGAACAACGAGGCTTGGTGGTTGGCACTATTGAAGGCCACGTAGCTCGTTTAATAAAAGAGCAACGATACGATATTTTTAAAGTTTTACAACCTGAGTTTATTGATAAAGTAACGGCCTTTAAAAAAGCTAATCCCGATTTAGGTTCTACCGATACTATTGCAAATATTGGTTTTGAAATTAGCTACAACCAACTGCGTTGGGTTTATAACTATTTAGCAAATGAACAGGCTTAATTAGAAGGTTCTACTACCATTTTAATGAAACAAAGGGAATGCAGAAAAAACGTCATACCAGAAATTTGTGGAGTTTACGGAACAAATTATCAGGTATCTCTCTTTTACAATCAATAGGAGAGATAGCCGATAAAATCTCCGTTTCTCTCCGATTTTTCGGCGATGACGGCAGGGGTAATTTAAATATTTTTGTATTTTAATTTCTCTAACTCTAAAATTCAATCTCTCATTAAATTCGTAGTAGAACCAATTAAAAGCAGTATATACGGCGCTTTTTCCACAGGCGGGCGAGGTTTTTAAAACTAACCTTGATTGTAATGGAAATGCGGCTGTAGCTACACAATTGCAATTGGGAGCGGAAGCCGTATTGGAATGGAAAGCAAGTGTGCAATTTATGTGAGTCTTAATTTTTCGTTTCAAATTACTTTTTTAATTTTTAAGATCTATTTAGAAGTCAGACTATTTCATTGTAAGACGTTAGATGTAAGACATAATTTGGGTGAAAAGAGCTTTTTGACCTCACTCAATTGAATTTATCTGACATCTTACAGCGTAGCGGTTTGACTTCTGACCTCTACTGAATAGTTACTTTAAACGTTACAATGTAGTTTTGGTGAAATGTTATACTATTGTTTTAAATGTTTAAATGGAAATAATTAAACCTAAGTGTTGACAATACATCTTATGTTTGCAATATTTGCAGATTATTGTTGACGTTTATGAGTGAGGTATTAGTAAATAGAGTAGCACAAAGTGGTTTAATAACTATTAACCCAGAAAGTTTTATGCCCCAGGCAGATGGCTATGCTGTTTTTGATGTGAAAGATTTTTTATATAAAGAACTTATTTTAAAAGAGAAAGCATACCGCGAAGCTTTAAAGGAACATAATTGGCAACAATATGAAAATAAGGCTGTTGGTATTACATGCAGTAATGAGGCTTTAGTGCCGCAATGGGCTTATATGTTGGCAGCTACATATTTAACTAATATTGCATTAAAAGTAGTTTACGCTACTAAAACAGAACTTATAGAATTGCTTGCCGTACAAAAGGTGGAACAATTATTGGAGAAAGAGTATAAAGACGCACGATTGGTAATTAAGGGTTGTGGAGATAAAGTGCCGCAACAGTTATATATTAGTTTAGTAACAAAATTGCAAAAAGTTGCCAAAAGTATAATGTACGGAGAGCCTTGCTCTACTGTGCCGCTTTTCAAAAGAAAAATTGTAAATAAATAATGTATCATAAAATTCAAACATATTTTTATCCGGTGGCTTTAGTGTTGCTTTTAGCAACGGTAGTTGTTTTATTGCTATCAAACAATGGTAGCTCTTTACCTGCTTTAAGTGCAGTACAACCGCCAGCAGCTTCACCCAATAATATTGAATTTAATGTGTACCCTTTAAATTTGCCGAGCCAAATGTATTTTGCTGGCGAAAAAGTACCTTTAGATGATTTTGATGTAAGAGAACGCATTGACCGTGAGTTAATGGTAAACACTTTTTGGCATTCAAATACCATGCGGTTGATCAAGTTATCGCACCGTTTTTTTCCGGTTATCGAAAAAATATTGGCTGAAAAAGGTATACCTGATGATTTTAAATACCTTGCTTTAGCAGAAAGTGGTTTAGAAAATGCTACTTCTTCGGCAGGTGCAAAAGGTTATTGGCAGTTTTTAAAATCTACAGCAACCAACTATGGTTTAGAAGTAAACGACGAAGTAGATGAACGTTATCATATTGAAAAATCTACTATTGCGGCTTGTAAATATTTAGCGAAATCGAAAGGTAAATTTGGTAGTTATACTATGGCAGCCGCCAGTTATAATATGGGTGTTAATGGTTTGCAAAAGCAGGTAGATCGCCAGCATAATATACATTATTACGATTTGTTGTTGAACACCGAAACTAGCCGCTATATACCGCGTATTTTGGCTTTAAAAGAAATAATACAAAGCCCAGAGTTATATGGTTTTAAAATTAGCGATAGTGAAAAGTACCCACCAGTACCGTTTCGTGAAGTTAGCGTTAATACTTCAATTTCTGATTTAGCAGCTTTTGCTTTTAAAAATAATATGAACTACAAACTACTAAAATTTTACAACCCTTGGTTGCGCGATAATAAGTTGACCAACAGAAATAAGAGGACTTATAAGATTAAAGTGCCTAGGTAGGTGTGTTTGGATTTTTTTTAACTGAGCGTAAATTTATTTCCTTCAGTTAATTTAGCATTGTATGTTTTTCTAAAATGAAATGCTGCTTGTTGCATTCCGGTAGAAATTGCTGGTCTTGTTGGCTTATATCTCCAGGAAATGATTACAAAAACTTCGTAGTTTGAAAAATTAATTGAACTTTGAAATTCTTTGATAGTATCTTCTAGTTGGTCTTTTGCATTTTTCTTTTTAACTGACCTTCTTTTGTGTGTATCTTTTATTTCTACAAAAATGAAAATCTTATCATTAAATGCTGCAAAGTCGCATTTTTTATGATCGGATTGATCGTTGAATATACATTTGTCAATTGCTAAAATATTGACCTCTGACTCTTTTGTATTAACAATTGTAAAGTTTGCCGCTTCTTCAGATGAGACTTCAATAATTTTACTTTCATTATGATCGAAAATGAAAATCTTTTGCTTTTTTGATGTCCACAAACAATTGTTTTTTATAACTTGTGGAAAGTAGGTTTTAATCTGCTCAATCATTATTGAACTTTTGCAGCATATAAATCCATCAACTCATTAAAGTCCTCCATAATAATTTCAGAGGTTTGGTCTAAATGATTTTCTGCAATTAAACCACTTTCTCTGTTAAAGATGCTGACGATACCTTTTTCATCAATGTAATAGGCACTAAAATGTTCAGGATCTACCCAACTTTGCTGTGGAATAACTTTTGACACTTTAAGTTTAACTTCATCGCCTAATTTATGCGCTAATAAGAAGTTATTAAAGGCGGCTAAAATGTAGGGGCTGTGGGTGGTGATGATTAATTCATTGTGTCTTTCAGTTTCCTCATTTTCATTAAAACAAACACCTGCTAAAATTTTAGAAAGTTCATATTGATTTTTTGGATAAAGATTTAGTTCTGGTTCTTCAATTATAAAGGTATTACTTTGTTTAGTATTTAAAGTTTTATGCTTAATAACCAAAAGTAATGGTATAATTGATTGTAAGCCGCTACTGGCATTTTCTAATAAAAAATATGCTTCTTCTGATGTGTATAAACGGTTTTCATTATTGATGTATTTATATTTAGCAAACAGAAAATTGATGTTATATTCTTTTATATCCTGTCTCGCTTTTTCAAATTGAGATGCAAACTCAATAAAAATTTTAGGAATAGGGATGTCGTAATTTATCAAGTTCATAATAGAATTTGATATGATAGGTATTAATATTCTTTCAGCAGGAATGTATTTAGTGAAACTAATAAAGTCCCACATTGCTTCTAATAATTGTTTTGTATATTTTAGTTTGCTTAATAAACTATTATCTTCATCAATTAACGATTCAAGTATAGATATTTCTTTTTCAGCTGCTATCATATTAAATTTTTTAATTGATGCTAAGAAATTTTTAGTATCTAACCCATCTGCCCGATTGAAAAGATTATATATTGAAGATTCTTCATTTAATATTTTTTCGCCTAAACCCTTCTCGAAGTCATAGCTGTAGCTTTTAGATTTATAATGTATTGATGTATTTTTTTTCAAGTAAGTATTTATTCCATATTTTTTTAATAGTGCTTCAAATTCATCGCTTTCAAAAAGAAATGCCTTACTCCTAAATATGGCTATCAACTTAGCAATCGTACTTTTCCCCACCGACTGCGACCCAATCAAAATCAATATTCTATTTATGTCAATGTCAATCTTTTTTATAGGGCCAAAATTTTCAACTATTAAACGTTCTGCCATCGTTCATTATATTTATACAAAATACAAAGATAAGTTGGTTTTTATAGTTTAATGATGTTATATCCGAAGTATTTAGCCTGTACCGCTTTTTGAAATTAGTGTTAGTATTTCAATTTTAGATTTAGCAGCGTTTGTTTTTAAAAATAAACGTAACTACAACTTTACTAATGTTGTTTTTTTAATTTTACGAGTGTAAAACAACAGATTAACTAATTGATTACCTTAATTTCATTTGCTTTTTCTATTTTAGTACTTTTTTAAATGAGCAGTAAATTAAGATATATATCAAACACGCAAAATAACCTAAAACATAACAGGGAATTTCAATTTGCTTTAAGGCATACTTTACAATTGTATCATTCTAATGCCGTATTTTCGTTTATACCTAAAAATGCTTGCAGCACAATGCGTTATTCTATTGCTGTTGCCAACGAGTTTATTAATAGCGAAAAAGACATTCATTGGATACACGATAACAGCCATACCTTTAATGCAGATTTGAAATCACTAATTACTGCCAATTATACTTTTGTTATTTTACGATGTCCTTTTGCCCGGTTGGCTAGTACTTTTTTAGATAAGTTTGTTACCCACTCGCGAGATGCTTTTAATTACTACATTTTTACTAATAGAGCCATTGAGCTGGTGCAATTCACTTTCAGGCAATTTGTTGAATCATTAAGTAAGCCTTCAATTTTTAAACATAATATTCATTGGCGGCCGCAAGTAGATTTTCTTATTTATAAAAATTATAATGATTATTTTGCTATTGAAAACTTCAAACAGATTGAAACTGACTTAATGCAAAAAATAGCATTTCCAATTAAAGATGCAAGGCATTTAACCCAACATTCTATTTCTGATTTAGTTACTGTAAAAGAAAACAAACTGAACTGTGATATGCCTGTAATTGATTTGATGAATTTAAAAACTGAGGGGCAAACCGTTTCTTACAAAAGCTTATACGATAAGTCGCTTTTTGATTTTGTAAGTTCATTATACGCTGCCGATATTGCTTTGTATACAAACAAATTTGGAGCATCTAATTTAATGAAGTTGTAAATATTTTAACTAACAATTTCGGTTAAATCGGCTTTAATAATAGCTTTGCATTTTAAACAATAAAAAGATAAAAGCGCAACAAATAAAGCACATAGTATTTAGTGTAACCAATAATTTAAGTTACGATAGGCGTATGCAACGCATTTGTAACGCCCTAAGCCAAGCTGGTTTTATGGTAACTATTTATGGTATTAGCACAACAATGCAAGCCGATTTAGAACAACAACCCTACCGCCAAATACGCCTAAAAAGCATTTTTAAAAAGGGGAAACTATTTTATGTGGAGTATAATTTACGTTTAGTATTTCATTTACTTAAAAATAGGTACGATGTTTATACGGCTATTGATTTAGATACTGCATTGCCGCATTATATAGCTGCTAAATGGCATAAAAAAACGATGTGTTTAGATGCTCATGAATACTATTTGGGCTTACCCGAAATTCAGCACCGCCCGTTTACCAAATGGCTATGGCAACGTTTAGAGCGTTTTATTTATCCAAAAATAAAAAAAGCGTACACCGTAAATGAAAGTATTGCAAAGCTTTATGCAAGTGAATACAATATTGAAATGACTGTAGTTAGAAATTGCCCCGAAATAACCAACATAAATACTATTGCCAAAACAGAACCATACATACTTTACCAAGGTGCGTTAAACGAAGGCAGAGGTTTAGAAGAACTAATAAAAGCTATGCAATGGGTTAATATGCCTTTAAAAATTGCAGGCAGCGGCACTATTAATGCTGCTTTAAAAAAAATGGTGCAAACTTTAAAGCTCGAACACAAAGTGCAATTTTTAGGTTATATACTGCCGAAAAATTTAAATGAAGTAACCAATAATGCAACCATAGGCGTAAATTTGCTAAAAGGTAATTGCTTAAACTATTATTACTCTTTAGCCAATAAATTTTTTGATTACATGCATGCCAATATTCCACAATTAAGTATGGATTTTCCTGAATATAGATTGATTAATAATAAATTTGAAGTGGCGGTGTTGGTCGAAAACTTAAACCCTAAACACATAGCGGAAAATTTAAATAAATTAATTAGTAATGAAAACTTTTATACTAAGCTTTCGTCTAACTGTAAGGTTGCAAAACAAGTTTTTAACTGGCAAAAGGAAAAAGAACAACTAATACAATTTTACAAAAATCTTGAGTAATAAAATACTACATATAGTATCTTTTGATGTACCCTATCCGGCAGACTACGGCGGCGTAATTGATGTGTTTTACAAAATAAAAGCCTTACATCATTATGGTGTAAAAATTATTTTGCATTGCTTTAAATATGGCCGTAAAGAACAAGCAGAACTAAACAAATATTGCAGCGAAGTTTATTATTACCCTCGTAATAACAAATTGCTAAGTTGGTTAAGCCTAAAACCTTTTATTGTAAATTCTAGAATAAATCAAAAATTGCTAAAACGTTTAATAGCGGTTGATGCGCCAATTTTATTTGAGGGACATCATTGTAGTGCCCATATAAATCATCCTGAATTAAAGGAAAGAAAAAAACTACTTAGAGAGCATAATGTTGAATGGCGTTACTATCGTCATTTAGCTAAAGCAGAAACTAAAAAGTGGAAATCATTTTTTTACTTTTCAGAGCAATTTAAACTAAAGCGTAACGAACACGAAATTGCGAATGTCACTATTTTACCAATAAGCTTAACCGAGTATAATTACTTCAATTTTAAATACAAAGATGTTCACCATATACCAGTATTTCATAAAAATCAGAATGTACGCTCTACTACCGATTACGGTAAACACATTTTATATCATGGCAATTTAAGTGTTAGTGAAAATATTAGTGCAGTAAAATTTATAGTAGAATCAATAAGGTCGGATTTGCGATTACCTATAATTATTGCCGGCAAAAACCCTACTAAAGAAATAATTAACTGGTGTAAGTCTGCTAAACATTTGCAATTGGAAGCCAACCCTAACGATAGCAAATTAGAAGCCTTAATTAAAGATGCACAAATAAACATTTTACCAAGTTTTGAGGGTACGGGTATTAAATTAAAACTAATTAATGCCCTTTATGCAGGTAAACATTGTTTAGTTACCCCAGAAATGTTAACTGGTACCGGCTTAGATAATTTATGCGCAATGGCTAGGTCTGCCGAAGATTTTAATATTGCCTTAGGCCGTTTAATGAGCACTCCTTTTACAAAAACAGATATTGATTTGCGCCAAAAAGTGCTAAACCAGCAATACAATAACCAACGCAACGCCGGGCAAATAATTAAAATAATTTGGGGCGATACTTAAAATAGTATAAGTAAGTTGCTTAGTTTGGTTTTAGAGGACAGATTTTTAGAAGACAGCCGTAAAGGTGAGATGTTTTTGGAAGGTGTTATCTTTTGTCAAAAATTATACTAAATTGCAAGTAGCATTATGGATATTCGATTAGAAAAATTAGAATTAATTAAACAAATACTGTCTACAGAAAGCGTGGAAGTAATTAACGAAGTAAAGGCTTTATTAAACAAAGAAGTTCGACCTACTTTAACCGACGCACATTACGAAATATTAGAAGAACGGGATGCGAAGCTTACCGATATAAATGAAATGTTGACCTGGGATGAGGTTAAGGCAAATGCAAGGGCTGCGAAAAATTGAAGTATTGTGTTGACATAAGCAACGAAGCCAATGAAGAGATAATTGAGACATACTTATATTACGAACATAAAAAAACTGGTTTAGGGGAGCGATTTTTGAATATTGTTGAACAATTTTTTGATAGAATTGCTGACAATCCTTTTCAATTTCCATCATACAGAAAACCATTTAGGGAAGCCTTCCTTATTAACTTCCCCTACATTATCGTATTTAAAATTTTAGAAAGTAAAGCTATAATACAAGCCGTTTTTCACACAAAAAGAGACCCTGAAAATAAATAATAATTGTGTGTTTAGGGTGAGTTTATTAAAGAAAATTGATCGAATAGGTTTTTAAATCATTTTAGTGGATGCACAGGATGGACGGTTGGTTTTTGATAAAGTGGAGGCGGCCGAATTGTTTGGGTATAAATAGAACACAGAAGTGAGATGTCAGAAGTTAGACATCATTTATTTAAAAGATAATTTTTTAAGGTGGCCTCTTTACAGAAGGTGTTACCCCTTTGTTTTAATTATAAATGAGTCAGTAAGCAAAACGTTCGTAATACTTTTGCGTATTACAAATACACTTTTCAAGCATTTGCATCGCAAACCAGAAGAAGTATTAAGACGAGCGATTTTTAAAGAATTATTTATTATTACGGATAAAGTAAGGTTAAATTAGATTCAGCTTTTATTATTTAAATTTTTATATTGTGATTTGTTATAACTAATGACGAATGATGTATTATCCAAATAGCGAAAGAACAATTGAGTTAATTAAAAAATACATCAAATTGCCATTCGATAAACACGCTGAAACTGAAAGTTGGAAATATTACGTTTTAAACAAAACTAAGAGTCATAGAAGAATTACTATTCTTGACCAGGGTAGAGTCGATTTCACTAAAGTTTATCATGAGCAAGATTCTGATATATCGTTAAGTACTAAAGACTTAGTAAACCTATATCGTTATTATTATTTCCAATTGCACTATACAAGTAGCTTATATATTTATAAATTAGGACATCATAAATTATATCCTAATATTTCAGATAATCACATTATTTTTATTGACTTGGGATGTGGCCCTTTTACTGCAGGTATCGCTTTTAAAGAATACTGCATTGATAAAGCAATTAAGCCCAATGTTGAATATTATGGTTATGATATAGCTAATGCGATGATAAAAAGTGCCTTAGAAATTTCAATATTTTCTAATCAGGTTCATTTTCCTACTAAAAATTTTTTCGATTTGGATTACCATAACTTATCTAAACTGAAATTTAAACAATCCAAATTTATTATATTGAATGTATGCTATTTTTTAGCAGCACGTTCGTTTGATATAAAAATATTTTCAGATGTACTTAAAACCTTTATTGACAAACATACTAATAATAAAATATTTATTATTTATCAAAATCCAAGTTATCTAAATGAAAATTGGACGAAATTAAAGCAGAGTTTATCAAATTTTAGTACATTACGTAAAAGTAAAGGTCTACTATACTTTAAATTTGATGACTTGGCAGGAAGTTGGCTACCTGAATATGATAAACCAAAAATGAAAGTATATTTTGACTATCTAACTAGTAAAATAATTGAATGAATATGAATATTGATTTATTTGGCGCTCCAGTTGTTACCGATAACCCAATTAGCCAAATTGGAGGTTTGGAATATATTCCTAATTATATTGATTCCAAAACCGAAATGAAATTGATTCAGCAAATTGACAAACAATCGTGGATTTGTGATTTGAAAAGAAGAGTGCAGCACTATGGTTACAAATATGATTACAAAGCAAGACGTATTGACTTGACGATGAGAATAGGTCAGCTACCAATTTGGATTAAAAATATTGCAATTCGTTTGCAAGAAGATGGATATTTTTTTGAAATACCCGATCAGGTAATTATTAACGAGTATTTACCAGGGCAAGGAATAACACCTCATATTGATTGTAAGCCTTGTTTTGAAGATACCATAATCTCAATCTCTTTGGGTTCAGCAGCCACAATGATTTTTAGTAATGATATAACAGAAGAAAAAATTCCAATTCTTTTGAGAAGAAGAAGCCTTGTAGTACTAAAAAATGAAAGTCGTTTTATTTGGAAACACTCAATTCCCGCAAGAAAATCCGATAAAATTCACGGAAAAACTATTAAGCGTTCAAGAAGAGTTTCACTTACATTTAGAAAAGTAATACTTTAATTGAGTATTTAAGTTGAACAATTCTAATTTTTTTGTTTGGACAAGCATTGATTGCAAAACTCACCTGTCGTTGGTTTACTTACTCTTAAATCATAACTACCCTTTGGATAGTTTGAGCAATTTTTACAAAAGTGCCAAGTATCATTGCCTTTTCTTTTTCTGTACTCCATTTTAATTTAAAATTATAGTGCCATGCAATTTAACTTACTTTATTTTATATGTCTTTCCAAATGTCCAATAGCTCTTTTAAAATCTGTTATTCTATCTTCATTAACATCCACAAAGTATGCATCCTTTAGTTCTTTAGTGGCAGTATGATTAATATCTTGTTTGTCTTCGATAATTTCAATTACATCATAAAACAAGGACACAAGATCGTATATGTCGCTTTTCATTGGATCTAACTTATCAAGTTGAGCCTTGATTTCTGCTTTGGTTTTATAATGAGTATAATCCAAGGATACAATTTAACTTTCATTCGATAAAACATAAAACAAATTTCATTTGCAGACATTTCAATTTTATCTTCTTCGCATTCTAAAACTTATAGACAAAGTTCTTCCTAATTTTATACAATCATTTTTCATAGAGTGCTAATAATACCTCTTATAGTAGTAAATTAAAAAACAGAAAATAAAGAAAAAAATTTTTATAATAAATATATTTTTTAATCACTTAAAAATTATTGACACTCATTTCTACTGGGCCAGGCTTCAATTCAAATTGTAAATGTTGGTGTATAATAGGAACTAAAGGTTTTAGGGGTTGATAAGCGTTATCCATTTCATTAAACACAAAAACTGTAAAACAATATTGCTTTCAACAACTAAAATCACTTTAGACAAGCGACTTAGTTTTTATTCCATCAAGTAACTAATTAACTCATCGGCTAATTGATTGATACCTTTCTGCATAACTTTTGATTGAGCGACAGCTGCTTGGCACTTAATGTAATCAATTTAGATGTTTAATGCGTTCGCTAATCATATACATATCTTTATCCAAATTTATAACCATCTTAAACATTTCATTTAAAAAAAATGGTGTGATGAAAATAAGCATAAATTTTTAGCGAATATTAATAAAATTTAATTTTTCTACATAATATATATTTGGAATAAAAATGGAACTTGTATTTATTATTTAACTTTTTTAAAACTATTTATGAGAAATTTAACCATTCTGACCTGGGTTGTTTTATTAGCTTTTCAAATAACTCTAATTGCCCAACCTTCCAATTTTCAAACGCTGGTATCTATTAATGAAGAGGGCGACAATCCAGATATAAATGCAATCTTAGACATTCAGAGTGCCGACAAGGGTTTACTAATTCCACGTATGCCCTTACTGTGATATTGAACAAATTGAAAACCCTGCGGAAGACTTGATGATTTACGACACAGAATTTCATTGCTTACGTATTTACATACAAGGCAGGTGGCATTGTTTGTATCAAAAATTAGATAGACCTAATGCTGATCTTAATATTACCGGTTGGGCAAACCCAACTTGCGATGAAGACTACAACTCTTCAATTGCGGTAGATTCAGAAGAAAACGTTTTGGTAACTATGGTAACCGAAGATAGAGAAATAAGGCTTACAAAATTTGATAACAAAGGTAACATACTATGGACAATTTTTGAGAATGAAGGTAGCAAACATGGTTCTGTTGCTATTGATGAAAATGATTTTATATATACAATTGCTTCTTCGGACAGGGAAAGGCCGATAAGCTTTAATGGAGCAAGTTCAAACAACTTTGGTGATTATGTAACAAAAACTTCCCCCGATGGAAGCAGCACAGAAATTTTTACTTGTCCGGGAGCAACAATTTATGATTTAGCCTTAGATGAAAATGGCAATATTTTATTTTCTTTTAAGATTGATGATGGCATTGTATTTAATGGACAAACTTATAACAATAATATTGGCGCAATTAAAGTTGGTGATGCCAAATTAAAAAATAACTTACAAGAAGTATGAATACAACTTTGGGATGTGTTTACAGATGATAATTACACCAGTACGTATACAAGCATTGATGTTGATCATGAAGGAAATGTTGGTGTAGTTGGTCACCATTACAATAGAGTAGGCTTTACGTTATCAAACTATCTGCTTTAAATGGCAATAATTTATGGACTAAAAACATTAGTTTAGATCTTATGTTGCGAAGTATAGACATTAATTTTTTCAAATTATATTCAGGCGGTAATTTTTTAGTATCTTTTGTTGAAACTAATAGAAATATATGGTCTTTAGAAGTATCAAAAGGTAAATTGTTGAATTTTAGCGCCAATGGAGGTTTTTTTAAACTCTATTAACGAACTACCAGGTAAAGTTAGTGGCGTTTTTGTTTCTGCAAATGATACTCGAAAAGAAATTGCAGTCACTTATGTTGAAAATGTAAAATCTGCTGCTTTTTATTTATCACAAGTTAAACTACTAATTTTTGACTACAGCAATAAATTTGATGTGCCTAAAAAGATAGTTGACCAATCTTTCAGATATCCTTCTGGTGATTTAAGCTTTAGCCAAGATGGGTCTAAAATATTTGGTATTGCGGTAGGTACAACTGCAGGTAATACTATTATAGAGCAAGAGCCGGGTTCTGAAAACCATATTATTTATAAAGTGTATAATGAATAAATATTTAATAGTGGTAAATTAAGTGGATGAAAGCAAAAGCTTATGGTTTAGTTGTTGAAGTATTGATGTTACGGGTTTGATGATCATTTTTTACAAAAAATCGGCTACCTTCTATGTTGTAAATTAAATTTACCTTTTTATTTGTTGTTCTAAATGTTATCTCATAATTTGTTTTCATTTAGTAATGCTTAATAAATATTGACAGATGAGAACAACTTACCAAACTACAAATGGAAAAGGTTTAAACAGAAATTGCTTACCCATGCGCCTGTGGGAAAAAGCAAAAAAATATGGCATTTGGAACCCCTCAGATATAGATTTTAGCCAAGATATGATTGACTTTAAAAAGCTGACCCAGCAGGAGAAAGATTTTATTTTGCTGGCAGTTTCGCAATTTCAAGCAGGCGAAGAAGCCGTTACTTTAGATTTGTTGCCCCTTATTATGGCCATAGCAAAAGAAGGTAGATTAGAAGAAGAACTATTTTTAACCAGCTTTTTATGGGAAGAAGCAAAACACGTAGACGGTTTTAATAGGTGGATTAATGAGGTGACTCCTTTTGGCGGAAAAGAAATTGAATCGAATCATGTGCCCTCTTATCAACTAATATTAAACCAAATATTACCACAATCACTACAAGCATTAGTAGATGACCCAAGCCCAGTAAACCAAGTAAAAGCATCTACCACTTACAATATGATTGTTGAAGGCGTACTGGCCGAAACAGGTTATTATGGTTTGTACAAAATTGTTGATAGCCATCAAATATTTCCTGGCTTAAAAACCTTTGTGGGCAAGTTAAAGCAAGACGAATCTCGACATATTGCCTATGGCATTTATTTAATATCAAGGTTAGTGGCCGAAAATGGCGACGAAGTTTGGGATGCCTTTCAAGAGCAAATGAATATGTTGTTAATGCCTTCTATGAAGTTAGTGGAAGAAACTTATGGCAATCACGATATTATGCCTTTTGGGGTAGATTTGAATGACATTTTAAACTATGCGATGGGCCAGTTTCAAAAGAGGTTAGCACGTATAGAAAAAGCACGAAACCAAAGTTTAGCTGAAATTAACGCAGATTTGGTTGAGGTGTAATGTACGCTCAAAATGAAAAATAGCATATTTATTTGTTGGGTGGCGGGGCTCCTTTATTTGGTGAGTTGGTAGCAACTTTTAAATTTGAGTGTTAGGTAACCAAGCTTTATTTGGGTAAGGTGGTGCAGCATTGTTTTAGAAGGGTGAGATAAGTCTCTTTTTATTTCTCTATCTTCTAAACCTCTGATATTACTTCAAAGCCTTTGTAAGAACCAGTAATTGCAAAACCAATAATGTGAACAGTTGGATTGTTGAATTTAACTTTACCTGCTGCTTCATTCATAGTAGCACCACTACCTACGGCATCATCAATTAATAATACTTTTTTATAGCTGATGGCTTGGTTAAAGCGCATACTGTTTTGAGCATTACTTACTCGTTGCGATAATTTGCTAAAAGTTTTTTGTGGTATTGGTATTGCCCCTTTTATTTTATCAATTATAATGTGCGGTAAAGAAAAATTGTAGAAATAGGAAATTTCTTTCATAAATTGAGTTAGCCTGTTTATGGTTGGTGGAATGTAGCCCACCGCTTCAATACTTTCATTTTTAATAAGCTTTAATAAGGCTGGTTTTGTTAAATCAGCCACCTCTTTAATCAATGTTTTGTTTTGCGCCATTTTTCCATAATGCATTAACTGGCCTAACTTGGTTTTTCCGAACCGTTCTATTGCGTAAAAGTCTGCATAGTATAAATTATCCAGATGTATTTTTCCAATACCTTTTGTATTTTGGAGTTTCCCCATTCCATTAATTAAAGCAATTTTAGTTTTGTATTGCTCATATTTTTTCAAAGTACTTATATATTCTTTTGCCGTTTTCGCAACAGGCAACTTCCTTTCTACACACCAATACTTAAAAGCCTCCTCACCATTTAATCGTTCACCAAGTGGTGTTACCAAAAGAAATTTTGTATTTATAATGCCAGAAAATTCATCAGCTATGCTTTCCTTATTTGTTTTACTTAATGATTTTAATTTATAAACCGTTTTAGGAGAAGTACCCATTTTAATGAGCATGTCATCTAAAAGGAGGTTTTTCAAAATACGGTGAATATATTGTGTTGAAAAGCCAGTAAGCCGGTTTAGCTCATTAACTGTCAATGCTTCTTTTTCAGCAATTAATTTTAATATGAAGTCTTTTGCTTTCATTTATTGTTTATACTAAACTATAAAGTATAAACAAATTTACTCCTTTTTTACGGTATTTTTATTTTGTAAGAAAAAATAAAGCTGTTTTAATTACCCCGACCTTTTTCTTTCAGAAAAAGCCCACCTGCCGATGTATCGGTAGGGATTAGTTCGGATTAGCTTTTGTGCTGCTCCTCCCAATGTTTAATATTGGCTTCTGCTTTTTGCAACCATTTTTTTGCACGGAGAACAGTTGCTGCATATTTGGTATATAAAGCAGCCGCAGCTTTGGCGTGTTGTAAGGATTGACGCGGGTTTGGTTTATCATACCTAAAAAATAAACTTAAATTTATATGAGTTTGTGCTAAATCAATTTCAAAAGCCGAAGGACTGGTTTTAGCTAATTGTTGCCTTATTTCCAAAGCTTCCAGATATGATTTTTCTGCTTTGTTCAATTCATTTTTATTACGCTGTAAATTTCCCAAATTATTTAAGGTCATTGCTACATTGGGTAAATAGCTTTGAGGGTTTACTTCTGCTAATTTTTGATATGCTTCCAAAGCTTCGAGAAAGGATTTTTCTGCTTTGTCAAATTCATTTTTATCACGCTGTAAAGCACCCAGATTATTTAAGGTTGTTGCTAGATTGGGCAAATAGCTTTGTGGGTTTACTTCGGCTAATTGTTGCCTTATCTCTAAAGCTTCGAGATATGATTTTTCTGCTTTGTCAAATTCATTTTTATCATACTGTAAAGCACCCAGATTATTTAAGGTTGTTGCTAGATTGGGCAAATAGCTTTGTGGGTTTACTTCGGCTAATTGTTGCCTTATCTCTAAAGCTTCGAGATATGATTTTTCTGCTTTGTCAAATTCATTTTTATCACGCTGTAAAGCACCCAAATTATTTAAGGTCATTGCTAGATCGGGTAAATAGTTTTGTGGGTTTGTTTTTGCAAGACCTCTGTATAATGCTAACGCAACTTCATAATAACTTGCAGCTTTGTTTAATTTATTGGCTTCTTCCAAACCAAAAGCAATTGTAAAATTTGTACTTGCGTCTTTCTTATCTAAATATTCCTCATATTCCTCAAACAAACGTAAAAAAGCAGGATTCATTAAAGGCAATGCTCTGTAAACATCCAAAATTTCAATCACAATATCATTAGCTATATCTAATTTGTCTTCTCCATCAGCTTCTGCCTTTTCTAACTGTTTAAACAGCAACTTCAAACGGCTTTCGTGTTGTTGTTTATTTGGTACAGCTTTGCTTCGTTCAATGGCAATGTATTGGTCGGCTTGCAACTCGTTGCTGCGGTTGGCGGTTTCGGTAAAGTATAAGTTAAAGTTGTGGCGTTGGGCGTATAAATCTTTGGCCTGGCGGTTTAGTAAGGGTATCATTTCATTATTAATCCAAAATAAAATAGGTAGGTTTAGTTTCAGCAAGGCTTCTCTAACAAAATTTAATTGAGTTAAAAAGTCGGGGTATTCTTTACTAATTAAAAGACCATATAGGTTGGTAATAATTAATCCATCTATATCGTTTTGTTTATTTAAATAATGCCTTAGTGCTGCAATGGGTGCTTTATCTTTAGTGGCTAATTCTTTAATATTTACTACAGCTAATTTGTTATTTTGATTAGCTGCCAATTGCAACAGGTTTTGATTAATGTTTTGTTGCAACGATTCATCATCAGCTACAGCAAAAGTATATGCGCCTTTTTCAGTTTGAGCAAAAAATCTGCCCAAACTTTTTACTTTGTTGCTGTAGCTAAGGGTTGGTGTTTCCATTTAGTTTAAGATGTTTCGTTCAGTTAAAATATCTTTCACTATTGGATGCACATCATACCAATTATCGCCATTATAACCTAAAATGCTCAGGTTTTGTAGCAGGCTTAAAGTCACCAAATTGTTATCAATGGTTTTGGTTTTACTTTCGGCTAATTTTTTTAAAGTTGCGTAAATTTCCTCTATACTAATAATAATATCTTCGTCGTTTTCGCTGCGGCGTTCGGCTAAGGTATATTCGTAGTCGCTCTTTAAATTGTTTACGGCATATTTATAATCAATTTCAGTAATTGTTTCCCGTTCATTGTTTAAAGCATTGTCAGAAGCAGAAATTAGTAATCTAAATAAATCACGCATTACACCTCCGCTCATTTCAATAAATTCATATATCAATGCTTTGCTCTCAAAGTCTTTTTCATTTGCACGTTTCAAAATAACTTCTAGTAAAGCTTCTCTACCAGGTTCATATATGTTGCTATCACTTTTTTCAAATACCTTTACCATTGGCAATTTTACACTATTGTTAAATTTTCCGGAAATTATATTGTATTTGTCGCTATGCCTTAATGCAATTGGAAAAGTATAAATAATGTTCGCTTTTAATGCGGTTAGTACATTGTTGTGATCGTAAAACAAGTTCTCAGAACGTTCACGACTTAGCTTGTCCATATTTTCAATAATCATCAACAGCCCTTTTTTATTAGCTTCTTCTAAGTTTTGTTTTATTTCTTTTATAAGATCGTTACAATGATTAATTAAATCGGATAAGCGTGGTTCAATAATACTGGTAATTGTTTCTTTAGCGGCTCTGCTAGTGCTCATGCTTGCCGTTAAGCCACCATAAAACTTAAAAAACCCAAGTAAAGAATATTTTGCTTCTGTACCTGCTTCGGCTTCTGCGCTTTTAGTAAACTCTTTTACTTTTTTAATTTCTTTATCATCTTTCCAATATAGAATTGAATCTAATAAATCAGTATTAATCTTTATTTTATGCAAATGAGCAGCAAAAAATAACTTTTGCATAGCTAAAGGCAGCAGCTCTACATAGGTTACATTTATAGGGTCAATATCTTCAATAATATCTAAATGTATAATAATAAAATCGTGTTCATCAATTAAATGCTTGGACAGTTTGTTTAATTCAGTACTCTTGCCACAACCCGTAAAACCAGAAAATAAAATATGTTGTTTTGCTTTTGGGCCAGCAACTAATTTTCGAGCTAATGATTTTATGGGGTTACTACCTCTAACCTTAAACAAATCAACATAATTAGCATCCCCTCCTTCTAAAGGCTGTGGGCTAAAATCTTTAAAAAAGCGATCTATTGGCATAACTATATTTTACTATAATAACAAAGATACAAGATTAAAAATTTATTATCTTAATCCAACCTCAAAACCCCTTTGCTTTCATTTCTAATCAACAGCTTTAAGTTCTGTCAAAAAAAAAATTAGGTAAACTACTATCAGCTCATTCAACAAATTAAAAATAGCTGCTCACTACACACTCAACATCAACCGAATAGGATCTTCCAACAACTCCTTAACTCTTACCAAAAAAGTTACTGCTTCTTTACCATCAATAATGCGGTGATCGTAACTCATCGCTAAATACATCATTGGCCTTATAACCACTTGCCCGTCAATTGCCATTGGCCGGTCTTGTATCTTATGCATTCCTAAAATAGCAGATTGTGGTGCATTAATTATTGGTGTTGATTGTAACGAACCAAAAACGCCACCATTACTTACTGTAAAAGTACCACCTGTCATTTCTTCTATAGTCAGCTTATTATCTCTGCCTTTTAGTGCCAGCTCTTTTACTTTTATTTCAATTTCGTGTAAGCTTAACGATTCTACGTTTTGCACTTTCGGCACTACCAAACCTTTTGGCGTAGAAACGGCAATAGAAATATCTGCATAATCGTGGTAGAGAATATGTCCTTCCTCAATCTGTGCATTTACGCCAGGCGCTTCCATTAAAGCAGTAGCACAAGCTTTCATAAAAAAGCCCATAAAGCCAAGGCTTACGCCATATTTTTCTTTAAAAGATTCTTTGTATTTAACACGCAATGCTTTTATTTCAGTTAAATCCACTTCATTAAAAGTGGTGAGCATAGCGGTATTGTTCTTTGCATTTAACAAGTGCTTGCTTATTGTTTTACGCAAACTACTCATTCGCTCTTTGCGCGTATTTCGGCTAAAATTTGTTGCCGAAGTTGACTCTGCACCAGAAGATGAAACCGCTGGTTTTGCCTTTGATTTTTCGGGTTTATTAGCTGCGGCATCTAGAGCATCGGCCTTGGTAATTCTGCCATCTTTACCAGTTCCATTTACACTATCATTATCAATACCCTTTTCTGCTAATATTTTTGATGCTGCAGGGCTTGGTGTGCCTGTAGCATAATTCTCTTTAGCAGAAGCTTCAGATAATGCTGCGCTGGCTGTTGCTTTAGCATCAGCTTTTTGTTCCGCTTTTTCTTCTGTTTTTTCATTTTGGGCTGGTGCAGCCGATGTATCAATATTACATAATAATGCACCAATTTCTAATTCATCATCTACCTGTGCAATTATTTTTACTACACCTGCTTTTTCGGCAGGTACTTCAAAGGTTGCTTTATCCGATTCTAGCTCACACAACATTTGATCCATCTCTACATAATCGCCATCATTTACCAACCAACTGGCTAATATCACTTCGTTGATAGATTCGCCTACTGTTGGTACTTTTATTTCTATATTCATTATACTATTTTTTATTTCAACTTTCGCTTACTGGTAAAGTTAAACGCACGTTCAACAATATCGTTCTGCTCTTTAATATGTACCTTTTTGAAACCAGTTGCTGGTGATGCACTTGATTTACGGCTGATTATTGATAAATCAGCATTTCTGTAGCAACTTAAAATGTATTGCCACGCTCCCATATTTACTGGTTCTTCTTGCACCCAAGCATATTTTGCATTTTTATATTTATTAATTAGCGCATCAATTTGTGTATATGGGAGTGGGTACAATTGTTCCACTCTAATAATTGCAGTATCGGTTCTATCGTTCTTTTCTTTGTACTCCAACAAATCGTAATAAATTTTACCGCTACAAGCCAACACTCTGGTAACCTTTGCTGGCGTTGTTGTATTTTCATCATCAAAAACTTCTTTAAAGTTAGTGTTAGAGGAGATCTCATCAATTGTAGATACACACTTCGGATATCTTAATAACGATTTTGGCGACATTATAATTAAAGGTTTCCTAAAATCGCGAGCCAATTGCCTGCGTAATACATGGAAAAAGTTAGCTGGTGTAGTAATGTTAGCTACGGTTACATTAAACTCTGCACTACTGTGTAAAAAACGTTCGAGCCTTGCACTTGAATGTTCTGGCCCTTGACCTTCGTAACCGTGTGGCAACAGCAATACTAAACCGCTGTTACGGCGCCATTTACTTTCGCTCGACATAATAAACTGATCTATTATAGTTTGTGCGCCATTAGCAAAATCGCCAAACTGGGCTTCCCAAATTACCATATTATTTGGGCTGGCCAATGAATAACCAAACTCAAAACCTAACACAGCAAACTCCGATAAAAAGGAATTATAAATTCTAAACAAACCTTGACTTTCATCTACAAAGTTTAAACGATAATGCGGTTCTTGCGTTTTTACATCTATTAAAACAGAATGGCGGTGGCTAAAAGTACCACGTTTAACATCTTGCCCACTCATTCTAATATCAGCACCATCTTTTAGTAAAGATCCGTAAGCTAATAATTCTGCTCCAGCCCAGTCTAAAGTTTTATTTTTTAGCCACAACTTTTCATTATTATTTAATAAACGTTGTACTTTTTTGAGTGGTGTAAAACCTTCTGGAACGTTTATTAAAGATTTTAATATTTCGGTGGCTGTTTTTTTTGTGATGCCTGTTTTCGGTGAAGTTTCAAAATCTTCAAATGTGGCTTGTTTTTTTAGTTTACGCCACGCTTGCTCTGGTTTTTGATATTTATAAGGCAAATGGTTTTGTTTTAAGTTATCCAACCTTGCTTGTAATTCTTTTCTAAATTCTTTATCTAATTTTTTAGCGAGTTCAGACTCTACTTGGCCTTTTTTATCCAAGTGCTTCATGTAAATGTCACGTGGGTTAAGGTGTTTTTCAATTAAGCTATATAAACGCGGTTGTGTAAATTTTGGGTCGTCTCCTTCGTTGTGGCCATGCTTTCTATAGCACACCATATCAATATAAATATCTCTATTAAATTTTTGGCGAAATTCTGAGGCTAATTCAACAGCAAAAACAACAGCTTCTACCTGATCGCCATTTACATGTATTACTGGTGCCATAACTGCACTAGCAATACTGGTACAATAATGAGATGAACGGGCATCATCAAAATCGGTAGTAAAACCAATTTGGTTATTAATTACAAAATGAATTGTGCCACCTGTATAATAACCAGGTAAATTGCTCATTTGTGCCACCTCATAAACAATACCTTGCCCTGCAATTGCGGCATCACCGTGTATTAAAATAGGTAAAATCTGATCGTAATCACGCTCATAAACTAAATCGGCTTTAGCACGCGAAAAACCTTGAACTACTGGGTTTACCGCCTCAAGATGCGAAGGGTTAGGTGTTAATTTTAAGTGTACCTTTTTGTTGGTTGGCGTTTCTACTATTGATGAGAAACCGAGATGATATTTTACATCACCATCGCCCATTGTATGATCTTCTGGTGTGTTGCCTTCAAATTCAGCAAAAATATAATCGTAGGTTTTACCCATTATATTGGCCAATACATTTAATCTGCCTCTATGTGCCATGCCAATAATTACTTCTTTTACCCCCAAGTCGGCACTTTTATTAATAATGGCATCTAATGCAGGAATGGTAGATTCTCCGCCTTCTAAAGAAAACCTTTTTTCACCCAAATATTTAGTGCCCAAAAATTGTTCTAATACTACTGTTTCGTTCAATTTTTCTAAGATGCGCTTTTTCTTATCTATACTAAAATGGGTATCAAAACGATATTCAATTTTTTTGCGCAGCCACTCACGCATTTCAGTATCGGTTATATAGTCATATTCAAACCCAATATCACCAGCGTACAATTTTTTAAGATGCGCCAATATTTGTTTTAAGGAAGCATTTTTTAAACCAATTTCATTACCAATTTGAAAAGTATCATCCAAATCAGCATCGGTTAAACCATAAAACTTTAGGTCTAAATGTGGTTTTCTATCTTTCCTTTTTCTAATTGGATTAGTATCTGCAATTAAATGCCCTCTTTCCCGGTAAGCTTCAATTAGTTGATATACTTGTACTTCCTTTATATTGAAAGTAGTAGCTTCTGCACCGTTGGCATTGCCAGAATTGATGGCAAAATCAAAGCCTTCAAAAAATTTCCTAAAGCCTGCATCTACCGATTCAGGATTTTCCTGATAATCGTTGTACAAAGTTTCGATGTATGCCGGGTGTGCGTTGTTTATATATTGTGCTGACTCCATAATCACAGCCTTAATTTTCAAATGAAATGCAAAGTAAAAAATAATTTGATTAAGGTGGTGAAAAAAATTAAAGGTTTAAATACATTTTACATACTAATAGTACTTAGGAGATGCACAAATAAACGTTTTTGTACTTTTTTTTAAAGTATGAAACATATTTTTGCTACTTAATTTATTTAAACTAACCGTATGCACTTTTATTTAAAATATAAACAATAGTATTGAAACATAAAATATAATAAGTATGTAAAATATTTAAAACAATTATTTTTGCCTTATCAACTTTAGAAAATTATGGCATTCATATTTTTCTGTAAATATTTAAAGTTCGTTTTTTATAATAGTAAACTCACCAAATTGGCTAATGCAATTTACCAGTAGGCAAGTATCGCAAACTTCAGGTGATGAAGTTGCATCTACCGTTTCTGCACTAATACAACCCGAAAAATTATCATTTATACAACGAGTCCTTACGGTAATGGCGGTAGCAGCATCATAAGCAGGTTGAACGGCTGACCAGGTTGTTCTCCCGACTGTTAAAAACTCTATGGTACTGTGCCAGCAGGACAAGATGCGTATATTAGGGCTTGCTGACTTTCTCCAAAGCCATCAACACATTTAGCAAAATCACATTCAATTATTTACTACATTTGCTTGTCTGAAGCTATTGTAGCATATAAAGTTCAATAAATAAGCAACACAGGCT
>Ga0209187_1001365_pt1 | contig 28819 bp, 22 predicted proteins | sample BantaG_FD_187430 | JGI IMG/M metagenome (GOLD analysis project Ga0209187, IMG submission 187430) | Marine algal microbial communities from Bantry Bay, Ireland - BantryBay_4 metaG (SPAdes) (version 2) | ecosystem: Host-associated > Algae > Red algae > Unclassified | place: Bantry Bay, Ireland...
TCTTAACAACATTCTTGCAGGTATAATCGCTTATTCTTTTCTACCTAAAAAACCTGCTGTGAAAATGTATCATTATCAACCAGATCATTCCTCTCAATTAAAACTATTTTAATATCGAACTCAGGTTAGTATATAAATGAGTAAGTAAAGTCAACCATTGTTCCACGTGGAACATAAGTTTGTGATTTCAGATAGGGTAGAAGACAATGGCTAAGCCAATTTTTAGTGCTCCTACTATAAAATCTGATCATTTGTGAATCAATTAGATTGTATATTTCAAAATTCCTTCGTTCCCCGGTTGATATAAGTCTATTACTTAAAATATCTAACGAAGACCTTTTTTGGCACTTTCTGGCAGATATCCTGTAGAACTACTAAGATATCGAAAAAGTCATCATACGGTTTAATCTTAAGCGGAATATCTGATTGCTTTATGATGACAAGTCTAGCGTCGTTATTATGAACATCAAGAATATTAATCAAGTTATCATAAACGTAATTATTATAAATAAGCTGGCTTGGAGAAGGCGTAAAAGATGCCTTTTGTTATACATACACAATGTTCTGTTGGTCCTTCGAAAGGATGCTTCATGAATGCTTTAAAAGTTGGTTGAACTCTTTTCTGCAGCTATACGGCCGTGTTTATCACAATAGTAACATTAGATCTATTCCATCTTTTATATTTTATTGTGTCAATTTTAGATTTATCATTACTTGTCTTCTCATGTTCCACGTGAAACATTTGTTTTGAACATGAGGAACTTGAATGAAATTATAATATTTTGGGATTATTAAGTAAATGGTATTTTTGCTGCATTAACTGAAAGATTTTACAAGAACTAAGAAAAAAGCATGATAGAAAAGATAAGAGAAGTGTACGCTGCTCAGGTTTCTAAATACAGTATTGTAGAAAAGCAAGTAAATGATAAAGCGCGCTTATGGAGTTTTGTCAGACTGTTTGGTTTTCTCATTATGTTTGCACTGCTTATTGTGATCTATAATTCCAGTATTTTGCTTGGAGTTATATTTACATATGTCTTTATCTATCTCTTCAGAAAGGTAATCCAAAAGCATAGCTTATACTCTAAACAAGCCAAGGAGGCCACTATGATTATAGAGTTAAATGAAAAAGAAATTAAGTACCTAGATAATAATTATACTGATCGCGCGAAAGGTGAAAATTATCAAGATAAGAATCATGCTTATTCTCAAGACTTAGATCTATTCGGAGAGCGATCATTATTTCAGTATTTAGAACGAACGAATACCTTATTTGGGAAGGATAGAATAGCGGAAAACTTACTAAATAAATTAACTCCTGAGCATATCAAACTAAATCAGGAAGCAATAAAAGAACTTACTCCATTACTAGACTGGAGACAAGTATTTCTAGCGCAAGAAATAGAAATCGATGATAGTAAAATATCAAATAAGAACCTTCAGCAATGGAGGGAGGAAAAAGATATTATAAGAGAAAATAAATTAATTATTTTTCTCTCTTATTTTTTGCCTACAGTATGCACTATTATAGCGGCGTTAATAATAAATTATTACCCTTTTTATTATGCTATAATCGCATATATCCCTTGTGCTCTCTTTTGGAAAAGTAAATCAGAAAAGATAAACAAGATACATGCTCTATCAGATAATAGCATGAGATATATTTCTAAGTATGCAAGCTTAATAAAAGAAATAGAGGACCAAGACTTTAAGTCAAATAAATTAATCGCGCTAAAATCAGAATTTATATATAGTGAAGGAAACACATCTAAAAAATTGAAAAAAGTAGATTGGATATTAGATCAATTAGAAATAAAATATAATGTATTTGGTGCTATTTTTAATATCATAACCTTATGGGATTTTCATTTTCTGAGAAAGTTAGAGCATTGGAAAAATATAAATAAAGATCAAATAGAAAAATGGACAGATGCATTAGGGGAGATGGAGTTTTTATGCAGTATGGCAAATGTTGCGTACAACAATCCTAAGTGGGTTTTCCCAGAAATAAAAACCAGTGGAAACTATTCTGCACAAGGACTTGGACATCCACTAATCAATAGGGTGGCACGAGTTACGAATGATGTAGATATAAAATCCGAAGAACATATATTATTAATTACGGGATCAAATATGGCGGGTAAAAGTACCTTTCAGCGTTCACTCGGAATCAATATGATTATGGCTTATTGTGGTGGTAAAGTATGTGCAAATGAGTTACAACTACCTCATTTACAATTAGTTACGAGTATGCGAACAGTAGATGCACTAGAGGAAAACACATCAGGTTTTTATGCTGAACTGAAGCGTCTTAAGATGGTGCTCGATGCTGTAAAACATACAGAGGAAAAGAACTTCTTTCTTATAGACGAAATACTAAAAGGAACTAATACAGAAGATAGACACAAAGGTTCTAGAGCTATGATAACCCAATTATTAAAACATAAGGGAGCCGGCATAGTTTCTACACATGATCTTCGATTAGCTGAAATGGAAAAAGAATTAGACGGGAGGCTTACGAATAAATGCTTTGAAGTAGAAGTAGTGGAAGATAAATTATCGTTTGATTATAAGATAAAAGATGGCGTATCAAAAAGTTTTAACGCAACAACTCTTATGAGAAATATTGGTATCGAGATATAGTTATGTATATAATTCTCAAGGATAAGAAATAATACAAACTAGTTATCAAGAAGGTTTACAAGTTTCACATCTGCCTAATGGGATATACTTATTATCAATACCTGAAGAAAATTATATTTGGAAATTTTATAAAGAATAATTGGTTATTGACATAAAAAAAGCCCACTCCACAACTGTGAAGCAGGCTATTGCATACTAAATAATAAATTAGTTTTTAATAATTCTACGTGTTATTTGTTCGCCTTTCTGATTTGAAAGCTTTACAATATAATTTCCATAATTAAGTGAAGAAATATCAATGCTAACATTAGAATAATATTCTCTTGTCATAACAACTTGTCCTTGCATATTATAAATAGTCAATTGGGTTGATTCGTTAGTATCATTTTCGTAACTGATAACAAATTCGGAGTCTGCAGGGTTAGGAAATATCGTTGCCTTGAATTCAATTTTTCTTTTATTAATACCAACCGCAACGGTTTTTGTATGCGTATAGAAGCCATTAAGATCTACTTGTTTCAGCCTATAGTATAAAGTATTAGTAATGGCTGGTATATCTGTATCCATGAAGTTGTAAGACTGTCTAGTCTGTGAATTGATATGACCAATTACTTTACCTACTTTATGGAAGTCAGAGCCATCAACAGATCTCTCTACTTCAAAATGGCTATTGTTTGTTTCATTAGCAGTAAGCCATTCAAGATTTACATAATCACCTCTCATATCGGCTGTAAAACTTATAAGCTCTACAGGTACAACAACTGCTGCATCCACAAAATCATTACCAGGAGTATCTTCTCCACCTATAACGCTAATAGGGATCGTGTTGCCGATGCAATTGTCGTTGCCTCCATCAGTATCTGATATACTAACATATCCAGTAGGATCTGATTCAAGTACTTGGTAATCCCCTGGAGGTACGTTATCAAAAGAGTACGTACCATCGGCAGCTGTAACAGTGGTAATCGGGTTACCCATATCATCAAGAATCGGGGCTCCTGTAAGATCTTGCAATGAAATAGTGACTCCACCCAAAGGCGCGTCACCGACACCGTCATTATCAGTATCTTCAAGTACGGTACCAGAAATAGAACCTGTCTGTTCATCCACGAAGTCATTACCTGGAGAATCTTCCCCTCCGACCACGTTTATGGGTGTACCATCTCCAATAATATTATCATTAGCACCATCGGTATCACTTACAGAGATAAAGCCATTTTCATCTACTTCAGAAACTTGGTAGTCTCCTGGCGGCACATTGTCAAAGGAGTAAGTACCATCAGCAGCGGTAACAGTAGTGATAGGATTGCCCATATCATCAAGCACTGGATTCCCTAGATTGTCAAGCAGAGCAATAGTAACTCCAGCAATAGGCGCGTCACCGACACCGTCATTATTAGTATCTTCAAGAACAGTACCAGAGATAGAACCTGTTTGTTCATCCACGAAGTCATTACCTGGAGAATCTTCCCCTCCGACCACGTTTATAGGCGTACCGTCCCCAATAATATTATCATTAGCACCATCGGTATCACTGACAGAGATAAAGCCATTTTCATCTACCTCAGAAACTTGATAGTCTCCAGGGGGCACATCGTCAAAAGAGTAAGTACCATCGGCAGCGGTAACAGTGGTAATCGGATTGCCCATATCATCAAGCACTGGATTCCCTAGATTGTCAAGCAGTGCAATAGTAACTCCCGCAATAGGCGCGTCACCGACACCGTCATTATTGGTATCTTCAAGAACAGTACCAGAGATAGAACCTGTCTGCTCATCTACGAAGTCATTACCTGGAGAATCTTCCCCTCCGACCACGTTTATGGGTGTACCGTCCCCAATAATATTATCATTAGCACCATCGGTATCACTTACAGAGATAAAACCATTTCCATCTACTTCAGAAACTTGATAGTCTCCAGGGGGCACATCGTCAAAAGAGTAAGTACCATCAGCAGCGGTAACAGTAGTGATAGGATTACCCATATCATCAAGCACTGGATTACCCAAATCGTCAAGCAGTGCAATAGTAACTCCTGGAATAGGCGCGTCACCTACACCGTCATTATTGGTATCTTCAAGAACAGTACCAGAGATAGAACCTGTCTGTTCATCCACGAAGTCATTACCTGGAGAATCTTCCCCTCCGACCACGTTTATGGGTGTACCGTCCCCAATAATATTATCATTAGCACCATCGGTATCACTTACAGAGATAAAACCATTTCCATCTACTTCAGAAACTTGATAGTCTCCAGGGGGCACATCGTCAAAAGAGTAAGTACCATCAGCAGCGGTAACAGTAGTGATAGGATTACCCATATCATCAAGCACTGGATTACCCAAATCGTCAAGCAGTGCAATAGTAACTCCTGGAATAGGCGCGTCACCTACACCGTCATTATTGGTATCTTCAAGAACAGTACCAGAGATAGAACCTGTCTGCTCATCTACGAAGTCATTACCTGGAGAATCTTCCCCTCCGACCACGTTTATCGGCGTACCGTCTCCAATAATATTATCATTAGCGCCATCGGTATCACTGACAGAGATAAAACCATTTCCATCTACTTCAGAAACTTGGTAGTCTCCTGGCGGTACATCATCAAAAGAGTAGGTACCATCGGCAGCGGTAACAGTAGTGATAGGATTACCCATATCATCAAGCACTGGATTACCCAGATTGTCAAGCAGTGCAATAGTAACTCCTGGAATAGGTGCGTCACCGACACCGTCATTATTGGTATCTTCTAGAACAGTACCAGAGATAGAACCTGTTAATAGCTCATCTACAAAATCATTTCCTGTATCATCTTCTCCGCCAATTATACTTACAGGAATTGTGTTTTCATCTGTACCTGCACCTGTCTCACCGTCTAAGGCTCCATCAGTAGTATTATCGCTACTACTATCAGAGACATATCCACTAGGGTCAGTTTCTACAATATTATAATCGCCTGGAGCTACATCTTCAAATAGGTATGTTCCGTCAGGTCCAGTAGTCACAGTTATAGGATTTCCATTAAGATCTAAGGCTGTTGTACCATCTAGATTTTGTAATGTTACTATTGCTCCCGCAAGAGGATCACCATTATCATCTACAACAATACCTGAAATAGTTGCAGGTTCAGGGATACAAAAGTTAGAACCAGGAACTGCTATGGCATTACTATTACTTAATCCATCAAGATCATCAGGACCATTAGAATAACACAGTGTTAGTGAGGTTAATAACTCAGGAGTTGATACTAAAAGACCACCGTTAGGATCTGTATGAGCTACACCATTAGTCACGCCATCAGTATAGTTACCAGCAGCAGTTTGTCCTGTTATTGTAAAAACAGGATTAGGTCCTTCTGGTGTCAATGTAAGAGGTACATTTCCACCGCCGATACCAGTAGCTGATAAAGTTACTTGATCTTGAAAAGACTGAAGAGTACCATTAGTACCTTCTTGACCATTAGAATCTATATCACGTACTAGAAACTCGCCTATATACACAGGTGTAGAAAAGTTATAAGTAAAACAGACATCTTGGTTACTGGCAGAAGAGGTAACCTGAAAAGATAGAAAACCAGGTCCGTAGAAACCATTACTTTCTGTTGCGTCTCCAAAATCACTTAAGTTTCCTGAATCCGTGTTTTGGTTAAAAGGATCATCAAGAGCAAGGGTTATATCTAGGTTAGTGCCGTCTATACCCGTATAGGTATTACTAACATCGTCAACGTTCCATACGGATTGACTTCCAGTTGCGGCGCCTTCCCATGTAAACTCAGCAAGTGTAGTACCAGGGTCACACTGTGCAAAGAGACTTTGATAGGAGAAGATGGTAAAAAAACAAAGAATGGAAAAAATTACTTTCTTAGAAATTTTTCGAGGTCTTCTTAGTAAATTTTTAATCTGTTTCATTTCATTATTATTTTATATACAATTAAAAGAAATACATCATGCGCATAGCAATGAACGTCAAGCAAGAGGCATGATAAGAAAGGGATGTATTCAATTAATTTTGGGGTAAGAAGACAGAAATATAACTTCATCAGTAAAAATGAAATAGTATAACTATCCAAATAAAAAATAGTAAGGTGAGAATGTATGACAGGATTGTCATTATTTGGTATTACAATATTAAACTAAATATTATTGTAAAATGAAACAAGCAGCGACTAAAAAAGGACAAGTATACGACAGATCTAAATATTCTATTATTAGATTTCATAAAATGGATATTATAAAGATCTTAGATTCAAGTATCAAGTATATATAATTACCTGTCTAAAAGATATTCTTTAAACTTGTCATAATTGCAAGGAAGCAAAGTGGCTATTTTTTTCTCTTTTGATAATCGAGATAATCTTTCTGGAACAATAAGTTTTTTATTTAAGGTAGATTCCACAATTTCAAGAAATTTAGAAGGATGAGCTGTTTCTAGAAAGCACACGTGCTGATCTGGATTATCTTTAAGGTAAGATTGTGATGCTAAGTATCCAACCGCTCCATGAGGATCGGCAACATAATTATATTTTTTATGGATTTCTTTCATTGCGTGCTTCGTCTCATCATCACTGAAAAAATATCCAGCTATATCTTTTTGAACAGATCTCCAATCACTATTATAAAGGGACATTATTCTGGTAAAGTTAGAAGGAGCACCTACATCCATAGCATTAGAAATTGTGGAGATAGATTTTTTAGGATTGTAATTTCCTAGGGAAAGGTATTCTGGCACAACCTTGTTTAAGTTTGTCGCAGCTATAAATCTATGAATATCTAAACCCATTTTCTTAGCTAAAAGACCAGCAGTAAGGTTACCAAAATTTCCTGAAGGTATACAAAAAGTGATCTCCTTTTTATAATGTATGAGTTGTTTGTACGCTTCGAAGTAATAAAATGTCTGAGGGATAAGTCTTGCTATGTTTATAGAATTGGCAGAACTTAAGTTGTATTTTTTTTGTAAGTCTGGGTCTAGAAAAGCTTCTTTTACCATCGCTTGACAATCATCGAAGGAGCCTTCTATTTCACACGCAAAAATATTCCTTCCTAGAGTTGTCAATTGTTTTTCTTGAAGATCAGAAACTCTTCCAGAAGGGTAGAGGATAATCACTTCTATTCCTGGGGTGTCCAAAAAACCTGCGGCAACAGCGCCACCTGTATCTCCACTTGTTGCTACAAGAATGGTGAGTTTGTCGTCAGATGTCTGATTAAAATAAGCCATAAGTTGGGCCATGTATCTAGCACCAAAATCTTTAAAAGCTAAGGACGGACCATGAAACAACTCCAGTATCGATATGTTAGAACTTAATTCTACAACGGGAGCGGGGAAATTTATAGATGTGCTTACAATATGCCATAATTCAGATGGTGGTATTAGATCACCAAAAAGATTAGCTGATACATGAAAGGCTATTTCTTCAAAGCTAAACTTGTTTAAATTATCTAGAAAAGCAGGATCTAGCTTTGGAATATTGACAGGCATATACAGGCCCTTGTCTATCGCTAAGGATTTTAATACAGCTTCTTTAAGACTGACAATATTCCTTTTATTATTAGTGCTATAAAGTTTCATCTATCAATATTTATATGCTCCTTCCAAGTTTATATTAGATATGAAACAATCGCATTTTACATTTCTATCCTTTAGTAGAGCTAAGGAGCTGTTTAATATATTTTCCGCGTCTATCGTATTTTGACATAGTGCAAACATGGATGGTCCTGCGCCGCTTATACTAAATCCTAAGGCACCATGATTGAGAGCATTATTTTTTATTTCATAAAAGTAAGGTATCAGATGTGCTCTTTGTGGTTCTATCATCAGATCTTGCAGGCTCTTTCTTATCAGATCAAAGTCTGAGGTAAACATACCTGCAATAAAACTGGCTAGATTTCCGGTTTGCTTTATTACTGTAGATAAAGGAACTGTTTCATTAAGTACAGCCCTAGAATCCCGAGTTAGAATTTTTATGTGAGGATAAATCATGGTAACACATAATCCCTGAGGAACATGTATTTTTTTAAAATCCAAAGATTCATTATCCCTAATAAGCACAAGACCGCCAAGTAAGCTCGGCGCGACATTGTCTGCATGAAAGGCACCATCAGCAATTTGTTCTCCTTCTACTGCGAACCTAAGAAGTTCTGCTTTACTGAGTGGACAACCTAGATATTCATTTATTCCGTATACACCAGCAACGGCACTAGCGGCACTAGATCCCATACCTGTTCCTAGTTTCATTTTTTTGTGAATCTCCATATGTATTGGGAGGTCCGTTTTTCCTAGATGCTGTAGAAGTCGCATAGCGGAGTAACCAGCTGTATTTTTTTCTATTTCGTAGGGTAGCTTTCCTTTAGCTCCTCGTATTTCTGTTATTTTTATACCGGGTGTATTTCCTTCGTTGATTATTACATCATCTCCGGGCTGGTCTAAGGCTAGACCGAGAATATCGTATCCTACTGCGATATTGGCCACGCTGGCTGGTGCAAAAACTTTGACTCCATCCATGGTTTATATATTTGTATGTGATGCAATTTGTATAATCTCAGCAAACACACCTGCAGCAGTAACGTGTGCTCCAGCACCAGGGCCTCTTACAATAAGTGGTCTTGTTTTGTATCGCTCTGTTGTAAGCACGATCATATTGTCACTTCCTTCTAGAGCGAAGAAAGGACTATTGTTGTCGACACTTTCTAGTGCAATACTGCATTTTCCTTTCTTGAAAGACGCAATAAATCTTAATACCTTTCCTTTCGATTCTGCTTTATTCACTAGGGTGGTGAAGCTTTTATCTGCTTTTTCTAGTTCTACAAAGAAGTCTTCTACAGTTTTAGCAGCCATGCAAGCTTTATTAAGTATAGGGCTTAGTTCCACATCTTTCATATCTATTTTGTATCCGGCTTCTCTAGCGAGGATGGTGATCTTTCTTTTTACATCAGTTCCATTCAGATCATCTCTAGGATCTGGCTCAGTAAGGCCAAGACTTTGAGCTTCTTTAACAATATCACTGAACTTTTTTTCTGAAGAGAAGTTATTAAAGATGTAAGAAATAGAGCCAGAAAGAACAGCTTCTAATTTAACTAACTTATCTCCACTGGCCATCATGTTATTAATAGTAGATATGACAGGGAGGCCTGCACCTACATTTGTCTCATAGAGGAAATGAACATTTTTCTTCTTAGCTATAGACTTAAGTTTTGTATAGTTTTCTATAGAAGAAGAGGTCGCTACCTTATTGGGCGTAACGATTGAGATATTTTCAGAAAGAATTTTTTCATATAGTTTTGGGATATTGCTGTTAGCGGTATTATCGACAAAGATAGAGTTAGGTAGATTCATTTCTATCATGCTTTTTACAAATGCAGTAGGATCAGAAGTCCATTTACTTTTTTCTAATTTATCTTTCCATCTTGTAATACTCACGCCGTTCTTATCTAGTAGCATCTTTCTAGAATTTGCTAGAGCTACTAGTTTTAAATCTATTCCATGCGAAATCTTAAGTTTTTCTGATTGTTGGTTTATCTGCTTGAGAAGGGTGCCACCTATAAGACCTACACCTATAAAAAATAAGTGTATGTTCTTTGTAGAAGATAGGAAAAAAGCATCGTGAATAAGATTAAGTGCTTTTTCTTCTTCTTCAGTTTTTATGACGAAGGAAATATTAAGTTCAGACGAGCCCTGCGCAATAGCAATAACATTTACACCTTCCTTACCGAGACTAGAGAATAATTTTCCAGCTACACCAGGAAGTTTTCTCATTTGCTCACTTACGATGGCTACTATGGATAGCTGATCTTCTATTTTTACAGTCTGAATAAAATTTTCCTCAATTTCTTTTGCAAAAGTATTTTCTATGCAATCCTTCGCTTTGTTCTTATCAGAGGATTTTATCGCAAAAGATATAGAGGATTCAGAGGAACCCTGAGTGATCAGTATAATATTAATTTTTTCTGCAGCGAGACTTCCGAATAACCTGGCCGCGACACCTGGAATACCTACCATACCAGTTCCCTGAACAGTAAGTAATGCTACCTTAGATAGCGATGATATACCGGTGAGTTCTTTTTTCTCCGATGCATTTGTTGACGCATCGATTATCGTTCCTTTAAAAGAAGGGTTAAAAGTGTTTCTTATATAAATGGGTATATTCTTACTTAGTGCAGGTTGTATGGTCGGTGGATAGATAACTTTAGCTCCAAAGTGTGATAGCTCCATAGCTTCATTGTAGCTTAGGGACTCTATGGTAAACGCTTTTTTGACTCGTCTGGGATCACAGGTAAGGACACCATCTACATCTGTCCAGATTTCTAGCCGTTTAGATGATAATGCTCCTGCAAATATGGCTGCTGTATAATCAGAACCACCTCTACCGAGCGTGGTTGTTAGTCCTCCTTTGTCTGCTGATACAAAGCCTGTAATAATGAAAACCGTATCTTTGTTTGTCTTGAAATGTTTTGTAATATTCTTATTGGTCTGGGCGAAATTTACATTAGCAGAGCCAAAATTTTTGTCTGTTATAATCAGTTCTCTAGCATCCTGAAACTGTGCATTTATCTTACGCTGTCTGAATGCATGAGATATTATAAAAGCCGAATTTCTTTCTCCGAAACTTAGGACATAGTCCATAGTTCTATCGGATGCCTCTCGCACTAGAAAAACACCATTTAGTAGATTCGTTAAGGTAGTATGATTTTCTTCTAGGTGGCTTTCTATCGCGGTATAGTTTTTTTTATTTAGAAGATCTTGAGCTGTTTTGCGGTGTCGGTGTATAAATGACTTTAATACTTTCTTATACTCTATTTTACCTTTTGATGCTAGTTGACTCATTTCTATGAGCTGATCTGTAACACCACCAAAAGCTGATACAACCACAGCATATCTTCCATTTCCTTCAAATTGTGAACGAAGAATATCATATACCTTAAGTATATTCTCAGCATTCTTTACAGATGAACCACCAAATTTTAAAACCTTTACTTTCATCGATCAACTAAATTATAATCAAGAGAACAATTTCAAATATTGACATAACTATGCAAAAGAATAATCTTTTTGAATGATATCCTAGAGGCTGATCATTTATTGACAAAAATTAGACCTAAAATGATGATTATTTGATAATGACTACTCATTTAGTTGTAAAGCCCAACCTCGCTTGACTGAAAAATAGCGAATAAGGAATACTACGAGGATAGATATCAACACAGAAACATCGTTCTGAAGATGAAAGAAATCTAATATAATATATACTATACCACCAGCAAAGCAAGCAGATGCATAGATCTCTTTTCTAAATATAAGCGGGATTTCTCCTGTTAGAACATCCCTTATTACGCCCCCAAATACAGCTGAGACAACACCCATTATTAAGCAAACAGGAATGGATAGCTTAAATGAAAGACAGGTCTTTATACCCAGAGTTGTAAAAAGTGCTATACCTACTGTATCGAATAGAAACATACTTTTACGTAAGCGAATAATATTACTTTTAAAAAAATAGGAAAGTAGAAAACCTAAAGTAACAATGTATATATAGTTCGTGTCTCTTAACCACCCAACAGGATGGTTGCCTATCATAATATCTCTTATAGTGCCTCCGCCGATTGCTGTAACGAATCCTATAACAAGCGTGCCTACAAGATCGAACTTTTTATCGATTGCTGTAAGAACACCACTAATGGCAAATACTAAAGTTCCTAAGAGATCCAAGGCATAAATCCAAGACATAATATCTACTTAATATTTAAGGGCAAAGATAAAATTGCTGGATAATAAACAACTATACTTTACGGATTTATGCCTGGAAAGGAGCTTAAGGGTGAGAAGCGTGGTTTTTCTATTGGACAAGAAGAATAAAATATATCCATAAAGCTCATGGAATCAAAAGGCGAAGAAGGAATAATTTTTATTCTTTCTTTTCCCTCTTTTTTAGCAGCACAAATCCATTGACATCATAAAGAGAAATCTTACCATTATTTTCTTCTCCTGATATATTATTAAAATGAAACTGATAAGTATAGTAATCACTATTATAATTCCATATTAATTTTTGTCCTGGACTTGTATTTTGTAGACCATCAATGTAAGGTCTGATAGCAATTTTATCAAGAATTATTTCTCCTAATAATAATTGTAGGCTATCACTTTCTGGTATTAGACGTAATGCATAAGCAGTGTCTTGTTTTGCATTACTACCATTATGGTTAATAAAAATCATCTCATCAAATTCAGAAACAGAAATGTTATATTGATTCATTCCATAAAAATAGAATTGGTTGCTATTGCGGAAGGTATTGTATTTACTAATCTTAGTAAGTTCCAGTTCTCTAGCGAGCAATTGTGCATTGGGCTGGTTTCTTACATTATAATATCTATCAAACACAAATTCTGGTGCACGTATTTTTACTTCTTGAATAGAATCTAGTAGACTTTTAACATCTGTATCACCATTTTCCCACCTTTTGATCTTATATAATCCACCACGGCTGTCTACGATATTTATCATATCATAGATACGTTGCTGTCTTTCCCTGATAAGTCCTTTCGCTTTATATATTTTATTACCTCTAAGAATATTATTTTCCGAAAGTAATTTTTCCAATCTGTTAAATTGTGAATTAAGAGTAAGTTGGAACATATTGAACGGACCTAGTAGGGCGAAAAAAAAAATAATGCTAGCGTTGTGGGGATAATTTTAATATTATCTTTTTTTGATATGATAAAATATAAGGAAATGAGGAATAACCAGATACCTATAATGATAACGATATATCTTTTTTCAGTAATTCCATAATCAGATATTCTTTGTCCTACTGCTGCAAGTAACATAACAGAAAAAGGAAAAAGGAATAGAAAAAAATACTTTTTAAAACCTCTTAAATATGCATTACTTCTATCATGTATGATTAAGTAATTTAGCATGTATGTAAATATGCCAAAAGCAGAGAACCATATAATCATATTAGAGATCCATCCTTTAGGCCAGGACCATAGTACTAATATTTTCACAGTATAAGCAACTAAGATAATAGCGTAAAGCTTAACAATAGGGATGAGAATTTTCTGAGCAAAGAGTAGAAAAGCAGTAGAAGATTTGGCTTCATCTCTAAAGGTAAATCTAGTAGGGATTCTAGAGAAAAAAGAAATCGGAAAAAACACACCTGCAATGATTAGAAAAAGATGTAGATATATTTCTGAACCGTGAAATTTTAAGCCAAATAGCTTATCGAGAGCAAGAAGAGCTAAGGAGATACTGCCAAAAATAAAAAAACTATAAAAAGTAGTTTCTGCAAACCGTAATAATAGGCTTTTATTAAAATGCCAAAAATCGTTATAATCACCTTTTTTAGCATAGGGAACTACCGTAGTAATAAGAGCTAGTGCAGCAAATAAACCAAGAAACTTAACTAGGTCTATATCTGAAAAATTACGACTATAAAAACAATAATATAATACTAGCAGTAAGGAAGCAAACAGATAGGATCCTATTCTTATAGATGCAGTAGGTGTGTAACGTTCCAGGCATAACTGCAATATGGTGAAAATCAGAAAACCTATTCCCAGCGTCAGAATACTTCTCATGATAACTTTAAATATAAAGGTGTCTTCCTTAAAAAACTCTTCAGATAATAGAATGAGGAGTATACTTATCGTGATAGAAAATAGGATGGGAAGAGGAAAACGAATTAAAACACGTTTAATGTTTATATTTGTAAAAAAGGGAATAGACATCTAGTAGACCTTTATTTTTTTCAAAGATAATCATTTTGAGGCGAAGTGCCTTTAATGTATCTCTTAAGGAGCATATTATTTGACTTAAGAATAAGAAATATAGTAAGCTATTTACACAGGATTTTTTAAGTTATCTTGTAAATTTTATTTGGCCCTAGCTTTATCTAGTTTGTTCTTGATACCAAAAAACCTACGTAAAATTGAAATCTGTAGTACACAGATTAAAATCCATAAATAAAAATATCCAACGACATCGGGTCTTTAGCTCTAGTTAATGCTCAATGAGGTTTATGAAACTTAGTTATTGCTCTATCACTATCCAAATCGATAGCATATATCTATAAAGTAGCACCGAAACTGAAGTTATTTAAGCAAGAGCAAATACTCATTTTCCTTTGCTCTCATTATAAGAGTTTCTTCTTCTGTTTTGTCGCCATAGCCTATAAAGTGCAATAGCCCATGGAGCATAACTCTGTGTAGTTCTTGGATAAAGTCGACACTTAAGTTCTTGGCATTTTCTCGTACACGATCTACACTTATAAATATATCACCCTCTATAGGATCAGTACTGTAGGGAAAACTAATAACGTCTGTATAATAGTCGTGATTCAGATGTTTTTTGTTCATCTCTAACAGGTAGGAATCAGAGCAAAAAATATAGGAAATGGCTTCTATGGTAAGCGCTTCTTTTTTGACAACTTCTAGAATCGCAGCAGTGAGCCTTTGTACTTCTTCCAGGATAAAATCTGTGTCTTCAGAATAGAATTGTATTAGATTGCTTTTAGAGTCGTCAGTGTCCAAACAATATAGTTGCTATAGGTTAAACTTTATCTTTACCGTTCTACCATCATTATCAAAAGAAATATCATCCGATAATTCCTTCATGATGAATACGCCTCTACCACCGCAACAATCTAGTCTACCATCTGCGGTAGGGTCGATTACTTCTAGAGGGTTGAAACCATCACCTTCATCGGAAATGTAGAATACGAGAGAGTTATGTTTCTCTTCTAGACTAATGTCTACGTATTTGTTTTTGTCCTGATTATTACCGTGTATGATAGCATTATTGACAGCCTCAGTGAGACTGATCAGAATGTTAGGATAGATATCAGGATTGACATCATACTGCTGAGCGATCTTGTCTACGTAAGTTTCTAGATCACGAATTTTTGACGGTGTTGATGGTATTTTCAAAGTAGTATGACTCATGTAGTTATAATTATTTAGTGCTCTTCAGCGCCTTATAATATTCTTTAACTAGGTTTTTATAATATGGTTTCAGGTCAGGAGAAACGGTTCTGTACATTTCCACCTCTGCTTCTTTTTTCTTTAAGTATTCTTTCAGAGCAGGAGGCATTTCTCTTTTGATTTCCTCTGCTGTTTCTGCTTTTCTTTTATTCTCTTTTTCTCTTTGTCTTTCTGCTTTCTCTGCTTCTAATAATCTAGTTTGTATTTGTTCTTGTCTATTGATTAGTTTAGCATCTAGTCTTTTATTTACTAGATCTTCTTCTGTTTTGTTCATCTGGTCTATAATCTCTTGCAATTCTTTAGAGCCTTTGCCCTGTTCTTGCTTTTCTTTCTGCATTCCTTCTAGAGCTTTTCTCATCGCTGCTTGTCTTTGCGCCGCCTGGGCAAACTGCTTAGACATACCCTTTCCCCCATTCTTCTTCATATCTCCTTGCATCTTCTTCAGCGTCTCATTGAGACCGCCTTGTCCTTTGGACATCTTATCAGAAGGCTGCTTTCCTTTTTTACCAGAACCAGATCCTCCTGGTTTATTACACATCTTGCTACCTGGCATAGAACTAGCCATCTGCTGTTGCATTTGTTGCATTGCTTCGTCTAGCATCAGCGCAAGATCATTTACGTTTTTCATCGTACTGCGTTGATTTTTTTCTGCTTTGGCCACTTTTCGATCTTCCAGTTGTTTAAGACTTTCTGCCATATCCACCTTGATCTCAGAGGTTTTTTCTATAACAAAAGTTTCTATCTGCTCTACTCTTTTGCTGAGCGCTTGTAGACTGTCTTCCACTAGCTGAAAGTCATCTTTTAGTTTGAACTGTACCTGAGCCAGTTCTACATACCTAGGTGTATTGATAGTGGTTTTTTTAATATCATTTACTAAGTCTTCCTGATCAAAAGAAAGGTTGATAAGATTCTCTAACAACTGCCTTAGTGCCGCCATATCTTCTTCCATTTGTTCTTCTTCCCCCGACTGCATAGACTCCATCAAATTCCCTGCCATTTGTTTCATCTTCTTAGCAGCTTTTTTCTGAGACTTGGCTGCTCCTTCGTTTTCTTTCTTCTCTAGTTGCTCCTCGCTATCGTCCAGATCCTCTTGGATATCTTCCATTTCTTCTTCCTTATCCTCGCCTAGATCTTTAGGAAATTCCAACTCTTCATTTTTCTTTTCTAGCTCTTCTATTTTTTCTTTTATTTCTTCAAATTCTTCTTTTATCTTCTCTTGTTCTTTTTCTAGCTCCTCCTGACTTTTCTCCCCATCTTCTGTTTCTTCACTTAGTTCCTCTTGTTCTTCGGCTAGTTCTTCTAGCTTATCTATTTGTTCTTCTAGTTCTTTTTCTAGCTCTAGTTGCTTAAACAATTCTAGAAGACGGTCCATCTCTTTTTCCATCTCTTCATCATCCATCTCGAACTCTTCCATCGCCTCCATCATCTCGTCTTTGTTTAGCTCTTCCATTAGTTCTTCTATCTTCTTCATTAGTTCCTGCGTCTCAGGATCTAGCTGTTCGAACATTTCTTCTAGTTTTTTCTGCTTCTCTAGTAGCTCCTCATTAGGTGGAGAAAACTCCTCTTGGTTTTTCATGTTTTCTTGGAACTTCTCTTTGGCTTGCTCTAGTTTTTGTTCTAGTTGCTTTTGTTTTTCCAGCAACTTTTCCATTTGCTTTTTGTCCTGCCAGTCTAGTTCTTTTTTCTGTAGGACCTTCTCTCTCATCTTTTTTACCTCTTCTCTTATTTCTTTGGATTCCTCCATGGCCTCTTTAAGATCTTTCTTTATATCCTCTTCGTTCTCATCTTCTTTTTCTTTGAATGCCTCTACCGTAGGTTTTTCAAAAACCATTACAGAGGTCTTTGCAGACTTACTGCCATTAACAGCATCATTATCGAATACTTCAAAATAATAACTTAACTTATCACCAGGCTTAAGCCCTAGCGAAAGAATATCTAGTGTGTAATCATACTGCGATTCTCTACCTTTTTTTGTTGGCAAGGGAATCTGTTTGCTGATCGTGGGACTACCATCACCATTTACAATAGTATACTGAAAATGTAAATTTTTAAGCCCGTAATCATCAGAAGCATTTCCTATAAAGTACTGTACAGCCGTTTCTAGACTGTCTTCGTATTTCTCTACTGAGATGGATGGATACTGATCTATCTCTGCATTGATAGAATAAGATATGGAATCACCCTTAGGCACTTTAGCGTTAGAAATATATACCTTGTATAGATCATCCCGCATGATTCTTTTTGTAGCAGAGAAAGTCTGCTCATTTTTACGTTGTGCAACAACTGGTTCTTTACTTCTAGAAAACTGCATGGTTACATCATCTGTATTTCCAGCATTAAATAGCCATGATATTTTTGTTCCCTGAGGTACAACAACGTCTCCTATATTTTGTAATAGTTCATCTTTCCTACCCGTATAACTTGGATAATCTAGAGATAAACTAAAGTCTAGTAAATTGGGTTTTTCTATGACAGAGATTTCTTGATCTCCAGATTTTACAAAACCTGAAAAGAGTTTAAACTTGGTGTTTTTCTGTAAATTTTTAAAGGTATAGCTGAAACTATTGTTTTCATCTTTGTTTAGTCTATATTGGAAGTTATCTATTTCTATAAATACTTCTTGCGGCACAATGCTACCTTCTGTGGTAACCTCTAGCTGATAATCCTCAAACTGTATAACTTCAGGATTTTCATCTCCTACAATAAAAGTAAAAGGAGCCTCTCGCTCAAAATGTTTGCCGTTGTTGATAATCCTATGTGTGCTGTCCTTTATCATACTTGGTGCTGCAAAAAGCAGAACTACTAGCAACAAGAGGGGAGGTAGTGCGTATTTGAGATATTTTTTATTGACAGATAGATCTATCGCTTTTTTGAAAGGTACAAGCTTTATCCCTTCAGTTTTCTGTTGGATACTCGCTTCGATAAGATCATTTTGCAGACTACTTGTAGATTGTGACTTGAGCTGTAAAACGTTCAGTAACTTATCTTTTACATCACCGAAATGATCCCCGATAATACTAGCAGCCTGCTGATGTGATATAACCTTACCTAGGCCCAGATATTTCATAACTGGAAGTAATACCCAGTAGGAGATAGCTGCAACAGATATCCCTATAAAAGAAAAGAAAAATACTTTTCTCACACCCGTACCAAAATAGAAATTATGCTCTAGTACACTGAACACGATAAACAAGGCTAGCAATAATGCAACCGAGAAGAGGAACCCTCTGATCAGCTTATTGAAGTAATATTTTCTGGTAAACTGATCTAACTTCTGAATCAAAAGATCGTAACTACTCATTCCTTTTGCCATATATCCAATAGACTTTTAATCTCCAATTAAGAACACCCACAGACAGCTAATGATTCCACACAGATGTAGAAACCTTCAATTTAATGCCATTTATGTTACCATTCAAGTATTAAAACCCTAAAAAACCCTTAAAAGTTGCTAAAAGAGGCTCTTCTGGGCATTATTTGGGTATAATTGGAAAGATTTTCGGTGGATCGCAGTAATACCATGAGCAATAATTGCTTCGCGATGTTGCGCCGTAGGATATCCTTTGTTGCTTTCCCAAGCATAAAATGGGTGTTTTTTCGCCTGATTCTTCATGTAGCGATCTCGAGATTCCTTAGCAAGGATAGAAGCCGCAGCAATACTCGCGTACTTACTATCTCCCTTCACCACACAGGTATGAGGAATCTTGCGATAAGGATGGAATCGATTACCATCTACTAGGATATAATCTGGCGTAGCTTTCATTTTTGTAAGAGCTTTATGCATCGCCTTAAAGGATGCATTCAGAATATTGATCTGATCTATTTCGCCAGGATTTACTTTTGCAACGGCATAATACAAGGCATGTGCCTCCACATATTTTTTTAGCGCTCCTCGCTTCTTCGGCGGTACCAATTTAGAGTCCGTCAGATCCTTATGATAGAAGTCTTTAGGCAGAATCACACAAGCTGCAAAAACTGGTCCCGCAAGACAACCGCGACCAGCCTCATCACAGCCAGCAACTAATCCCTCATAAGCATAATGTTCTACCCTCATATGACAAATATAAGTTTCATAGGGATTACAACATAAATATTTCAGGTTGTTATGTAAGCACCTACATCCATTTCCTCATTATAACAGGTAGTAGAAGTAGATCCGCAATGATAGCACTAAACAAAGTAATGGATATCAGAAGACCTATGGTTACACTAGGAGGATGGATAGAGAATAGCATAACTAGAAATCCGAAAAAAAGTATAATGCTTGTAAATATAATGGCCTTACCTGTTTCCTTAAATGTACGCTCCATTGCGTCTTCGAAGGACATACCTTTGTCCCTACTTATCTTAAACTTGCTCAGAAAATGTATGGTGTCATCTACTGCGATACCAAAGACGATGGCAAATACTATAGATATCCCAGCCTCCAGCTCTATACCTACCCAGCCTAGTACAGCGGCGGCAAACAAGAGTGGAATAATATTAGGGACAAGAGAAATAACAAGCATTTTTATATCCCTAAATAATAGCGCCATCAAGATACTTACAATAATAAGTGCCAAGCCTAAGCCCAGTAACAAGTTGTCTCGCACATACTCGGCATTCTTATCTAATATCAGACCTGTACCTGTTCGTCGGACAGAAATAACAGAGTCATCTATATTGTCATCCATCCAATCATCTATTTGCAAACCAAATTTCTTGACCTCCTCTGCACCTAGGTCATTAATCCTAGAAGAGAGTCGAGTTTTCTGATTGTCTTTACTGAACAAAACGGCCTGACCCATCTGTGGTAATTTTTCTATGAGGGTGGTTTGTTTGTCAAATTGTTCTTCCGTTTCTGCAAGGGCATATTGCTTGTCGAAAGAAAAGATTTCATTGATACTCTTATATAAGGTAACCGGAGAAACTATCGCTTTTACCTTGTTACTTTCTCTAAGATGGTTTTCTATTTTTTCTACCTCTTTTATGACCTGATAATCTGTGGCCGTATACGCATCTTCCGTTATGATAGCAAACTCAAAAGGGCGGAACCCTCCGTACTCTTTCTCGAAGTACAGAAAGTCTTCCGTTATCTTAGTTCTTAGCGGGAGATTACTTTCTATCTTGTAGTTAGTCGTTACCATAGAAATCCCCCATCCACAGAACCCTAAAAACATAACGGTAGATAACCAGATAAACTTTGGTCTTTCTCTACTTAGTGCGTTCATTCCACCGGTAAGCTTATCCCAGAATCCAGGGCCTTGCTTTTCTTTTATTAGTTTACTCGTGTCAAAATAACTCAGTAAAGCTGTCGTAAAAAATATCACAGTTACATAGGCTACCATAACCCCCAAAGCTGAGTTAATTCCGAAATCTCTAATCGGCGCAACCTTAGAAGTAGCCAGTGATAGAAACCCTGCGGAGGTGGTAAGGGAGGTCATTAGAGTGGCCTTCCCTATTTCTTTTATCGTTGTGTTGATGGCTAGCTTTTTACTAGCACCAGCCTTCATTTCGTCCAGATATTTTGACATAATATGCACCACATCACTCGTACCGACTATGAGCATAAGGACGGGGTAAAATGCAGCCATAGCATTCAGTTCTCTGCCAAGTAATCCCAGGAGTCCCATGAAAATAAGTAAACCTAGTCCTATGGAAACTAATGCGATCATCACCCCCGCAAACTTTCTGTATAAGAGCAAAAGAATAAAACTAACTAGTACAATAGAAACAGTAGAGGAAATCATTACCTCTCGTTTCTGCATATTACTCAGCTCATCCTGAAAATAGGCTCGCCCAAGAAAATGATAGTCTTCAAAAGCATACTTATCTAACAGGCTTCTGAGATCATCCATTAGAACCTGTGATTCAGCTATGGCTATACTTTCTTCGTTCTTAATATTGAGTACTAGACTAGTACCGGACTCATTGATAATGTTATATACAAAGCGTTCATCAGAAAGAATAGATTCTTTTGCGGTTACAAGATCTCCATTAGGATCCAACAATTTTGTGTTAGAAAAAGTGAGCGGATTGGGTATTTCTATTTCTGTCAATCCTAGGGTAGATACAACATGTGGCAGTTGTGCCGCCTCTTTTGCAAAAGCCGAAAACTGAGTAAGAAACTCCTTATCAAATACGGTAGGATTATTTTCTATCGCAACCAACAGAAAATTATCATCGGTCTCGAACTCCTGCGTAAATTGCTGAAAAAACTCGAGATCATCATCCCCCTTAGGAAAAAACTGCTCGAAGGTAAAAGAGAACTTCAGCGTAAATAAAAGTCCTACAGATATAAGCGCTATCACACCAAAGGTGATGAGTACATTTTTCCTATTGTCTACCAGTTTGTCTATCCACATATACTATAATTCACACCTACAACATAGCCAGCATTATAAGGTTGATGTTTTGAACATAAAACTTCTTATTTGGAATAAATATAAAATATCTTATTTCCATGCTTTCGGATAAAATTCATTAATAAAATAATCGATTCAGCCATCGGCCTTAGGCATTTTAGGCAAATGGATAAAGCCTTGAATTCTTTGTTTCGTTTCTTTCAAGACAGAAATGAAAGCCCAGCTGGCGAGGCGATGAGAATAAATATTAGATTGGAAGAACTAAAATAGACCCATCGATGAGCAAGTTAAATCAATGTTATGTACCTAAAATAAGTATTGCATTAGACGACTTTTAGTCGTGATATATTTTCAATTATATATTTCTATAATCTGTATATATTTTCAATATTCGACAAGCTGTCCCCCATCTAATATTTCCTTGACGGCATCATCATATACCTTGTAAGTTTTAGCTTTTTTGATTTTCTTGATAAGTTTTACTGGATCAGGAAACATGACAGAAAAATATTCCCAGTAACTAAGCATTTTTCTAATGACAGCTTTTTCTCCCGTAAGTTTTTTCTCTGCTGCGGTAAACAGTGTATCGAGATATTTACTGAAAATTGCTAACTTATTATCTGGATAGTGATGGGTTCCGTTTTTTATCATAGCAGGTAAGAAAGGGTCGGCAATTAGACCCCGACCTAGCATCCAGTGATCAATACTAGGAAAACGTTCTGTTAATTCTTCGAATATAGCAACGGTAGTTATGTCACCATTATAGTACAGTTTTTGATTGCAGTTATCTATGCAACGCTGAAAACCATCTAAGTCTACACCGCCTTTGTATAACTGAGCCCCGATCCGTGCATGGATACCAATATTTTTAATGGGATACTTTTCTAGTATAGGAAATACCTCTAGGATCTCTCCACTATGCTCGTAACCCATTCTCATTTTCATAGATACGATGATATCTGTCTGACTATGCACCATGTCAAGTATGCGATCTATTTTTTCAGGATCCCTTATAAGCCCTGATCCCATACCTTTATTTGTTACCATTGGGTAGGGACAACCCAGGTTCCAGTTGAGTTCTTTGTACCCCAGCGATTGCACATACTTGGCGGCAAATATAAATTCATCCGCACGGCAGGTCATTACCTGTGGAATAACTTGTAGTGTTGTATTATTTTTTGGTTGTAAATCTTTCTGATAATTAGGCTTAATGACCATCTTGCCATTGAAGCGAATATAGGGTGCATAGAAAATATCTATTCCAGAAAAGAACCTCTGAAAAGCATTCCTAAAGTGAAAGTCAGTAAACCCCTGAAGCGGAGACGAGATGAGTTTGTGATGCATGAGCAAACAAATATAGGGTTTCTATAAGGACTAATAAAAACCAACTGAAATTTTACAAATTAACATGCTTCCATTTCCCTTTTCTAAACAGGTAGATGGCCATTATCATAATGAAAAGTGCAGCAATTACAATAGCAGAATAAACACCAGTAGGTCCCAAACCTAAATAGATGGCCAGACCATAGGCTAAGGGAATCTGGATAATCCAGTTACCGATAAAGTTGATCTTAGTCGGAGTATAAGTGTCTCCAGCACCATTAAAAGCCTGACTGATAATCATCCCGTATCCGAAAAACAGGTAACTAGTACATAGTATTTTGAGACATATAGAACCTTCTGATATAACGGCCTGGTCCGAGGTAAACATTGCGAGAACGGGGTCGGCAAAAATGAAGAATACGATCGCTACAAATACTAAGAAGAAAGTATTATATTTTGCTGCTGTCCATACTGTTTTTTCTGCCCGCTCTGCTTGGTTTGCGCCGAGGTTTTGTCCCACCAGGGTTGCTGCAGCATTAGCAAGACCCCAAGAGGGAAGAATGGTAAAAATAATTACACGTATTCCTATCGTATATCCTGCTAATACAGAGCTACCAAAGCCTGCTAATATTCTTACTAGGAAAATCCAACTTGCAGTAGACAAGAGAAATTGTCCTGCTCCACCTAAGGATACTTTAGATAAGTTTTTAAGTAATTTTATATCTGGTAATAAGTCTTTTAGATATACCTTGATAATGGAGTAGCCTTTGACAAGTATATAGATCTGAAAAAGTACACCCATGCCCCTGCCGATGACGGAAGCGATAGCAGCTCCCTCTAGTCCCATCTTAGGAAAGAAAAAATAACCATGTATAAGACAGGGATCCAGAACAATATTGATTCCGTTAGCAAGATACAAAGTATACATGGCCATAGCAGGATTTCCTGCACCACGGAAAATTCCATTGAATAGAAATAAGAGCATCAGTACAATATTGAAAGAGAGAATAATCTGCGTATAGGATTTCCCTTTTTCTATAAGTGTTTCTGAACCCCCCATCATCCTTAAGATGTCTTCTGCAAAAATAAAAGCAAATACGCCGACGATAAGAGATACGATAACACCTAACAAAATCGCTTGCATACCAGCCTTAGATGCAGCAGGTATGTTTTTTTCTCCTATCCTTCTAGCTACCATAGCCGTGGCAGCCATAGCTACCCCGATCGCAACGGATTCTACAAGCATAAGCACAGACTCCGTAAGTCCCACGGTAGCCACAGCATCGTTATCTCCGAGCTTGCTTACAAAGTATATATCTACAACAGCAAACAAAGATTCCATAACCATCTCCATGATCATGGGTATCGATAATAGCAGCAGAGCTTCATTTAGAGAACCCTTAGTATAGTCATGTTCTTTTCCTCGTAAGGAATCCCAGATGATCTGTATGGTTTTTCTAATTTTCAAGATGCTAAATTTGTTTCATATTTATTTGTGCAACTTATTTAGTAAAGTTAGTGAATAAGTCTTGTTTAGATATCGCTAAAGTTTTTTATGTGTGAAAAAGATAATAGGACTTTTATAGATTTGGTGGATGAACTGATGCTGGTTAAACAACGTTTGACATTCGCCTCGCCGGCTGGGCCTTCATTTTTTTGCATTGCCAGAAAAAACGAAGCAAAAAACGCTAGGTCAGCGGAAACCCATCCGCTACCGCGGTTCCTTTCTTTGACGACTCCGTCGCCACTCTTCGAGATCTTGCAGTCATGCTCCGCGTACCTGACCGGCATCCCGCGCGATTATACTAGGATTTATGGATCTTTTCTAAGGTTAGAAGTTCTGTGGACCAAGGGTTATTGCTTCTCGGGGGTTCCTTATCTAGCCTGAGGTTTGCTAATAAATTATCAGTATATTTATGCAGTCAGTTGTCGTATATTTAAAGGACTATTTTACAAATTATTCAGCAAACACAATTCATTATTTTCACACTAGACCAGAATTGACATTAAAAAAAGATATTCTTTTTTTGAGCAGCAAAAAACATCTTACTTTCATATCTTGTTTTCCATTATAAGGTCACTTAGATAACTTAAACTTTTACGAAGATATAATGCTTCAAACAGCAGAACTAGAACATAAGTATAGTGCTAATGCTAGCATAACGTTTCCAAATTTTTCCTGTACGGCTGGAGAGACACTCGTTATACTAGGTCAGTCGGGTGTAGGTAAGACGACTTTACTGCACATATTAGGCGGCTTACTAAAGCCAACTAAAGGAGTTGTTTCTATAGATGGAAAGGATATTTACAAAGGCTCTGCTAGCAAGATGGATGCTTATAGAGGTCGTAATATTGGTATAGTTTTCCAACAAGCGCATTTTGTTCAGGCATTAAGCGTAAAAGAAAATCTACTCTTGGCGCAACAGATGGGCGGAGGCACAGATAACAAGGATAAGATAGAGGAGCTACTCAGCAGTCTCAATATAAGTCATAAAGCCGATAAGTATCCAGAGAATTTGAGTCAGGGAGAAAAGCAAAGAGCTGCCATCGCTAGAGCATTAGTCAACAATCCTAAAATCATTCTTGCTGATGAACCGACCTCTGCACTAGATGATAATAATTGTAATGAAGTGGTCCAACTCCTAGAGCAGCAGGCCAAAGAAGCGAATGCTGCGCTCATCATCGTAACGCATGATAATAGATTGACAGAAATATTTGCAAACCAAATTACACTACAATGAGTTTGCTACGACTGGCATGGAAAAATATAATCAATAATCCACTTAACTTATTGTTGAATATTGTCTTGTTTGCACTAGGCGTAGGACTGATCAATTTTCTGTTTATGGTCAATGACCAGCTAGCTGAAAAGTTTGATAATAATCTCGCAGGTATAGATATGGTGATAGGAGCAAAAGGCTCTCCACTACAAATGATTCTCTGTAACATGTATCATATAGATAATCCCACAGGAAACATACAGATCGGAAAAGCGAAACCCTTTCTCAATCCCAAGCATCCTCTAATAAAAAAATCTGTTCCCTTATCTATAGGTGATAGTTATAAGGGATATAGAATTGTAGGGACGGACTATTCTATAATGGAATTGTATAATGCAGAGCTAGAGCAGGGTAAGAAATGGTCAATGCCACTAGAGGTAACAATAGGAAGTATCGTCGCTAAGAAAACTGGTCTGAAGACGGGAGATAAGTTCTTTAGCTCCCATGGATTAGTAGATGATGAGGATCTAGAACATGAGCATAGTGCCTTCAGAGTGGTAGGCGTACTTAAGAATACGGGATCCGTAATAGATCAGCTCATTCTTACGAGTACTAAGAGTGTATGGGATGTTCATAATCACGATGAGCCAGTAGCAGAGACACCAGCTACAAACTTATCCAATGCTCCTCCAGTAGACGAAACTACCCCTGATTATGGATCAGCGGAACACGATCACGAAGGACATAATCATGATGACCACGATGATAAAAACCATGAGCATAGTGCACATGAAAATGATGCGCACGATCATAGCACACACGACCATGGAGCTCACGACCATGCTGGACATAATCACGCTAATGAGGAAGATAGAGTGGAAAATATAAATCTATTAGATTATCCTGAAGAAGAGATAACAGCTATTCTTATACAGTTTAAAAACAGAACGAATTTTCAGGCCTTAAATATGCCTAGAAATATAAACGCTAATACGGACTTGCAAGCAGCATCGCCGGCAATAGAAATTAATAGATTGTATGACATGGTAGGGGTAGGTACAAGAGCATTGCAATCGCTCGCGTTTTTGATTTCTTTCGTTTCTGCGCTGAGTATTTTCATCTCTCTGTTCAGCTCTCTGAAAAGAAGGAAATACGAACTTGCACTTATAAGAGTGCTGGGCGGAAGTCCTAGTAAGTTATTTCTACTGATCATTCTCGAGGGTATCATATTAGCCATTATATCTTTCCTTGTAGGAATTCTACTAAGCCATGTCGCTATGTGGATTATGGCAGATAAGATGTCAGAAGCCTATAAGTATAGTTTTAACCCTTGGCAATGGGACATAAAAGAACTTTATCTACTAGTAGGAGCACTTATTCTAGGTTTTGTAGCTTCCATCATTCCTGCATTCAGGGCTTATAGAACAGATATTCACAAGACACTAAGCAAAATTTAAAAAAGCCTTAAGGTCTTGGATGGAATGGTTTCGTACCAACTATTGTTATACCTTTATACCAAAGAAAAAAGCTTTATGAGATGGATCTTACTTTTTATGTGCAGTATGACTGTAGTCACAGCGACTTTTTCTCAGGATTCCTGGGGGACGCTCGCTATGATAGAGACCACTAAGGAGTATGATCCTGAGTTCGGGATAGAATCTTTTAAGGCAGTAATAAGTCCCGTAACCCACGCCATGAACGGCAAAGAAATTATGCTCAAAGGATGGATTATTCCTATCACAGGAAAAACTTCTCAGAGTCATTTTATGTTTTCTAAGTTTCCGCAGGACATGTGTTTTTTCTGTGGTAAGGCAGGACCAGAAACGGCGATACAAGTTTTCATGAGAGATGCTAAAAAAGTGGACTTCACCACGGATAAAATTATGCTAAAGGGTATCTTAAAAATTCATTCCGATCAGGCAAGCGGTCTATTGTACACACTAGATAATGGTGAAATTCTAAATATCGAGAAACAATGAGAAAACTACTTTCCTTACTAATTATAACGGCTTTCCTTTCTCATGCATCTGTTGTTGCGCAGAGTGGTAATAGCATATGGAAAACTTTAGCAAAGATCACCTACAAGAAGGAGTACGATGAGCTGATGGGGTTTAAGATAGATATACCAGTATTCAGCGACGCCATAAAAAATCTTGAAGGCAAAGAAGTAGAGGTCAAGGGTTATATAATTCCAGTAGAAGGATACAAGTCGCATAACGAATTTATTTTTTCCGCCTTTCCTTATAATATGTGTTTTTTCTGTGGAGGTGCTGGTCCAGAAACAGTCATGGAAGTAGTATCTACGGATCCTGTAAAGTACACCGCGGAACAGATTGTTCTGAAAGGAAAACTTACACTCAACGCTGACGATATTAACAGACTTATGTTCCAACTTACGGAAGCGAAATTGATCGAGGATTAAAGATCATTTATTTACAAATATGTATTTATAGAGTATGATTAGTATAAGTGAGAATTTATATTTGGGCGCTCCGTCTCCTACGTCGCCGTCGGGCTATTCACTCTTATAGATCAGCACTCTAGCAGTATGCAGCATAGTCGTGACTTGTCTTCCTGCGTCAGCCTTCCTCACTCCTTGCTTTATAACTACTATACTACTGTCTATACCGCTACTATCCCTAGCGTAAGGATAGAAAAAACAGGTATCACGGTTAGTTTGTATCATTTGATATACCATTTCTATTTTTAGATGACGGAAAAGGATTTAGAATTGTTCAAAATGGATCAAGGCAAAAAACGTAGGCGAACCCATAGGTTCGGCGAGGCTTTTTAACGAAGGAACATGAAGAACAAAA
>Ga0209187_1001366_pt1 | contig 28795 bp, 25 predicted proteins | sample BantaG_FD_187430 | JGI IMG/M metagenome (GOLD analysis project Ga0209187, IMG submission 187430) | Marine algal microbial communities from Bantry Bay, Ireland - BantryBay_4 metaG (SPAdes) (version 2) | ecosystem: Host-associated > Algae > Red algae > Unclassified | place: Bantry Bay, Ireland...
TCAGGAAATAAATATTCTAAACTTCAGTACTAAAAGGGATTTAATAGATTCAATTAATTGGACAATTATAGTCGGGGATTCATTAATCTCTATTGATGACTGGGATGCTAATTTTCATTTAGATACTTCTGGAATCTTCGATGGGTCAATTTTTGTTTCATCGGAAAATGGCTGTAGTGATTCTTTATTATTTACTTTGAATGTAAACGATCGAATTGAACCTGATTTTGATTTTGATTATGATACTTGTGTGGCAGGCCCAGTTTCTTTTTTCGATGAATCTATATCTAATATAAATTTGATTGAACATAATTGGAAAATTAGTGATGTTGAAATTAAAAATGAACCTAATCCAATTTTTAGATTTGATAATCCAGACGAGTATAATGTAAAGCTATTTATAAAAGATGAATACGGGTGTACTGATTCAATAAGTAAAGATATAATCTGGCTACCTGCTCCTGAAACTCCAATTGTAGAACCTGATTTTAGAATAGGGTGTTCTCCTCTTTTTGTTTTTTTTAATAACCTTTCATCACCGATTAATGAAGACTATCTAGTTTCGTGGGAATTCGGAAATGATATTTTTAGTACTGAGATTGCACCATCTATTGAATTTATTAACCCTGGTGTTTATGATGTCAATCTATCTATAACATCTCCAATAGGTTGTACAATAGACACTACTTTTGCGAACTATATTATAGTAGAACCCGCTGTCGAGTCTGATTTTTTTATTGATTTTACTGAAGAATCATTTGATAGACTAAATAATTTTGCCAGCGAGGTTGTTTTTGAAGATAATTCAAATATGGCTGTCTTATGGGAATGGTATGTGAACGGAGATCTTGAATCAACAAATATTGATTTTGTTAGAATTTTTAGGGATACAGGCAATAATAATGTTACTCTTATAGTAGAAGATGTATATGGGTGTAGAGACTCTCTTGCAAAAAATATAGTAATTGAGCCCATAAGCACTTTTCAGCTTCCGACAGCATTTACACCTAATTCAGACGGGCTTAATGATCATTTTGTAGGAGTGGGTATTACCGATTTTTTTATAGATTATGAAATGCTTATATTCAATAGATGGGGAGAGTTGATCTTTAAAAGTAATGATCCCGATAAAGGCTGGGATGGCAAAGGAAAATCGGGACGATTATTACCTCAAGGAGCATACAGTTGTATTGTTAACTATGAAAATTCAAATAGAGAAACTTTTTCTTTAAAGGCTAGCTTCCTGTTAATAAGATAATCTACATCTCTGTCTTAGATTCTCTAGCTGGGCTAGGATTGCATCCTCGATCCCATCCTCGTCCCTCATTTCGATCCAGTATTATGATGTTCCAACCGAAAATAATGGCTCTGAAAGGACAATTAGAAATGAAAAATTAAACAAGAAGTAGGAGTCAAATAAAAAAAAACTTGTTCGATATTCCGAACAAGCTTTTTTTGTATACTGTAATTGAGACTGTTTATAAGGCCGCGATTTGCGCTTCTGCTGATTTTAATGACTCTTCGGCATGAGGTGTCTGAAGATTGCAAGCTCCTATTATGGTTGTATCAGTAATACCAATAAAAGACAAAACGGTTTGCATGTACTTTGAACCCATTTCCCCGTTGGTCGAGGATTGTATCCCATCTGAAAATTGCTGGACAAGCCTCGATCCCATACTCGTATCTCGCTTTCGCTATAAGGTAAACAAGATCCAAATAAGTATGCAAGATCCTCTTCGCGATAGCGGTATGACTGACTGACGCGTAGCAAAATACATCCAGAGGATCTATTTAAGGAAGGAACCGATCCCGAGTAATCGGGAGAGGCAAGAACAAACAAAATAAGCAAGCAAAATCTCTCTTCACGATAGCAAAGTCCCTCCCACGATAGCGGTAGCAGCGATACAAAGTGCAAATCAGCCCTAATGAAGATGACCAACTGATGCGAAGCAATTTTGACCTAGCAGGTCAAAATAAGGTGGGAACCGACCTGTCCCGTGCTCGTCACAGGAGGCTCCGTCCGAGGCATGCAAGATCCAAATAAGCAAACAAGATCCCCCTCACGATAGCGGTAGCAGCGATACAAGCTGCCTGAGCAGACTAGTGGAATAAGGAGTCGTAACGGCTCGACGGTAGGAGTGACCAACTGATGCGAAGCAATTTTGATTCAGTGAATCAAAATAAGGCGGAAACCGACCTGTCCCGTGCTCGCCACGGGAGGCCCCGTCCGAGGCATGCAAGATCCAAATAAGCATGCAATATCCCTCTTCACGATAGCGGTAGCAGCGATACAAAGTATAGATCAGGCCTAATGAAGGAATAGCTGACGACGGATGAGCGGCGGAGCGAATACTAGTCAGCTATATCCTGAATAGGACTGGGATGTGCTGAGTACAAGCGGATGACGCGCCCCGATTTTTTTCGCCTAGCTAGTCGGGCAGGCATCGGGGATCGCCCAAAACATTAATCTAGCCCGCATTTCCCCAATAAATCACACAAAATACCCGCATATCCACACAAATACCACGAAATAACACTCTATTTACGCATCTAAAACTGGATATATATCATAAACATTATGTACCTTTGCGCCGCTAAACACCGAGCGGTGTTATTACCATTTAGACAAATGGTACAATTTTTACAAACTCTGCATTGCCACCATCTATATAGGTAATGATACAAAACGGCAATCTAAATGAGTTTAGATGACGAAAAGAAGGACGGCGCGAAGCAAGAAGTCCAACAAACAAAATCCACTCAAGAAGTTCAAGTTACGGAAGCAGTTGCACCAGCTGTAGAGGAAAAGAAAGAAGATGCTCAAGAGAAGCTTGAGCTTGAGCTTCCGGATGATCCGGCGATTACGGGCCCTGGGCACGCGGACTATAACTGGAACGTAACTCAAAAGAATACTTCTAACTATACGGAGACTGAAATCGCAAACTATCTAAAAGACTATGAATCGTCTCTATCGCTAGTAGAAGAGTCAGAAATAGTGACGGGTATCGTATCTAACATCCAAGACGGTGATGTGATTCTTGATATCCAATATAAGTCAGATGGTTTGATACCGCTTTCTGAATTTCGTGATATGCCAGATTTGGCTGTTGGGGATCCAGTATTGGTATATGTAGAGAAGCAGGAAGATGATAGAGGTCAGCTTGTGCTTTCTAGAAGAAAAGCCAAATTGCTGAAGGCTTGGGATGATCTAGTTGATTCTTATGAAAACGGGACTATCGTGAAAGGTACGATCGTAAGTAAGACGAAGGGTGGTCTTATCGCTGACTGTAGTGGTTTGGAAACATTCCTACCAGGTTCACAAATTGACATCAAGCCGATCGTCGATTATGATGCATACGTTGGTAAGACGATGGAATTCAAAGTGGTTAAGATCAACGAAGTAATTAAGAACGCAGTAGTTTCTCATAAAGCATTGATCGAATCTGATCTTGCAGAACAGAGAGATCTAATCATCCAAAGTCTGGAGAAGGGTCAAGTACTAGAAGGTGTCGTGAAGAATATCACGGACTTTGGTGCATTCTTGGATCTGGGTGGTGTAGATGGTCTACTATATATCACAGATATCAGCTGGGGTAGAATCAGTCACCCATCGGAAATCCTATCACTACATGAGAAGATCAATGTAGTAGTACTAGAATTCGATGAGAACAAGAAGCGTATTTCTCTTGGTCTGAAGCAGTTGCAGCCACATCCATGGGAGATCCTATCTACGGATATCGTAGAGGGAACTACTGTGAAAGGTAAGATTGTGAATATCGAAGATTATGGTGCATTCTTGGAGATCAGTCCTGGTGTCGAGGGTCTTATTCACGTATCTGAGGTGACTTGGAGTAACCAGCCGATCAACGCGCGTGAGTTCTTCAAGTTGGAGCAAGAGTACGAGGCGAAGGTAGTGACAATCAACAGAGAGGATCGCAAGATGTCTCTATCTGTGAAGCAGTTGACTCCAGATCCATGGAACGAAATCCAAGCGAAATTTGCCGTAGGTACGAAGCATACGGGTGTCGTGAAGAACTTGACTCCATATGGTGTATTCGTTGAGCTAGAAGAGGGTATCGGTGGAATGGTTCACATCTCAGATTTGAGTTGGACGAAGCGTTATTCTCACCCATCTGAGTTCACTGCAGTAGGTAAGGATATTGATATTCAAATTTTGGACATCGATAATGACAGCAGAAAGCTTTCACTAGGTCATAAGCAATTGGAAGAGAATCCATGGGATACTTTCGAAAATGTATTCCCAATCGGTTCTTACCATGAAGCGACAGTAATGAAGCGCGATGATCGTAGAGCAATCATGTTATTGCCTTATGGTCTTGAAGCGTACTCTCCGATCAAGCACATGCGTAAGGAGGATGGCAACACGGCTGAGTTGGATGAGGTATTGACTGTAAAGGTGATCGAATTCAACAGAGACGATAAGCGTATCATGGTTTCTCACTCTAGATATCTTGAAGATATCCGTAAGGAGGCTGATGGTACCGTAACTGCGGAAAACACAGATACGAAACCGAAGGCACGTACGGAGAAGCCGCGTAAGCAGGCTCCGAGAAAGCAACTTCCAAAAGTAGAACGTACTACCCTTGGTGATATGGCTGCATTCTCTGCATTGCAAGATCAATTGGATGAGAATAAGAAGGCTGCGGATACGCCAAAGCCAGTTGTGAAGGAAGATGAGGCGAAAGCTGTGAAGGAAGAAGAGTAAAGGAGATTAGTCTCCAGACAACAATATAAAATCCTCAGTCCGTAAGGGCTGGGGATTTTTTTTGCCTATATGTTAAGCAAGCAGAGTTCGCATAAGGGTTTCCCGCCTCTACGAGTCGGACAGGCGCTAACCGCCCGATAATCTATCAAAATATGCGAACAAAAGCCCTATTTGTAAATAAAACACAAAATGTAGCAATAACAAATTGTATTTAAGCGTATAAAAGGCTATTATTGGTTATAAATCGCAAAACATTATGCTATTAGAATTTGCAGTTGAAAATTTTAAATCTTTTAAAGATTTGCAAGTATTGTCGCTAGAGGCTAATGCTGAAAAGGAAAATGATCCGAATGTTAACCGAATAGTAGAATCAATAGGAGGATATAAGACGGTAAAAACGAAGGCAATATTTGGAGCTAATGGATCAGGTAAATCTAATTTGATCTCAGCTTTAGCTGCAATGTGGAAAATTATAATGTATAGTCTGAAAGATGATTCAATACTTGAAAATTTTATTACACCTTTCAAAAAAAATACTGGCATACAGGAGCCAAGTTTTTTTCAATTAATATTTGTACATGAGAAAAAAAAATATAGATATGGCTATGAAGCTGACTCTCAAAAAATTCATAGGGAATGGCTTTATGTTAAAGAATTCAGAGAGGTTGTTTTGTTTGAAAGAGAGTATCAGCAGTTTATTGAATTAAATGAAACGTCCTTCAAAGAAGGAAAGATTATTAAGAAAGGCCTAAAAATGTTTACCTCTAAAACATTAATCATATCTGTATTAGATCAGCTTAATGAACCCATTTCAACAATAGTAAAAGAATGCATTAATAATAAGATCGTCATTAGCCCAGATTTGACTCAGTATAAAAATGAATGGTATGACCATACATTACGCTATTTTGAAAAAGATGATTCTTTCAAAAGTTGGACAAAAAACTTACTAATAGGAATTGATGAAAGTATAAGTGATTTCGAAATAATTAAAGAAAAAACTGAAAGTGGGACAGAAATTAAAATACCAACTATTTATAGAAAAGTAAATAATAAGAAAGTTTCATTCACACTTAAAATGGAAGAGGCTGCTGGAACGAAGAAGATTTTTGATTTTTCAAGAATTTTATACAGATGTTTAAAAGACGGCGATTTGTTTATTGTTGATGAATGGGATGCTTTATTGCACCCTAGATTGACAAGGAAAATTGTTGAATTATTTCATTCACCAGATTCTCATCCAAATGCACAGTTGATCTTTGTTACTCATGATACGAATTTACTAGACAGTGATTTGCTAAGAAGAGATCAGGTTGCTTTCGTTGAAAAGTCCAAAAATGGCACTAGTGAAATTTATAACTTATCAGATATTAAGGGAGTAAGAGTTAATGATTTATTTGAAAAGAATTATTTGAAAGGGAATTATGGCGCTTTACCAATTTTAAATAGCATCGAAAATTTGTCTATAAATGGGTAGGCGAGGAGGCAAAAAGTATGCAGGAAGAAAAAAGGTGAAAAGAGAACAACAAATTTCTTTTCATATTTTGTGTGAAGGTCAGAATACTGAACCAATATATTTCAAGAGTTTTCCAGTTTCTAATGTTGCACATTGCAAGGGGTATGCTAGAAGCAGTTTGGCGTTGGTTGAGAGGGCTATAAGGTATAAAAGAGAACAGGGAATAACCAAGAAAACAAAAGATGAAGTCTGGGTTGTCTTTGATTATGATTACAACGGTGAACTACAACCAAAACAAAGTCAAGACTTTAACAATTCCATAGAAAAAGCCATATCAAATAACATTAAAGTTGCATTTTCGAATGACTCCTTTGAGCTTTGGTATTTATTGCATTTTGAAAGTTGTAATGCTCAAGAAGGTCGTGATTGGTACAATCAACGATTGACTGAAAAATTTGAGTTTAAATACGATAAGGAAAGAGCAATTGCAAAAAGAATGTATGATTTAACTATTGATAATCAATCTTTAGCAATTCAAAGAGCTCAAGCTCTAATGGAAGAATATGATGTCAATGATAAAACGCATGCAAAGAAAAATCCATATACTACTGTTCATTTACTAGTTCAAGAATTGAATAAATATATAAAATGAAATGAAACATTTGGAATATAATCTTAATTCCATTTTGTAGATCTTAACAAAATAATTAATCCATGAAGCAATTCATCCTCATACTTCTCAGCAACTTCCTAGCTTTCTTCTCCTACGCACAACCAAAAACATGGGAAGTAGACAATGCGCACTCCAATCTTAGATTCGAAGTAGGTTGGCAAGATTTCTCCATGCGAACAGGCGAATTCAAAGTCTTTACGGGAACTATAGAAACTGAAGCTCCTGAAGACTTGACTAAGGCAAGCATTAAGTTTGTCGTAGATGCGGCGAGTGTAGATGTCATTGCAGATAGATTGGCCATGAAAGTAAAAAGTGATGTTTTCCTAAATGTAGAAGTTCATCCTGAAATAACTTTCACCGCAACTGGAATGACAAAAACGTCTGATAATAACTATGTCTCTACTGGTAAGCTAAGCATCTGCGGTGTAGAAAAAGATCAAGAAGTTTCTGTGATTTGTAAAGGTAGAAAGGAGGATAAAAAAGGTGAAATATTCGGTATAGAAGTACGACTTGTTGTAGACCGTACTCGGTTTGGATTAGATTGGGGTCAGCCTAGATTGGGAGATCAGATTACATTAGTGGGGCATTTGTTGTATCATTAATAACTAGAATAAAAGCTAAGCTACTTCAGGTTCACGCAAAGGTCGTAGAGAGATTTTTCTTGATGTCATTGCTAATCGCCAATAGCTAAATGAATTTTCAACTTAGCGCTATCAATTATCCACTATCCACTCTCCACTAAAATCAAAGCTACTTCAGGTTCACGCAAAGCTCGCAAAGACTAAGTTAGTGCGTACCACGCAAAGCTCGCAAAGAGATTTTTTACCTTTGAAAGCCAACTGCTAATAGCCAATAGCTAACTGCCTCTCTGTACACCCCAGCGCAGAACTTTTAACTTTTAACTCTCAACTTTTAACTAAGAAGTAAGCCACGACTTATAATAATCTTTATCCTCAATCGCATAAGCGTGCTCCGTCATCTTCAAGGGATAAAAAGTATCCACCATGACCGCTAGCTCATGTGTCTCCTTCACACCGATACTCTTCTCGGCAGTCCCAGGATGCGGACCATGCGGAATGCCGCCAGGATGTAAAGTAAACATCCCTTTCTCCACATGAGAGCGACTCATGAAATCACCATCCACATAATAGAGCACCTCATCACTATCGATATTGCTATGATTGTATGGCGCAGGAATCGCGTCAGGATGATAGTCGAATAGACGCGGGCAGAAAGAACAGATCACAAAATTCTTACCATCGAAAGTCTGATGGACTGGCGGCGGCTGATGCACCCGACCTGTAATCGGTTCAAAATCATGGACAGAAAACGCGTAGGGGTAAACATACCCATCCCAGCCAATCACATCAAAAGGATGATTAAGGTAAGAGTACGGATAGATCACATCCTTCTTCTTTATGAAGAATTTAAAGTCCCCTGTTTCATTATGCGTCTCTAGATCTTTCGGCTTACGGATATCGCGCTCACAAAAAGGAGCATGTTCCATAAGCTGACCAAATTTATTTCTATATCGTTTTGGTGTCGTGATCGGTCCCGAAGACTCGACGATCAACAGTCGATTATCTTCTTGCTTAAAGTGCAACTGATAGGTAGTCCCTCTAGGAATCACCACATAATCCCCATAGCCAAAATCAAGATTGCCATACATCGTCTTGAGTGTTCCGTCTCCCTTGTGGATAAACAAGACCTCATCCGCATCTGCATTCTTGAAGAAATAATCCGTCATACTCTGCTTAGGCGCTGCGACAGAAATCTTACAATCCGCATTCACCAATAATGGCTTTCTAGATTTGATATAGTCATCCTCAGGAGCAACATTCCAACCTTTAAGACTGCGATGCTTAAGCTGCTTATCTTCGATTATTTTTGGCGCAACGCTATACGGTTCTCCTACCTGTACGATCTGCGTCGGCGGATTACAGTGATACAGCAAAGAGTGTAAGTCACTAAATCCTTCGGTAGAAAACAATTCTTCTTTATACAGACTCCCATCTGGTTGTCTAAATTGTGTATGTCGCTTTTTGGGGATGTCCCCGAGTTTGTAGTAATGCATTTCTTTAAGGTATTAGGTGCTAGGTTTTAGGTATTAGCTACCTGTGTAAAATTGTTTAACTGTTTATTCGTTTATGCTGTTCACAAAAGACGCGATAAATCGCTTTCTCTACAGTTGATCTTGCCAGAAACTCAAAACCTTCAATTTTTAACTCTCAACTTTTAACTTTTAACTAATCTCTTGATCCTTCAACACTCTCCTCAATATTTTTCCCACGTTCGACTTTGGAAGATCATCTCTAAACTCCACATGCTTGGGCACTTTGTAGCCCGTCAAATTTTCGCGGCAGTAGGCGATGATTTCAGACTCGGTGAGGGAGTTATCTTTCTTTACGATAAACACCTTCACTACTTCATTAGACTTGTCATCAGGTACTCCGATAGCCGCCACCTCAAGGACTTTTGGATGAGTTGCAATCACATCTTCTACCTCATTCGGAAAGACATTAAAACCAGATACGAGAATCATGTCTTTCTTTCGATCGACGATAGTGAAAAAACCATCCTCGCTCATCTTACCGATATCTCCCGTGTTGAGCCAGCCATCAGAAGTGATCGTGTTCGCAGTCTCATCGGGTCTATTATAGTATCCCTTCATCACTTGTGGCCCTTGCACTTGTATCTCTCCGACTTCACCGACACCGACAGGCTGACCATCATCATTCACGATACGCATATCAGTAGATGGTAGCGGTAGACCGATGGTGCCCAATCGAAGTGAATCGTCGAGTGGATTCACAGTTACCACAGGAGACGTCTCGGTCATGCCGAAGCCTTCGGCAAGGTGGCAATTTGTAACTTCCTTCCATTTTTTAGCAACGGCAGTCTGCACCGCCATACCGCCACCGACGGTAATATTTAAAGCTGAAAAATCGCAACCTGCAAAATCCTTATTATTGAGCAGTGCATTATAAAGTGTGTTGACCCCTGTAAAAAGTGTCACTTTATATTTATTAAATTCTTTGATGATAGAACCGATATCCCTCGCATTCGTCACCAGCACGGTGTGCGTACCCACACTCATCAGCGCCAGACAGTTCACCGTAAAAGCGAAGATATGGTACATTGGCAAGGGGGATAATGCGATCTGATTTGGCTTTGTCATGAAAGGCATCATCCACGCTTGGATCTGCTCCATATTGGCGACCAAATTTTTATTGGTCAGCATCGCGCCTTTAGAGACTCCTGTCGTACCGCCCGTATACTGCAGCAGGATTACATCATCTGGAGCACCCTTGTGAATTTCAAAATCAAATTTCTTTCCCTCTTTTATGGCTGCACAAAAGTTGATTGCATTAGGCAGATTGTAGGCAGGCACCATACGCTTCAAGGTACGCACCGCAAAATTCACCATACGTTTTTTGAAGAAACCATGCATCTCTCCAATACTCGTCACAACCACCGTTTTGATCTTGGTCTTGCCGATGATCTTTTCCAGATTATGCGCAAAGTTCTCCGCGATCACGATCCCTTTGACATCTGCATCAGTGAACTGATGCTCCATCTCCCGAGGCGTATACAGTGGGTTCGTATTCACGACAACCATCCCCGCCCGCAATGCTCCAAACAGTGCGATCGGGTATTGCAATAAATTGGGCATCATCAGCGCTATCTTATCACCTTTTTCAAAACCCCTTTTTGTCAAAAATGCCCCAAATTGTTCCGACCTTTTGTCCAGCTCAGCAAAGGAAATCGTCGTCCCCATGCAGGTGAAAGCAGGCATGTCCTTATACTTTTTGAACACACTATCAAACATCTCCACCAGCGACGCATATTTATCTACATTGATATTCGCGGGGATTCCACTTGGGTAATTCTTCAACCATGGTTTTTCTGTCGACATATTTTCGGTACTTATTTTAGAAGAGCAAAATACGATTTTTTTGATTTATCGGCTTATTTGGATATAACGATATTACCGCGAGAGGGTTCTATGTCGGATGTCTATGATATGCAGACATTTTGGTTTGCAGTAGGCTTATATATGAATTTTGGGCGCTTGCGTCCAAAATTTATATAGAAGCCGTGACGAAAATCAAAATGTCAAAAAAATATGAATTTTTTATGGAGTGGCATAGCCTAAGCTATGGCGCGAGATAAAAGATTAGCGCAGCGGTATATTTTGCAGACATTTTGGTTTGCAGTAGGCTTATATATGAATTTTGGGCGCTTAATCCGGTGATCCGTTTGTATTCGGCTTACAGAGATCTATTCAGGATATGGCTAGAGGCGTATTCACTCATCCGTTCATCCACCTCTAGCCATTCCTTCATTAGGTCTCCGCGGCACCTCATATCACTTCTCCCCAGAGCGCAGGAATTTGGGCAGCCGATATAGACTCGCTATCAAAAAAGGTGTAACTTTGTCCTGCTATGGCAAAGTTGAAGATCAATAAGGAGGTAGAAATAGTCAATCGAAAGGCAGCATTTGAATATAAGTTTTTGCAATCTTTCGAGGCGGGTATCATGCTAGTGGGCACTGAGGTAAAAGCAGTCCGTGTAGGAGATGTGAATCTAAAGGATGCGTTTTGCTTCTTTAGGAAAGGAGAGCTCTATGTCAAGAATCTATACATAGCAGAATTCAAGTATGGGAATCAGAATAACCACGAGACCCGACGCCTACGCAAACTCCTCCTCAAGAAACCAGAGCTTGCAAAGATTGAAAAGAAGATGAAGGAAAAGGGCTTCACACTGGTTCCTTACAGGCTCTATATCAGTGAGCGTGGATTCATCAAGTTGGAAGTCAATCTCTCTCAAGGGAAAAAATCCTACGACAAACGGGCTACGATGAAAGAGCGCGATAATAAACGAGAGATGGGGCGTCTCAATAAAATAAGACTCTAGATGTTAGACTGGAAGTCATCGATCAATGGCTTTAATCACTATCTTCAATTAGAGCGAGGGATGTCTCCCAACTCTGTAGATGCCTACCTTAGAGACATAAGCAAGTTTCATCGCTACCTTCAGATCCAAGAACTCGAAATTAATCCTGCAGAGGTAGAAGAGAATCACCTGATGGATTTTATCGTCTGGCTCAATGAGCTTGGCCTTGGTCCAAAATCTCAAGCCAGAATTAGATCCGGCGTCAAAGCCTACTATCGATATCTACTCCTCGAGGATATGATTGAACATGATCCCAGCGAATTGATCGAAAGCCCAAAACTAGCTAGAAAGATCCCCGAAGTACTGAGTATAGATGAGATCCAAAGTATCTTAGACAGTGTCGATCTCAGCACCGACCATGGTACCCGCAACCGAGCCTTGCTAGAAGTACTCTACGCCTGCGGATTACGAGTCAGCGAACTGACCCACCTCAAGATCAGTAATATGTATGCCGACATCGGTTTCATCAAAGTACTTGGTAAAGGCGACAAAGAACGCCTCGTCCCGATCGGCGAAGAAGCCTTGAAGCATATCCAGTTTTACATGGACGGTGTCCGCCGCCATCTTCCCAAGATTCAGCCATCGAATGAGGATTTTATTTTCCTCAATCGCAGAGGTGCAAAGTTGAGCCGCGTTATGATCTTCACGATCGTTAAAGATGCCGCTGCAGATGCGGGCATTGAAAAAAATGTGAGTCCGCATACGTTTAGACATTCTTTCGCTACGCATTTGGTAGAGGGTGGAGCTGATCTCAAAGCGGTACAGGATATGCTGGGGCATGAGTCGATTACCACGACTGAGATTTATACTCATTTGGATAATGCGTATTTGCGGGATACCATCTTGGCGCATCATCCGCTGAATAAGAAATAGGATACGATTAGAATATTTATCCTTTGGATAGGAATCTTTGAGAGAAACGGTTAATAAACTGTTAAATCAGGCGTTAGGCTATATTTATTTTGCAATAATCATTAAATAACAATTGTTATTGCGCAAAATTGTTTTAATCCTGTACAAGTTAGAAGAATCAATTTTTATTTTTCTCCTTCTTTGTTAATCACGTTTGCTTTTTAAAATTAGAATTATGAAGCTTATCATTTTTTTTACATGCTTCTTGAGCTTTAATATTAAAGCGCAAATAGATCATACATTTTTTGTAGAGTTCTATAGTACAGATATTGGTGTGGAATCAGTTGAAAGATTTGAATATCATATTAAGGATGCCAACAGTTTGGTAGAGCAAGGAGAGAAAATTTTAAAGACTAAATCTATTTTCAACAAAGATGGATTTTTGAAAGAAAGAATTTGGTTTAATGATGGTATGCCGTTACTAAAAACGACTTATGATTATATAGGTGGAAGAAAAATCAGTTCAATTCATAGTGATATAAAAACAAACAAGCGTATTAAAAAATTCGATTTTGTCTATGATGACAACTTGTTCAAGGTTACCCAAATAAAAGATGATACAATCCCCGTAGCAGAATATTTTTTCAATGACAATGGTGAAATTGAGAAAACAATTGGTTTGAAGAGTTCTAAAGTTAAAGAGTATAATTTTGATAGGGGACTTAAATCTGTTAAGTCCTATAATCAGATTTTAGAAAAAATATCCTATACATTACAAGAATATGATGCTGAAGAAAGATTGGTGGTCCAAAAATCACATTATAAATTTTTGGGAGATTCAAGGACAAATGTCACCAAGTATAAATATTTTGATTTGGATGAAAATGAATTTATAACTCAAATGTTCAAAAATGAAAATTTGGAAAAAATTTACAGAAAGACAATCATGCGTAATGACAAAGGTCTGATTGAAAAAGAATATACTGATCCTTTAAGATCAACATCGATTTCTGTTGTTGAATATGCTTATACCTATTATGAGTAACTTTTGATACCTATAAATTAGTTGATTCTGGTTTGCAATTTGTCACCCCGCAGCATGTTCGGGACGGGCGATTTTAAAGAAAAATCGCGCCAAATTGGATCTTGCTTGGCTTACTGCCGTGGGTTGCTACCCACGGTTATAATAATGTCACCCCATCTATCCAGCTGGGCAAGCACTCCGTGGTTTTCTAGATGTTCTAATCAAACCCGCAAACCCGCAAACCCGCAAACCCACTAACCTACAAACCCACTTTCTAAGGCGCGACTAGCTGCAGGCTACAAAGCGAGTCGCTCGGAGAGCGCAGGACAAGCGGTAGAAGCGACATCCCTTTGTTTCGCTTTGCGAAAAAAGGGATACAGCGGATGACGGGGTCACGTACTGAGTGAGCATTTTGGCGATACCGAAGGATCGTGATGGCCACAAATAATCTAAAATTTCCACTAAATAATAGCCAACCTTAATCTACAAAAAACGACCTTTATCCTGTGAGAAAGATATTCATTTGGTTAGCAGTGCTGGTGTATGCCTACGTGGTGTGGAGCTGTGCCAACCCAATTCCATTGACGGGTGGGGAGAAGGATAATACGCCACCGAGGATAGTCAAAGATGGGTTGCTGCCTAAAAATGGGAAGACCAATTTTGAAAAGCAAGATATCTACTTTACGTTTAATGAGTGGGTCAAACTCAATGATGTGGCGAATGAGGTCGTCGTGTCTCCACCTCTGGATAAGAGTCCCGAAATCAAACTGAAGAATAAAGAAGTTGTCTTTTCTTTTGATGATGATGAAGTGTTGAAAGAGGACGTGACTTATACGATCAATTTTGGAGAAGCGATCAAAGATCTTACCGAAAATAATCCAGCCAAATTAAAGTATGTTTTTTCGACAGGAGACTTTATAGACTCCTTGGATGTGAGCGGGACAGTAAAGGATGCTATCACGAAGGAACCCGTTGGAGATTGCCTGGTGATGATGTATGTAAATCTGTCTGACACGATAGTGCGCACAGAAAAGCCATATTATTTCATAAAGACAAATGACAATGGTCAGTTTGAAATAGGTAATGTAAAGGAGGGGGCATACAAGATATTTGCTTTGCATGAGGATCAGGGACAACGATATATTTTTGATACTGATACAGAAGGGATTGGATTTCTGGATACACCAATTGTGGTCAATGATACGCTAGGGAGTGGCATAGCATTGGAGGTTTTTAAAGAGCAAGAAGAGCTGAGATTAAAGGATGAAAAATTGGTGAGCTATGGACATGCCTGGTTTGCTTTCAATCGTGAACCTTATGAGTTAGAAATCTCGCACGAGGATAAAGGGCAAAATCTTAGATATGATTATCGAAAGGATTCCGTTCATATCTGGTATGATACGGAGGAGCCATTTTATGTGTACCTCGCCAACGATACTTTGTGGAGTGACACTGTGGAGATAAAGGTCGAATCAAAAGCGGAGTATCTGGAGAAGACCATATTATCACTGCGCAAATCACACATTGGGACCGAGAAAATAAATCGAAAAGAGGGCATCCAACTACAATTTACTGCTCCTTTGGCTAAAATTAATAATGAATGGGTAGGCGTCTATGCAGACACTACTAGTACTTTAATACCAGCAAAATTGGAACGAGATACAGGGCTCTTCGGCGTAAAGGTAATAGCAGATTGGAAGCAGGATACTCCCTATGAGTTGGTCTTGCTGCCTGGTGCTGTGGTCGATATCTATGGGGTGGAAAATGATACGATCAATTTGGATTATGCGACTCGATCTGATGAGGACTATGGCGAGATCAAGGCTACGATCTCGGACTTAGATAGCACGCTAAACTATATCGTGAAAATCAAGAACAAATCAAATCTGGAAATTAAGCGTTACATAATAGCGGGACAAACTGAGTATGCTTTTGATCTTTCTTATATTGAGCCAGGCGACTATATGGCTGAGATCACACTAGATCGTAATAAAAATGGTAGGTGGGATACAGGTAGCTATGATGCGCGTACTTATCCAGAGCAGATATATACGCAGAGCTTAGAAGCCTTGCGTGCTAATTGGACGGTGGAGGTGGTCCTGACGCCAAACTTTGCTGAGAATAAATAAATATGATACTGAGGTCTGAAAATTTGGTAAAAATATATGGCAGCCGAAAGGTGGTCAAAGGGGTATCGCTCAATGTGAATCAGGGAGAGATAGTCGGCTTATTGGGGCCAAATGGTGCTGGTAAAACGACGACCTTTTATATGACGGTGGGTTTTGTCGAACCGAATGAAGGTAAGGTGTATTTGGGAGAAAAGGATATCACCAGTTTGCCGATGTATAAGCGTGCACAGTTGGGTATAGGGTATCTGCCACAGGAGGCTTCGGTGTTTAGAAAGCTGAGCGTAGAAGATAATATCAAGGCCGTGCTAGAGATGACAAAGTTGTCGAAGGCAGAACAGAAAGATAAACTAGAAGGTCTGATCGAAGAGTTTAGATTGGATAAGGTGCGCAAAGGAATGGGCGATACACTCTCAGGTGGAGAGCGACGTCGAACGGAGATAGCTAGAGCTCTGGCGACGAATCCAAAGTTTATTTTATTGGATGAGCCATTCGCGGGGATCGACCCTATAGCAGTAGAAGATATCCAATATATAGTAGCTAAATTGAAGACTAAGAATATCGGAATCTTGATCACGGATCACAATGTACAAGAGACGCTCAGTATCACAGATAGAGCGTATCTGATGTTTGAAGGGGATATCCTCAAGGCAGGTTCGGCTGAAGAGTTAGCCGCGGATGAGCAGGTGCGCAAAGTGTACCTTGGGCAAAATTTTGTACTGAAGCGTAAAGAGATAAATTTAGACGAGTAGTAGTATGAAATTTCTTTGGGGCATAGTTTTTTTTCTCTTTATCATGCAATTCTTTGCCTGTTCGGGATGTGAGCTGCAAGCACCTCGGATCCGTTCAGCAGATCGTAAAATAATAGATTCGCTTTATAAAATGGAAGTGGAAACTTTAAAATTAGAATTGGATTCAATCTGCAATTTGTCATTCGATGAGCGCTTAAAATATACAGTGGACTCTATCATGGCTGTTCGCCTAATAGAAAGAAAAAAGAGACTTGGTTACTAATAAGATATATCAGATACTAGCCCTTTTTGTCTTGTCAACTTTGTTGATGGGTCAGGCTGCACCTAAGTCAAAAAAGCAATTGATGGATGAGTCATTGCAAGAGAAGCTGGATAAATACACTAAAGTTCAATTCCAAAAATGTGATAAGCGTATTCTAAATCGCGCTCAAGCCATTGTCGATTCTATTCTTTTGAAAGAGGCTCAAGAGAAAACGATCGATACTTTTGATCGTCCGCCTAAGCCATTTAAGCCGACACGACCTACGCTAAAGGTGCCCAAAGATACAACGGCTGTAGAGCCGCTTTTTGAGAAAGAAAATGAAGGTGAAAGGTGATAAGATTTTAGTACTTTATTTTCTTTTGTTCCCTAGCTCCTAGCTCCTAGCTCCTAGCTCCAAGCTCCAAGCTCCAAGCTCCTAGCTCCTTAGCTCCTTAGCTCCTAGCTCCTAGCTCCTAGCTCCTAGCTCCTAGTCCCTAGCTCCTAGACCTTTACGCTAATCTTTCCCCGGATATTTCTTACCACTTTTAAGGCGATTGTTTAGTTTGATGACTGATTTTTGCATGCTTTTGGAAAAGTTTGGATGAAATATGCCTCTTTTGACTCCTACATAGAACATATCTCTGCCCAGGTCGGTCAATTGTCCATCTTCGATGTATAACAGTTGAAAGCCCTCCCTATTATATCTTTCAAAACCTTCGGCGGGATGGCCATAGCCATAATCCGTTACGTATATGTTTTCTGCTAATGATAGGTCAATTTTTTTATTGGTAACTACATCTGCTATCGGGTTTGATTTGTTTTTCAAGACCGACTTTGTGTCTTCTGGTCTGATGAAATATACCGGACAATAGTCAAAATGCTTAGTGAATGCAAGCTCGATGAGTTCATTTAGCTCTTTTGATTCTTGAAGAACTTCTTCTACAGCTGCAGTTTGGCCCCTTTTGGTCAGCTCTTGTACCTTCTTGTCTTGTTCTGATAATCTTACCAGCAGTACCCCATCTTTGAGCATGGCTAGATGTTCATTCTTACTAAATTGGCTCAATGGATGTTGCGCAAATAGGATAGCAGATGCGCATAAGAATATCGAAAGTAGACTGACTTTGTAGATCACAGCGGATATTAATTTTGTTAAGAAAATTTTAAATCAATTTATTGATTTCTTTCAAGCGTAAAATATGCCGATTTTTGCTTAAAATTAAGAAATTTGCAGTCTCAAAAAGCCATAAATAAGGTTTCTGCCCATTAAAATATTTGAAGTCTATCCAGATCTTATCTTTGATGGATATTTCTTCCTTTGTATGGCTGCTCTTTTGGTGGATATTCTTATAACAAGAAGAGCTGAGAAAACGTAAATAATATAATAGATACAGTAGAATTTTTGATTCAAAAAACAGATAGAAAATGATAGAGCAATCCGTTGATATTCAAGCACTCAACGCCCAAATACAGGCGGATAGTGAATTTGTAAATCGGTTGTATGAAGAAACTTCACAGACTATAGTTGGCCAAGAGCACATGATGGAGAGATTGCTCATCGGTCTACTCACCAAAGGGCATGTCTTGCTGGAAGGCCTTCCTGGATTGGCGAAGACGCTAGCTATCAAGACTTTGTCTAGTGCTACAAATGCACAATTTAGTAGAATTCAATTTACGCCAGATCTATTACCTGCGGATATAGTGGGTACTATGATATATAATCCGAGCAAAAATGACTTTTCTGTAAAGAAAGGTCCTGTATTCGCCAATTTTGTGTTGGCGGATGAAATCAACCGTGCGCCAGCTAAGGTGCAAAGTGCATTGCTAGAAGCAATGCAAGAGAGACAGGTTACCATCGGCACCAATACGTTTAAACTTGAAGAGCCTTTTTTAGTTTTGGCTACACAAAATCCAATAGAGCAAGAAGGTACTTATCCTTTGCCTGAGGCTCAGGTGGATAGATTCATGCTCAAAGTGAAGATCACTTATCCGAACCAAGAAGAAGAGCGCGAAATCATCAGAAGAAATCTAAATGTTGATGGTTTTGGAAAGGTCAAGCAAGTCGTGACTTTGGCGGAAGTAAATAAAGCCAGAGATACAGTGCGTAAGGTGTACATGGATGAGAAGATAGAGCAATACATTCTCGACATTGTCTTTGCGACTAGAAATCCAGAAAAATATGGTTTAGAAAGCCTCCAACCTTTATTAAGCTTTGGAGGGTCACCGCGTGCTAGTATCAATCTAGCACTTGCTTCAAAAGCAATTGCATTTCTAGACAGAAGGGGTTATGTAACTCCAGATGATGTGCGTAATATTTGCTACGATGTACTCAGGCATAGAATAGGGATCACCTATGAGGCGGAAGCTGAAAACGTTACACAAGAAGATATCATCAAGCAAATATTAAACGCTGTTGAAGTACCTTGATTTTTAAAATCATTTAATACTTATTAAATTTTGTGGGTGAAGAATCTAATATGGAAATATGTCTTTATGTTGATGCTGACAGGCTTAGCTGACTTTGCTACAGCACAAACTGTTATAGAACTTCAAACGGCGCAGCTATTTGACACACAGATTACTTGGATAAAGCAGTTTGAGGGTAAGATAGATGGTGTGCATGCTGCTTCTCTCAGTCTAGGTTTCGATGGCATTCATAGCAAGGGATTCTTAACCTATACTTCAAGTGGTGAGCAATATTTATTAGAGGGCACTTTACAAAACGATGATCTAGTTTTATTGGAAAAGTATGAGAATGATCCTACTGGATATATAGAGGGTAGTTTTAGCTTGGAGGAAATTACGATGAATTGGAAATCTATTGATGGGACTTCAAATTTTCAAGCCTTGTTTTGGGATAGACAAAAGTTGGCTGAAAAGGATGCTACACAGCTGGCGATTTACGCTGGCGTCTTAGATGATCAAAACATTAAGCTAACCTTGCAAAAAACAGGTCAATCCGGAATTGGAAATATAATTTTTGATAATAACCAAATAGAAAAACTACACGCGACTTATATTTCAGATAGAAATCTAAATGTGGAAAACTTGTCTTCTGGATATTCTTTCAAATTAGTCAACACCAAAGAAGATCTGTATGAGGCAAGCTTTATTTTGCCTGCTTCAAGCACTGCTTCTCACTTGGGGCTTAGATGTATTTCTACCATCGATATGAAGGTAGAAGAATATCTTAGCCAGTATATAGACTATGAAATTTTACTTCCAAGTTTAGATGCCACTTTTGATGCAGATATTAATGCTCTGGTAAAAGACTGGAAGCAGGACATGGATCAACACAAAGAAAAGACTGTTCAGAATAGATTTGGAAATGCAGCTCGAATCTGGTTTGATGTCGAGTTCATAAGCAATGAATACTTATCAGGTGTGGTTTACTACAACAGTACATGGAGTAAGCAGGTGGCATCAAGAACATTCACTTATCATCGTCAAAATTCTGAGATGATCAGTTTAGCACCTTTCTTAAAGGGCTCCTCAAAATGGGAGAGAGCGATAAAGGATAGGATGATTGCAGCGAAAGAACTAAATACTTCAACAGAGAATGATCAATATAAAAAATGGATAGATCGTGCGGATTTGATGGATCCCATATTATGTGAAGGTGGTTTGCAGTTTTTGACGGAATCGAATACGGTTTTTGGTCAAGGCAGTACCTTCATGCCCTGGGACTCACTAACACCCTTAGTGATATCTTCTTCAAAATTAAGTAAGCTCAGAAAGTCAAAGTAAAAAGTGGAAACAGCAGAGTTACTAAAAAAGGTACGTAAAATTGAAATAAAGACGAAGGGCCTGAGTCGGCACATCTTCTCTGGAGAGTACCATAGTGCTTTCAAGGGTAGAGGAATGTCTTTCAGTGAGGTACGGTCCTACCAATATGGTGACGATGTGAGAAATATAGACTGGAATGTAACAGCACGTACAGGTGAGCCCCATATCAAAGTGTTTGAAGAAGAGCGGGAGCTGACGGTGATCTTATTGATAGATGTCAGTCGATCTGCGTTCTTTGGAACTGGAGAGCAAATGAAAAACGACATGATCACAGAGTTGTGCGCAGTATTGTCTTTTTCTGCGATCAACAATAATGACAAAGTAGGCGTACTCTTTTTCTCTGACCAAGTTGAAAAATTTATCCCTCCAAAAAAAGGAAAGCAACACATCCTAAGAATCATTAGAGAATTATTGGATTTTCAACCAGTCAGTAAGCATACCAACATTGGTATGGCACTAGAGTACTTTAACAATGTGGTAAAGAAAAGGTGCATTTGTTTTATGCTCTCTGATTTTATAGCAGATGGATATGACACTGCCTTGCGTATCGCTGCAAGGCGGCATGATGTCATAGGCATGCATATCTTCGATCCTAAAGAACAAGAATTGCCAGATGTTGGACTCATACGAGTTGTTGATGCGGAGACAGGTCAATTAAAATATTTAGATACCAGTAGTGAAAAGGTGCGGAACGCACAAAAAAATTGGTTTGATAAAAATCGTAGCTACTTTAAAAATGCTTTTGCAAAAAGTGGTGCAGACCTAATTAGCTTGCCTACTGATATTCCTTACACTAGCCAATTATTGAATTTTTTCAAAAAGAGATCTAAGTAGTATTGAGCACTATAAGTAAGCATATTATTATTATTATTTTATTGTCGCTCTGTACAGTAGTGTGCATCCAAGGGCAGACTGTCATGGCTGAAGTGGACAGTGCTCATTTCATGATTGGAGATCAACTTAAATATAGATTGAAGATCAAAGATGCGGCGGATGTGAAAAACCCTAGTGCAGACTTGTCTAAGGTTGATACCTCAAAGGTATTTGAAGTAGTTAAAGAATTGGATTGGGAAAAGTTATCTGAAAACAATGATACCTACTATCAGAAAGAATTAACGATTACTGCCTTTGATTCTGGCTATTACTATTTTCCTTCTACGAAGATTACGTATGAAAAAGCTGGTAGAAAGTACAATAAAAATACACAACAGATACAGTTGGCCGTTGTGACGCCGCAGATTGATTCTTTAGGTATCAGACCCATCAAGGGTATCGTACAAGAGCCAATAAGACTGGAAGATTTTTATCCTGTGATAGTGACTGTGGCGATTGTGTTAGCTTTGGGTCTTCTAGCCTTTTTCTTATATAAGAGATTTAAAAATAAGCCCAAGAAAGAAGTATACGTTGCACCACCTAAAGCCCATGAGGTGGCTCTGAAAAAACTCCAATTGTTGAAGGATAAAGAACTATGGCAGCAAGGGAAAATTAAAGAGTACCAGTCCGAGCTGACTTATATAGTTCGAGAATATCTTGAAGAAAGATTTGAGATTCAAGCATTAGAATCAACTACGGCAGAAATCGTGGAAGAACTCAAACAAAAGGATATCACGGAAGATCATAAAGGTGAATTGACAGATATGTTTAGAATGGCGGATATGGTTAAGTTTGCCAAAGCTACTCCTCCAGTTGATATACAATCCACCCTTTTAAATAAGGCAACACAATTCGTAGAGAAGACGAAGCAGGAAATAATTGTTGAACCAGAAACTGCTAAAGAATGAGTTTCTTCAACAATATACAATTCGAAAGCCCTTGGTTCTTTCTTTTGATTCCTATTATAGTGGGAGTTGCAGTTTGGTACTATAGACAACGGAATTCTTATTTTCCAAGACTCAATATGTCTACCTTACAAGGTGTTGATGGCGTATCTACTTTCAAATCTAAAATGGGCATTCTTATTCCCATATTTCGTTTCCTTTGTTTGGCGGCCTTGACGATTGCATTGGCTAGACCTCAGTCTATTTTACAAGAAGAAGAGGTGAAAGCGGAAGGTATCGATATTGTCTTGGTGATGGATTTATCCAGTAGTATGCTGGCGCAAGATTTTAAACCAGACCGTCTTTGGGTAAGTAAAGCAGTAGCGGGAGATTTTGTAAAAAATAGAAAGTATGATCGTATCGGTCTAGTGGCATTCGCAGGGGAGGCATACACCCAAGCTCCACTCACGACGGACCATTCTGTAATTCTTGATTTTCTAAATCCAGAAGCAGGGCTTCAGTGCGGACGTCTGCAAGATGGAACTGCGATAGGTATGGGTTTGACTACGGCAGTCAATAGATTGAAAGACAGTGAAGCAAAATCCAAAGTGGTTATCTTACTGACGGATGGAGTGAATAATGCAGGTTATGTTAAGCCTCTTACGGCTGCAGAGATTGCCCAAGAGTTCAATGTGAAGGTGTACACTATTGGAGTAGGTTCGACGGGTGATGCATATACACCCGTGACGAGAACAGCAAGTGGCCAATATCGATATGGCTTGTCCCGTGTAGAAATTGACGAGCGCCTATTGAATGAAATCTCAACCATGACGAGTGGTAGATATTTTCGAGCGACCAATGAGGAAAGCTTGCAACAGATTTATGCAGCTATAGATAAATTAGAAAAAACAGAGATAGAAGTTTCTATTCTGAAAAGATATAAAGACCAGTTCTTTCCTTTCGCATTCTTTGGATTGATCTGTTTGTTTTTAGAAATGATATTAAAGTATACCATATTAAGATCGATACCATAAGAGATGTTTAAATTCGAAAATGCAGATCATTTATATGCCTTACTTACGGTACTTGTTGTAGCGTTGGCCTTCCTTTGGTATTTTAATTATCGTACTAAGGCACTCCATCAATTAGGTGCTTGGGGTTCTTTGCAGAAGTTGATTCCTGGGTATTCCAGGAGTAAGCCAATCCTAAAGTTTTCCTTCATGGCTTTGGCCTTAACACTGATTTGTGTGGGTTGGGCGAATCCACAATGGGGATCCAAAAAAGAAAAAGTACAAACTAAATCTGTTGATGTTTTCATAGCACTAGACATTAGTAATAGTATGTTGGCGGAAGACGTGCGACCAAGTCGATTGGGACAGGCACAGAAGTTTGGGCAAGACCTAGTCAAAGGCCTGAAGGGCGAACGTATTGGACTGATTCTATTTGCAGGGAATGCGTACCTACAGATGCCCTTGACTACAGATTATGCGGCAGCAGCGATGTTTGTCAAAAGTGCCAATACAGACCTAGCACCTACCCAAGGAACAGCGATTTCTGATGTAATCGAGTTGGCAGAGAATTCATTCAGTGAGGATAATAAGCACCACAAGGCACTGGTCATCATCACCGATGGGGAAAATCATGATGATCAAGCACTGGTCAAAGCCGCTGCTGCAAGTGATGATGGGATGTTGATTTTTACGGTTGGTGTTGGATCAGCGGAGGGAGCACCTATTCCATTTTCGTTCAATGGTAGAACAGCTTTCAAACAGGATGAAAATGGGCAGCAGGTCATATCTAAAATGAATCCTGAGATGCTTAGAGAGTTGGCCACCAATGGAAACGGGACCTACTTCAATCTACAAGAGAACTCAGCTAAAGTAATTACTGAACTTAGGAAACGGATTGATAAAATAGAAAAGAGAGATATCGAACAGCGATCATTTACAGAGTATAACAGTTACTTTCAGTATTTTCTAGCTATCGCGTTATTATTGCTTGTGGTAGATTTGTTTTTCTCCTATAGAAAAAATCAATGGATTAAGAATACAGACATCTTTGATGTTTAATTAAGAAAAATAAGAAATAGAAAAAATCGTTAATAAAGAATGAAATTCTTGATACCCATATTGTTTATGTTGAGTGGTAGCCTTTTGGGCCAGACCTCGCATAAGTTGCTGCGCTCTGCCGATGAGCAATACAATAAGCAAGATTTTCAAGCTGCAGAAGAGACCTATCGGAAGGCAAATGAAAAAAAGCCGACTTTCAATGGAGAGTACAATCTAGGTAACTCCATCTTCGAGCAAAGTAGATTTGAAGAAGCACTCAATCATTATGAACAGGCTGCGACACTCAGTGCTGATCCAGAAGTCAAATCAGATGCATATTACAATCTAGGGAATACCTATATGAATATGGAAGACTATGAAAAAGGGGTAGAGGCTTACAAAAACGCACTGCGGAACAATCCCAACGATGAGGATAGTAAGTATAATCTCTCCGTAGCCAATCGAATAATCAGACAGCAGCAACAACAGCAGCAACAACAGCAGCAGCAACAAGACCAAGAGCAGCAAGAACAACAAGAACAGCAAGAGCAACAAGAGCAGGACGAACAGCAAGATCAACAGCAGGAACAACAAGAGCAGCAAGAAGGAGATGAAGAAAAGGAGGGCGATGAAAAGCAAGAGGAATCTGACGGAAAGGAAAAAGAACAAGAGCAGGAAGGAAAGTCAGGTGAAGAGACTGAGAAGAAGGATTTGAGTAAAGAGGAGGCAAGACGTCTACTCGAAGTAGTAGAAGAAGACGAAAAACGAACACAGCAAAAACTGAGAAAAACCGATACGAATAATGCGAAAACAAAAAAAGATTGGTAACCATGAAGAATAGGATCACAGTTCTAATTTTTTGTACCCTTAGCTTTTGGGCTATTGCAGCCAATGCGCAAGATGCAACCGTGCGGGTTGAGCTTTGTAGTGATACAGTGATGGTGGGTCATCAATTTACATTGACCTATATAGTGAATGGAGGTCAAGTCAATGGACTAAGCGATCCAGACCTTACCGCCTTCAATTTGCTTTCTGGCCCAAATACGAGTTCTAGCATGAGTATTATAAATGGACAAATGAGTGCTAAATCATCAGTCAATTTTGTGCTACAGGCTAGAACGCCAGGAGACTTTACTATCGAACCCGCTACTCTTACTATCAATGGAGAGCAAATTCAAGTGGAACCTTTAAATATTCATGTTATAGAGAATCCTGATGGCGTCCTGCTTGAGGATTTAATGCCTCAAACGCCTAGGAAAAGGAAATCAAAGAAGAAGGTAAAAACGTATAAGTTATAATATGAAACTAAGGTTGATCTTTCTTTTTACCATTTTATTGAGCTTTAGTGTACAGGCACAAATGCTATTTAAGGCGGGTGTTAATGTACGGGATATCACCATCGGCAATAGTGTGCGCTATACAGTAACCTTAGAGAATATCGATTCTAGGACATACCGACCTCCTAGTTTCAAGGGGTTTAATATTGTTTCTGGACCTTCCACTAGTATGTCTTCGACTACTATAAATGGCGTCACCAGCAGTGAATTTAAATACATATACATTCTAGAGCCCAAAGAAGTAGGCGAATATGTGATACCGTCAGCGACAGCTATGTACAATAACAAACCTGTCAAATCAAATATGGTAAAGGTGATTGTGAAGAAAGGAAAAGGGGGAGCAAAAAACCAAAAAGACCTGGCAAAAAATATGGAAGGCCAGATGTTTGTCCGCGCTGTACCTTCCTCCGATACTGCGTATATTGGTCAACAAGTTATTCTAAATTATAATATTTACTATACCACCCAAGTAAAGAGGTATGATCAAATCACTGAGCCAAAGTATGATGGCTTTTTCTCTAAGCAGCTAAGGAGTGTAGGTCGGAATAGTGCAGTAGAAGTCATAGACGGTGTGGAGTATAACGTAACCACAGTGCGCAAAGTAGCCCTGTATCCTCAGCAAACAGGTAAACTTGATATAGAAGAATCTAAATTTAAATTGGGGGTCCCTGCACCTGGCAACAACTCTAGAAGTGTTTTCTTTGAACGATATAATTATTTTTATTTTAATACAGAAGCGCTCACAATTAACGTACTTACATTACCTGATGATGCACCTGCTTCTTTCTCCGGTGCAGTAGGGGAGTATACGGCGCAGTCAGTCGTGTCCCCTTCTAATCTAACTACAGATGATGCCTTGACTATTCTATTGGAAATATATGGAAACGGAGATGTCAAACAAAACCTTCCACCACAAGTTATCTTCGACGAGGATTTAGAGGTCTATAATACATCTGTGCTAGAAAAAAAGACTATTCCTAGAGAAGGCTATCTGCAAAGTTTTATGAAGGTAGAGTATACGGTTTTGCCTAAGAAAGCAAGACGTTACCTCATCCAACCTAGGTTTACCTACTTCAATCCCGACAGTGCTAGGTATGTTACCATAGTCACGGGTGTGGACAATGTGATGGTGAGACAAGGTAAAGGAAAGAAACAATCAAAGACTGTAATTTCAGAAAGTGAGGCCATGTCTTCGGCCTTGAAGCCGCTTATGACAAGCACCACTTTAAATACTAAAAAAGATAGTGCATGGATTCAGCACCCCATTGGCAAAGGTCTACTTTTGTTTCCATTTTTAGCGATGGGCGCTGTCTTATTGTATCGACAAAATGAAATCAAAAAAGGCAACATAGACCCAGATCTTATCAGAAAGCAAAAGGCGGGTGGTGTAGCGAAACAAAGATTACTTTCCGCGGAAAAGTTTTTGCAAGCAGGCGATAGCAAATCATTTTATGATGAGATTGCTGCCTCTATATTTGGCTACATCGCGAACAAGCTGGACATCCCGCTCTCTGAATTGTCCAAAGATAATATCGCAAGTAAACTACAAGCTAAACAAGTAAGTCCAAATACCATTGAGAAGTTGTCTGACTTATTATCTAAATGCGAGATGGCAAGATTCGCCGGAGGAGCAGGAGCAGATAATATGCAATTGGTCTATAACGATGCGCAACATATCATAGAGTCCCTAGAGCAAGGCGGTAACCTCTAAGCTTACTTTTTGATCTAAGAGATTCCTATCTTCGGATATTATATCCACGTTCATTGACTAACTAACCCACTAACAAACTATTACATGACTATACAAGAAGCTCAAAAAAGTGTAGATGAATGGATCAAGACCATCGGCGTCCGTTACTTCAACGAACTGACCAACATGGCGGTACTGATGGAAGAGGTAGGGGAGATGTCCAGACTCATGGCCCGCATCTACGGCGAACAGTCCTTCAAGAATCCTGAGGATGAAAAAAATGCGAAGGAAAATCTTTCGGGCGAGATGGCCGACGTCCTCTTCGTGCTGATCTGTCTGGCTAATCAAACTGGAGTAGATCTAGAGCAATCACTAATCAAAAGTTTGGAGAAGAAAACTAAGCGGGATAAGGATAGGCATCAAGGAAATGATAAGTTGAAATAGTTTCTGGGCGTGCCCCTAGATAAGCCTCAAAAAAAGAGGCTTATCTAAGGTCGGGCTCGTCGGGAGTCCGCTTCGCTCCCGTGCTACGCACTCACGAATTATCGTGATCCCTATGATCCCTCACGCGGGTTTATTCTCCTTAGATTTTTGATAACCATTATGCCACTTCTTTGGATTGTAACATTTTACTGTAATTGCAGCAGAAAAAGGTAGCTGTATTGGTTCTGATCACTTCCCCATATTCGTCAGCCTAACCCTAGAGTCAAACAAAGCGACTGAACAAAAAGCAGATCCACCCACAGAAAAGCAATTGGAGAAAGCACGAAAACAGATTGAGAAAGAGAAGAAAGAGCTGGAAGAGTGAAAAGGTAATGAGTTCAATTTTATATAAAACATATTCTAAGATTGCACCATTTCGGTTTTATTTGACTATATTTAGAATGAAGAATAATCCGCTTTATTTTTTATAATAAAAACCAATAATTACCTTGAAAACAAATCCAATCACAGCAGTTTTAGTGCCCTACCTTATTTGTATATTAGGTATTCCTTTATGCTTACAACTCTTTTGCGGCTTATTATTCCTTTTAACCCTTCCCTTTGTAGTACTATTATTTCATCCATTTTGGAAATTTCTTGTCTCAAGATGGTTTCATGAAGTCCAAGAAAGTGGAATGAATCCAGATCAAATCAATGAACTTATTTCTAAGTATAGATTGGATTGCGGTGGGTCAATGGAATTAGAATAGATATATTTCGGTTTTTAAATATCCACCTTCCCAGACAAAGACATAATTTGTAGCTCCAATCTTTTCATTTCTCTCAGTATGGCATGCTTATCCATTTGCATCCAAGAGTATAATTTTAGCATACACATGTTGAGTAAGAGTGCCAAACTTCCAATACCCCACTTTGTTAATTCTATCGCTGA
>Ga0209187_1001367_pt1 | contig 28764 bp, 24 predicted proteins | sample BantaG_FD_187430 | JGI IMG/M metagenome (GOLD analysis project Ga0209187, IMG submission 187430) | Marine algal microbial communities from Bantry Bay, Ireland - BantryBay_4 metaG (SPAdes) (version 2) | ecosystem: Host-associated > Algae > Red algae > Unclassified | place: Bantry Bay, Ireland...
TGTAGATCAACTAATATCCGTTACTATGGCGTGGATGCTAGCTCAAGTCAAATCAGCGAAGTTCGGAATATACAAGAGTCAACAACAGATGATATAGAGTTATGTGAAGAGCTTATAGAGGGTGAATTGGTCTTAGAAATGTATAAAAGAGCTGTACCTGGAGATCCACTTAATGAAGTCGATTTTACTGTAGAATTCTCTAATGCAGTCATGGTCACTGGTGATGAGATGGTTGACGGAGAAATGCACACATTCTATGAATTAAGCGCAGTCGATAAAAACTATGATGATCCAACGATAATAGCTAACTATGCTTACAGATGGACTGTGGGTCCAGATGGTAAAGTATCATATGGCGCTGGGGGTTTTTCTCCAACCAACACAAATGAACTCCCATTCTGGTATTATGTAGGCATAGTTTATATTGATCGAACCAATACAGTTATGGATGGTCGATATGTAGGAAGCCTATTAGCTCTGAGCTCAAAGCGATTTGCCAATGGAGAATCGTTCTCTAGGGACTCCGCTTTGAAAGTGAATATAGAAGTGAAATAATTAATAACAGTAAGCAGCCAGTTAAAAGCTGGCTGCTTACATTATAGATATAAAGATCGAAGAATTGAACTTAGAGGTAATTATCAAAAAATCCATCAAAGGTAGCCGGCATCACCAAAAGGAACTTTATGCACTCTTGGCAAAAGATCTGTACGGCTTAGCTAAACGATACAGTGTAGATAACCCTCAAGCTAAAGATTATATGCAAGACGGCTTCGTGAAAATATTTGAGAATTTACATATCTACGATGCATCTATGGCTAACATACTGACTTGGTCAAAAACGATTCTGATTAATACCATACTGAGTGATAAGCGAAAAAAAACCATTCCAATCACTGGGATGGAATTAATACCTGAGACTTATCAAAATGCAGACGAAAACAGGAATCCATTTGAGTCAGATGATTCACGAATAACCGAGCTAATCGATGCGCTCAGACTCCTCCCTGATCATTATCGACAAGTAATCAATCTGTATTTCTTAGATGGATGGAATCATCAAGAAATTGCAGATCAGCTCAATATTAAAGTAGGGACATCAAGATCACTCTTATCAAGAGGTAAACAGATCCTCCTCAGTAAAATCAATCTAAAAACTAAGACACATGAATCAAAAGCGATATAACCAAAGAGATAAGATAGATCAGCTGCTCGGTTCAGATTTGGATGTAGACACTGCCTGGAATGACTTTGGTAAACAAAAACGTCGTAAAAGACCTTTTTTGTTCTGGATGTTTGGCGTGTTGAGCATATTAGTTTTGTCGGTGTTCATTTACACGACCATTTATCCACCAATAGAAGTAGGTAATTCTGAAAACGATAGTGATATCATGGCGGATAATAATTCTACAGATACAGATGGTAATATATCTCTGAGTCAAGAAGAAGCGATTTCAGATGAAAATCTCACTAACATCAAAGCGGATTATAATTCTACTAATGCAGATGGTCATATCTCACTGACTCAAGAAGAGCCGATTTTAAATAAAAATATCACTACTGTCAAAGCGGATTATAATTCGACAATTTCAAATGGTAAAATATCTTTGAATCAAGAAGACACGAATTCTAATAATAACCAAGGTGAGAAATTCAGCAAACAAGACATCAATCAAACGGTAAATAAAAATGATCAAATAGTCCGTCTGTCTGATAATACTACGAATAGAATAATAAATGCCAACAAAGCAAAAGGTAAAACCGAATTAAAGGACTTAGCAACCAATACTTACCAGAATACGCCACAAGGAAAACAAACAAATATCACAAATAATAATAAAGGGGAAAATGGGGAAACTAACTTAGATAATGAACAAAAGTTACCATTTTCTGAAATGACTTCATTGTCAACAAATCTGGAGAAAGAGATAGCTAAAAGTGAATCAAACCAACCCACTCGGACATTAGCTCATACAAAACTAAAATACTCCCTCCTACCCTTGATACAACTAAGTGAACTGAAATATGATAGTAAGTCACAACTCAGTATCCTTCCTCAGGCAAGTGCAGCAAATACAAAGCTTGATCAAAAGTCGAAGTATAGCTTATCTCTCTATTCTGGAATTGGCACATTCACTCGGAGTTTATCTTTTTCAGAAGATAACATGCTACAGCAAAGGCGACTGGATAATGTGAAGCCTTTACTGAGTCATTCCATTGGTATTGGCATTAATCTAGAACTAACAGACAAGATTTATCTAGAGAGCGGACTTAGCTACACCAATAACATCAGCCGAATTAGAGATATCATCCAGCAAACAGTAAGTTCTCAGCAAGCCGATGATATACTTATCGCTTTTCAAATCAGAGATGGTGTATCACAGAATATCTTCGGAACTGCCACTGTTGACAACATCGAAGTAGTAGAGAAAACTAGATTTCAACAATATAAATCCCTATCAATTCCTATCACTTTATCATATGCGCAGCCTATCAATAATCGATTCAGAGTAGAGTTTGGTGTTGGTTTACAATATGCCCTGCTACAGTCTGTAGTGGGAGAAACATATAACTCAGTAGAATCAATAGGTGAATATAGACCGGTGACAGACTATGGCTATAAGACAAGTAATCATTTTGAATTCAGAACTCACGTTGGCTTACGAAGCTATATAAGTAAGCATATTGAGTTAGGCGTACGGACCACGTTATTAAGTGATATACAATCTCGCACTTCTAGTTTATCTGATTTTGAAGATCGATTTAACTCCTACAATATTTCAGTGCATATGACAACACATTTTTAGTCAATTCTAATTCTGTTATTGGATATTATAAGTTGCTAGGTGAGATTTTCCATTAGCCAGAAGTCTAGATTGCAATTAAAAAGCTAAGCTATTACTTCGTTCTCTGAGCAATACGAGTGAAGCTACGATCATATTACTCTCAAGTTACAAGCTTCGTACAACGCGAACAATTGTGCAGTTAACAAAATGAATACAAGTTTTATTTTTAATTGTAAAGCTAGCCAAGTGTACTTTTTTAATTCAAAATAATTACAATTTATGTTTTGTCTTCGTTCTCTGAGGACTAAGCTATTATTATTTTCTCTGATAAGAAACAGTCATCACAACTGTATCAAGAATCAGTGTAACTATCTATATTAAAAGAGATTTTTGCATCAATAGGACCTCCCATTAAGTGTATATAGAAAACACACAAAAAGCATAATTCCTACTTAAAATGTTTAAGCTAAAAGAAGACGTTCTTATTTATAGTGATGAATCTAAGACTGAACAGATGTACCGCATCAAAGCAGATAAGTGGTTAGACTTTTCAGCTGCTTATACCTTCTATAATAAAGAGGAGAAAGAATTTGGCAAAATAGTAAGAAAAGGTTGGAGATCAATTTGGAAAGCAGAATATACTATCGTTGATGACAATCAGAATGTACAATACACCATCAGTGAAGAAAACGCATGGATCAAAGTTGGTGATTCTATTTTAGGTGAAATACCAATTTTGAGTATGCTTACTGGCTACCTCTTTAATCTATCCTATTTAGTTACAGATACGAATTACAAAGCTATAGTCAGATTAAAAAAGCAGCCATCATTCTTTGGAAGAAATTTTGAAATTACTAAAGAAGGTAATATGAACGGAGATGATGATGATCGAATTCTATTAGGTCTTATGATGATGATCTTGATGGAAAGAAGAAGAGGTTAATTCATATATTCGAATTGTAAACCATAACTATTCTATAATTTATTTTCCATCTTAACTTTACTGTAGAGCACACTTATAAGATGCTTTAACCCTAAAAGAGCATAACTTCCAGATAAACATTGCGACAAAACAAATCTTATTAATGGGCTTCATAAATTAGTCCGCAAGCCTACTTTAACAAGCCTTAAAGATGTAGTTATCAACTAAAAAAATCAGTATCTTGCCGAATTGTTTACTGGCTAACTAATTTGTCAAATCAAATAAATGGAAGATTACAATTATAAAAAGCTGTATCGCGAATTTAGGAAATCTGTCATCAATGAAGAAAATAGAGAACAAATTATATTTACGAGTAGAAAAACCTGTGATGCAGTTACATTAGTAGAGAAAATTGCACAAAAAGAAGGTCTATCAGACAGAGATACATACTTAGCTAAAGTATATACATTTATCTTTCACTTTAGACTTGTAGAACTTAATAAGAAAGCCCAAGATGATAATGAAACATTCCTAGAAAATATTAATCAGATACAGCAAGACTTTTTGAAAAAGGTTTCTCCGCATTTTAAATTAAGCTCAGAAGAAACAAAACAGATAAGTGATGCAATTGCAGATTTCAAAGTGCCCGTAGGAAGAAAAAGTCCAATGAGTATAAAACTGGCCCATGATGCATTAACTTCTATTTTTGCAAAGAAAAAAATTACAAAAAAGCTGAACAGTATTTTCTCAGAAATGGAATTTTATTTCCCAGCACTAAAAGATAATTTTAAAATATCCAGCGGACTTGTTGATTATATTTCTCAAACAAAATATTATACAGAATATGCTTCGCAAAAAAATCTAGCAAAAAAAATTAAAAACAAGCAAAAATTAATATCGTATGTCCAAAAACAAAAAGACGGTTCTTCTCTATTGAATAATAAGCATGCGATGACAATGATAAAGACCTCTTCAAGGAATCAAGTTGACCTTGTTAGTATTGCAGATAAGAAAGCAGGGATTATGATTACTGTAAATTCCATTTTACTGACCATTTTGATCCCAATGTTTGCTAGTTATATTTTTGATTTCTCAAGATACATCATCCCTATTGGGTTATTAACAGTGACAAGTGGATTGACCATTCTTTTCGCAACACTAGCTACTCGACCGTCTTTGGTTAATAATGAGGCAACTGACGCCAAAATAAGTACAGGACAAAAAAGTATTTTCTATTTTAAAAACTTTTCCAATTTATCAAAGTCAGACTTTGTTGAAGAAGCTAGAGATCTTATTACACGCGATACTGTTTTTGAACAATCAGTTTTGACAGATTTGTATGATGTGGGCATCGATCTAGACCTGAAATATAAACGATTGAGATGGTGCTATACTATTTTTGGAGCAGGAATAATACTTACCATGATAAGTTTTCTTGCAAGCATTACTTTTACCGCGCTATGAATTTTAAAAGTGATATATATGCCTACATTATTTCATCACTCCTAATTATAATAATAGCTTCTCCATTAATCCTATTTAAAGGCTCTAATCCAGAATCAAAATTATCTGGATACCACTCAAAATTTTTTCAAATTCCATTTGCTATCAACAATCCGGATTCAGTTTATATCCTTCCTGAAGATTTAAAAGAAGTCTCAGGCTTGGCATATTTTAAAGAAGAAAAACTTTATGCTGTTAATGACGAAAAAGGTATTTTATATTTATACAATTTACATTCTGGTGAGATTGAATCCGAAATAAAATTTGGTAAAAAAGGAGATTATGAGGCGCTCGCTAGAAAGAACAATAATATATATATTTCCAACAGTAAGGGTAATATAACAGTGGTCGATATAGTCAGCGGAAATAAAATAGATGAATTTAAAACTTCTCTATCAAGAAAAAATAATGTAGAAGGCATATGCTTTGATTCAACAGGAAATCAACTTCTAATAGCCTGCAAAGGCAAGTTAAAAAGCGGTAAAAACAAACCTGGAAAGAAGGGCATTTACAGCTTAAATTTGACAACTCAAGAACTTGACAAAAAACCCTACCAAATTGTTGACCTAAAAGAAGACCTACAAATATTGATACCTGAAAACATTGTAAATAACTCCGTCTTAAAACTAGGCTTGAATACTCAAATTAATATGTTTGCCCCCTCAGGCCTAGCGATTGATCCCATTACAAATAACCTCTACATATTAGCAAATAAAGGCAAGCTATTAATTATCATTGATGATAGCAAAACCCTATTAGGTATTTATTTTTTGAACCAGGCTCTTTTTAATCAACCAGAAGGAATAGCTTTTGATGAAGAAGGTAATTTATTCATTAGTAATGAGGCCAGAGCCAGCAAAGCTAATATCGTTAGTCTCAAGCGTGACACTATTGAAGAAAAAATAGAAATAGAAACAGAAGGTTAATCAGTTTAGATCAAAGAAAGACAGTACTCATCTATGATTTGTCTTCAATAATTCTTATAACAATAAATTCAAATAAGTTCTTACATATTCATTATCGACAATGACATTTAATTACCTTTGCGACCCTAACTCTCTTTAGAGTTAATACCAAAATCGCACACTATCATAGCATATTCCAATAAACAAAGCATTATATCATGAAAGACCAGATATCAGTATCTCTTCAAAATCTTATTGAAAAACTTTCTAACTGGTTTGATGCCTTGATAGTCAACCTACCAAATATAATTCTAGCATTACTTGTTTTCATTTTTGCTTATTATTTATCAAATAAGATAAGTACAAAGGTTACTGACTTATTAAGAACGAGAGTAAGACAAGTTTCAATCAGAAGCCTTATTGGGAATATCATTTCTATTGTAATCATCCTATTTGGAATAGTTTTAGCCTTAGGTATTTTAAATTTAGATCAAGCACTAAATTCTATAATAGCTGGAGCTGGAGTTGCAGGATTAGCTATTGGTCTCGCCCTTCAAGGAACATTATCAAATACATTCGCAGGAATTACATTATCTGTTAAAGACGACATCAATATTGGTGATTTTGTCGAAACAAATGGATTTGCTGGGAAGGTTGAATCCATAAATTTAAGAGATACAAAAATCAGAACCATGGATAATAGTTTTGTCGTCATTCCAAACAGTGCTATATCTGGAAATGCATATAAAAATTATAGCTTAACTAGAGATTTAAGGGTAGTCCTTGATATAGGTGTTGGTTATGAATCAGATTTGCGAAAAGTAGAATCAGTTGCAAGGGATGTTATCAAAGAAAATTTTTCTTACAGAGAAGAAGACATAGAATTTTACTTCATGGGCTTTGGAGATAGTTCTATTGACATACAACTGCGATTTTGGGTTATTGCTGCTGAAAAACTTGCTATGACAGTAGCAAGAAGTAATGCTATCCTCCTTATAAAAGAAAGATTTGATCAAGAATCAATCAACATCCCATTCCCTATCAGAACTGTCATCATGGAAAAAGAAGATTAGTTATTGGAGTCAATCCTTCCTTCGCGCACCTTCCCTTCCTAAAGGACACCTGGGCTCTGGCCCTTTTTGAGAATGTAGGACGAGCATAGTCTGTTGAGGGAATATGCCTCTTTACGAATTTTGTTACACACACTTTGCTTTTTACTCTAAAGCAGGTATCCACAATTTTGCTTAACTTTTACGTTATATATATATATATATATATAAATAGTTTTCAATGTACTACAAGACCATACTAATTTTATCCTTTCATTTTGGAATCTGCTCCTTTCTCTCTGCCCAAGATTCATTCGAATTTAAGTATGAAGTTGATAAGATTTATCCCTCTGTATCCATCACAGCTGAAAAATTAAATGACATTAATTCACTAGCTGAATTGAATCAATATTATAAATCATCATGGGTCAAGGAGTTTATATCTGTTGACATTAGCGCTTATCAAAATGGCGACATTAAGGTTGCGAGCAATAACACTGATAAGTTGACAGCAGAGCAGAAAGAACTCATCCTACAGTCAGATCTTGAATCCAATATTTCTGTTAATATTAATTATATACCTGACAATACCTTGTCTCATAATGATCCACAGAAATTTAATTTTACATTTACCCTTGCGCCCGATGAAGATGCCACTTTTCTTGGCGGGCAAGAAAAACTTCTAAAGTATTTAGAGAAGAATGCAATTAGTCAGATAGAGTTGGATCGTTTTCAAGCAAATCAGCTGACTGCTGTAGAATTTTCTATCGATAAAAATGGAAAAGTCACAAATGCAGAAATATATGATATGGATGCTTACGGTGGTTCAAAAAACGAAAAGAACAGCCAAGTCTTACTAAGCGCCATTTGTCAGATGCCAGATTGGCAACCTGCAAGCTATGCAAGCGGTGATCGTGTGCAACAGGATTTTGTACTTCGTGTTGGAGATATGAACAGTTGCACTTCAAACTTATTCAACATCAGAGGAGATCAAAAGCCAGCGTTTGATACGGCGGAATAACAGGAGTTTTAAACATTTCAATTGTCTTTAACATTCCTTAGCCTCAAATTCAAGATGCTATTTTGTTCAAATTCATTGAAATATTTCTCTTTACGTTCTTCTATAAATTCCTCAAATTCTTCTTCGTGAATATTTTCTTTTTGACCGTTGTATAGTTGTTCAACTGCGTCTCTTTCAGATAAAAGAGATATTAAGTTTGGCCAAAAATCGTTATTTGAAAATTCTTCTATAACTGGTATAATTTCAAAAACTTTGGCTTCTTCCATTTCCCATGCATCTCCAATTTCTACAAACTGTTTTCGAAGATTGAATTTTTCGCAATTAGAGTATAAATAATTTAAGCATTCTTGTTCTGCTTTAAATTCAGGAGTAACATGTTGTGCATTTAAAACCCACTCCCCTATAAATGAAAGCCTTACTAATATTTCGTATTGTTCGTCCGTTAGCTCAATAGTTTTCATTTTCTATTTTTGAATTTCTTTAATTATTTTTCGTCTTATAAAATCTTCTGTTAAATCAGACCTCATTCTAATCTTTAAATATATATATTCATTCTGGTTTATTATTTAATAACATCCAAATTAGAGCACAAGCCCCTATTTCTGAGGAGGCAACGATGGTCTCACTTCAATCTTACTAGGCAACGTCCGAGGATTCATATGAAGTAAATCAACAACCATCTGACCGATATCTTCTGGCTGGATCTTCCAAGCATCGGATTCACTTGGTGTGTGGTCATTAAAGTAAGTAGATACTGATCCTGGCATAATCGTCGACACCTTAATGCCATGATGCCTGACATCCAACATTACAGCCTGTGTAAATCCAACCAAACCAAACTTACTAGCATTATAAGCAGAACCTTGTTTGAAAAAATTAGTGCCTGCCAAACTTGCTATAGTAATCAGATAGCCTTTTGATTTTTTTAGATGAGGCAGACTCGCTTTAGTCGTATGAAATACACCCGTCAAATTTGTATCAATAACATCGTTCCATTCTTTCGTACTGAGTTCTTCAATGGTTTTGAAATGGCCAATGCCTGCATTTGCAATCACCACATCAAGTTGCCCCCATTTATCCACAATTTGCTTTATAGCAGCTTCTTCATCTTCTTGATTCTTCACATCTGACTGTATCGCCAAGACGTTTTCTGAGTTCAACCGCTTCTCTGCTTCATTCAATGCTTCTGTTGACCTTCCTGAGATAGCAACCTTATATCCATCATTCAACAAATACTGAGCAACTCCTAAACCTATACCTTTTGATCCGCCAGTTATATATGCTATTTTCATACTTTATTTTTTTTAAAATAATCACATAGGAATGCCAATTAAAACATCCAATAAGAATAATAGTTTGATATACCTATTAATAAATCAACGAGCCACAAGTAAACTGAAAGCTAAAAGCGAGCCTGCGAGCACTAAAAGCTCTCCTCACGACCGGCCCTAACAACTAACAAACTAGAAACTAGAAACTCTCTTACAGAGTGCCCTACAAAGAAGAAAAATATCGCTTGGCCTCAGCCATCACTTTCGGCGCTAATAAAATCGCAGCAGTCATTGTAGGAATAGCCATCAATGCATAAAACCCATCAATCAAATTAATCATCATATCCAACGTAGTAACTGATGCTAATAATATGCTCGCCAAATAGAAGTAGTTATAAATATGTTGTTTATCAGCCCCAATCAGATAGCCCAAGCACTTAGTCCCATAATAGGAAAATGAAAATAACGAGGATATACTAAATATTGCAATGCACAACAGTAAGAGATAACTGCCAAATCCTGGAATTGAATCAGCGAAGGCAGATGCTGTTAAACTCACACCATTAGATCCTGACGTTTCCCAAACACCTGTCACTAAAATACATAATGCCGTTAATGTGCATACAATAATTGTGTCAATAAATGGCCCAAGCATAGCGACTAATCCCTCTCTAATTGGCTGCGCTGTACGTGCGGCTCCATGTGCCATCGGTGCAGTCCCAATGCCAGCTTCATTAGAAAAAGCGCCTCTGCGTATACCCAGTAATATAAGGCCTCCTAGAGCTCCACCTAACATTTGATCACCTTTATGATGTGTAGCAGAAAATGCTTCTGTAAATATTAATCCAATATAGTGAGGAACTTGATCTGCATTGATGATTAGTATAATTGATACTGCTATGAAATACAACACGACCATCAAAGGCACTAGTTTTTCAGTCGTCTTACTTATTCGCTTTAGGCCTCCAAGAATGACAATCGAGGTTATTATCAACAATACAATACCAGTACCCAAATTAGACGCCAGACCCGTTTCTATTCCAGAAGGCACTAACAGTATATCCCTTATTGCTTGTGTCAATTGATTCACATTAAAGACGGGCAAAGAACCAATCAAACCAGCTAAACTGAAAAATACTGCTAATGGTTTCCAGCGTTTTCCCAAACCCTCAGTCACATAATACATCGGACCACCTTGGATATCACCATTCGAATCTTTGCCTCTATACATAATGGCAAGGCTACAGGTAAAAAATTTAGTACACATACCAATTACCCCACTCACCCACATCCAAAAAATTGCCCCAGGTCCACCAATTGTAATTGCAACAGCGACACCTGCTATGTTCCCCATACCGATAGTTGACGCCAGCGCAGTAGACAGTGCTTGAAAGTGTGAAATATCTCCTGGGTCATTAGGATCGTCGTACTTTCCCCTTAAAATATTTATAGCGTGACCTATATATCGATAAGGCAGAAAGCGAGAAACAACTAGAAAATAAATACCCCCACCAATCAACAAAACCAATAATGGTAGACCCCATACAAATGAAGCAAATTTAGAAATGTACAGTTCTATCTTATCCATTAAACGTATATAATTAGACTCATTAAATTAACTATACTTTTTCATTCACTCTATTATTTGAATCTTGAACCTAGCACCTAGTACCTTATTAAATATTCTTCGTAATCTGCTGCACAATCTTAAATTCGCTCATAAATACTTTAGCGACTACTCGTAGAATAGTGTACACAGGTATAGCAAGCACCATTCCTAAAATACCACCAACTTTAGCTCCCATTAATACAACGACAAATATTTCTACCGGGTGAGCTTTGACACTTTTACCAAAAATAAATGGTTGAAAAATAAAATTATCTAACAACTGCATGAGGGCGAATACTGCCAATACTTTCAAAATACTAGGCAGTAAATTTCTATAAAAAGAAAATTCTTGGACAGTTCCATTTATAATCTCGCTATTCATTTCAATACCAGCATTTGCATCCGCTGCAAAAGAAGAAACAGTGATAATCACTCCAAATGAAGCACCTAGAATTGGCCCTAAGTAAGGTATGACATTCATTAAGGCTGCAATAAATCCAATTAGCAAAGCATTTGGAATACCAAGAATAGTCAACGCAAGTGTCACAAAAGTGGTGATAACAATTATCTGTACAGTGATCCCCATAAAGTACCGAATCAAAAGTGTAGAGGTTTCTTCTAAAGCGTGTACACCTTTCATTTCATATTTATTAGGCAGTATTGTCGAAATAATATTTGTGAACAATCCTTGCTCTTTCAAAAAGAAAAAGGAAACAAAAATGATTGCCATCACTGCAATAAAGAAATTACTAAAAAAACCTATTGCTGAGCCAAACAACTGTGGAATTTTGGACGGGTCAAACAAATTATAAACATTGAACCTTACTTTATCAAAAAAAGAACGAGACTCCTCGACCTCAGCAATTTCATCCTTATGATTAAAATGGCCTTGATCAATTTGAATGACTACAGCTATTTCAGGTATGTGTTTGGTACTACCCTCTAATGAATATAAACTATCTAATCTGATCACCTTTGTTACAAAACGATCATCTAATGATTCTTCAAGTGCCAGGTTCGTTGACGTGGTATCTTCAGCTTCAAGCAGGCCTCTTCTCACAAGCCATTGGTTCCAGTCATCGATTGGCTCTTCCAAATTCTTAATGATTTCATTATAATCAACAGCAGCCAAATTCCTTGCTTGTTGTAATAATGGAGGTATAATCAAGTATACCAAAAAACCCAGAAATAGTACAAAGGAAAATAGAGTCAATCCAGCAGCTGCATTACGACCGATATATTTAAACTTGTTGAAGAACCGAAATAATGGCGCTCCAATCATTGACACTACCCATGCTAATGCGATATAACTGACTATATCTGGAAAAACGATAAAGAAGATCAAGATGACCACTAGTGGAAATAGAGCAATAAGGTATTTTCTATCAAATGCCATAAGTCGAATTTAGTCAATTGTTCGCTGACAGTTTAGAAATATCGACAGAGCCTTGTTGAAGACCGCTGTAAATTCCTATAATCATGAACATGAAAAACAAGCCCTCCAATGGATTAACAACGTGAAATTTAATTTTTGGTGGCACTTCATGCCAAAAATCAAGTTGTTCTATTTTTATAAAACAAAAGGAAGCTGTTAAGTCTGGACCATAAGAAATATAGCCAGTCCCAAAACCGATTATGAGAAGAATAAACACACTTAAACTGAAATAAAATTCCGTAGACTTTAGCAAACGCCTGAAGTTTACATGCTTAGATTCGTTCCTTACCGCTCTAAGTATAATCAAGCCAATCCCTGCTCCGACTGCGTTGATTAGCACATCATTGAAGTCATAATATTCAGATCGTTGCGGAGCCAAATAAACATATTGATACAGCTCATCAACAACGCCAGCAACAGTAGACCAAAACATCGTTTTGAAATAACTATTCGTTATCTGAAAACAAATAATTGCAAAAACCGCATATTGAATAAAATGAATTGCCTCTACATTTAAAACAAACAGTACGTTGATGCATATGCTAATCAGTAAAATGGTTAGAAGCGTATATCCCAATAGTAATTTTCTATGTCTTGGCTTTACTTTTCTCCATACCCAAATACCTACTCCAAACAAAAAAGCAATAAAAACAGCCAACATAATACCGTTGTACCTAAGCCGTGAGCCAGGTAAAAAAATACTCGCTAAAAATGCACCTACATGTTCGTGCGGAAGCACGACCAATAAATAATAGATTAATAATATGACAGCATATCTAAATCTCATCCGAATCGGGAATTCTATTTATAACGGATTTTATATTAGATTTCAATTTATCAAATCCTGCTCGTTTCACAGGAGAACCCATAAATAACGAATCAAACTCATCACTTGTCAAGCTTTGCCAAGCAGCAGAATCTTTAGAAAGCAATTCTGTTTTTGGTTTGAAATCCTGTTCTTTATGCTGAGTAGAAAATCGATTCCACGGACAGACTTGCTGACAAATATCACAGCCAAACATCCACTGCTCTAGCTTATCTTGATATGCTTCTGGGATGTCTTCTTTTAATTCTATAGTGAGATAGGAAATGCACTTTGATGAATCCAATACATAACCTGTTGGGCTTATTGCATCTGTCGGACATGCATCTATACACCTTGTGCATGTACCACAATGATCTTTTGACATGTTGGAATCAGTCTCTACTTCTAAATCAAGTATTAACTCAGCAAGAAAAAAATAAGACCCAACTTTTTGATTGAGTAACAAGGTGTGCTTACCGACCCAGCCTAGCCCTGCACGTCTCGCCCAATCACGCTCTAAGACTGGCGCAGAATCTACAAATGCCCTACCCTCTGTCTGACCGACGTTTTCTCTCAACCATTCATGGGCATGCTTTAGTTTTTTCTTTATTACTTTATGATAATCTCTGCCATAGGCGTACATAGAGATCTTTGGTGCTTGCTCGTCTTCCTGTGTTTCTGTAGTGAAATAATTATATAAAAAACTAAACACCGTCTTAGATCCAGGAACGAGCTTTGTCGGATCAACACGCAAATCAAAATGATTAGCCATATAATCCATCTTGGCTTGGTAACCATTGTTCAACCATTGCTCTAATCGTCTGGCTTCCTCATCCATAAATTGTGCAGGCGCTGCTGACACTGCCAAGAAACCCAATTCATCTTTAGCAAAATTTTGGAAAGATATATATTGATCTAAATTCAATTGTCGATTTACTTTCTGCTCGATGCTTAATCCAAAATCTGCAATTTGGCATATTGTAACATGATCCGCTTTTTAGGATTGACTGCTATTTGATTAAATTCGATTGTTGCGACAAACCGCTCATCGATATCAATGACCTTGCCTTCGCCAAATTTGAGGTGAAGGACACGCATTCCAGGTTTGATTTTAGATGTATCATCTGCAATAAAATTCTGTGGATCCACCATAAGCTTCTTCATACGCTTTAGTCCAGTTGGCTTGAAGATGCCTAAATTTTTGGGTTCTCCAAAACCTTGCTTTTCATTTAATGGAATAACAGAATCTATAGTCTGCGGCGGCAATTCTTCCAAAAAGCGACTCGGGTCATTGAAGCGCATTTGACCATGTTGGTATCTACTGTTCGCATAGGTAATCGTCAAGTGCTCTTCTGCACGTGTGATCGCAACATAAAACAATCTTCTTTCTTCTTCAATTTGATCTGGTGAAGACAACGACATGTAGGAGGGAAATAAATTTTCTTCCATTCCGACTACAAAGACAGATTTAAATTCCAATCCTTTACATGCGTGCGTAGACATTAAAGATACAGTCTCTTTTTCTTCAGTCTCTTTATCCATGTCTGTAATCAAGGCAATGCTCTGCAGATAAGAGGATAATGTTTTATCCAAGGGATTTTCTCCTTCAAAAACTTCATCATTCTCCACAAAATCTTTGACACCATCCAGTAAGGCATTTAGGTTTTCCAGACGCCCCACACCTTCCATTGTATTGTCGACTTTCAAAGCACCAACGATTCCAGATCGCTTTGATATCGTAACACTCAAATCATATGCATTTTTTCCTTCGGCCATCAGTTGGCGAAATGTGGCAATCATTGCTGCAAACTCAGCCAGATTACTAGTCGCTCGCTTACTCAACTGCACATGAGGAATCGTCTGCCACAAACTGACTTGATTGTCGTCGGCCAAAGCGAGCAACTTATTTACTGTACTTGCACCAATGCCTCTTTTGGGATAATTTACCACGCGTTTCAGCGCTTCATCATCATTGGGATTAACTGTCAAACGCATGTAAGCAAGAAGGTCTTTCACTTCTTTACGTTGATAAAAGGATAACCCACCATATATCCGATATTGAATATTATGTCTACGCAAAAATTCTTCAAAAACCCTAGACTGAGCATTTGTACGATATAAAATAGCTATATCACTATTTGATAAATTGTGTCTGTGTTTTTGCTCGATGATCAAATCAGCAACTCGTCGCCCTTCCTCATTGTCTGAGATGGTCTTGATGACTTTTATTTTCTGATCGCCAACTTTATCTGTCCAAATTTTCTTTTCTATCTGCCGTTGATTATAACCAATGACACCATTTGCAGCATCGACAATATGTTGGGATGAACGATAATTTTGCTCCAATTTGAATGTCGAAAGCGTTGGGAAGTCTGTTTCGAATTGAAGGATATTTTCAATCGTCGCTCCTCTAAAAGAGTAAATACTCTGGGCATCATCTCCTACGATACACACATTTTGTTTACTGCCTTCATAATTCACAAATTGTTTTAATATCTCGTATTGCAAAAAGTTAGTATCCTGAAACTCATCGACCAGAAAGTGCGAGAATTGACGTTGATACTTGTCTCTGACATTATCTGGATTCTCATACAAGAGCCGAAACATTTGTAGTAAGAGATCATCAAAATCCATGGCCCCTGACCGCTTACATCTAGCGACGTATTTCTCATATATCTTATAAGTCATCGGACGACGATTCATCCGATCATAATTCAGCATATCCTCATTTTGAGCATATGCCTTTGGCGTAATCAGGTTACTCTTAGAGGCAGATATCCTTGACCTAATGACGCCAGAGTTGTAAGTCTTTTTATCTAAATCCATCCCTTTGATCAATTCATTGACAAGAGACTTTGTATCATCAGTATCATAAATGGTAAAATCATTGGGATAGCCAATTCGATGCGCTTCAACTCGAAGGATTCGTGCAAATATGGAGTGAAACGTACCAGCCCAAACGCGTCTTACAGAACCACCCACGACAGCTTCAATTCTGTCTTTCATCTCACGAGCTGCTTTATTGGTAAATGTCAATGCTAAAATCTGCCAAGGCGGGACACCAGTATTTATCAAGTGTGCAATCTTATAGGTCAGTACTCTTGTCTTGCCTGAGCCCGGGCCAGCGATTACCATGATTGGCCCTTCAGTTTGGACGACTGCTTTACGCTGAATCTCGTTTAACTCATCTAGATATGAATGGGTGACTTCTTGCATGCACGTGGTGTTGTTCAGCTTTTTTTAATGAAAAACATATAACTAAAGCAAATATACATGAATACAAGTCAATGTTACGATTACTGTCACTAGATTTCAATTCACTCTTTTTCGCTATTTTGCCTACTGAATATAACCTATATGTCATACCAGCCCAAAAGCATTCTCAGGGACCTCATCTCTTTCTTAAAATTCCCTAATCGGACGATTGAGCGATTGCCAATGGGAATAGAGACATTTTTCCGCTTAGTTGGTGTTCACTATTTGTTTTTAATTCTTGCTTTGGTCGTCATGTCAGTCTTTTCAGCATCGGTCAGTATAGACAGTCTAGAACACAATATAGAAGACTTATTGACCGACACTTCATCAATACAATTTTTATTTCTTCTAGCAGTTGTTGCACCATTAGCAGAAGAGCTTGTTTTTAGGTTCCCCTTAAGATTCCGTAGAGGTTCTTTATTTATACTACTTATAATTCTCACCTTATTGGTCTACTTCTTTAGTGCCAATTATATGGATCCCAAATTAGACTTACTGCCCGCTGAAACATTAATGAATTTAGAAAAAGGTAGTTTCATTCCGAATGTATCTGCAGTGATAGTCGCTACGCTATTCTTTATTCTTGGATTGTTTGGGATATTAATATCTAGCATCAACGACAATATGTTGGCAAACGTGGAGGCTCTAGTTAAAGATATATTTCCGTACATATTTTACCTGACCGCTATGTTTTTTGGCTATGTTCATTTTACCAATTTTAGCGGTGAGATGAAATGGTATTGGATTCCTTTTTTAATTGTCCCACAATTTATGATGGGGCTTGTCATGGGTTATGCTAGACTCAGATTTGGTATATTATCTAGTATTATGCTACATGCACTTAACAATTTAATTCCTGGTTTAATCATGCTATTCACCCTTGGCAATGGTGGAGAATAAATCTTTCAAGCTTAGTCTGTCAGAATCCACGTGTACTAAATATACTTTTCCAATTCTTACTGCCATTCTTTAAATCAGCATAGGATTCCTCCACAACATCTTTGATGATTTTTTTCTCCGTATCTATAGCGACCTGTGTTTTAAATGCCCCTAATTTGGTATTGTACTCAATTTGATTCATTGTCTTATTCTTTAAAAGTGCGGTCTTGTGGGCATGATGCATGACAAAGACCTGCTCATGTTTATCCAACTCATAATCGTAGGGACTTCTTGTACTTATCAACTTGACTAGCAGTGGTGCAGTTTCAATCGCAATAAACAACAACATAATAAACATACTTGCAAGCTTTATTGCACTGCTCTTATCTGCCAACCTGTGAAGAGACTCTAATCTTGAAGCAAATCCTATCAAATTCGCTTGCTCTAATTCGGAAATTTCTGCCTCTTGTTGATCTTTCAATGATGATAATATTGTTGCTTTAGAATCAATCAAGGGTAGATTTCGACCCAACACTTCTTCGAGTTCGGACTGAGCGTTATCCGCATCAATTTTCTTTGCTCTATATATTGGTCCCAGGTTTTTTTGTTGAGACCCACCCGTACCATCAGCCTCTGCAATTGCCGTGGCCATGAGTGTGTCACGTCTTTCTTCGTAATTGCCGATCTCATTTTTTAACTGTTGAATTTCAGAATCTAAAGTGTCCACTCTAGGTTGAAATCTTATGGAGACAAGCGATTCTTGAGCAGCCTTATTCTCTTGACGCATAAGTAATAATTCTCCATCTATTTCTGTCTCAAATATTTTAAGTTCTAGTGGTTTCGCAATCACTATAGAAATGAGAATAGCTAGTGCTAGACGAGGCAATGCATGACCAAAATTCTTACCAAAGGAACTGGTCATTTTTAAAGACGATACGATATACCTATCCAAATTAAAGATCATCAATCCCCACACAAATCCGATCAAGATTGCTAATACATAAGAATTGAACACTGTATATAAAGCATATGAACAGGCAACGGCTGCAAATAATCCTGTAAAGAAAATAGTGGCACCAATACCGACATGTTTCTGTAAATCAGTAGGTGTACGATTTAAAACACTGCGATTCGAACCTGAACAATAAATGAAGAAGTCTTGGATGGCTTTCATAATTAGGGGTTAATACTTTTGAAAAGTAATGCCTCTTTCACTTCATTCTATATTTTATAGATTAACGTAAAGTTTCTATCTACTAATACATAAGAAAGTTGGGTATTCATTATTAAATTGAGAGGTACGGAGACCAGTTTCGTCTAGTTATGTATTGGGGAATCAGCTGTTATGAATGAAATTCCATTTGTCATGATTTTAACCAAAAATCCCGCCAAATGGAGCTCTTATGCTTCGATTTCGCACGGTACTTCGTACCGTGCTATTAAGATGTCGCACCTATGGCGCTCTTTCTTATATCGGAGAGTATGTCAACTCTAGAAAAGGAGAAGTCAAATCTTTTATCGAAGAGTTTGTCAATCTTTTATCGAAGGATTAAACTTCAACTCCTCATCGAATAATTAGGCGACTCTTTGGTAATGGTAATGTTATGTGGATGACTTTCATTAATTCCAGAATTGGTAATTCTTACCATTGTAGAACCTTGCATTGACGTGATATCTCCAGCACCGCAGTAACCCATACTTGCGCGTAGCCCACCAATATATTGTACCATGACCTCTGACACTTTGCCTTTAAAAGGGACTCTACCTTCTATGCCTTCAGGTACTAATTTTTTAATGTCATCTTCTACATCCTGAAAATATCTATCCTTTGATCCTTTCTCCATAGCACCTAGTGATCCCATTCCACGATAAACTTTAAATTTTCTGCCTTGAAAAATCACTGTTTCTCCAGGAGCCTCTTCTGTACCCGCAAACAATGAACCTGCCATGACACAACTTGCACCTGCAGCTATTGCCTTCGCTATCTCTCCCGTATATTTTATTCCACCATCCGCAATGACTGGTACACCAGTATCTTTAATGGCTTGTGACGCACGATAAATTGCTGATAATTGTGGCACTCCGACACCAGCGACAATTCTTGTTGTACAGATAGATCCAGGTCCCACACCAACTTTAACTGCATTGACACCCGCTTCTACGAGCGCTTTTGCGCCTTCACCAGTAGCTACATTTCCACCTACTATTTGTAAATCAGGAAAGGTATCTCGTACAAGCTTTACTGTTTCCAATACTCCTTTCGAATGTCCATGAGCAGTATCAATACAAATTAAATCCACATCCATTTCTACCAACTTAGAAATCCTATCCATAGTATCAGTTGTCACACCTACAGCAGCACCAACGAGTAAGCGTCCGCGAGAGTCTTTACTTGAATGTGGATAATTTTCTACTTTGAGTATATCTTTATAAGTGATGAGACCGACTAGCTTGTTGTTATCATCAACAACTGGTAATTTCTCTATTTTATATTGTTGCAGAATATCCCTAGCCTGGTCCAGATCTGTTCCAGCTGGTGCAGTAATCATGTTTTCTTTTGTCATGATTTCTGTTACTGGTTTCATGAAATTAGTTTCGAAGCGCAGATCTCTATTTGTCAAAATACCAATCAGGCGATTATCTTCATCAACGATTGGTATGCCACCAATTTTATATCGTTTCATAAGATCAAGTGCATCTTTCACATTGGCGTCAGCACGTAAAATAACAGGATCAATGATCATCCCACTTTCTGATCGTTTGACGTTTCTCACATGTTCAGCTTGGGCTTCGATGGACATATTCTTATGAACAATTCCGATACCCCCTTCTCTAGCCATTGCTATGGCAAGCTCATATTCTGTCACAGTATCCATTGCGGCTGAGACAATTGGTGCGTTAATCCGTATATCGCTAGTAATCTGAGTAGAGATATCCACATCTCTTGGCAAGACTTCAGAAAAAGAAGGAACTAGAAGGACATCTTCGAATGTGAAAGCTTCAGAGGGAGAACCTAGAAATTTATTTTGCTGCGTTTCCATGCGCAAAGATATAAAGCCTATTTAACAAATAAAAGAAAGACAATGACAGAGTATTAAAACAAGTCAATTATCTGACTAATATCATTTAGATGATTTAAAAAAGGAATAATTAGATTAATCTTTCCACGAATTATTTGTAGCATTATACTAATGATGGAATTGTACTCAGATGAATACTTTATGAAGAAGGCCTTCGAACAGGCTCAGATTGCTGCTGATGAAGGAGAAGTACCTGTAGGTGCAGTCATGGTATGCAACAAACAAATCATAGCAAAGTCTCATAATCAAACTGAGCTACTCAATGATGTGACCGCTCATGCGGAAATGTTAGCAATCACTTCTGCTGCAAATTTCTTAGGCACTAAATATTTACAACAATGCGAGCTATTCGTCACTTTAGAGCCTTGTCCTATGTGCGCCGGTGCATTGCGTTGGGCTCAAATAGGCAGATTGGTTTATGGTGCAGAGGATAACAAACGAGGCTTTATGCAATATGGAAAAGAACTACTTCATCCACAAACTAAAATGGCATATGGCTTGCTTCATGATGACTGCTCACATATACTCAAAGAGTTTTTTCAAAGAAAACGAACATTGTCGTCATAAACAACCTTAACACTTCGCTCTTTTCTAATGTTAAATGTTAAAATTCAAGTTAAACCTCTATGTTTGACTTGCTGTCTTATCAAAGAATCTACTTCTTTGGATGAAATCAAGACACTATGAAAATATTACAATCCTCATCATTTATACTTATCGTTCTTGCGATCACCGCTACTTCATGTAGCAAAAAATTAAATTATTTTACTCAGGACCTTTATGAAGAATACAATTGGTCAGTGGATGATCTTAAAGGTGTGCAATTCTATCTTTCTGATGACATTGTCTTATATCGCGAATTGGAAAGTGAGTCTGTAGCAATCAGTGATGGTAAAATAAAACTGAGAGATGGGAGAAAAGTAGAAGAAGTCGTATTTAAAAAAGGTACGCCTGGCGTATTGTCATTCTCCCCAAAAGAAAATCGTTTTGCCGTTAGTTTTGATGACGATGGTCGGTTTCTAATGTTTGGTCCAAATCAAAAAGCTGGAGGTAGATTTGTTCTACTCGCAAAGGACTGGGATCGTAGAAATGGTGAAGTAACTTACGGAGACATAACTTATAATACTTCGAGTGCAAGTGCTTTTGCATCATTGCTCGTAGATTTAGATAAAGTTGGCAACACATCATATCGCAAAGAAAGAGTGAGTGGAAGAAAAGTAGATTGATACAAATCAGTTTTACAAGACCAAATAGACTGTATCAATAATTAGTGTCTCATGGCTGAAATCGCTTAATGCACTTCTCTTACGCCACCAAGCATAGGAACAAACCGATATGTACCATGTTGCTGGATTTCCATTTGTTCACCATTTTTGACGATTTTCATCATTTGTTGATCATCGCCTGAGCCAACCGGAATCACCATAATCCCGCCTTTTCGCAACTGTTTGACAAGTGATTTAGGAATGACATTACTGGCAGCCGTCACTAATATTTTATCAAACTGAGCAAATCGTTCAGCACCTTCATAGCCATCACCCATTAATGTACGGACACCATTAAATCCAATTTTTGGCAAAAGTGTAGATGTCTTTTTGAATAACTCTTCTTGTCGTTCGATGGTGTATACCTTGGCACCCATTTGATGAAGAACACAAGCTTGATATCCAGAACCCGTACCTATTTCTAACACCCTATCTCTTCTACGGATATTAAGCAATTCGGATTGTCGAGCAACTGTGAATGGTTGGGATATAGTTTGACCAGCTGCAATAGGGAATGCAGTATCCTTGTACGCCCATTCCGCAAAAACTTCATCGAGGAAAAAATGCCTTGGAATTTTTGACATAGCTTTCAAGACGCGTTCATCTTGAATGCCTTTCTTTCTAAGACTGCTTATCAGTTGAGCTCGCAAACCCTTATGTCTGTAGTTATCTATGTAGCTGACCATGATGTAATATTACAAAATTATTACATATGTAACTACCTATATATTAATAATTTACTCTATAAAGTTGCCCTTGAAGGCTTTTGCTTAAAAAACCAACTATATTTTTTACTTTTATCCTAACTTCAGTTTATTGATAAAATCTATGGGCATAATAAAATTTGGAACAGACGGATGGAGAGCAATCATCGCTAAGGACTACACCGTTGACAATGTGAAACGTGTCAGTGAAGCATCTGCACAATGGATGTTGAAAAATAATATGAAACAAGTAGTTATTGGTTACGATTGTAGATTTGGTGGAGAACTATTCAGCCATACCGCTGCAAGTGTTTTTGGAAATTATGGGATAAAGGTTTTGATGTCCAAAGCGTTCGTATCAACGCCGATGGTAAGTCTAGCTGTTGTACAAACTCAATCAGACTTAGGTGTTGTCATCACAGCTAGTCACAATCCACCGAGTTATAATGGCTACAAATTAAAATCCAAGTTTGGAGCGTCTTCGAATCCAAAAGAAATTGCAGAAGTAGAACAAATTATTCCTGAAAACCCATTAGGCACGATGCCAACGGTGAAAGAACTGGAGGAAAATGGAATAATTAGTTATATCGATATGGAAGAGATGTATATCCAACATGTCCAAAAGAACTTTGATTTAGATTTAATCAAAAACTCTGGTGTATCCCTGGCTTACGATGCCATGTATGGAGCAGGGCAGAATGTCATTAAAAGACTATTCCCAGAAGCAACTCTTTTGCATTGTGAACACAACCCATTAATGGACGGACAAGCACCAGAGCCAATACGTAAAAATCTATTAGAAATATCCGAAGTCATTAAAAGTAGTCCTTCTATAAATCTTGGTTTGGCTAACGATGGCGATGCTGATCGTATAGGGATGTTAGATGAAAATGGAGAGTTCGTTGACTCTCATCATATCCTACTATTGCTACTGTACTATCAAAAAGAATTAAAAAATTTAGATGGTAAAGTAGTCATCACGTTTTCAGTTACCGACAAAATGAAGAAGCTAGCAGAGCATTATGATCTTGATATTGAAGTGACTAAAATTGGGTTTAAGTACATTGCTGAAATCATGATTAATGAAGACATTATCGTAGGAGGAGAAGAATCTGGAGGGCTTGCAGTAAAAGGTCATCTTCCTGAAAGAGATGGTATCTGGATTGGATTGATGATTATGGAATTCATGGCAAAAACAGGTAAATCTATCAGTGAATTGATACAGGATATCTATGACAAAGTAGGCCCATTTTACTATGATCGCGACGATCTACATCTGACAGATGAGTTGAAAAATTCAATCATCAGTAAATGTGCAAATGACGAAATACCTAGCATTGGAGATCAAAAAGTATTGTCAGTAGAAAAATTAGATGGCTTCAAATTTAATCTATCCGAAGATGAATGGATAATGGTCAGACCTTCTGGTACAGAGCCTGTCCTGCGAGTTTATGCACAGGCAGCCAATCAACAAAGAGTTAAAGAAATTTTGGACGCTGGACGTAAGACACTTCAATCTTGAACCCACTCCGAAAACTCACAAAACCAAAAATGTTTCTTTTGGCGGTATTTTTCATTTTCTCAAACCACTGATGCTCAGGCATCATTGAATTTCAAAACCAAAAATCTCATCCAAAATTGTCTATTTTCTGCAATTAGTCAGTTTTCGGAGTGGGCTCAATCTTAATTTATAAAATCTCTGAGTGCTACAGCTTGTTTTTTAGATTCTGTTCGTCCTTCTGGATCAAACAAACTGACATGAATGATGTAAATTCCCATAGGGGCACGATCTCCATTTTCCAGATTGCCATCCCATTGAATCACATTATCGGCTCCAAGCAGAGTATTACTAGCTAAAGTAAGAATGTGAGAGCCCGCATCATTATAGATATTGATTGTACCAAGAAAACCAGGTCTTGCCTTAATATTGATATCTAATTTATCCTCTTGGTTGTCACCATTTGGTGAAAATGATGAATCTATCTCAATAGACAAATCATCATTAACATCACTACCAGTAGAATTAGGACTTCCAGGTGTTGCAAAACCAACAGTTTCACTGGCAGAAGTCCAATTACCAGGATCATTTGTCGGTCCATCTAAAGAAATTCTTTCAAGACTTACCCCATCTACATCATCAAGCAAGGCATTATGGAAATCTTCATCATAATCAAATTCATCAAGCACTTGACCTCTCAATAGTATCGTCACATTCCCATCACCATTATTGAACGCTGGTAAGCTCAAACTAAAAATTCTATCAGCAGCGGTAGAATGGTAAGCAGAAATAATATCTCTTGGGTTTGGCGTCAGAGCAATCAGCCCTTGCGGAGGTATTTCTAAAGCTGTACTTATGGTCACTTGACGATCATTAGTAGAATTCAATATGATCAAATCTTGCAAATTAAGCGCTCTTGATGTTGTGTTTATCAACTCTACAAAATCACCACCATCGCCCTTTGGATTAAAAAGTATTTCATTAATCAGTAAATCTCCTAGTTCAGGAATAAATGTTGGGCTGATGATTATAGACGTATCTAATTCATTCCCTTCGAAATCAATGACTCCAGAAATTTCAAGTTCAAAGTCTGGTGGTATCTCTCCTGGCAAAGAAAACTTCACTTGATTGATTTGTAAAGCTATATCATCGAGCTGTAGAGAGCCTGCATCTAATTGTACATTACTCTCATCAAGATCAACCGCTTCATCAAAAATTAGGCAAAATTGATTTTCAGGAATAAATAACGTTTCTACAATAGTTGGCGCCTTGGTATCAGGAATTGTCATTCCCGCAGAAATTTGATTAAAGGAGAAATTATCCGCTCGACTAGCAGTGTATCTACATTCAATACCAAAAAAACCTTCCCCGAGGATTATATCACCAATAAACACTTCAAATTCTTGTGTAAATAGAAGCTCTTCAGAAGTCTTTGATTGGACAACTAAAAATGAGCTACTGTAGCTAATCTTCAATTCTAAGTCAACTGGATCGTTAGCGACTCTTGTCGGAATCCCTTCTGCCAAAATTGTATTGGAAGATAAGTCTAAGAGAGTCAATGGATCATCTGAACCGTTCTCTCCCATCAAAATACTCAACGAATTCTCTTCAAAATTCTCGGTTTCACTCCACAAATGAATAAGCAATTGATTGTTAGCAGAAGGAGAAAAATCCAATTTAAAGTTAATTGTCCATTCATAATCGTCGACAACATCAATTGCAGTATACAACCGACTCGTCCCTTCTTCAAATGCATTTAAATTTAACACTCGATTACTAATAATGAAGTCATCCACGTCACCTAACCATGTAGGATTTGATAGTAACTCACCATCGATAAAGTCATCAGTAATTTGAGAATATGCCATGCTTGAGACACATATATAAACAACAGTTAAATATCTACAGATTAGCATAATATAAACATAGCTTATTCTTCTTATAGAACGTATCTTTAGACACAAAATTGATTGACAAATACAAAGTTGAAATATGAAAGTAGCAGTTGTTGGAGTCACTGGCCTTGTTGGACAGGTCATGTTGAAGGTCCTAGAAGAAAGAAATTTTCCAGTAACAGAACTTGTTCCTGTGGCTTCAGAAAGATCTGTTGGAAAGACAGTACAATTTAAAGGCAAAGATCACACAGTAGTCGGACTACAAACAGCCGTTGACAGCAATTTGGATCTGGCGATTTTTTCTGCAGGGGGTTCGGTGTCTAAAGAGTGGGCACCAAAATTTGCAGATAAAGGTACATTCGTTGTAGATAATTCTTCTGCTTGGAGAATGGATCCATCAAAAAAATTAGTTGTACCTGAGGTCAATGCAAACGTCCTTACGGAGAATGATAAAATTATAGCAAATCCAAATTGTTCTACGATACAGATGATTGTCGCTTTAGGCCCTCTTCACAAAAAATATGGCATAAAGCGATTGGTCATATCAACCTACCAATCCTTTACTGGTACTGGTGTAAAAGCCGTGAAACAATACACTTGCGAAAGAGATGGGATTGATAACAATGGAGCAGATGCCTATCCATATCAGATTTTTGAAAACTGTTTACCACATTGCGATGTCTTCTTTGAAAATGGATATACAAAAGAGGAGATGAAGCTTGTTCATGAGACCAGAAAAATACTTGGGGATCAGTCTCTTAAGATCACTGCAACAGCGGTGAGAGTGCCCGTTGATGGTGGTCATTCAGAGTCTGTAAATGTAGAATTGAGCAATCCTTTTGATATAGATGAGGTTCGCAAACTCTTGGCCAATAGCGACGGCATAGTCGTCAAGGATGACATAAAAAATAACGTGTATCCAATGCCATTATATTCTAAGAACTTAGATCCCGTGTTCGTAGGGAGAATAAGACGTGACGAATCTTTAGATAACGGATTAAACTTGTGGATAGTCGCAGATAATCTCCGCAAAGGTGCTGCCACAAATGCTGTTCAGATAAGTGAATATTTGATCAAATCTGAAATATTGAAACAAAGGGTGCTCGCGAGTTAAACTGTAGGTGGACTTTAACTACTGAATATTCCGCAATCACCGAACAATATTGTTATTTATCTGTATATAGCTAGAGAGTTTGCTTTTAAAGTCTACGCTTAAAAAGTTACGAATATGAAGACTAAAATGGTCATTTGGGGTTCTAACGAAAAGGATGAAAAAATTCTCCTTGCTTTGGAATTGTTAAATAATGAGAATACAGTGAAAATCTACGCGTTTCCAGCGGAAGCAGTTACAGAGGTTTTTTATAATCAAATGATGAATCTCTGGAGGAACGGAGGGCCTGTTGCTTTCCCAGAAAATCATATAATTATTGATAGAGAGTTGTCAGTCTCTGAAGATTTACTACCAGAAAATATAAGAGTAGAAAGAACAGACCTTATAAATAGAGCAAAAACAGAATGGCATTTTGTTGTTTTATCCGCTAAACTACGTGAGGCATATAATAATGAGATAAATCAATTTAAAGATAGAATTGAACAGTTGACTTCATTCGATAAAGGCACTTGGGAAGAATTGAAAGGATTTTGGTCCAAAGTCCAGTTACAAGTACGAGACAAAAATTTGTTTAGAGAGCATGCTGATGAGTTAAGAAACAATACAAACGAACTTTTTAGTAAGTTGAAAGAGTTGCGAAAATCTCTGAATGACGAGTTCTCTAAAACGTCAAAAGAACAGGCAAATTTATTCATGGATGCGCTTAGAAATATTGAGAAAAAAGTAAATGATGGTTTAGGCCTGCACCCAATATTTAATGAACTCAAAGATTTACAAACTAAATTCAACTCAACAGACTTCACTAGATCAGACAGATCTAATGTTTGGAAAAAGTTAGATGGTGCATTCAAATTAGTAAAAGAAAAGAAATTTGGATCAACGGGTAAAGATTCTACCTCAACACAGAGAATACAACGTAGACACAACGGTTTGATGTCTGCGATAAAGAAAATGGAGAATTCTATTCACCGTGATAAAAAAGACATCGAGTTTCAAAATAAAAGAATCAATACGACAGAGGGGCAGCTTGAAATGCAAATTCGGCAAGCCAAACTTGCAATGATTCAAGAGCGAATCAAGTCTAAAGAAGATAAACTTGCGGACATGTTAAAGACAAGAGAGCAAGTTGAGAAGAAATTGAAAAAAGAAGAAATAAAAGATGCTGAGAATAAAAAGAAAAAAGATGAGGCATCCAAGGCTGATAAAAAAGTAAATAAAGATTCCTCCCCATCTGAAGCTAATAAAAAGAAGCAATCAGTTAAAGCGAATGTTATAAAAGAAAAACCAGCAATTGTAGAAACCCACGCTACAGCCAAAGTAAAAAGTAATAAAGAATCAAAAATACCTGAGAATGCTGTCGCATCAGAAGGTGTTTTATCTGCTATTTCAAACACTGTAGGAGAATCAATAGACGGTTTTTTTGACACTGTTATGGCAGCTGCATCAGTTCTAAGCGACAGAGCAGGTGAAGCCATTAGCGATATAATGGATGATCAAGAAGAAGAATAGGTTTTTTCAATCTCTGATTTATTATTTTATCTACCATTACTCTCACGTAAAAGTATTCTTATTAAAATATAACTATTATAGGACAACGACATCTGTTATGTGACTATGCCGATTATGCTGAAATATTTATTAATTTAAATCGGCTTTGTTGCATGAACATATTATAAAAAATGATCAAGTGTTGTATTTTAGAGTTGCAAAACTGAGAAAACACAAACTACTTGATCACATGACAAAGTTAAAACAAACAGTTAGAAAAACTTCT
>Ga0209187_1001369_pt1 | contig 28736 bp, 16 predicted proteins | sample BantaG_FD_187430 | JGI IMG/M metagenome (GOLD analysis project Ga0209187, IMG submission 187430) | Marine algal microbial communities from Bantry Bay, Ireland - BantryBay_4 metaG (SPAdes) (version 2) | ecosystem: Host-associated > Algae > Red algae > Unclassified | place: Bantry Bay, Ireland...
CGACTCCTCACGACCTGTAGGAATGAAGGCAGCCGATCCAATTCCGGAAAAGCATGATTGCAAAATTAACGATAAACTATTAGAAGACAATCAATTTTGGCTACAGCAAGACCAAACGCTGGTGGCTATCGTAGCTGATGAGACAACAAAGTCGATTGACTTTGGAGACAGTCACCGCGTGTTTGTGGCAATGGACACAAGAGATTGTAAAACGATTTTGCGCGAAACGTTACCGGTGAATATGAGTCCCGATTTTCCGTACTATCTCAATGCCAATACTTACGAACCATTGAATAAGGTCATTTGCTCGCAGGGTTATGAAGCGGTTATTTGCTATGACGCTGTTGCCAAAAAGCTGCTGCCTCAGATGAAACCGAAATATCTGATGAAGCGTTCTGCAGAAGATGCGCAATCCGGATTGCCAGCAGGTCTGGAAATTTGGAATCAGTTTCTGATTGGGAATACCTTGGATTTTGGGTCTTATGTTTTTGACTTGTCCAGCAAGCGAAAACCAAAAGCTGTTTTGCCAAATGCGGAATATCGAAATCCGGAAGATGAGAGTTATACTTCTTTGTTTTTACTGGAAGGCAAAGGTGGATTGTACCAGGCGTTTGTTCCAACCTTAAACGAAGATCAGGATGGGACTGAAGTCAAAAGAATGTTCAAAAAACCGCTGGCGATATCAGCTGCTGTTACAAAATCCGTTCGCAATAACCGCTTCATTGTGCTGAAGGAAAAAAATGGAAAATCATCGGTGGCGATTGATATGCAGAAAATGGTGGCGGTGGATTTGCCGGAGACTGTGGCGGGGAAAGATGTTCAGGAGATTTTGGGGTGGTTGAAGGGAAAAGGGTAGGTGGATTGTCCCACTGGCGCTAGGCTTTCAGTAAAATAAAAAAGAGGAAAAGCTAGTTTGGGTCTCCGACCCAGATACGGTTTCTCATGAGCTACTATGTATCAAATGTAGCTTGTGTTTTTTGCATTATAAAGGTAGCTGAATTTTGAAAAAAGCATCTTGTTATTGATACAGGTATGCCGTATCTGGGTCAGAGATCCAAACAAGCATAGCTTTTTTTCTTTTCTGAAGATGTCGTGCAACCCGCAATCCGCAACCCCACTAATGCTCAACCAACAAGTCCGTACTAATACTAACATCCCGGTTTAACGTCCGATGCACCGGGCACTTATCCGCAATCTCCAGCAAGCGCGCAATTTGCTCCTCACTCAGATCGCCTTCAAATTCTATACAGCGTTCAAAGTGATCGATCTTACTACTTTTATTTTCACAGTCTCCGCAATCTTCTACATATTTTTTACCGTGGTTGATATGGACTTTTACTTCTTTTAAATCCCACTTCTTACGGCGGGCATACATTTGCAAAGTCATGACGGTGCAAGCTGCCAGAGCGGAAGAAAGTAATTCGTAAGGAGATGGTCCAAAATCACTGCCCCCGACATCTTCTGATTCATCGGCAATGAGTCCGTGTTGCCCCGCCAGGATTTCAGTGGTGTAACCTTCTTCGTCTCCTAGTTGTGCAACGACCTGTTTGTCCGTACTAAGTTTTTCTTTTTTAGGAAGATCGATATAGCGACTCACCCAGGAGGCGATCGAATTACCTGCGTAAGAAGCAGAAATTTTATCGGTTAGCATATGGTCAGCTCCATCCAGCGTAATGAAACTTTTGGGATGGTAAGCAGCACCGTAAATTTTGGCAGCATTGTCGATTTCCACGATCCGATCCTGGGGAGAGTGAAGCACCAATAGTGCTTTTTTCATGTTGTGCAAAACTTCATACATGTCCTTGCTGCGCAGGTCATCCAGAAATTGTTTTTTGATCATAAACGATCTGCCACCAATCTTGACATTGGCAAACCCATTGGCTTCAATATCTTCAATGCTACTGTCCAGAAGATGCGTGACATGCTCAGGCTCAGACGGCGTGCCGATAGTTGCTACAGCACGTACAGATTCAATTTTACTAGCAGCAAAAATAGAAGCTGCTCCTCCAAGTGAGTGGCCGACTATGATGGTCGGAGCTTCATAGTTGTCTTCCAGAAATGTAGCGGCAGCTAAAAGATCTTCCACATTGGAAGTGAAATTAGTATCTGCAAAATCACCCTCGCTTTCGCCTAGCCCTGTGAAATCAAATCGCAGTACCGCAATACCGTTTAGCGTAAGCGCACGACTAATATGCCGAACCGCGCTCAGATTTTTATTTCCGGTGAAAACATGTGCAAAAATGGCAAAGTTATGAGGGCTGCTATTTGCTGGTAATTCCAGTCTGGCAGCTAACGTATAGCCATTCGTATTTACGAAAGTTATTTTTTTTGAACGCACGGTTGTATTTTTTGAGGAGTCGGGGGCAGGTGTCAGGTGTCAGAGAACCTCACGGTAGAGGGAAAACTGACACCTGATACCTGGCTCCCGACCCCTGGTTTAGTGATTATTTTTTTCAGGTTCTACAGGTTAATTAGGTAGTAAATATGGGGATTATTTGCTTCTAAGAGGTGGAAATACCTGATTTTAAAATATCTCCTGTTGGATTGACGACCTCACTAGCACAGTTTTTGCGTCGTCTCTCTTATGAAATTAAACAATTTTGGTATCTTTGCAGCGCTTATAAACACCCCGAAAAATATGAATCGATCAGGTATTTCTATGCTGGCTAACTTAAGTGATTCTTCTGACAACCTGGTCATAGATGGAGCTGTAAGTGATACAGACGTTACCAAAAAAACAATTTCTACTACTCAAACCACCTGGCTGGGAAAAGAAAACAAGGATTGGGATTGTCCGGACAACTGGTCCAACGGAATTCCCGCCACATTCAACCACGCCTTTATACCCGCTACTACCAACGAGGATAATTTTCCCGTTTTAGCGGCCAATCTTTCTGTTGATTTTACCATCAAAAATGAAGGTCTGATCACCATTGAAAACACCACAGAAATTTTTAAAAATGGTTTGATTCAAAACGAAGGAACCATCGATATTGCCAATATCGGAACGTTGATTAACAATGGAAAATTTGTGAACCTGGGAACCATCAACAACGAAGGAACTATCCACAACAAAAAAATCATTGTCAACGAAGGTACACTCATCAACGATGGTGTTATCGATAATGAAGACGCTATCGTGAATGTGAAAGAGCTTTTCAATACAGGTTTCATTGACAGCGATAAGGAATTGGCTGGAGAGGGACCTGTTGATGGTGATGGTAGAATTGATTATCATTTCTAGTAAAAAAATCATTTTTTGAGACTGCTTTACTGTCAGACCGCCTTCGGCTGTCAGATCGTCATCGGCTTTGCCTTGGTAGCGAAGCGGTCTCCACCTTCCTTTTTTCCCAGAGAATCACTACCTTACAAGTATGAAAATACAAAGACTTTCAACGATGCTGCTTTGCCTGGGAATTTTGCTTTCCGCAAATGCGCAATTCCATACGCCAGTTTTACCGGGAGTAACCGGACAAGACTTGATAGATGGTTTGGTAACGAATTACAAACCATCAACTGTTCTGAGTTATGCCCAAGCTCGTGACTCCATGTTTGCCAATGTATACAGTCAGAACGATAGCCTGTCTTGCGTTTATTCAGGGCACACTATTTATTTGGATCCGTCACTTGATCCCACCACTGCCGCATTCATGAATGGTAACGATAATGGAATCAATACCGAACACAGTTGGCCACAAGGACTGGGCGCAGGTAATGGAGATGCAAGAAGCAATATCTATCATCTTTTTCCAACCCGTATTGATGTAAATGGTGATCGTGCTAACAGTCCGTTTTCAGAGATTCCGGATGATGAAACAGACGAATGGTACTATCTTGGGAATTCGCAATCCTCGATACCACCATCTGCGACCATTGATTTATTTAGTGAGCGGAAAGGTAATTTATTTGAACCACGTGAAGATCATAAAGGGGATGTAGCTCGTGCTATGTTTTATTTTTATACCATGTATAAAGCAGAAGCAGATGCTGAAGGTCCCAATTTCTTTGAACTGCAACGAGAGACGCTTTGTAACTGGCATTTGCTGGATCCGGTTAATGAAATAGAATGGAATCGAAATGTCAAAATAGCGACCTATCAATCGGACCGATCTAATCCTTTTATTTTGGACTGTACCATTTTGGCGCGTTGCTATTGTGCGGATCAGGGTCAGGAATGTATGGAGATGACTTCGGTTGATGACGAGTTAGCTTCGCGGCCTTTTAGTTTGGCACAAAATGTACCTAACCCTTTTACGAATGACACTACAATAGAATATGAACTGGAGAAAAATTTTAATGTTCGATTGGTTGTTTATAACATGTTGGGACAATTGGTAAAGGTTTTGATTGATGAGGAACAGGGCACAGGAGACTACCAGCAAACGTTTAGTGTAAGAGATTTGCAAAAAGAAAGCGCGGGTGTTTTTATTTATTGCCTCGAATTGACGGATGGTGAGGCGTCATATTTTGAAACTCGTAAACTTGTTGTTGGTATTTGAGGAAAAGGCCTGAAAGATGATTTAGGTGTTTGGATAGGTCTTGAGAATGAATGCTTGGTTTAGTGGCCTTTAAAGTGGGCTAAAGATGGATGTTGGATGTTGGATGTTTCTTCGAGCAGCCAAAGGCTGGCGAAGGATGTTGGTTCTCGTCAAATGATGAGCAATACCATACGGGGCCTGTCAGGCTGGCGCCATGCCAGACTGGGATCACCGATAGGCGAGAACCAACATCCGTCACGCTTGCGCTAGCAAGCCGTGGCTAATATCCAACATCTAACAGCCACTGAAACGTCATAAATTTAGACGCTGAATGGGTACTTTATATTTCAAACCCAAAAACAAAACATTAGATAAATTCCATGCTCAACAGAAGAAACTTCATACAAAAATTAGGAGGAGCGACAGGAGCCCTTGCGTTTGCCCCTTTTCTTAGTTCAGGATTAATTGCTTCGTTGGAAGCTGCCCAAAAAAGACTGGCAGTTATGAGCCCGGAAGCTTGCGCAAAAGACGAAGATTTTTGGGGCTTGATCCGGCAGGCTTATTCGGTTTCGCCAACCCCCATGAACTTGAACAATGGGGGAGTGAGCCCACAGCCCAGAGTTGTGCAGGAAGCTTTTGAACACTACAATCAAATGTGCAATCAGGGGCCTTCCTACTACATGTGGAAAATACTGGATCTTGGTCGGGAGCCACTTCGGGATGACTTGGCAAACATGGCGGGTTGTAGCTCAGAGGAAATTGCGATCAACAGAAATGCCTCAGAAGCTTTGGAGACGATTATATTTGGTTTGCGTTTGAAGAAAGGGGATGAGGTTGTTTTGTCAAAGCAGGGATACCCCAACATGAAGAATGCCTGGAGGCAGCGCGAGAAAAGAGAGGGCATTGTTTTGAAATGGCTTGATTTTGATCTGCCGATGGAAAATGATGATTTCATCGTGGGACAATATGAAAAAGCTTTTTCTGAAAAGACAAAAGTAGTGCACCTGACACATATGATCAGCTGGACCGGACAAATCATGCCAGCAAAAAAGATAGTTGGTGCTGCGCGTAAACGTGGGATTGTATCAGTGGTAGACGCCGCGCATAGTTTTGCTCATGTCGATTTTAAAATTTCTGACATAGATCCCGATTATCTTGGAGTGAGTTTGCACAAATGGTTGTGCGCTCCGTTTGGAACCGGTATGCTTTACGTGAAAAAATCAAACATCAAAAACCTCTGGCCGCTATTTGCGGTGGAAGATCCGGAGAAAGATGATATTCGAAAGTTTGAATCGTTAGGAACCCGCTCCTTTGCTGCCGAACACGCGATTGCACAAGCCATCAATTTCCATGAATATATTGGAGCTAAGCGCAAAGAAGCACGCTTGTTTTATTTGAAAAATTACTGGGCAGCAAAGGCACAAAAAGAAGTACCAGGTATCCGTTTTCACACATCGCTAAAACCGGAATACTCTTGTGGAATATGTACCGTGTCAATTGATGGAATGGATGTACAGGATGTGGCTAACTTCCTTTTTCGAAGTAAATACAAAATTCACACAGGTATCATAAAATTAAAGAAAATACGGGGACTGAGAATTAGCCCGCATGTCTACACACTAGAAAAAGATTTGGATAAGTTAGTGAATATGATGAGGACTTGTGCTTTGTCTAAAAAGGAAGAATAGGCACCTTGTCAAATTTTTCATTATCAGATTCAATTAGATTGATCATCAGTTTTATTTTTTGTGAACTTAGTTCCATCTCAGCCTCCGGGCTGATTTTTTGTTTTTTATTATCAGTAAAAATTTTGCTATCGTCATAAAAGTTTAATAAAGAGTCCGCAATTTTTTTGGATGTGTTAAATGGGCGTAGTAATTAATTTACAAACGATGCCAATCTTCACATTAAAAGGAAGTCAACAGTCACTATCGCAACTTTCGCCCAATCTTAGACCCGGAAGGAATCACCGCACCTTTCTTCAATACAACAATTCCGTCCACAATACAATATGATTTGGTCTCTTTATTTTTCAATCGACCACCACCAAGGATGACAACATTATCACCAATGCGGCAATTCTTATCAATGATGGCATTTTCAATATGACAGTTTCTGCCAATGCCGATTGGAATGTAATCTTTGCGATCAACCATAAATTCTTCTAGTGATTGATAATAATCGTTACCAAAAACAATCGCTTTTTTCAGAACAGATCTCGCTCCAATTCTCGAACGAATACCAACGATGGATTGCTCAATCTTTTTAGCGTGCAGGATACAACCTTCCGCAAGCACAGACTTAATCAAACGGGTTCCGAATATTTTAGAAGGCCCCAATAAACGAGGTCTGGTATAAACAATCTTTTGATTATCAAACAAATTGAAGGCAGGCAAATTGTCTGTCAATTCCAGGTTTGCCTCAAAGAAAGAAGCAACCGTTCCAATGTCTTCCCAGTAGTCGTCATAAATATAACTTGCCACTGTGTAACCCTCATTGATAGCCGCAGGAATAATCTCTTTTCCAAAATCAATGGCCCCTTCATTCTCTGCAAAGAGTTTCTTCAAAGCATCTTTGCTAAAAATATAAATCCCCATTGAGGCCATATACTCCTTGCCTTTCTTCTTGTCTGCCGGAGAAACGGCAGATTTCCATTTTGACAACGCTTTCGCAGATGGTTTTTCAACAAAACTGTCAATATAGCCATCCTTGTTTACTTTCATGATACCAAAGCCCGTGGCGTCTTTTGCTTTTACAGGAATGGTCGCGATGGTCAGATCCGCTTTTTGTGCAATATGGTATTTGCCCAAAGCCTCAAAGTCCATCTGATACAGCTGATCACCCGACAAAATCAGGATATAGTCATGCGTATGATCTTTAACGTGGTGCATACACTTACGAACGGCATCAGCGGTTCCCTCAAACCAGTCTTCACCTTTAGAGCGAGTTTGTTCGGCGGCCAGGATATCGACAAAGCCTTTGCTAAACATGTCAAAGTTGAATGTATTTTTTATATGCTGATTCAGGGAAGCAGAATTGAACTGTGTCAATACAAACATGCGTTTCACCCCAGAGTTGAGGCAATTGGAAATTGGAATATCAATTAAACGATATTTTCCACCTATTGGAACGGCAGGCTTTGAACGTTGTTCGGTAAGGGGAAAAAGTCGGGTGCCGGCTCCTCCTCCAAGTATCATAGATATCATTCTGATAGTCATGAAATATGTATTTAGTGTGTATGAATTAAGTACTTATGTTTAATTAGTGGCTATGACTTTTAGGCTGTTGGCTTCTAATACGCACGTTGAATGCAAGCCATCAGCTAACAGCCAATTGTTGAATTTTAAATGAGCTCCCTATAAATTTCAGCATAAGCTGCTGCAGATTTCTCCCAGGAAAAATCGAGCCTCATTATATTTTTTCTTATGTCAGCAAACTGCTTTTTGTTCTTGTAAAGCTCAACAGCCCGCGTAATCGCTGTAAATGTACTACTAACTGAAAAGTGATCAAAGCGAATGCCACTTCCATTTCCTTTTTTATCCAAATCTTTTATCGTGTCTTTCAATCCACCGACACTTCTTACGATAGGAACAGTGCCGTAACGAAGGGCATACAACTGATTGAGACCACAGGGTTCTACCCGCGAAGGCATCAGTAAAAAGTCAGAACCGGCATATAGTTGATGCGCTAGTTTCTCATTATACTCCAGTCGTGCATCAAAGAAAGTGCTATGCCGTTTTCGCATTTCTTCAAAAACTTCATGCAGCCGTGGGTCACCGGTTCCCAACAAGGCAAAAGAGGCCTGGCCACCAGATTGCAAAAACCGTCCAATCAAATCGGGTAAAATATCCGCTCCCTTTTCCGTAACCAGTCGACCGATAAAAGTAATTAAAGGCAGGGCAGGGTTTACATTGAAATGCTGAAGTACCGCTTTTTTATTGGCAGACTTATATCTGGGGATGCTTTTTTTGAGATGACGGTCAATTAAAGGATCTGTCGCCGGATTCCAGACCTGTGTGTCAATACCGTTGAGAATGCCTTTTGCTTTGGTCGTTTCATTATTAAAGAGCCATTCCAATCCATTGGAATGCTGGCAAAGTTCTTCCATGTAGCCAGGTGAAACGGTTGTTAGTTTCCAGCAACATTTGATACCAGTGGCGAGTGCGTTGATTCCGCCACTCCAGTCAAGTAAGCCTTTTGCACTCGATTCAAAGGGAGGCAGGTAATATGATTTTTCCCAACCAAAGTCACCGTGATATGCTCCATTGTGAATGGTGAAAACGGTAGGCGTACCTTTGAGCGCACGATAGGGTAGACTATGGTTAATCAAAAAAGGGATAAAACCAGTATGGTGATCATGGCAATGAAGTATTTCAGGTCTTTCTGCTAATTGCAAAATCCACTGCAAGACGGCTTCCTGAAAGTTGACGGCCCGCATCGTTTCATCCTCCCAGGGTTGGCCTTCTTCATCCAGATACACACCGGGGCGATCAAAGCGCCCAGGAATGTCTACCACATACAAGTCAAAACCAAGTGGGCTGTCCCTGAGTTGTTGTATCGAAAAGGGTAGGATACCCGTTGCTGTTTCAAGTTCACTGGTGAAAAGAGTATTGAAGGTTTGTGCCAGCATCCATTTAGTAGAATACTTAGGCATGATCACAGCGGTGTCGCTGCCAGCTTTATTGAGGTATTTGGGCAAAGCGCCCACTACGTCACCAAGTCCGCCTGCTTTCGCTGCAGGGTAGCATTCCGCGCTTATGTGGAGGATTTTCATTAGTTGTCTTCTCGTTGTTGCTTGTTTAAAGGAAATTTAAAGATACAAAGATAAAAGACTTTCGAACTATGTTAAATCATCGGAGGAAAAAAGCGGGGAATTTTGAACGGGTGAACTTTGAATGATCCTTCGAACACAGGGATTGGACGGATTTACACAGATTTTCCTCTAATGCCAGAAGTTTTACGATCGTAGAAAAAATCCGTCCTTATCTGTTCAATCTGTTCGATCCGCTCCCATCCTGCCTTAGGGGCCCCTTCACAATTAACCTGGCTACGGTTGATACCGGGTATAAGTGAATACCGTTCCAATTGGAAAAGCCGCTGCTCCATTTGTTTCTGTAAAAGTAAGGTAGAGGATATTATTGCCATAAAACTCAATAGAATACTTGTAGTAGACTCCATTAGGATTGACCTCAATAAAGTGTTTATCTTTGATACCCCAGCCTTCTATAATTGTTGCACTAGGATTGAAAACGCCGTTTAGGTATCCCTCAATCCGCATCGAGTAATCTGGAAATAGTCCAACATTATACCCTAAAAGGTTTCCAACATTGTCATAAAAAGAAGTTGTCCAATAACCAACCAGGCTATTTGCCAATAACTGATCGGAAACGGTTGTCAATGGTTCCGGATTGGGCGTGGGCTTTATGGCTGAATCCGGTTTTGTTGCTTCTTCGGTTGGTTGTCGGTGATCCTCAGTTGGAACGAAGTCTTCACTTTGTCGACCTTTTTGCAATGCTTCTTTTTTCTTCCAGCCGCTGGCGATGGCTTCTGCCCGTGCTCTTGCGGGTGGGTGGGTGTCGCTTTCGCCATTAGATTGTAGTAAATCAATTCCGGCCTTTGCCTCGTCTAGTGATGCGCCTAGCGTGTAGAGAACGCCACCGGCAAAAATATCAGCTTCGAGTTCCATTGATTTTCTTTTGCGTTTGTTGGTTACCGCAAAATCGTGCCCGTTGAGGTGGTGGCCAATTTCGTGTGCCATCACGCAATAGGCAGCCCACTTGGTACGCGCATCCTTTTTAAAATTTTCGAGGAAAGTAGTGTTGTACAAAATATAGCGTTTCCCTCCGTCGGTAGTGGCCAGGGCATTTTTACAATCAGAGGATTTGACGATAAAGTTTTTTTGCAGGCTAACTGAAGCTACGATTTCAGCTACAATTTTGTCGGCTTCATTTGAGGCGTCGAAGGTGTAGAAATCTTTATCCAGTTCTGAACCATCAAAACTACAGGAGTGTTTGACGGTGATTGGCTGTTGTGCAAAAGTGTTTTGCGAAAAGCAGAAACAGAGTAGAAATGTGAGTAAAAAGGTTATGGTTTTCATGGTTGTGTTGTTTCGTTTTAAAAACAAAAAGGGGTATGAATCGAAATTAGCGGTTCTTTGTCCAATTTATCTCTACTAAATTACGATTAATAGTAAATAAAATCCAGTATATAAATGAATTTGTGTTTCCCGACTTTGTTTGGATTTTAACGCAGTCGATGTTGTAGCGGATTGGAAAACAAGCTTTAAACGCCTTTCAAATTACAATAATTGCAAATATAATGAACGTTTAGTTTTTCTTAACGAACGCTGTTAGCAGTGCCCCTTCCACGTTCGCTACGTCCCGAGTGATCCAGTATTTTGCTCACATTTTCTCAATCAAACTAACCGATGACAAGGCAATCTGGTTCAAGTCAATCTGCGCTTCTTTTGGATCGACAGCATTCATGTCTGTTTGATTTTTCCATTCATTATAGCGGCTTTGAACCACGATGGTAGCTGTATGGTCTTGTGAGCTACTTTCTTTAAAATGATGGCGAAGCGATTCAAAAAGTCCATTGTAGTCGCTGGCAAGCAGCTGCTCGTAAGCTTTTTGTTGCGCGACGTTGGTACTCTTCGTTGCTTTATCTACCTTCTTTTCAATATGACTTCTAAGAATCTTTTCATCCGCCTGAAAAATAGCCCGCTTTTTAAAGTACAACAAAAAGAAAGTAGCGACCAGCAAAATTTGAAAGGGGAGGAGCCACTTATAAGACTGTTGAAAATAGGACTCGATACTTTGGTTTTCTGTGCCCGCGGTCATCCCCAACAACGTTATCAACAAAAGCAAAAGATAGAGCAACGAGAAAATCCATATGATTCGAAAAATAAAAACCTGAATTAACTTGCCGGGATATTTATTTTGAATGGCGCCCGTTAAAAGAAGTGCTAATACAGGAAATAAATTGACCGCCATCCAGGTCCAGGCAGTTCCTTCAATGGCAGAGAATTTTCCACTGATGGTTTGGATTAACAGGAGGATTAATATCGGAATGGAAAAGCCAAGCCAGAGCCAGAGTAAATATCGTTTGGTGTCTTTTAGGAGTATTAACATTATTAAGTCAAAGTTAAAGTCGAAGTCAAGGTCAAAGTGGTTTTTGCGAATTGTTTTTGGTTTTAATTGGATAATTGGTTTAGCATTCCGGAAAGGTTTAAATGGTCTTTTGCTTGAAACAGTGTTGGACAACTTTGCTTTGCCTGATGATTGCTTTCTGGTACTTCGAATTCGTAGACCAGTGCGCTGACGGAATAGTTGCTGTTGAATGTTTCCGCGGCTACTTGCATGGGCAGGCGATTGACGGCCTGACCTAACCAGGCAACTGCTTCGCCTTTAGTTACTCTTTTGTCAACCGAATTGTAGTTTTGATTGGTAACAATAAAAACAAACAAACGCAACTGACCTTTGCGCGGATAAATCAGCGTTTTAAAATAATCCCATGACAATGAAAAAGATTCATGCGGCGGCATTTCGGTCCACCGATTAGAGCCATACAGGATGCTGCCGTCTTTATTGTACTGCTCCATTTGTGTCACTATGGCAAAACCATTTGGAACGGACATGAAGCGATTCGGGTAGTTTTTTTCAGAAAGTACCGTACTTATTTTTTCGGCAACCTGTCCCAGATTATTGCAGTTGGGGAAAGCGCGGTATGGAATTTCATGTGAGGTGTGGCATTGTGGTGGCGGGAATGGGAAGTCGGCGTCTAGGAATCGTTTTAGGTTTTCGTCTGTGTCCCAGGGCCCAAAGTTTTTTACAGTTATGTGATTATCTCCTTTTTCAAATCCCTTTAATATGTTACCAAGTCTATCAGATGAATCCTTACTACAACAAGAGGCCTTCGTATTGCTTTTAAAATAGGCGATAACATCTATTTTTGAGTATTTCCGTTCCTGTGCTTTCGCCAAAACAAAACCCATAAATAAATCAGCTTCTGCGCTTTCCTTTTTCGAATTTTCCGCTTCCAAAGTATGCTTGTTCACCAAATGCCCCACCTCATGCGCCACCGATGCAAAAGCCTCTAGCGTACTTGCCTTAGCAATATAATCCTGACTCCAAAGCAGGTACCTTTTCTCACCATCAACCACCGCGGATACATTCGCTACGCTGGTTTGTCGAATGACAAAGTTCTGTTTTAAACCACCGCCATATTCTAGAATTCGCGCGACCAACTTATCCATCACTTCCACCGTTGTACTAAAAGTGTACAAGTCTTCATCCATCTCATTTCCTTGAAATATGCAGCGATGCTTGGTGTCAATATCCAGATATCCCTGAGCGGCAAGTGGAGTGCTGGAAGCGAGCAAGCAAAAGAAAAGCAGGTATAAAATAAAATTCGTTTTCATTTTCGTCATGATTGATTTTGAGTTAATGACCGGTCTTTTATTCGTGAATCTATGCCCCATCGCGTTAGAGGGCTCCATCAAAAATAAGGAAAATTAACGAATACATCAAACTACAGAAACGGGAAGGATATACCATCTTATGGGATTTTGGAGGTGATTTACTTTGGCCGACCGAGGCAGGCTGTCAAGATATTCTTAACTCTATAGCTACAACTATTTGTCGCTTTAGTAGCTACAACATTACGTCGCACAACATTTATTTGCTAGGTTCAACTATTTGCAAGTCAGTTAGCTGATGAATCTGGCAAATAAATTTGCCGGTTACGACTCAGTTTCTAGCCAGCCTCTTAAGTCCTGCTCTCACAAGAGAATGAAATGACCTTGCCTAAAATAAAAGGAGATAACCTATCGACTCAATAGTTACTTATTTAATTAAAAAAACATTAGTTTAAAGTTTAATTTCTTATAAAAGAAGTTATTTAAGGTTATTCTAGCGGGTCGCTTGCAAGTCATTGATTTCCAATTCTTCAGCTATTTGTGTTTCCCGTAGCTTGCTCCTCCGCTAAAGCCTACGCCAGATCCTACGCCAAGGCTTCGGCTCCTAAGAAAGGCTTCGGCTCCTAAGAAAAGCTTCGGCGGCACGCGGATGGCTACATAAATTCTGAAAAGAATTTCCCGCTTGCGGATGGGAGGGCAAATGAGCTTCGAAAATCAAGCACTTACAATCAATCTCGCTACAAAACCTTAAACAGCTTCAAAATATCGAAGTATTGAAACTAAGAGTTAAACATATTTTCATTTACACAATTCTGTCGCTAACTGCCCAAGCACAGCAATATCAATTTGATACTTACACAGCAGGTGAAAATGGTTTGGCGCAAAGCGAAATCTACTCCATCATAGAAGATAGCCGAGGTTATGTATGGATGGGAACGCAAGGCGGCGGGATCGATCGTTTTGACGGCAGGTCTTTTGAAAATTTTCGAAGCAGAGAAGGCTTGTCCAGCAGTTTTGTCCATGCGCTTTACGAAAGTGCGGATAAGCGGATTTGGCTTGGAACCCAAAATGGCTTGAGCAGTTATAATGGGCATACTTTTCAAAGCTACAGACCTGAGCGTCTCCAAAATTTTTGGGTCACCAGCATTTTGGAAAAAGATTCCAGTCAACTTTTAGTTGGTACACATAAAGGCTTGTATCAATTGGAGGAAGACAAATTGATTAGAATAACGGATATTCCCCAAAGGCATGTCCACCATCTTTTTAAAGCAAAGGATAAAAGCATCTGGGTCAGCACCTCCCGTGGTTTGTTCCGGGTCATGGATGGAAAGCCAATTGTTTACGGAGCTGATCAGGAAATTCATCACAAGGAGTTTCGTTGCGTCAGTCAGGCAAAAGATGGCGCTATCTGGGCCGCTACCTTTACTGGTGGTATTTATATCATAGAAAAAGATACCACCCGACGTCTAACCGTTGTAGATGGAATAGAAGGACAACACGTGCAGGTTTTGTATAAAGATCGTGCAGGCAAAATGTGGATTGGAACACAAGATCGGGGGATTAATATTTATGATCCTTCCGACAAAACATTTACACACCTCTCACAAGTCAATGGCCTGGTCCGAAACGATGTACGCAGCATCACAGAAGATGACTGGGGCAATATCTGGATTGGAACAGTGGGAGGCGTCAACAAATATTACGGGCGACAATTCGAGCACATTTCCATTAACAACAGCGCCAACGATGATTACGTCTACGCCATTACTGAAGATACCCTTGGTCATCTTTGGGTGTCTGCCTCCGGCAAAGGGATTGCACAAATTAAAGATGGGGAGATCGTTCGGTTCAACCGAAATTTTGGTTTCATGGATGTGCGTTGCAAGGCAATTTTTGTGGACGATGCCAATCGGGTTTGGATTGGTACAGAGGGGAAGGGACTAAGTTTGTACGACGGAAAAGGTTTCAACTCGTTTAATGAAATAGACGGACTCGGCGGTTCTTTTGTCAAAGATATTTTACAAGACAAAGACAAAAATATTTGGGTGGCAACCGCTGGTGCGGGAATCCATAAAATAACAGTGCGGGACACTTTGGTGTTTCAAGAAAAAAAGATAAAGAACGACACCTTAGCTCTGATTCTTTCTGACACTATTTACAGGGATTCACTTGTCGTGAACAACTATTCCTTCAAACGCTTCGAAGGCCAATTGTTGAAGGCATATATTCAGGCACTTTTTGAAGATAGCGCCGGGCGTATCTGGTTTGCTACCCGAAATATGGGGCTTGGTGTCATGGAAAATGACAGTATTATTCAAATCTATGACAGGAGTAAAGGATTGCCGGATAATGATATACGCTCCGTCGTGGAGGATAAGGATGGTTACCTTTGGTTGGCTACGGCAAATGCAGGAATTTGTCGGCTCCATTTAGAAGGTGACAGCATGGAAGTGAAGCTGATCAGCGAAAAAGACGGGATAAATTCTAACAACGTGTATTTATTGACGCTTGATGAGGTCGGCAATGTGTGGGCAGGTTGTGGAAAGGGCGTTGATTTTATAACATTGGATGCCTCCCGAAATAAACTCAAGATAAAACACTACGGAAAATCAGAAGGATTCGTTGGCGTAGAAACCTGTAAAAATTCGGTGCTGAGAGATCGTTCGGGCAGGCTGTGGTTTGGAACGGTGAATGGCCTGACCATGCATTTGCCCGGAGCTACCCGAAAAAACTTAATCCCATCCAAGGTCTATATCAATGAAGTGCGGATTGGCTACGATCCTTTGCAGAAAAGTGCTTACGCAGATTACGCCTCTGACTGGGGTGGAATAAAAGAAAACCTGGTAGTGCCCTACACCGATAATCAATGGAGTTTTGAGTTCAAAGGCATCAATCAGGCCAAGCCGGATCAGACATTATTTAAATGGAAAATGGAAGGCTGGGACAAAGACTGGATTGGTCCTTTTAAACGAACGGGCGTGGATTATTCCAACCTATCTCCCGGTAACTACACCTTCTCCGTAATGGCTGGAAACCGCGAAGGTGTTTTCGACGGTCCGGTTGACAGCGTGCAGTTTGCAATTGAACCACCGATCTGGCAAACCTGGTGGTTTAAGCTAGCTGCAGCTTTATTGGGAATGCTATTAATAGGTTTGTTTATTCGCCTGCGCATCAACCGGATCCGTCGCGAATCTGCCATCAAGACAGAGCGACTGGAAATGGAAAAAAGTATGTTACAGCTGGAACAAAAGGCCTTGCAATTACAAATGAATCCGCATTTTATCTTTAATGTTTTGAACTCGATTCAAAGTCTGATTACGAAAAAAGATGAAAAGACAGCCCGCTATTTTTTAGCTAAATTTTCGAAATTGATGCGCGCTATTTTAGAGAACTCCCGCGAGACAAAAATCACACTGGAACAGGAAATTGAGACGCTTCAAAACTATCTTGGTGTCGAACAATTCAGTCGCGGAAATTCCTTTGATTTTGAAATTAAAGTTGACCCAAAATTAGACGTAGATGAGGTAATGATTCCGCCTATGTTGCTTCAGCCTTTTGTAGAAAATGCCATTATTCACGGCGTGGGTCAGGTCGTAGAGGGCGGAAAGGTGGTCCTCGAATTTATTCAAAAATACGGCACACTCGAATGCATCATAACCGATAATGGCCCCGGTATTGAAAAAGCCAGAGCACGCAAAAGCCAACAAGCGCATACCCATAAATCTGCCGCATTGGAAGTTACTCAGGAACGCCTTGATATTTTGAATGCCGGGATTAAAAACCGGAGCTTGGAGATTACTGATTTGAGTAAGGAAGGAGCGGGGCTGACCGGGACGAAGGTGGTGTTACGATTGATTATGAACGAAATTTCCCGTTAACGCTGATTGGAACACGGATCTAACGGATTGAGCGGGTTTACACGGATTTTTTTTTGGTGGGTATTGGTGATAGGTGATCGCGAGCCTATGTTCGCCGACCACCGACCACCGACCACCTACCACCAAAAAAATCCGTCCTAATCCGTTCAATCCGTCAAATCTTTGTCCCATCAACGTTAGAGGGAAACTTCCGTCTTCGGTCTTCCGTCTCTTTTTCCTACCTTTACAAAATGATCAAAGCAGTAATAATAGACGACGTTCAACAAGCCATCGATACGCTGACAGCAGATCTCAAAGACTACTGTCCGGAGATTGAATTAATTGGAGAAGCGAATGGGGTAGTGAGTGGTGCCAAGTTATTGAAAGAAGTACAACCCGAAGTAGTTTTTTTGGATATACAAATGCAGGATGGCTCCGGTTTTGACCTGTTGGAAATTGTACCCAACATCAACTTTAAAGTAATTTTTACAACGGCATCAGATGCCTTTGCAATTAAAGCATTCCGCTATTCTGCCGTTGATTATTTGATGAAGCCGGTTGACCCGGATGAGTTGATGGAGGCCGTCAAAAAACTGGCGGAAGATAATGCGGAACAGGCTGAAAGTTTGAATATGCTTTCGGATACGATGAAGTCAGGCCAGCTTCCTGGCCGCATCGCGCTACACACCATGGAGAAAATTCATATCACAAAAATAGAAGACATCATTCGTTGCGAATCGATGGGGAATTATACCCAGTTCTTTTTTACCGATAAGCAAAAGTTGCTGGTCACCAAAACGCTGAAGGATTTTGATAAATTGCTCGCGGAGCATCAATTCATTCGGGTGCATCAATCGCATTTGATTAATGCTTCGCAGATCAAAGAGTTTGTCAAAATTGATGGTGGATATATTTTGATGAGTGATGGTACTAAAGTGCCGGTTTCTGTGCGGAAGAAGGCGGCGGTGATTAAGTTGCTGGAAGGGCTGTAATTAAAATGAAAATGAAAATGAAAATTAAAAGGACTCTCGATGGTTTTAATTTTCATTTTCATTTTCATTTTAATTTTCATTAAAAAATCTACTCCGCCAAAACCTTCTTCACCCCCGGCATCTTATTATTCAAAATAGTACTAAAAATATCCGTATCCGTACCAGTCGGTAATACAGCAAACTCAACGTGTGCCGCCAGCTCTTTGTTGACAAGATAGGAAGCTCTCCGGAAAATAAATGTCTTTAAAAATTATTTCTTTAACAAGGATGCCAGGTTCACTTAAGCTTTCCAGTAATTCATTTTTTATTTCTGAAATAAAGGTCTGACGTTGCGAATAAAATACAGAATCAATGCTTTCAAATGTATTGGCAACCGTGCTGATCAATTCATATATCCTTGGTTGAAGCATCAATAAATTAAAAGTATCTGCTGTCGAAAACTGACTGTGGAATAAATCGAAGTCTTCTACCTTCCACCTTATGGCTAAATTAAGATTCAATGGCACCTCATCTCCCAATCGTATTTTATTGACCAAATGCAGATGTACCTGATCTTGTGAAGGTTTAAATTTAGTCAACGGTTCTTTTTTTTGCTGACAGCTCGTGAAGCAAATCAATGTAAGTAGTAAGCAGGCGAGTTGGAGAAACGGGCAGAATTTAGATTACAGTGTATTTAAGTGTATTTAATGGTGATGTATAAAACTAATGGGATAGGGAGTTTCTCCATCCCATTGTTGTATCCCTTTCAGGGAAAAGTCCACACGAGCGCACTCGCGGGCATTTCCCCGAAGGGGATACATCATTTGCCTTGGATATCACTCCAGGCACACGATCAAGGGAAATTCCTTCCAGTAGGATGAATGATAAATACTCCCACAAATTACATCCAATCCCCCCTCATTAAAATCCCAAAAGACCAGACATAGCACTTGACCTATTATCCGTATCCATTATATAGAAACATCAGTCATCCCATATGTAGGATGTACACGTATTTCGAGGATTTGTAAAGAGCAAGAGCAAGAGCAAGTATCAAGTTCAAAGCGCTCAGTACGCGAGCTAATGCGTTAGTAGGCTTTGAATTTGCACTTGATTCTTGCGCTTGCACTTTTTTATTGTGCAAAAGGCAAATTCAAAGCAACTCGCTCTTGAATGGAAGCGTGTACATTTTACTTATGGGGTGACTCATGTTTCAGGACTTTAAAACTGCTCCGGATGAGATTTTTAACAATAGCGATTAATATTTAGTAACTAACTGATAGTCAGTGGTTAAAAGGCTATTTGAGCCCACTCAGTAGAACAGACTTAGTGTAGCTTTTACAGCACACTTTAAACTTTCCTTTCATAATATTAAGAGACCCTTAACGGTATCTTTTGTTTGGAATGTGCAATATTGTCTTATAGCAAATGCGTTAATGCCCTTATATAATTTGGGATTATTTTAGAACACCAAAATTTTTAGAAGATGAGTAACACAGTATCAATAAATGAAAAGAAGAATCGCCGAAAGGGTTTTACCTTTTCCGTAGCATTCAACACAATCATCGTATTGTTAGCTCTTTATCCGTTCCTGACGTTTGAAACGCCAGATCCGGAGCCACCAAAATTTGTTGAAGTTCAGTTCACTGACTTCAAGAGCTCTTCTGAAAAATCTGCGGAAGGAGATAAAAAAGAAAAAGAGGCTCCTCAGAAAAAAGTAGCAGCGGAAGTGAAGGAAGAGGTTGTCGAAGAACCTACTCCTGAACCAGTAGTGGAAGAGGTAAAGCCTGAGCCAAAACCTGAGCCCACTCCTCAGCGGGCACCGGTGATAACGACGACTAAGCCGAATCCGCCTGTACGCACGAGCCCAACTAAACCAAAGAAAAAGATGAGGGTTCCTCCAATCAGAAATAAAAAACCTGTGGAGACAAAGCCTGATCCTAAGCCTAAGGCGCCTGCTAAGACGAAACCAAAGAAGAAGACCAATACAAAGGCTAAAACAAAGCCCAATAGTAGGGGTAAAACAGGTGCTGAGAAGCAAGAAGGAAAAGAGACCAAGTCAAATAGTGGTGGTGGAGAAGCCGCTGAGAATGGGAAGGATGCTACTAAAGGTAAAACCGATAGAGGAACGAAAGTAGGAGATTTTCCTGGTGACGGACTTTTCAACAGAAAAGTAATTTACAGAGCTGATGTGAAAAGTGTGACCAAAGAAGAAGGTAAGATCGTTATTGACCTTTGTGTAAACAGAGAGGGACGAGTGGTGTACTCTAAATTTAATAAAGGAGTTTCTTCCATTAAAACGATGTCTGTAATTCGCAAAGCAATGGACATAGCACAGCAGTACCGATTTGAAAAAGATTACACGGCACCTGATAAGCAGTGTGGTAAGTTGACCTTCATTTTTGAAATAGAGGAAGAATAAAGACAAAAAACAAGGTAGTTTTCTAACTATTTCTTATAGAACCTTAACTGTTCAGCTCGTCTTTTATGAACGTCTGATTTGAATGACTTTAAGCATCTATCCCGAATTCATCAATTGAGCCACTGAATAGTTACACGAAAAGCAATTTCAAAAGAAGCATTTAAAATGTAATTTGGAATTCGACTGTGGTAAGAAAAGAACCAGCCTCATGAAACAAATCACGAAGCTGATAGCTTTTTGGGGTTATCAGTTTTTGTAAAAATGGGCAATTCCAGTTGTAACACCGGAACTGCCTCACTATTCAGGTTTTAGAATCCGCTCGTATTTAGTTACCCGGGTTTTCTGAATCAACTTTGGATGATCATTTCCCAGGTGGGGTTGGAAGGCTAACCTGACTTTTAAAATCAAGTATTAGTCTTTCAAGTATTAGTCTTTCTTTCCTTAACTAAATGATAGTTTCCTACTATTTAGTTGAAACAAGATGCAACTATTCTTTTTTTCGTACAATAGAGCTGTTGCGGATGCACTACATTTTGATGTGGATAGCCTGTTTTTTGTAGTAAAGAAATTTGATTTACGGGTGGCAAACCGTCAATTTTATTACAAAATCTGCAGTTTTTCAAGAATATTATCCTTATGAGCCTTGCTGATGGGAATCGGATTGCCTTTTATCATGATGCGATTGTTGGTCAAATCGACCGATCCAATGTGCTTTATATTAACAATAAAACTGCGATGAACCTGTAGGAAAATCGACTCAGGCAGTTTGGCCATCAGTTCTGTAAGTGAGGTGCGAACGGTAAGCGGCTTTTCAATAGTATGCATGATACAGTCCCTATTGACCACTTCTATCCATTGAATATCGGTAAGCGTTACTTTTTCCAGCGTATTTTTTACTTTGATATAAAAACTGTCTTTGACAAGAATATCGTCAGACCAACCCGTGCTATTTTCTTGTTGTGGTTGCATTCTGGTAATAGCCAATTCGATGGTTCGCTGCAATTTTTTAGCACTAAATGGTTTGGTAATGAACGCATATGGAGAAGCCGACTTGGCACGTTCAAACGTAGCGTCATCCTGCATAGAGGTAATGAAAATAACAGGGATCATGATCGTTTTATGAATAATCGCTGCCGTTTCAATCCCATCCTTATCGCCATCAATATTTATGTCCATTAGTAGCAAATCAGGTTGAGTAGCTTGTACCATATCTATGGCCATGTCTCCTGTGCTTACTTTGGCTAACGGCAAATAGCCTAGCTCGAGTACCAGCATTTCCAGCTGCCCCGCATATAAGGGTTCGTCTTCTACAATCAGGACTTTAATTTTTGCCATGGAAGGAAAATATTAATTAAGTAGTTTTTTTATGGGTAATGAAAACTGAAAGGAAGATCCGACTCCTCTGGTACTGTAAACATTTAGTGCTCCATTATTCATCTCTATTAGTTCTTTGCAAAGAACAAGTCCCAGTCCGGTTCCTTTTTCACCTGCGGTGCCAAGCGTGCTTTGCTTGTCAAGTGTAAATAAATTTTCAAGCCGATCAGGGTCAATCCCTTCTCCGGTATCTTTTATTATGATGAGTATTTTACCTTTTTTTTGAACGGCTTGCAAGGATACGGTTCCTTCATTGGGCGTAAATTTCAGGGCATTGCTGATCAGATTTCTTAGTATGGTATTGACAGCTTGCTCATCAGCAAATATTTGTAAGTCATCGGCAATATCCATTTCTAACTTTACACCTTTTGCAACAGCATTGTTTTCAAAAATAGAAACAACGTCTTCTCCAGTGTCTAACAAGTTAAGTAGCTGCGGATGATAAGGAATGTCTCCTGTTTGGATAGAAGCCCAGTTTAGTAAATTGTCGAGCAAATTATTTAGTTTGGTAGAAGTATTGTCTACCTGCTCCCCCAGCGCGAGTAGTTGTTCCTGGTCATTTTTTTGTAAAAGAAAGTTGATGCGTTTGCCCAATCCCTGCATGGCTATCAATGGGCTTTTGAGGTCATGGGCTATGATGCCAAAAAAGCGATCTTTCGTTTGGTTAAGACTGGTTAGCTGATTGTTTTGGTCTTCAATGGTGGTATTTTGGACTTCCAGTTTTTCTTTAACGTTATTCAATTGCTTGTAAAAAATACTACCTGCAATCAGAAATCCAAATAAGCTAACGGCTATTATGAGGAACAACTTGTTGCGGGACTTAACCAGGTCATTGGTCTCTTTCAAAAATAGATTTTCTTTTTCCTTATTGCTCAGGTCAAAACGCGTTTGCATTTCGGCGACAGCCGTCAGCTTGTCTGATTGATAAATACTATCCCTGATGGCCATCAGTTTATCCTGATAAACTAAAGCGCGCTTCACCTCTGTATTTCGATAAAATTCAACAAGGGTGGTGTAGACATTTCGTAATTCTGTAAATCGATTGGAAGCTTCTGCCAAGTCTTTTGCGCGAAGCAACATGTTTTCAATCTCGAAAGTGCTCTTGTTTGGAAGCTGTGACAAGGAAGCCTGTTCCGGATATTTTTTCATCTCCATATAAGTTTCTGCTATGATTTGGAGGGAAGAGGACATCGCACTTTTGTTGCCGACTTCATTAAAGATGTCAAGTGAGCGGTAGCTAAAATCCAGGGCTTTGGAGAAGGATTGTTTTTTCATATAAGCCTCTCCGATATTAACCATAGAAATGCCCTGGCTGTTTTTGTATTTCGTTTTTTTGTGAAGCTCCAATGACTTAAAGTAATACGCAAGCGCCCGATCGTATTCGCCAAGTTCATAACAGGTTGTTCCCATATTGTTGTAGACGCGACCTGCACCTTCTTCATCGTCTTTCTTAAGCTTTATTTTTAAGGAACGGTCGTAGTATTCCAATGCCCGGTCATACTCCTTTAGTTGTTTGTAATTTTTTCCAATGTTGGTATAGGCATTGCTGGCAGCTCTGGAGTTATTTTGAGATTCAAGATATTCTACAGCCTTGAAATAAGTTTCAAGTGATTTGTCGTAACTACCTTTTCGACTATAAGAAACGCCTAAGTTCGTTAAGTTACCGCCAAGTGCTGAAGTATCTTTAAGTAGTTCGTTTATTTCAATGGCTTTATTAAGTTTTTCAATAGCCAGATCGTAGTCGGGTATTCTGTTTAGAACGATGCCCATTAAATTATAGATCCTGGCTTGTTTTTCTTTTAGGTCATTTTGTTGAGCAACGGTCAATGCACTTTCACAGCTTGCTAGTACCTCTTCGTGCTTACCTTTTGTTTGCAGGCATGTAGCAATTTGGATTTTGGCGTTTACAATAAGGAGTGGATCATTTAATTTAATGCCAATATCGAGTGCTTGCCGGGCCAGGTCCATCGCATGGTCAACCTGTCTGGTACGTCTTTCATGAAGGCTTAAATTAATCAAACAGCTAGCTATTCCTTTTTCATTAGAAATGGATTTGTAAATGGGCAGCGCCTTGTTGAAATATGATTTTGCTTTTTTACTTCCATCTTTTGTTCTGTCTATCGCATAGGTGATGTTTCCCAGAAAAGCTAGATTTTTAGCGATGAAGAGGCTGTCATTTAATTGTTGAGCAATTGCCATAGATGAATCGGAATAACTTAAAGCCAGTTCGTTATTTCGAAGTATCGAAATAGCAACACTTCCCATTCTTAAATAGGCCTCCATAAGATGTTCGTCCTGGCCACTTGCTTTAGAAAGCTCGTAAGCTTCACGTATGTAAGCACATTTTTTTTCAGAAAATTGAGTACTTGTAAGTTGGGAGAGTTGGAGCAAGAGGGGGACACGCTTATCCTGGTCACTGGTACCATTAAGCACAATTTCTAGACTATCAATCTCGGCGGTTTGAGCGTGTAATGATAAGCACGAATTCAGAAGCAAACCTATTAGTATAAGTCGGATCATTTTTTTCTTGGGGCGAATACTGAAACCTGAGTTTAAAACAACTTATTTGTTTGGAACCTAAAACAAAGATAAAACAAAGTTGGAATATCTAGGTTTATACCTCCTTTAAGTAAGTAATTTCATGAAAAATGTTTGTTTTTAATAGAAAATTGAACGAGAAGTGCAGATTATGAGTGAGTAATTCCCTTATAAATTGAATAAAAGTTAAACGTCTGCCACCTTAGCTGTTCCCCTTGATCGACTTCTAAAGGAAAATACCTTAACTTTGTGGTCTAATGAATGAAAAAAGACCTTTATCAGATTGGCTGCCAATCACTCAAAAAGAAGTAGACATGCGTGGTTGGGAACAACTGGATGTCATCCTGATATCTGGCGATGCCTATGTTGACCATCCTGCATTTGGAACTGCTGTGATTGCCCGTATCATCGAAAGTGAAGGCCTTAGGATCGGAATTGTCCCTCAGCCCAACTGGAGAGATGACCTGCGGGACTTCAAAAAGATGGGCAAACCGCGTCTCTTTTTTGGAGTAACCTCCGGCTGTATGGACTCGATGGTCAATCATTATACCGCCTCAAAGCGTCGTCGTTCAACCGATGCCTACACGCCCGGGGGGGATGCGGGTTACCGGCCAGACTATGCCGTGACCGTTTATTCTAAAATACTCAAACAACTTTATCCGGATGTACCTGTATTGCTCGGTGGTATTGAAGCTTCACTTCGTCGAGTGACTCATTATGATTATTGGAAAGATCAGTTGTTTAAAAATATTCTCTCTGAGAGTGGGGCTGATATGTTGGTTTGGGGAATGGGAGAAATGCCTTTGCGGGAAATTGTACGCTTGCTCGGAAAAGGTGTGCCCTTCAGTTCCCTGAAAACAATTCCTCAAACAGCCGTCTTGCATCCGGCAGACAAGCCGCTGCCTGTTGTCAAGAAATGGGAAGACTTGGAATTGGCCTCACATGAAAGGTGTTTGCGTGACAAGCGCTCTTTCGCTGCCAACTTCAAACACATCGAACAGGAATCCAACAAAGTAAATGCCCGGCGATTGATTCAGTCAGTTGATGACCAGAAGTTAATCGTCAATCCGCCCTATCCACCTATGACGGAAAATGAGATTGATACCTCATTCGATTTACCTTATACCAGAACCCCGCATCCCAAATATGAAAAACGTGGTGCCATGCCGGCTTATGAAATGATTCGTTTTTCGATCAATATGCACCGTGGATGTTTCGGGGGCTGTAGCTTCTGCACCATCTCAGCGCATCAAGGTAAGTTTATTGCCAGTAGATCAGAAGATTCCATTTTGAAAGAGGTGGAGGCGGTTACCCAAATGCCGGACTTCAAAGGCTATATTAGCGATCTTGGTGGTCCCTCGGCCAACATGTACAAGATGAAAGGAAAGGTACAGTCGATTTGTGATCGTTGTGTTAGCCCGAGCTGCATTCATCCGGTTATTTGTAGCAATCTCGATACCTCTCACAAGCCAATGACAGAGATTTACAAAAAAGTAGATGCACATCCTGAAGTGAAAAAAGCATTTATCGGTTCTGGTATCCGCTACGATTTGTTGGTAGATAGTTACAACAAAAACAATGACGGTTCACTGGATGAATATATGGAGCAGGTTGTTTGTAATCACGTAAGCGGTCGATTGAAAGTAGCTCCGGAACACACTTCCGATGAGACCTTGAAGATGATGCGAAAACCTTCGTTTAAACATTTTCATGCGTTTAAAAAGAAGTTTGAAAAAATCAATAAAAAGCACGGCCTGAATCAACCATTGATTCCATATTTTATTTCTTCTCATCCAGGATCAACCGAGGAGGAAATGGCCAACCTGGCTTCCGAAACCAAAGAAATGGGTTTCAAACTGGAACAGGTACAGGATTTCACTCCTACCCCAATGACCGTGGCAACAGTAGCTTACTACACGGGTTTACACCCTTACACCCTGAAGCCGGTTTACACCGCAAAATCTAAAAACGAAAAAAGAAACCAACATCTGTTCTTCTTCTGGCACAAGCGTGAAAACTATCATGCGATTCGCGAAAAGCTAACAAAGCTAGGTCGCGAAGATTTGATCGAAAAGCTGATCAGTGATAAAAAGAAACACAATAAACGGGTGGCACTTAACGAGCGAAAGATTGCTACCAGTAAACGCAAGTTTCGTGAGGATCGCAAAGGTCGTAAAGGTGGGTGGAAGAAGAAGCGGTAGGCGCGCTATGTACGTTACTAAACTTTAAAAGTTTAGTAAACGTGTTCTGGTCTTTAAATTAAAAAAGCCAAGGTTCTCAGATGAAATTTCTAAAAGCCCTCCTCAAAGCAATCGGGATACTACTCATCCTTTTAGTCATCGCTTACATCTTTGGCCCCAAGCCCGACTATCCGGATTTCAATGCAGATATTTTTCGTTTAGCTATTCCTTTAGATGAGTTGGACCCTTACGTCGCTCAACGAGAGTCAAAAATAGTGGGGCTAAAACCCAACAACGCATCCCGAATTATCTGGGCAGATAGCTTACGTAAAACCAGTTACGCGATACTTTATTTACACGGATTTTCTGCCAGCCCAATGGAAGGGGATCCTACGCATACCAATTTTGCAAAGCGCTACGGATGCAATTTATACATTCCCCGCCTCGCCGGTCACGGCATCAAAAACAAAGATGCTTTTGTCGATCTGACCCCCAAAGATTTAATTGATTCTGCAAAGGAAGCCATCTCCGTCGCTCGCTTATTGGGTGATACCCTGATATTAATGTCCTGCTCCACAGGTAGCACTTTAGGAAATTATTTAGCAGCAGAAAACCCAAAAATTTTTTACGGACATATCATGTATTCACCAAATTTTGATTTAGCCGACCCGCGTTCTGACATGCTGACAAAAAACTGGGGACTCCAAATCGCCCGCTACTTAGTTGGCGAACGCCGTACCATATCCAGCCTTATCGGTACTCCTCGCGCGCAATACACGACAGTAGAATACAAAGTCGAAGGTCTGATCTGCCTCAAATCCCTGATCCAGTCCACCATGACTCCTGCCACTTTCAAAAAAGTAGAAACACCTTATTTGCTCGCATACTATTACAAAAATGAAGAGCAGCATGACAAGATCATTTCTATTGATGCCATCAAAAAATTTCATGTATCAACCAGCTTAGTTCCGGACAATCAAAAACGACTTGCGCCTCTTGCGGATGTTGGCACCCATGTGATTCCATCTGATTTGTATTGTCAGGATATGGCGGCGGTTGAGGCGGCTACTTATAGCTTTGCGGAGGAGGTGTTGGGACTGGTTCCGCGTTTAAAAGATCGGTAAGCACTCCCTTTGGTTTACCAAATCAGAGGGATTGCCGAGCTGAGATGTAATGATTCGGGCCCCACGGTCGAGGGAAACATTGCCATTTCCATTGCTATTTTACCACCAATTGCCGAATCAAAGAAACCCCATTCCGATCATCCCAAATGCTCACACTATATACACCTTTTGGCAAACGGCTAATATCCACCTGCATATTCTCTCCCGCAAACTGAAAGCTTTGCAAAGTCGTACCATGTACATCAGAAACCTGCACATTGTATGCCGCCCAGGGCCCTTCAATGGTGAAAAACGTTTCAGCAGGATTTGGGTATAAACTAATTTTTGACCCCGAGTCAATCACAACAGAAACGACCGGACTATATTGGAAAGCACCATCGTAATCAACTTGTTTGATGCGATAATAGTTGATGCCAATCGGCGCGTTTTTGTGCGTGTATTCATATGCGTTTTCGAGTTGAGTGTTACCGTTTCCGGAAACGGAACCCAATGCCTCAAAGCGGGCGCCATCAAGGCTGTGTTGTACTACAAATTTTTCATTAAACCATTCGGTGGAGGTGAACCACTCGACCACTACATGCTCACCGCGCAGGTAGGCTTGCGGATTGCTGAGCCATTCTACCGGAAGTACAATGGGCTCGCTGAAGGCTGACAAAAGCCGGAGGTAGTACGCCTGATAATAAATGGCAGGTTCGGTGACTTCCCAGGAATCCTGAGGGAAGCTGGTATTCCAGTCGAGATAGCTTTTTTGTAAGGGTTGGTTGTAGGGTGGCGTTAAGGACATATCAGCTGCATAGCTACTGTTGGGTCCGCCGGGAACGAAACCTGGAGCAGGACCGTAGGGCGAGGTTTCTGCGTTGTCCCAATCGGATCCATCTGCAAACCAGGTGTGATAAACTTCGTTGAGACTGCGCTCTGCACCGTAGTCAGACATATTGGACAGATACACGACTCCCAATGGGTTGACGCCATGGAAATAATGTAACTGCTCTGCTGCGCGCTGTTCGAAACTTGCAGCAGAACCCGGATCGATACCATACTTAATCATCACATTATTCAGCGCACCAAAGGCAGCCTTCGGGCTGTTGCTTCCCCAGTGGTAACTCCAGTTGGGGATAAAGGCACGATAGAGATCAGTGGTGTTGCTCCAGCCAAAATAATTATTCCAATTGTTGGTGACAGCTATAGTGGCCTCGTTGATGATATCCGAAGAAAGCGTCGCGTCAGCACCGCCAATCGTGCTATAAAGTAACAGTGCATCTACGGCATTGAGGTTGTAGTTATCCCAAAGGCTGTAAGCTCCCATCGGACGGCTATCGCTCACGTTGTCGACGATGTATTGATTATAGCTGGCGCTACCCGTTAAATCAAATAAA
>Ga0209187_1001371_pt1 | contig 28709 bp, 23 predicted proteins | sample BantaG_FD_187430 | JGI IMG/M metagenome (GOLD analysis project Ga0209187, IMG submission 187430) | Marine algal microbial communities from Bantry Bay, Ireland - BantryBay_4 metaG (SPAdes) (version 2) | ecosystem: Host-associated > Algae > Red algae > Unclassified | place: Bantry Bay, Ireland...
GGCGAGTTCAACTGGTCATCGCGACATTTTGATCGTAGATGGTTTGGGCGCTGTCCCAGTTGTGGATGCGTCGAGGCATGGTGTTGATGCGGGTCTCGATTGCGCGTAGGTCGGCATTGGTGAACTTGGATAGATCGGTGCCTTTGCCGACGTAGCGGCGGATGAGACCGTTGCCGTTCTCGTTCGTCGGCCGTTGCCAAGGCGAGTGAGGATCGGCGAAGTAGACCGTGATGCCTACGCGTTTTTCGAGGTCGGTATAGAGCCTCATCTCGCCGCCTTGATCCCAGGTAAGGGTCAGCCGCTGGGGTGGGGGTATGCGGCGCAGGAGTTTGGTGAGTGCTCGAAGCGTGACTGGTGCCGAGTGGCCGCTCGGTAAGCGCCCGAGCCAGAGACGTCTGCTGTATCGGTCGAACACGGTGATGAGCGCTGACTTGTGACCCGATCCAACAATGAGGTCGCCTTCGAGATGTCCAATCTCGGCACGGTTTTGTGCAGCCGCTGGCCGCTCCGAGATCAATCTCAGGGTTGCCCTCCAGTGTTGAGGCCGTCGAGAGCCTTGTCGGACGCGGATTCTGCGACGACGATGCAGGCGCCGATAGAGATCGCGTGGTAGGCCGCCTGGCCGATGGTGGTTGTAAATCGCTTGATAGATCGTCTCATGGCTCACTTGCTGGTCGACCTCGGGATAGATGCCCCGGGACAGCTCAACCGCGATAGTCATCGGCGAGTCCTTTGCCTCAAGCCGCGCTATCACATGAGCCTTCAGATTCGGACACTGATCAAACACCGGAACCTTGGGTCGCTTTCGCATGGCAACCGCACGTCGTTCAGCACGCCATGCCCGATACTGCTCTCGGCCACCATTGCGGTGAATCTCAGCGCTGATCGTGCAGCGATGCCGCCCCAGGTAACGGGCGATCTCAACAACGGTACGGCCGCGAGCGATCCCGAAACGGATCTCCTCTCGTTCGCGCAATGACAGCGCATTCGATGGCATTCTTAAAGCTCCACTGGTCGGGGACTGTGTGTCGACAGCAGGCATCATTGCCTGCCATCACGCTCCGACCGGTGGAACCTCACCAAAAAGTGCAGCCGTCACCCTCTGAACTCGCATCTTTTTGGGATGTTTCGGCCAAACCGATAACTCCGTTGGTGACAGTCGTGTCCAACCGTCGACCGAGCAAAATGTTCCCTCCCGTGGGGCTGGTAGTTTCGGCGGATGGCTCCATCTCTGAAACCGTTCCGCTTTGGTCTGCAGATGCACGGCCCATTCTCTGACATGTCCTGGTTGGATTCGGCCCGCAAAGTCGAAGACATGGGCTTTGACACGTTGTTCATGCCCGACCACTTCACCGAGCAGTACTCGCCCATTTCGGCCTTGTCCGCGGCCGCCGCGGTGACCACCCGCATCAACGTTGGCACGCTGGTGTTTGGCAATGACTACCGCCACCCCGTGGTGCTCGCCAAGGAAATTGCCACGCTTGACAACATCGCCGAAGGTCGCGTGGAGTTCGGCCTCGGGGCCGGGTGGATGCGCACCGACTATGACCAGGCCGGGATGACCTATGACCGTCCGGGTGTGCGGATTGAACGGATGGAGGAAGCGCTGCAGGTCATTCGGGGCTGCTGGTCCAACGAGGAATTCTCGTTCTCTGGTGAGCACTTCACCATCGACGGTTACACCGGATTTCCTGCGCCGCACACGCCAGGAGGACCGCGGCTGATCATTGGCGGTGGCGGGCCCCGCATGCTGGGGGTCGCGGCACGTCGTGGCGACATCGTGGGCGTGACCGCAAACCTGCGGGCGGGCGAAGTTGGACCGGATGCGATTGCTGACTCGCACCCCGATGCCTACGACGCCAAGATTGCCCGGGTGCAGGAGGCGGCTGACGGACGAGATGTGGAACTCAGCTCGCTCACGATGACCTCGATCGTCACCGATGACCGGGCGGGTTCGTTGTCTGGAATCGCCGAGATGTTCGGCTGGCCGGTCGAGGTGGTGCAGAACACGCCGGCGCTCCTGGTTGGCAGCGTCGACGAAATCTGCGACACGCTCATGGAGCGTCGCAAGCGCTGGGGCTTCTCCTATGTGGTGGTGCAGGATGACGATCACTACGAAGCATTTGCCCAGGTTGTCGACCGTCTCTCAGGAAGCTGAACCAGCAGGTGTCGACCCGGATTGCCATCACGGCCGGACATCTCCAGCGAGACTTTGCGAGCCACCGGCATCATTTCGATTCCCGCGGGCTGGACGTCGTCCTACCGGAGCGGAACGGCCAGAACCTCAACGGACAGGACCTCATCAACGCGGTGCAGGGCGCAACGGGCGTGATTGCGGGTGACGACGGATTCACTGCCCACGTTCTGGAGGCGCTGGTGCCCACGCTTCGCTCGGTGTCAAAGTGGGGGATCGGGCTCGATGCCTACGACCTGCCAGCCGCAGAAGACCGTGGTGTCATCGTGACCAACACGCCCGGCATGTTCAACGACGAAGTGGCCGAAATGGCATTGGGTTATCTGATTGCTTCGGTGCGCGACATCGTGGGCAACGACGGTCGAGTTCGGGCGGGGGAGTGGACCAACCGGCCCGGGCGCACGATTGCGGGAAAGCGGGTCACGGTGCTGGGCATGGGCAACATTGGACTCTCGTTCATCAAAAAGGCGCTGGCTTTGGGCATGGTCGTGACCGGGGTGGATCCGTCTCCTGAAGCCCAAGCCGGCGCCCGGGCGATGGGCGCACAATGCGCCAACCTTGGCGAGGCGATTGTTGATGCAGAAATCCTGGTGGTCCTCGCTCCGCTGAACGCCGCAACCAACGGTCTGGTGGACGCCGGGTGTATTGAGCAGATGGCCCCGGGCAGCTATCTGATCAACGTTGGCCGCGGCCCAATTGTGGTGGGCGACGCAGTGGCCGATTCCCTGGCGTCAGGCCACCTGGCCGGGGCCGCGCTTGACGTGTTTGAGCAGGAGCCACTCCCGGCGCTCAGCCGGCTCCGGAAGTTCGACAACTGTATTCTCGGCAGCCACAATTCGTCCAACACCATGGAGGCATGCCATCGCACCCACGAGCAGGCGATTGCCAACCTGTTTGGGTCCCTGGGGTTGGAATAACTCAGGTCAGGTCGGGTCAGATCAGGTTGGATCAAGGAAGAACGCTGGTGCGGCGGTGCCGTCGGCGAGGTGCGATTTGAGCTGGTCTGCTGCGTCGAGTGCTTCGGCGATGGTGACGTCCATGTCCAGGTACCGGTAGGTGCCCAACCGACCGACGAAGGACACGCCACTGGAGGCGTTGGCCCTGGCCAGATAGGCATCCAACATCGCCCGATCATCAGTGAGGCGAATGGGGTAGTACGGAATGTCCTCTTCGGAGCACTCGCGGCTGAACTCGCGGAAACACACCGTGTTGTCGTGCTCTTCCCAAGGCGCGAAGAACTTGTGCTCGGTGATGCGGGTGTAGGGGACCTCGTAGTCGCCGTAATTCATGACCGAACAACCCTGGTAGTCGCCTTCAGCATTGAAGCGTTCAAAATCCAGCGTGCGATATCCCAGGCGACCTTCGGTGTGTTGGAAGTACGCGTCCAGCGGTCCGGTCCAGATCACATGATCAAAGCGCTGAGCGTCGTCATGGGGGAACGGCGTCTCCAGGCGCACCGAGATGTTGGGATGATCCAGGATCGATTCCACAATTGGGGTGTATCCGTCTTTGGGTATGGCCTGGTTCTTGTGGTTGAAGTAGCTGTCGTCGTAGGTGAATCGAACCGGCAGACGTTTGAGGATCGACGCCGGCAGCTTGGTTGGTTCCACGCCCCACTGCTTGCGGGTGTAGCCATAGAAGAACGCCTCATAGATGGTGCGGCCCACAAACTTGAGCGCCTGCTCTTCAAAGTTGGCAGGCTCGCCAATGGTGGCGTCCGCCTGTTCGGCAATGAAGGCCCGGGCTTCGGCCGGGTTGAGCGCCTTGCCAAAGAGCTGGTTGATCGTCAGCAGGTTGATGGGCATCAGGTGAACGTTGCCGCCAACGGTGGTGCGCACCCGGTGGTCGTACCGCATCATCTCACCGTGGCTGTTGATGTAGTCCCATACGCGCTGGTTGTCGGTGTGGAAGATGTGGGGGCCGTAGTCATGAATCATGACGCCGGTGTCGTCGTCGCGTTTGGTGAAGCAGTTGCCGGCCACGTGGCTGCGAGTCTCGAAGATCTCGGCGTGATGGCCGGCTTCAGCCAGTTCCCGGGCAATGACTGCGCCACTGAATCCGGCGCCGGCGATTCCAACAGTTTTGCTCATACCTCGCAGGGTAGTCAGCGTTGCTCAAAGTCCAGTTGCAGAACTACGTCTTCGGTCAGTTCAAAATTACGGGCGAACGTCGACTCGCCGGAACTTGTTTCGATCCAGTCGTCGGTGACCCGCACGTTGATGGTGAAATCGTCCAAGCTGGCGCGGGGTTGGGCACCGAGGAAAATTCGATAGCTGCCGGGGGTGGTGGCCCCCGCAATGTCCATGCGCACGGTTCGGCTCTCACCGCGCGGGATGTCGACGAAGATCAGACGCCGGAAGAGGCCGTATTCGATGTACAGCTCCTGGCTGGTGGAGCGCACGCTGTCGACGAACGCGTCGTTGACGTTCTGGTTGCTCCAGACCGACACGCGTTGTCGCGCCACACCGGGCTCGAGATCGAAATACCACCCGGGTGCGCCCTGTACATAGGTGGCCAGTCCCTCGGGTGCGGTATTGGTGAAGGTGATGAACACTTCGCCAAAAAAGCGGCCGGTCGTCGGGTCCAGGTCGACTTCGTAGCGGATGGATCGCTCAACGTAGGGTTCGAGCTTGTTGGGTGCCGCGGTGTCGCTGGCCACGTGGAGATGGTCGAACTCCGTCTTGTCCAGAAAGGGGACCTCGCTTCGGATGAGCGTCCGGTTCAGGAACGCATTTTCGTCGTCGTCGTAGGTGGTGAATTGGAGTCGCTTTTGTCGCACCATGGGCCCAAACGCGTCGCCCAGAGCTGTTGGTCCTGGAATGTCGGAGCTGAGCAGTCCGGTAAAGATTTGCTCACCCACCTGGACCAGCGATTCGGTTCGACCATCGAAGGACTCAAATACGCCTCGGTCACCACCAAGCTCAAACCCCTCGTATTGGCCGATCATGATGTACTCGGCGAGGTTGTCCTGGTCGAGCACGATGTCGGCCTCCGGGAGTGGAACCTGAAGGTCCACCAGACCCATCATTGCTTCCAAGGCAAACGGGTCGATGATCATCAGGCCATCTATCTCGGGGAAGCCTTTTTTGGGCATGGCGTCCCGTGCGGCCGTCGCGATCGTTTGGAGGTCGATGGTGCCAGTGAGGTTTCCGAAGTAGTTGATGAGGCCGTCGTTGCCGTATGCCAGGTAGGCGGGCGGATAGATCTCCGGGGTATCGAAGCCGGGTTTTTCGATGATGCGTCCAAGCGCATCGTCCACGTCGCCGCCATATCCAGCATCAAGAACCGAGACCCGGCCGTCGGTCGCCTGGATGAAGCCGTACGCCGCGGCAAACCCGCCGAACTCGCGCGCTTCGGCCGGGTTGGTGAACATGACCAGATACGTGCGCGTTTGGTCAGCTCCAAGCATGCCGGGGACAACGCGAGCCGCGTGGGCGGCAAGGGAGATGTCGTTCTGGGCGTCAAAGAGCAGCTGGTCGGCCGTGCTGACCGACGACGCCAGCGGCGGCAGAAGCCACGGGCTGTTGGTATTGGCCAGGGCTGCTCGAGCGTTGGTCATGGTCGACTCAGTCAGCTCCAACTCGGCGCCCACGGCCTGCAGAAGGTCCAGATCGATGCGACCACCGGAGCCACGGACCTGGTTGATGTCGGCGGAGCTTGCAGCCCGAGCGGCAACCGATGTCAGCGCTTCGCCCTGGGCGGCGGCAACCTGGAGTGCTCGGTGGTTCTGGGCCAGGACCGGTACAAGACGGGCTGGCTTTGCCCAAAAAGCGCCAAAGGAGCTTTCGGCGTCAGCAAAGTGGCTCGCCCCCATCTCCAGTTGATTGATGGCCCGAACCTGCTTGCCATTCTGGGCGAAGGCCAGGCCGTCTTCGGCCCGGTCCACTCCCGCTTCGGCCGAAGATCTTCCCAGGAGGCCACTCAGGCCCGCCAGGAAACCGACGACCACCACGACGGCGCCAACCATTGCCAGGCGCTTGATGATCTCTCGCCGTTGGTTCAGGGTCAACGTCCGGAGTCCAAGCCATACGACGATGCTGGCAACGGCGCCTGCTATCTGGGCGCTGAGCAGTTCGAGGCCGAAGTCGCGCAGGTTGAGCAAGCCAAGGCTGGCCGCGCTGCCCACCGCGGCGGCAATCGAGTCCCGTTGCATGGGTCGAAGCGTTCGCCAACCTTGAAACGCGGCGGCTCCCAGACCCGCAGCCACCAGCACCCACCAGGCGTTGAACAGCCCGAGGAGGAATGGGACGAGGGCGAACCCAAACAGTTGGCGTTCGGTCAGCCGAGTTGCGGCGATTGCCACCACCGCGACAAAGGCAGCATTGAGCAGCGAGTCCCAGATGAAAGTTCCCGTGGCTTGAGTTCCCGCAAAGAGGGCGGTCAGCGCCCCAAGGCCGATGGGTACGCCGGGCGGCGGGATCCAGGCCAGTGCCGGATTGGTTTTGGGCTGTTTCGGCGCCGGCTGCCTCCTGGCCGGCGATGGCTTGGCTCTGGTCTGCGCCGTCCGCCTTCTGGCCGGCGATGGATTGGCTCTGGTCTGCGTCGGCTGCCTCTTGGCCGGCGATGGCTTGGCTCTGGTCTGCGCCGGCTGCCTCTTGGCCGGCGGTGGCTTGGCCCTGGTCGGCGCGGACGTGGTCGGTGCAGACCTGGTTGGCCGGGCTTTGCGCGGCGGTTCACGTCTTGATCGAGCCGCAGATTTTGAGAGGTGATCCGGACCAAGGAGTTCTTCGATGACCTGCGGGTCGAACGTTGGCGGCGTGGTGAACAATTCGTCGATCGGGTCTGCTACGCGCCGTCTCCGAGCTGACGGCGCTTTGGGGGTTGGTCGCTCGCCGGGCACCGTGCAATGGTAGACGGCGCCCCTCCGAGTCGCATGGCACCGGGGTGAATTGGGCGGTCGGCGATACCGGGCTAGCCTTTGGAACCGAGCATCTGGGAAGTCCATGAGCGCGAACGAACAAACAACTGGAGTGACCGCGCCGGCAAACAATGCGCCGACCACTTCACCGGCGCCTGCCCGCAGCTTCCAACGTCCCGACGGCTTGCGGCTGTTGTATCTGGTTGACTCGTTTGGTCTGTATGCCCTGATGGTCCTCATCACGGTGGCTCGGTTCGGTTCTGAGTGGCCCACATACCCGGTGAGTCACTACATGACCGGCTTTCTGATTGCCACCATTGTGCACATCAGCATCAACTACTTCGGGGGTCTTTATGAGCGTGATCACGGGCTCGGCTCTCGGCTGTGGTTGCCGCGGGCGGTGTCGCTGACCGCAGTAGCGGTGTTGGTTGACGCGGCGCTGGTGGTGGCGCTTGACCGGTATCTGATGCCGCGCCTCAACCTGGTGATTCTGGCGATCTCCGCCAGCTTGCTGATTGCATTCAACCGGTGGCTCGCTCACTCCATGTATGTGGTCCGTTTCGGTCGACCGCAGGTACTGCTGGTGGGGAACCCCGATGACACATCATTGGCCGTGGAGCACTTGAAGGTCAGTGACCGGGACGCGGTTGTGGCGGCCTCCACCGAGTCCATCAGCGAGGTTGTGGGACTGGTGAATGAGCACGGCATCACCGATGTGCTGATCACCAGTGGCCACGTTGAGGACATCTACCCCAACCCGTTGGCCATGTTGGAAGCACGGCGGGTCAGCGTCTATTTCCGGCTGGAGTCCAGCGATACCTTGTTGGGAATCAGGCGAAGCAATCAGATTGCTGGGATGCCGTTTGTGATCATCCGGCCGCACGCACTCCCACCGCACAAACGCCATCTGAAGCGGGCGGTGGAACTGGTGATTCTCGTACTCCTGCTCCCGATTGCCATTCCGGCTATTGGACTCCTGGCCTTGTACGTACGCATTGTTGCTGGCAAAGGCGTCATCTATACCCAGGATCGTGTGGGTCGCGATGGCGAGATCTATCAGATCAGGAAGTTCCGCACCATGTACCACGGCGCCGAGAATCTCACCGGCCCCGCCATTGCTGATCGGGATGATGAGCGCGTGGTCCCGATGCTGCACTGGATGCGCCGGATGCGTCTTGATGAGCTGCCTCAGCTGTGGAATGTCCTGAAAGGCGACATGTCGCTGGTTGGCCCGAGACCCGAGCGGCCCGACTTCACCTCAACTCTGGCCGAGCTGATTCCCGGCTACGCACGGCGTCACGATATTCCGCCGGGCATCACCGGGCTGGCGCAGGTGCAAGGCCGCTACCACACCGACCCGGTGTACAAGCTGGGTCATGACCTGCACTATCTGGTCAACTGGTCGCCCGTTCTGGATCTGCAGATTCTGATACGGACCGTTTGGGTGATCCTGGCCCAGAAGGTCTGACGCCCAGGTCGGGGACCGATGGGCCGAACCTTCTCTCAGCCCGCGTCGAGCTCGGCGACCACCTGGTGCAAAGACTGTCGCCACGATGGCAGCACGATGCCCAGATCGCGGGCCAGTAGACCGGAGTCGAGTTTGCTGTTCTTCGGGCGCTCGGCGGCCACCGGGTACTCGGAGCTGGGGATTGGATTGCAGGCCACGTGATTCAGGTTTGATTCTCGCAGAATCGCTTCAGCAAACCCGTGCCATGAGGTGTGATCGGGGGCAGCAAGGTGGTACAGCCGATTGGGTGGCACCGTCGCCCCGCCAGTGGTGGCCGAGACCAACGTGGCGATCGCCGTAGCAATGGCCGAGGCGGCAGTGGGGCATCCGTGTTGATCGTCGATGATTGACAGCTCGGACCGCTCACCGCCAAGGCGCCGGATGGTTTTGACAAAATTCTTACCCGTTGCGCTGTAGACCCAGGAGGTCCGAAGAACCACGGAACGATCTGCACGTAGCGCAGCGGCTTCGCCGGCCAGCTTCGAACGCCCGTAGGCCGAAGCCGGGTCCGTTGGATCATCCTCCACGTACCATCCGTCTTTCGTGCCATCGAAGACGTAATCGGTTGACAAATGGACCAGAAGGGCCTGATGGGCGTTGCTGGCTTCGGCCAGGAATCCAACGCCGGTGGCGTTCACTGCGGTCGCTCGATCTTCGTTGGTTTCTGCTGCGTCAACGGCGGTGTAGGCGGCGGCGTTGAGAACGACATCCGGTTCGTGTTCAGCAAAGAGTGAGATGACCGACGACTGATCGGTGATGTCGAGCGCCGCCGAGTCCAGCGCTATGACCGTGAACGCGTCGTCCCAAGGCAACCGCTGCAACTCGGACCCAACCTGACCGTTGGCGCCGGTGATCAGGACGGTGGTCATGAGTCGAAAAGTGGGCCAGCTTCGGCCAGGAATGGCAGGCTCTTGTCCTTGTCGGACAGCTGTACGTCAGTCGTCGGCCACGCGATTCCAACATCGGGATCGTTCCACCGGATACCGGCATCGGCGGTGGGCGAGTAGTAGCTCCCCGCCACTTTGTAGGCCACCCGGCAGTTCGGCTCCAAGGTGCAAAAGGCATGGCCAAATCCGGCGGGGATATACAGTTGGTTTCCCTCGCTGGCGGAAAGGGTAACGGCGACGTGCTGTCCGAAGGTGGCCGAGCTGCGCCGCAAGTCAACGGCCACGTCAAAGATTGCGCCGTCCACCACCCGCACCAGTTTGTCCTGGGCTTCGGGATCCTTTCGAAAGTGAATACCGCGCAAGGTGCCAGCCCGGGCCGAGAACGACTCGCTGTCCTGAAGCCAGTCATGCGCGATTCCCGCCTCCGCGAGGCTTCTTTGGTTGGCCACTTCGCTGAACCATCCGCGCGCATCACCGTGACGAACCGGGATCAGTTCCAGGACGTCGGGAATAGCTGTTTGCCTGACCTCCACGCCAGCCGGCCGCCGGGCCCTGGCCCGGGCCTCAACCAGTGGCCGCCACCATGCCGTGTTGGCCAGATACCACTGGACCGTTCTGTCGATGCCTTCTTCGAATGAGATGCTGGGCTCCCAGCCCAAGTCCTGCTTGATCTTTGTCTGGTCGATGGCGTAACGAAGGGCGTGGCCCGGGCGGTCAGCCACAAAGGTGATCAGGTCCCGCCGTGATCGGCCGTCGGTGAGGGCCGCCGCCCGTTCGTCGACCAGATCACAAATGGTCTCGACGACCTGGAGGTTGGACTTTTCTTCGTTCCCGCCAACGTTGTAGGTGTCTCCGGGAGTGCCCGACTCCACCACGTCGACCAGGGCGCGCGCATGATCTTCGACGTAGAGCCAGTCGCGCACATTCTCGCCTTTGCCATAGACGGGCAGTGGCTCGCCGGCCAGAGAGCGGATGGTGATCAGCGGAATCAATTTTTCAGGAAAGTGGAACGGCCCATAGTCGTTGGAACAGTTGGTGATCAGCACCGGCAGGTCAAAAGTCTCGTCCCAGGCGCGCACCAGGTGGTCACTGGCTGCTTTGCTCGCCGAGTACGGGGAGCGAGGGTCATAGGGTGTGGACTCGGTGAAGGCCGGGTCGGTCATCGAGAGCGACCCAAAGACCTCGTCGGTGGAGATGTGATGGAAGCGTTCAACGCCGGTGGTGCGGGCGGCTTCGAGCACGTTGCACGTGTTCATCACGTTGGTTTCAATGAACTGTGACGGGCCGTCGATCGAGCGGTCCACATGTGACTCGGCCGCAAGGTGCACCACGGCATTGGGCTTGTGCGCTTCGAAGACCCCGGTGATGCCGGCCTTGTTGCAGATGTCGGCTTGCACGAAGGTGTAGCGACTGTCGCTGGCCACGCTGGCCACGGATCCATCGGTGGCCGCGTAGGTCATGGCATCGACATTGACCACTTCGCGATCAGTGGCGTTGATGAGGTGGCGGACAACGGCAGAACCAATGAATCCTTTGCCGCCGGTTACCAGGATTTTCATCGAGGGGCTCCTCCCAGGAGGCTCAGGAGATACTGCCCGTAGGTGTTCTTCGCCATCGACTTGCCGGCGGTCTCCAGAGCAGCGTCATCGATCCACCCGTTCTCCCATGCGATGTCTTCCAGGCAGGCGATCTGACTGGTCTGCCGATGCTGGATGAATCGCGAACTCGGATGCTTCGACCATCGAATCGAAGGTGCCGGTGTCCAGCCATGCGAAGCCCTGGTTGAGCTGTGCAACCTCCAGCTGGCCGCGCTGCAGATACCAGTCGATCACCGAGGTGATCTCCAGCTCGCCGCGGTCTGACGGGTTTACCTGTTCGGCCGCCTGTACAACGTTGTGATCGAAGAAGTAGAGACCGGTTACCGCCCAGTTGCTTTTGGGATGGGCGGGCTTCTCTTCCATGCAAACGGCCAGGTGGCTTTCGTCGAGTTCCACAATGCCGTAGCGCTCCGGGTCACGCACGTGATAGCCGAACACCGTGGCTCCTTCAGCCTTGGCGGCCGCATTCTTGACCAGCGCGGACAATCCGGCGCCGTAGAAGAGGTTGTCGCCCAGGACGAGCGACGCACCGTTACCGTCCAGGAACTCCGCACCAATGAGGAACGCCTGCGCCAAACCGTAGGGCGAGGGTTGGGTGGCGTAGGTGAGGCTCATTCCCCATTGCGGTCCATCGCCCATCAGCCGCTCGAACGCGGCGTTGTCTTCAGGGGTGGTGATGATCAGCACCTGGCGGATGCCGGCCAGCATGTGGACCGACAATGGGTAGTAGATCATCGGCTTGTCATACACCGGCAGCAGCTGCTTTGAGGTACCGCGGGTGATGGGATGAAGCCGGGAACCAGTGCCGCCGGCGAGGATGATGCCTTTCACGGGTCGAGGCTAGCGCGCCTGTCCAACAAAGCTAGGGCGTAGGTGTCACGGCGTGGGGCCGTAGGCAATGCTGATGCGACCAGCGTCTTGCTGGACGGCGCGTTCGCCGGGGCCGGGCAGGACGAGGTCGCCCAATCCGTCCTGGTCAAAATCGCCAATGGCCACGGCCGAAGCGAATTGCTCGTCAGCTGCGGCGCCGCCGTTGATCCATGGCTGGTCAACATGGTGAATCTGGGAGCCGTTGACCCTTACGCCATTGGGCGATCCCAGGAGAAGGTGGGCCGTGCCGGCTTCGACCTTGGGTCCAATGGCTTCGCCCGGTGAACCAACCAGCAGATCGGCCCGACCATCGCCGTTGACGTTTCCTGCGGCGAGCGCTGCACCAAATTCGTCTCCGGCCTCAGCGGTGCCGGAGAGGCCACCAAGGTTCTGATGGAACGCGAATGTGGTGGCGGGGTTCAAGCCGGAGCTTGACCCGTCGATCGTGTGGACCATGCCGGCCCCAGCCACCGGCCCGATCGCTTCGCCCGGCGATCCGACGGCCAGGTCATCGAAGCCGTCACCATTGAAATCTGCGCTGGTCAACACGGCACCGAAAGCATCGTTGCGTTCGGCTGATCCGAGGATTCCTGGCGTTGATTGCGAGATCGCGGTTGCACCGGCAAATCCGGTCGACTGACCGCGGAAGACATGGATCAGGCCGGCCGCGTTGTGTGGTCCAACATCTTCGCCGGGTGATCCAACCGCCAGATCGTCGGTCCCGTCGCCATCAAAGTCGCCGCTGGCGAGGGCGTCGCCAAATCGGTCGCGGGCTTCGGCCCGTCCCGCCACCCCGGCCGATGACTGGCTCCAGACTTTGGATCCGTTGGAGGTCACACCGTTGGCTGAACCAAACAGGATGTGGATCAACCCGGTATCGATGGTCGAGCCGCGATTTTCGCCCGGCACGCCGATGGCCACGTCATCGATGTTGTCGTTGTTGAAGTCACCGGTGATCACCGCCGAGCCAAACCCATCGCCGGATTCTGCGTTGCCCTGAATCCCCGGGCTGTTCTGGTGGAACGTGTTGGCGGGAACGAGCCCTGATTGAGAGCCAAGGAATACCTGAACCAGTCCCGCCCCTGCCCGGGGACCGATAGCTTCGCGGGGCGCCCCCACGATCAGGTCGTCATAACCATCGCCGTTGATATCCCCGGCGGCCAGCGATTCGCCGAATCGGTCGTTTGCTTCTGACACGCCGGCCACGCCGCTGGAGTTCTGATGCCAGAAACGGGCGGCACCGGTCAGCCCTGTGGGACCGCCGCGGACGATGGTGACGGTTCCCGCGTTGGTGGTGGTGCCAATGTCTTCGTCGGGCGTACCAACGGCGAGGTCGTCATAGCCGTCGCCGTTGAAATCGCCGGTCGTCACCTCCGTGCCGAAACGGTCACCCATTTCTGGAACACCACCAACGATCCCGTTGGAGTTGCCCTGGGTGAGCGACAGTGCCGCCAGGCTGATGCTGAGGTCGAACGTGCCGAGGTTGGCCGCAGATGATGCGTATCCGTCCACTTGGAAGATGTAGGTCTTTCCCTGTTGAGCGGTAAAGAAAAGTTTGGAGGGTGAACCGGTGGCGAATTGGGCGCAACCAACTCCCTCGTCATTCACCAGGCTGGTGCCAGTATCCAGGTCGTAGATGCTGCCCGATGCGGGCATGTCATAGACCGCCATCCACGTGTCGATTTGGGTTCCCGGCAGACAGGTGGATGCGGTGGCTGTGCCGTTGTTGGGGGCGGTCCAGGAGAACCATACCGACGACACCGTGCTGAAGATTTCCGACGAGTTCAATGGTTCGCCGTCCTGCACCGAGGCACACCGAAGATCCCCAGACCCGGTAGCGAAAGTGCTGCTGGCGAGGACTGTTGCGTGGCCGAAGTAGTCGTTCGCTGGGTTCGGACATCCATCGGGCCGGTATTGCTCCACCCAGGTGGCCGCTACGTCAAGGGCGGGCAGGTTGTTGGCGGTGGGGTGGCCGATGGTGAAACCGGAACCCGTCGTGCTGGTGGATGAGAACCAGGGAACTTCGACGCAACTTGCACAACCGTTGCTGGCGGTCCGATACGACATCAGGGTGGTGTACCCGGTCGGAAATCCTGCGGAGGGTTGGGGTTGCACGTATCCGTACGCACCGGGAAGCGACGGAGCGCTGCCGCCGGAGTTGGCCTGGTCGTGCAGCAGGCTGAAGTTGTGGCCCAGCTCGTGGGCCAGCGTGAGGGTCTGGCCCAAACAGTCGGGCGAGGTGATGCCGAAGGCGACCAGGTCCTGGGTGATGTCGTTGGGGGCCGACGGTGGGCGGTTGGCAACGCCACAGGCGTCAATGGAGGTGATGTAGTGGGCCAGGTCAGCGTTGAGGGATTGCCGCGCGTTGTGGATGGCGTCCAGGCGGCCATCGTCGGGGTCTCGCACCGCGTCCAGCACCACGCCATTTGCGGTCGAGTCAATCTGGCCGGGTTCGTGTTGTTGGCCCACCAGTTGGACTTCCACGGTTACGCCCTGCGCCGCCAGGAGGCTGTTCATTTGGTTGATGCGCTGCACAACCTCGCTGCTGGCCGAGTTGAAGCTGCCGAACCAGGTGATCGACGAGTCGTCATGCCACACCATCAGCGTGGGTTTGCGAGGGGCCTGAAGAAGGTTGATGGCGTGGTTCGGGCTGGCAAAGGAGGCGGCGACCTCCGGCAGTCCGTGCGATCCTCCTCGCGCGTTGAGCCACGCTTCGGTAATGACCACGTCGTCGGCCAGTTTGGGGTTGTCGCGGTCAACCGGACGCGGCGCCGCATCGACAGGAAGGCGGGGCGTCGGAGAGAGAACCTCATCTCGAAGGTGGGGTTCTTCGGCTTGCAAAGCGAAGAGATAGGACCCGGAGTCGGCGGGCCGGATGGACCACACACGGCCGGTGCCAAGGTCGATGTCGGCAAAGAGAATTCCGTCGATCGTCGTGATGGCCGCCAGACCCTGATCGCCGATGGCCCCCCAGTACTGGGTGGAGGATTGTTGGCCCGGTTGCATCTGTCCCTGGGGCAGGGTGACTCGGGAACCATCCGGCATAGGGAGTTCCACCGGGCCGGTGGTCAACTGTGCCATCAATGCCGGTGCGTCGATGGTGACGAGCATATGGAGAAGCGATGCGTCGGCCCGGCTCTTCAACGCCAGTGCGAAGCCGTTGGTGATGGCAGTTGCCTGGTCATCCGGCACGACCGCGATGATCTTGTCGTCGGTCGATTGCGCGGCGGCTGTGGTAGCACCGGCGATTGTCAGGGCGAAGGCCAGTGGTATGGCAATCGCCGTGGTTATGGCAACTCTCAAACACCGTGTCGATTGTGCTTGTTTCATATACCTCGCGCCCTCTGCTGAGGCCTTCACGGTACTCGTTCCGTCGCCGCAGCCACAGGTGACAGGTCGCCGGGTGCTCGGGCCGGGTCCGGGACCGATTGCCGATGGCGCCGGAGGGTAACCTCATCGCCGTGGTCAAAGAGCGAATCTGGTCGGTGATGATTCCGGCGTACAACGCGGAGCGATTTATCGGCGAAACGCTGGAGAGCGTGCTTGCGCAGGCGGCTGATGCGGCCCAGATTGTTGTGGTTGACGATGCATCCACGGACAACACGGTGGCGGTGGTGGAGGCGCTGGGGTCTGACCGCGTGAGCGTGGTGCCCAACGAAGCGAATCGGGGTGCGATTGCCACGTTCAACCGGTGTGTGGAGTTGGCCGAGGGCCGGCTGGTGCACATGCTCCATGCCGATGATCGAGTACTGCCCGGCTTCTACAAAACCATGGAGCAGGCGATGGCCAATCCATCAGCGCCGATCATGGGCTTCTGCCGAGCGCAGTACATCAACGAGAATGGACAGGCGGGGGTGGTGACCAGAAGCGAGCGGGATGGTTCGGGCATCTGGCGGGGGGCGCTTGAGACGCTCGGGGTCTCCAACCGCGTTCGTCCGCCCGGGGTCGTGGTCCGACGGTCCGCTTACAAAGATCTGGGTGGATTCCGGCTGGATCTTCCGCATGCCGCCGATTGGGAGATGTGGACCCGGCTGGCCGCCGCCGGCCCGATCTGGTTTGAGGATCAGGTTCTCTCTGAGTACCGACAGCACGACGCGCAGGACACCGCGGCGAGGGTGATGAGCGGCGAGAATATTCGGGAGCGCCTTGAGTGCGTGGAAACGATCGGCGCACATATGCCGCCGAGCAGGCGCCGGACGGTGACGGCAAAGGCGTTTGCCTACTCCGGCTTGTTTTCAGCTCGGACGGCCGCAACCTTGTTGCGGCACCGCAAGTGGCAAGGCGGTCTGCGGCAACTCAAACTGGCCGGAGTCTGTTTCGTCAAGACCCTCAGAACGGCGAGGGATGGCCTTCAACCAGGCTGCGACCAGAACCGTTGACCACGCCCCAATTGGTTGGGCCGAGTCGTTCGGCCGATCTACAAAGCCTGCATCAAGGGCACCGGCTCGTGGGGCCCTGAATCGCCCTGGGTTTGATGGAGGCTCTGTTTATTGGTTTCCAACCCGGGCTGGGAAGGGTTGTTTGGCAGCGTAGAACGCTGACTCGAATTCTGCTGGTGGTACGTCATTTCAGCGGCCATGAAGCCGTTGTTCGCTGAACCAGTGGACCAGGACAGGGTGGCGAGTTCGAGTTCGTCGACGTCGTCCCAGCCGTTGACGTCGGACTCGTAGACGCATTCGGTCTTGAAGAGCCCGTTGGTTGACTCAGCCAGAGCATTGTCATAACTGTCGGCGACGGTGCCGATTGATGGTTTCGCTCCGATCTCATCGGGCCGTTCAGTGAACCGCACGCTGGTGAATTGGCCAGACTCAACTGGTCGTTGCAACACCTCGACGAAGGAGGTTTTGTCAGGCGGCGGTCAGGGAGATGCGCGGGAAGTTGGTCTCGCCCGGTCGTCCGTCGGTGGCGTGGCATCAGGAGCGGGTGGCGTTTTGGGTCGAGATCTCGAAAGGAGAGAAGACCGACGTGGCGGCTGCCGCCGCAGGGGTGTCATCCCCCGTTGGGTATCGGTGGTTCCGCCACGCTGGCGGGGTGAATCCATGTTTGTGCGCAACCGTCTCTGGTCGCTATATGTCCTTCAGTGAACGCGCGAGCACCGCCCCCTACAAAGCCCAGGGCGCAGGTATGCGTGAGATAGCGCGTCATCATCGAAGACTGGCGCATCGACTACAACCAAAACCGACCCCACTCCGCCCACGGCGACCTCACCCCAAACGAGTTCGCCCTAACCTGGACCAACAACCACCAACCCCAAGCCGCATAACACCCGGACCAATCATCGGGGCCCTCTCAGTTCCACCGGGGATCACCGTGTTGGCGCAGGTGCAGGGCAGCTATCACACAGATCCGGCTACAAGCTGGGGCATGATCTTGAGTATTTGGTGAACTGCTCACCGATTCTGGATCTTCAGCTGATTGTGCGTACCGTCCAGATGGTTCTGACCCGTCAGGTCTGACGTCCCGTCCATTGCCCCATAGCAGCAGCGGCCGACAGTAGGCTTGAATGAGCGAGAAGCGCTCTCGCATTCCCGGCCACGATGGAGGTGACGGTGCTTACACTCATAGGCGGCCCACCAGGCAGTGACTTGAACGCAGTTGCAAGCTTTTTCTGCAACGCATCTTCAAACCCGTTGTCAGATGATGCTCGGTCACGCCTCGGTGACCGAGCAAGCTCGATCAACGCAGAAATCCTCGCCGAAGTCGGGACCACGTGGCTGGCACCGCCACATTCACGTGTGAATCTTGCTGCCTTGGCGCTGGGCAGGACCGGCGGCCGCATCAGAACGGCCGTCCAAGGAGTTGGATTCGAGACTGAAGCGTTTGTTGCAGACGCGAAGTTCAGTCTGACATCGAAGGTGTGGCAGGACGCAACTGAGCGGCGACCAGATTTGATCGTGTATGCCGACCACCCGGATCTCTGCGCCAAGCAGCTCGCGTTGACTCACGGCGTGCAACCTGACTTCGCACGTTTTCTTTGGAGCGTGTATGTGCTGTCGGCCGCGGTCAACAACCCGGCCGTCCGGATTCTGACGCCACCGGACCTTGCCGACAGCAAGGCTCTCTTCGAGGAGTTCAAGCACTGCTTCTTCACTCCGCCGCAGACGCCGTTTGCCCGGTACCCAACTCAGCGCGACCTGCCAGATGCGACGCCGGCCTCCACTAGTACCGCCACACTCGCCACCGAGCTTTGGCAATGGCTCCTTAGCGACCAGGTAAGAGACGAGCTGCCAGACACGTCAATTGTTGACGCTATACTTGGCTCGGTTCAAGGGTTCGCTTCACTTGTGACGCAGCGCTCGGCAACGACCGCACGCCAAGCCGCCATCATTGGGCGTTCGAAAGTCAACGAGCTTGAAGGCCAAGTGGCCGCCCTCCAGAAACGGGTCGACGAGCTTCTTCTTGGCAAGACGAGATATGCACGGCGGGAAGAACGGTCTGCGAAGAAGTATGAGCTTGCCCTGGATGAACTTCGCAAGGACTCTGAAGGCGGGGTTTTGAGCCTGCAGCAGCGGGTCGACGAGCTGCTTCTTGCCGAGTCACAACATGACGAGACGGTGGCTGCATTGCGAAGTGAGCTTGAGCAAAGCGAAGACCGCAGTCGGATCGCAGCGGAAGAGGCTGACCACGCACGAGATGAGCTTCACCGGCTCAGAAATTCCCGTGTCGTACGTGTCGGGAAAGTAGTTTGGGCCGCTCGCAGGTTTGCGAGCAGCAAGCTAAATCTGGGAAAGCAAGACTGAACATGCAATTCTCAGCTCATGCGAGGCCGCTGCAGAGCGATTTGCCAGGGTCGCGAGTTCTCCGAGAGTGACCCACTCATGGTCCTGCTCGCTGATCGAATCTTGGAGCAGCACCACCGAGTAATAGCAATCGGTGCGGTAGAAGCGGCCACCTTCGTCGCCTTGACGAATCGAAGCAATCGTCTTGCTTTTCGACATGACCATGTCAATGGCCGACTCGTCAACCTTCCCGCCGCCATGGCCGGTCTGGAAGGACGGGCCGAATTCCATCCGGCCGTTGAATCCAGGCTCGTCCATGCGGCTGACCAGTGCTTGTACTACCCCATCGCGTTCTTGTAACGCGAGTACCATTGTCTCCCGATGCTCTTGAATCCACAGCGGCTGCTGCCAGCCGGGCACCTCGCGCTCTGAGAAGTTTATGTCGAAGAATCCAATGCGGTCTGCCCCGTCGATGCTCATCCCAGTCGAGTCCGCAACGACGCCAGCCTCGTCGAATGGCACGTCGATCGACTCTTGGTCCGCTAGCGACGCTTTCAAGCTGTCACATAGACTTTCAACACGACCGGGCCGAGCGGTTGCAAGTGATTCCCGGAGAAGATCTGCCAAGGCCGCATCGGCCATGGTCTCAAACGGGACACTCCCGCGGTCGACAAGTCCGCCCCACGAGGACGACGCGATCACGGTTCTTGCATCGGTGTTGACGCAATTGCTGCTGCCGAGGAGATCCTTCAGCTCTTGAGAGCTTACCCACCGAAAGTATTCGCCGCCTGCTGGCTTCGTAGGCCCCTCGACTGCTGCCACGACGTTTCTGTTGAACTTTTCGCGGAACTTTGATCCCTGTTCCGAGCCTTCGACGTCGCTTACAAACTCAGCGTCAGCATCCAAGAAGTATTCGAGGTATTTCGTCGCTTGGCCGCCATGAACCTGTTTGTAGTTCGACTGCGTCGCTTGAACCGTGGGAGAGATTTGAAAGAAGGGGTCATTTCCAGGCTCTCGCTTCTTCTGGAGCAACCAAGACCTCGAGTCCGGCTCGTCGAACACCAGGAAGCCGAGTATCCCAACTTCAGGCTGGTCGATAAGAATATGGTTTTCGCCTCGGTATCGTACGGCTCCAACTGAGAAGAATCGACCGGTCGAGTGCACAAGGCGGTGCCCTGAGTATGTCCACGACCCACAGTCCTCGAGGTCAATCCGTTCGACAGATCCCGACTCTCCTTCAGCGATCCAGTCAGCAATCATGATCTTGGCGCCAAACCTTGCGCCGCCCAATAGGGATACGGCCCAATGTTTGAGGAAGCCCTGGCGCATAGGTTGCAACCGGTTCGAAGTGCCGCTCATCTGGACCTCGCAGCGTTGCAAAGAAATCGTCGGGTGAAGTACCCAGGATCTCGAGCAATGCACCGCGGATGCCATCGTTGGCGGCGCGAGCAAATTCGACTGCGAGGGGGTTTCGGTCCGTGTGGTACATCTGGTGATCCCAGACAAACCACGGATTTCGGGAACCGGAACCAAAGTGGAACACGGCATCGTCGTAGACCGCAGCCATGACGTAGTGAGGCTCCCACTGATTGGTTTTTTCGAGCCGAAGATAGCCGCGATGCTGTCGTCGTAGTTGAGTCAGGATTCCCGATCCGGTCTCCTTCGGGCGAGTTGCGATGTCTCGCACTGCAGTCGGCATGTCGCCTCCCACGAGACGTGAACCAAAACTAGAGTTCTCGTTCCAGAAATCCGCTTCGAACATTGTGAAAGCAGCAAGCGGAAAATTGTCTCCGATTTCGGTGCGCGCGATCGCAGCTACCGGGTTCTTGGTCGTGAGGCGCTCCTGGTAGAAGCGAATCCAGTTGTCTCGAAGGGGCCAGGCGTCGTTGTCGAGCGCGACGACGTGGGAGCACCCTGAACCGATGGCCGCTTCAACAAGAAGGTCTAACATGGCCGTATGTTGGAGCGATGTGGTCTCGGGCAGGTTCTCAGGCTGGTCGATAAAAACGGTTCCCGCTGGGGCTATTGCTTCGATCGTGGGACGGCAGCCATCGAGGCAGATGGCGAAGATCGTAAAGTCTTGCTTTGTGTGCTGCTTAATTCGATCCATGTGAATCTTGTTGAGCATGAGGCCTGCCTCGTCTTTGACGAGATAGATACTGCAGAAGCCGATCACAGTTCGACCGCCAACAGAAGCGAGACCGCTACCCGCAACTGCGTGGAGCAAATGTTCGACGTTGCCATCAGAAACTTGACCTCGGCCATATTCAGCCAGACTCCTTCATGAGACTCGTGGGAAGCGGTCGCTCCAGGGGTCGCAAGAATGTATTTGGTCAGCGCACCATTAAATCGACCACCCTCGTCGATCTCGAAGACCTCGATCAGTGACCTCATTGCCGACAGTGCTTCCACGGGCTCATCCCCGGGATATGCGGCAATACTCGGCATGAGTGTGCGTTCCACGCCGACCTCTGATGTAGCGCGAACAAGAACCTCAGGCCCAGATGAGGCGGACCTGACCATCAGCACCACCAGACCGTCGGTCTCGGGGCAGATGAGCGGCTGACACCAGGAACCGACTTCACGTCCAGCAAGCGCGATCTGAAACGGCCGGACCGAGTACCTCGCTGACGTTGAGCTGATTTCTGTGTCGGTGATCTCCCAGTCAGTCAGCTGGGAAAGCTCGATCGGCCGGCCCGTAGCATTCGTGGCTGCGTGGAGCTTGGCGAACACGGCGCCCAGCCGGTCGGATCGCACTTCGTTCAGCAGCCCCCTCCTTACGGCTTCGGACCGTGGTCGAAGCTTGCTTTCGTGCTCCCCCCATGGCGATTGACTGAGGAGCGACCGCAAGTCTGTTGTGAGTACCGACGAATGACCGCACGCGTCCACCAACTCGTCGTGTCCAAGGATTGCAAACCCCTCCTCGACCAGAGGCTCTTCATCCAGCGAGACAATCGTTGTCCGCTTCGACTTTCCGAGATACCGACCACCGAAGTCCAGCTGTAGTGAATCGACAATGACCTGGCCACCAGCTGAGGCTTCACTGAACCTCTGAAGATACGGTGTTCCGGATCCTCGCGAAAATGCAGCAGGAGAGGCTTGGATCGTGGGTCCGACCTGCGTTGCGCCGGCGGCACCAGGCTCAGCCCTCGCTTGAACAAGGAATTCTGCGCCAGCAGCCGCTCCCCAGGTGAGCAAGCCCGCAACCGGTTGCTGCGGTTGCGCAAGGATGAGCATCTGCTCGTTTGTCAGCGGAGCTTCAACGCCAATGACGGAGAAGAAGCCTCCGGACTCGTGGCGAAATGCCCCGGTGGAGAAGAGCCAGCCGCCGCATTCTGCGAACTGGATTGGATCCACTTGAAACTCGCGGCCGACTGCTACCAGCTCGCGCCAAGTGGTTTGGGTCATACATACACTCCTAAGGCGAAGATTCCCGCAAGGCAAGACATTTACGGTGACCAATCCTAACGGGAGAATATGATGTTCTCAACGGTTTCGGTACCACGCTGAGGTGCCTTGCAACTTGGTCGACGGCCACCAATCAGAAGTCGTAGTCAAATGCTTCGATGTCGGCTTCAAACAACTCGCCAACTGCTGCCCGGAGTTGGCGGTCGTAGTAGTCCGCATACCGCGCTCGCTCCGACGAATTTTCGCGACGGAGCACGCCCTTCATGCCGCCATGCTCGAGGCTGCGATGGAGGGAGAGGCTCAAAATCAACGAGAGATCACGTTCAAGGCTCTCAAACCTGCCGATCATGTCACAACCCGTCTCTAGGCTCCGCGATCGGGAGACGACACGGAGCTGTGTTTCAAGAAGGAGGTTCATGCTCTTGGGTGCGTCATCCGGTGGACACCCGAGCAACTCGACGTACTGGTCGAACGTTGAGCATCGGTCGCCAACGTATGTCACGAGCTGTGCGAACGCTCCTTGGTTGACGGCTGGACTCTCGTAGCGATTCATCATCATACTGAACCACGAAACTGCGCGGTCCCATGGGTTCCGAACGAAGGCGAAGGTCTGGAAGTGTGCAGGAACTTCCGCAAATGCGCTGGAAGCGAGTCCGTCATGTTTGCGTCCAATGACTCGCGACTCGGGCCAAACCCTTTTCAGCAAGCTGCTGACGGCCGTTCCGCCTGTCTTGGGGACGTGAACAAATACCAGCTCTTCGCGGTCCGAGGCGATCATGACTTCGCGGCAGTCACAAGGACAGAGCGACGCGAACTCATGACGGCGTCGCGCATGTGTTGAGGGGCGAAGTCGTCGTCCACACCCAATGGCAGGTAGTCATGATCAAGCAGCTGGGCGATGGTACCCTGCATGCAGCTGGGAAAGCCAGCCGAACGCAACTTGAGCACTGGTGTTTCGCTTGGGGAGAAGACGGTGTTGTGACAGTCCGGACCAGCCTCTCTCGTGACGAATTTGGCATTCGAAAAGATTTCGATTTGCTCTTCGATGGTCCAATCTTCGCCACACAACACGTCGAAGCCCACGTCCATCGCGGATTCGGACAATGTTTTTTGCTTTGGGGTTGTTCTCTTGTAGGTGTACGAGTTCGACGGTCTGCGAGCTACATGGATCAGCGGACCGAGCAGTGAGGGGCCTGTGTGCTGCTCAGCCCAGGATGTGAAGAACTGCCGAGCCTCAGGATGAAAGGCTCGATGGTTGTTTAGCAAGACTGGTGAGATCAGGCGCTCGACTTCTACAACCTGTCGATGATGGCGAAACGTGGTGAGTTCGTTGTTGATGCCTGCGGACGTCAGAGGCCCTTTCGCGAATGGGGGCGTGAGGTTGCTTGACAGGAGGGGGAGATCGCCGCTCAGGAAGCCTTCAGCCAGACTGCTGAGTGACGGCAACATGACGAGCAACCAGTGATCGTAGACTTTCAGGTCACGTCGGGCGACGCGCACCGCTTCTTTGGAGGGTCCAACAACTCCGTCTGCACTGCGGCACTGCTCTCCCGACGCGATCGATCCCTGCCCAAAGAGCGCGACGTTGTGAAACTCCAGGTATCCGACCGGAGGACTGACTCGCAGCTCTGTCAGGCCTGCACGTGACGTAACGGTGCTCCAACCCAGAAGACTTTCGCTGGCTGGGTCGACGCCAACGAGTGGCACCCGGCTCGGACGACTTGGCCGGTGGATCTCCACTCGGGAGATCGTGTCGATGTGAGACGGGTCTTTGAGGAGGGCGCGAACGTCGACTGGGAGCAGTGTTGGGTTCATCGACAGGCGCCAGCGGGTGTCTCAGGTGATGAGATCGGTGATGGCTGGGCGGGCGTCGCTGGCGGAGTTGTATCCGCGTGTGAGTTCGGGGTCTTGGCCGGGGCGTAGGAGCCAGACGGATCCGGTTGCGTCGAGGAGTGCGGTGCCGTTGTTGGTGTTGATGAGATCGGTGATGGCTGGGCGGGCGTCGCTGGCGGAGTTGTATCCGCGTGTGAGTTCGGGGTCTTGGCCGGGGCGTAGGAGCCAGACGGATCCGGTTGCGTCGAGGAGTGCGGTGCCGTTGTTGGTGTTGATGAGATCGGTGATGGCTGGGCGGGCGTCGCTGGCGGAGTTGTATCCGCGTGTGAGTTCGGGGTCTTGGCCGGGGCGTAGGAGCCAGACGGATCCGGTTGCGTCGAGGAGTGCGGTGCCGTCCCTCGGAGTTGGGTCCAGGTTGAGGTTCGTGGACGCATCTGACGATGGTGGCGATGTGGCGCTGTCTGGAGTTGAGGTGCCGACGTCAATCGGAGCGACGGTTGCAGCAGGACCGCTGTCCTGGCTTGTCTCGGGCTGAGCCGTTGCGGCGCCGCTTGCGCCCTCGTCTGGCGGATCAGCACCGATATCTTTGGTTGTGTCGGACTGAGCTGTTAGGTCCTCGCCCGTGTTGTCGTCCCCACTGAGAACCGGCCAAATGAGGAGCAGCAAGCCAAGAGCGAAGCAAGCGAGCAGAACAAGCTGGCTAGCTCGAGGCTTTCTGCGTTGCCCCCTGGTCGGTGTGTTTTCCTCGTGGTCGCTTCGCACACGGAGTCTCCAACTGTCCTAGAAGAGGCCATTATCGTACCAAGGCCACGCCACAGAAACTGGGCGCGCACAGAGGGGCTGGATTCTGCCAAGGGCAGACCCGATGGATGGGACGAACCCTACTAAAGAGAGTTGACAAACTCTGCGCCCGGGACTTTGGTTTGTTTCTTTAGCGGGCTTTCTGGCTAATGCTTGCAGATCACAGCGGAGCCGAGGCCCGTGTCAGCGAGAACTGGGCCACTGCGGCTGGCGACAAACTCATCAACGGCATTGCGGCACCCGTTCCAGTGGCCGTAGTCATCGATCAGAATTCGCCCATCCTGCGCGAGGCGGCTCCAAATCGTGTCGAGGGCGTGTGCTGTTGCATCGTGCCAATCGACATCGAGGTGTGCAAAGGCCACGGGAGGCCCTTCGCGACCCATGGTCTCTCGGATGTCTCCAGGGATGAGATGCACACCGTGCTCCTGGGCTGGATAGCCCATGCGAGCAAAGTTCCCTTCAACCGTGCGTAGGAGGTTTTCTTGATACCCGTAGTAGTCATCATCCCCCAAACCCTTCGATTCCCCCGAAGCGATAGTTGCAAAGCGACCATGCGCATCGACGTCGTCGTTTGGACCTGGAGCTGGGATGCCGGCAAACGTGTCATAAACGACTAACTCCCGCCGCTGCTCTTTGAGATGGGCAATGAGAATCGCAGACCCGCCGAGAGCGCATCCGGCCTCAATCACAATTCCTTCGGAGTTGAGAGCCAATGCTTCTCTGCATGTGGCGACAAGAACGCCGAGCTTCGGAAGATTGAGATAGGTCAGTCGCTCAGACCGCAACCGCTTTAGAATTTGGAGCGTTTTCATGGGGCAAGTCTAAACCCCCAAAAATCTGCCGCGCCGGGTGGACTCCTCGACTCGGAGCGATCGAGGTCGCGACATCTCAACAACCGGTGCTGAAGAGAATCCTCGGCGTGGGAGCAAGCATGCGCAAGCTGCCGTCGAACGCCGAGATACTCCAAGTCCAGCCGTGTCGAATGAACAAACAGTAAGACGAGTTATGCAGGTTTCCGCGCTTCTGAAGTTGGCGGCGGGACTCTCTCACTCATACAAATGCGTCAATCATTGGAGTCTTCGACAATGCTGGCTTCGTTCTTTCTCAGTGCATCGAGCTCAAGACCCAATCAGTGATCGTGATGTATCGACGCGCATAGCAAGAACAGACTGGTGGTTTGCGATGGCAATGGCGTTGTCAACTGGAGGCAGCGCGCCGCCTCGCCGGGCCGTCACCGCCTGCGCAGGTCCGGGAGGTCAAGCCCCGTGCGAAGACGCATGCGATCGGCAGCATCATGCCAGTACCGGGAGGCGGGCAACGACGGGAAGCCCCACGGCTTCTTTGGTCCGACGTAGTGCAAGATCGCCGGGTCCTCGTGCGCATCGCTTGGGGTTGCATTCCAACTGACCGCCAATGGCGTGCAGGAAGAAGCCGCATAGATGTTGAGCAGGTCCTGATCATGCAGCCCAAACTCACCGAGTGCTTCGATTGAGTCCTCGAAGCGGTCAGCCCGAAACCCGGAAAGATCCATTACGACGACCCCGGCATTGAAGCTCGTTGCGCTGTGGTCCTGTTCTGAGGCAGCGATCCACGTTCGGAAGTTCTTGCCGGCTTCGAGCGGCAGATCGCGTGATCGGCGTTTGAATTGGTCGTGAAGGGGGGGATGCCGGAGCGGGGTCAGTCGAGCAGCGACTCGATCATTGGGTCGTCGCATATCGAGTAGCTCGGAAACATCTTTCAGCACCACGAGGTCTGCATCGAGGTATATGACTTGGTCGACATTGGGGAGGATGCTTGGAAGGTGGAGACGATCCAAGGTCGAGGCAGAGCCAATGTGTCTTACAAGTCGAGCGTTGCCGTACTCGGACTCACATTCATGCCAATGAATCTCAACATCAAACGGTTGCGTGATACGTTCAATCAGTGCACGGTCGACTCCTCGCACGAGCAGGTGGAGTGCGACCGGGACTGAACAAGACTCGAGTGCCGAGAAGATGGCAACGGTCGAGACTTCCTCGAAGCCCTTGTCGAAGGCGAAGGCCAGATCTGCGACGGTTCGCCTCGCCGTGGCGGTCTTCGACTGGGTGGGCGGACGGTGTCGCGATGTTGCGAATGCGGTCACCGTCAACGCACGTCTTCGACGGGCGAGTTCTGCTTGTGCATCATTGACTAAGTTCGCTGTCATCGAGCGCCACCGATTGCGGAACTCTGCGACTGATTTAGCTTCTGCGACGGCAAGAAGAGTCTCGGCATACAGATCTGTGAGGGTGGTGCTCATCTGGGACAACTCGGCCGGTGTGATCGGGACAAGCCCGTCGAAGCGGATGTCGCCTGACGGTTGGGTGAAGTCATTGAGCCGCGGGAAGATCATTTGTGTCTGCCCGCCGACCGCCAATGTCGGAAGATAGCAGTGCAGTCGCGAGGTATGGACACATGAGGAAGCCTGCATGAGATCGATGCGATCCAACGCTCGATACAACAGGAGTGCGAGTTCTGTTGCTTCCATGTCGGGCACGACTTGCGTGAGGATCCGGCTTATCTTTGTGGCTGGGTCCTCATTGAGGACAGCGAGGATTCGTTCAGGAACATCGATTGCGACGGTACCAACGGGCTCACGCTCGCCCGGGGCCAGCAATGACAGCGTCGATGTCGTGCATCCAGCGAAGAAAGCCGAAATGCCTCGCGCCGCGCAAATCTCGACAGTGGTCCAGTCGCGGCAACCAACCGGCCCGATTTCTTTGAGGTACTCGACGGCGCCATTCTGATCGAGTAGCCCCTGTTCGGCGATGTGGATCGCTATCGGAATTGCTTCGATTGGACCGACTGGCGGAAAGAGAAACTCACCGGTGTCGATTGGATGCATGAACCACCCAAAGAGTGGAACAAAGAGTGGTTGCTCACTTGGTTCTGCGACAAGAGCGTCTCGAGCGACCTCAATCAACTCGAAATCGACGTCATGATTCAGGTGGAGGTCGGGCGGCATTCGGTCATGAAGTGTTTCGACGAAACCGGCCAAGGGCCCCGAGTGTGTCGATGCGGCCCTGAAACGGGCGACGTTCGCGAGAAACGCAACGGTCTGAATCGGATCGCCGAGGTTGTTGGAGCTAACGCCGGATGGGCTGTTTGAGTATCCAAGAACTCCGAGCCGGGTTGCTGTGCTCTTGGGTCGCGCAATAACTTGTTCACCAAACTGCTTCGAGCGCTTGATTGAACCGGCGAGGTGGCTCAGTGGTTCGACGTCGTTCGAGGCAGCGGCTGCTAGTGCTGCGGCCCACCGGTCTTCTCTAGGGGACCTAAAGGCGGCGTGGGTTTGGAGTCGACGTTCGACGACCTGATTCGCCAAGGAAGCGGCGGTACCATCCTGGAAGACTTGGATGAGTGAACGAGTAACGTCGTAACGGCCCCCTGATGTGAGGTCGTCGAGGAGAGACTTGAGTGCGTATGTGGCGCTCGTCTGTGATGCGAGGTCGAGGAGGTGACCGGCCGACCGCTTGTTGGGTCTGGCTCGAAGCGCAGCGTTTTGGCTTTGCGCACGAGTGAGAGCGGCGAGTCGGTTGTTTCGTTCAACGCGTTTGGGGCGGGGTTGACGTCGTTGTTTGAACGCGACGAGTTCGCTGGGCGATTGATCATTGATCGCTTCGAGTAGCGGCGCGGTGTCAAGGCCCGCTTCGATGAGTAGCGCGTGAACCTTTGACAACACACCCAACGGCGGCGGTCCGGATTCGAAGAGCGCGTCAACGGCTGCTCCGACATCGTTACTCGCCGCGGCGAGCGCGCCTCGGCGAAGCAAAAGACCAGCGGAGTTCGGATGATCGATACAAAGCCTGGCGATCAACGCCTCTGCTGCTTCGATCTCACCGCCATCGATGAGACGATCACACTCGGCAAGCGAAACTCGAAGAGAAACTCGTTCAACGCGTTTGGGGCGGGGTTGACGTCGTTGTTTGAACGCGACGAGTTCGCTGGGCGATTGATCATTGATCGCTTCGAGTAGCGGCGCGGTGTCAAGGCCCGCTTCGATGAGTAGCGCGTGA